>Ga0265327_10002646_pt1 | contig 18444 bp, 15 predicted proteins | sample 41621metaG_FD_202089 | JGI IMG/M metagenome (GOLD analysis project Ga0265327, IMG submission 202089) | Rhizosphere microbial communities from Carex aquatilis grown in University of Washington, Seatle, WA, United States - 4-16-21 metaG | ecosystem: Host-associated > Plants > Roots > Rhizosphere...
CTCGCAAACCGCTGCCATTGGGGGATCTTCCTCCTGGGGACCGACCCGGACGTGCGGGAAGCGGTCGGAGACGGCGGCCGGGAAGGCCGCTTCGAACGGGCCAAAGGTTAGCATCAGCGTGCATGGCCACCCTGACGGCGCTGTCGGCGGACGACGTGGCCACCGTCATGTCCGCCTTCCGCGACGGGCTGCGGCGCCACCAAGCCGTGATCAACCGGCTCAATGTCTACCCGGTGCCCGACGGCGACACCGGGACCAACATGGCCCTCACCCTCGACGCGGTGGCCGCCGAGCTCGAGGGGCTGGCCCGCCCGGTCGACATGGACGCCGTCTGCAAGGCGGTGGCCCACGGCTCGCTCATGGGGGCGCGGGGGAACTCCGGGGTCATCCTCTCCCAGCTGCTGCGGGGGGTGGCCGAGCGGTTCACCGCGTCGCCGACCGTCGGCCCCGATGAGGTGGCCGAGGGGTTGGTCACGGCCAGCGACCTCGCCTACCAGGCGGTGGTGCGGCCGGTCGAGGGCACGATCCTCACGGTTGCCCGGGCGGCCGGCGAGGGGGCCGAGTCGGCCCGGCGCGACGGCGGGGACCTCGTGGCGGTGGTCGAGGGCGCCCGGCGGCATGCCGCCGAGGCGCTCGAGCGCACCCCCGAACTTCTGGAGGCCTTGGCCCGAGCCGGTGTCGTCGATGCCGGTGGTGCCGGCTTCCTCCTCCTCTTGGACGCCCTGCTCTGCGTGGTCGACGGGAGGCCGATGCCCGAGCCGCCCGAGATGGCCGAGATGGCCGCGGCGGGGTCCTCGGCCCCGGCCCACGAGGTGGGCGGCAACGGCGAGGCCATGGGCGAGCTGCGCTACGAGGTCATGTACCTGCTCCAGGCGCCCGACGACACCATCGCCGACTTCAAAGAGGTGTGGGCGGGCATCGGGGACTCGATCGTGGTGGTCGGCGGCGAGGGGCTGTGGAACTGCCACATCCACACCGACGACATCGGGGCGGCCATCGAAGCGTGCCTCGACGCCGGACGGCCGCGCGAGATCCGGGTGACCGACCTGGTTGAGCAGGTGGAGGAGGAGCGGTGGGTCCGCGAGGGGGTGGGGGTGAGTGTCGAGGAGCCGGCCGGCCCGCCCCCCACCACCGGGATCGTCGCCGTCGTCTCGGGCGAGGGGATCGGGCGGATCTTCCGGTCGCTCGGCGTCCACTATCAGGTGCGCGGCGGCCAGTCGATGAACCCCTCGACCGCCGACATCCTCGAAGCCGTCGAGCAGATGGGCTCCGAGCAGGTGATCGTCCTCCCCAACAACAAGAACATCTGCCCGGTGGCCGAGCAGGTCGACGCCCTCACCAAGAAACAGGTGCGGGTGGTCCCCACCGGGAGCATCGTCGAGGGGTTCTCCGCCCTCCTCGCCTACGACCCCGGGGCCGAGGTGGAGCAGAACGAGAAGGCCATGCGCACCTCGTCGTGCCGGGTGGTGCCGGCCGAGGTGACCCAGGCCGTGCGCGACGCCGAGACCGAGGCCGGTCGGGTGGCGGCGGGCGACTGGATCGGGGTGTCGCGGGGCACCGTGGTGTCGGTGTCGGACAGCGCGGCCGGCGCCGCCTTCGCCCTCTTGGACCGTCTGCTCATCGACGAGCACGAGTTGGTGACGCTGATCGAGGGGGACGGGGCCACCGTGGCCGACACGCGGCGCATCACCACCTGGCTGCACGACGAGCACCCCGACGTGGCCACCGAGGTGCACCACGGCGGCCAACCCCTCTACCCCTACCTCCTCGGCATCGAGTGAGCCGCCGACAGCGTCCGTGAGCGGGACCGAGCGCGCCGCGGTGGCCGACACCGAACCGCGCACGCTGCGCCAGCTGGCCGACGTCCCGGTCACCCGGCTTAAGGGGCTGTCGGCCAAGAAGGCCGTGGCCCTGCACAACTGGGGCGTCGACACCGTCTTCGACCTGCTCACCACCTACCCCTACCGCTACATCGACCGCCGGCGGCAGGCCGACCTGGCCGATCTGGCGGTGGGGGAGCAGGCGGTGGTGCTGGCCACGGTCGAGCGCGTCCATGGCCGGCGGACCCGCAACGGCCGCGCCCTGGTGGAAGCGTCGGTGGCCGACGCCACGGGGACGATGACCGCCACCTTCTTCAACCAGCCGTGGCGGGTGAAGCAGCTGGCGGTGGGCACCGAGGCGCTGTTCTTCGGCAAGCTCGAGGAGTACCGCGGCTCCCGGCGCATGACCAACCCCGTCGTCGACGTGCTGGTCTCGACCGAGGAGCCGTCCTCGGGCACGCGTCGGACGTTGCGGATCATCCCGGTGTACCCGGCCTCGGCCAAGGCCGGGCTCTCCAGCTGGGAGGTGGGGGAGTGGGTGGGCCAGGCCCTTCGGCGCGTGCCCTCCTTCGCCGACCCTCTGCCCGAGGGCTGGCGCGCCCAGCTCAACCTGCTGGGTCGCACCGAGGCCTTCGCCGGTGCCCACCTTCCCAGCACACTGGGCGACACCATGCCGGCCCGTCGCCGGCTGGCCTTCGACGAGCTCTTCCGCCTCCAGCTGGCGCTGATGCTGCGCCGCCGGGCCCTCGAGCGCGACGCCCGGGCCATCCGCCACGCCGTCTCGGCCCGCGACGCCACGGCGCCGACCAACGACGGCGACCAGCTTTCCTTGGAGGACGCCGGTGGCCCGGACCTGGTCCGGCGGTTCCTGGCGGGCCTGCCCTACCAGCTGACGCGGGCCCAACGGCGGGCGCTGGCGGCCATCTTCTCGGAGATGGCGGGGCCCCTCCCCATGCACCGGCTCCTCCAAGGCGACGTGGGGTCGGGCAAGACGGTGGTGGCCCTGGCCGCCCTCCTGGCGGCCGTCCAGGGCGGCCACCAGGGAGCCCTCATGGTGCCCACCGAGGTGTTGGCCGAGCAGCACCACATGGCCGTCGGCGAGCTGGCGGCGGGGCTGACCGTGGCCGATCCCGGACGGCTCGACGGCCGACGGCCGCTCACAGTGGCGTTGCTCACCAACCGCACCACCGGGGCCGAGCGAGCGCGGCTGCGCCGGCGGCTGGCCGGCGGTGAGGTGGACCTGGTGGTGGGGACGCACGCGCTCTTGACCGACGACGTGCGGTTTCACTCCTTGGGCCTGGTGGTCATCGACGAACAGCACCGCTTCGGGGTCGAGCAGCGGGCCGCCCTGCGGGCCAAGGGGCGCGACTCGGTGGTGGCCGGCGAGGCCGACCCCGGCGCCGGGGCCGACCCCGACCTCCTGGTCATGACGGCCACCCCGATCCCTCGCACCGCGGCCATGGTCCTCTTCGGCGACCTCGACATGGTCGTCCTCGACGAGCTGCCCCCGGGCCGCACCCCGGTCGCCACGTCGTGGGCCCGGAGCCCCATGGAGGCCGTCGCCGCCTGGCAACGGGTGCGCACCGAGGTGGCGGCTGGCCACCGGGCGTATGTGGTCTGCCCGCTGGTGGAGGAGTCCGAGCGGCTCGAGGCGGTCTCGGCCACGGCGGAGTTCGAGCGGCTGGCCGCCGAGGAGCTCGAGGGGCTCTCGCTCGGACTCCTCCACGGCCAGATGGCGGCGGCCGAGAAGCAGGCGGTGATGGCGGCCTTCCGCACCGGGGAGGTACAGGTGCTGGTGGCCACCACCGTGATCGAGGTGGGTGTCGACGTCCCCGAGTCCACGGTCATGGTCGTCGAAGACGCCGACCGCTTCGGGATCGCCCAGCTTCACCAGCTGCGCGGCCGGGTGGGCCGCGGGGAATGGCCGAGCTGGTGCTTCCTGCTGGGCGAGGGGGGAACCCCCGAGGCGCAACAGCGACTCTCGGCCATGGAGCGCACCACCGACGGCTTCGAGCTGGCCGAGGTGGACCTGGAACTGCGGGGGGAGGGCACCATCCTGGGGGCGCGCCAGAAAGGGCGGAGCGACCTGCGGCTGGCCAACTTAAAGCGCGACCGCGACCTCCTCGAGGCGGCCCGCCAGGTGGCCGAGGACCTGACCGAGGGCGACCCGCGGCTGGACGAACACGCGCTCCTCCAGGACGAGGTCCGGCTCTTCTTGGAGCCCGAGGAGGAAGCCTTCCTCTTCAAGAGCTAACGGGCGCTCGGGGCAGACGCCGAGGCGAAATTGCCGCCGGACCGTCACCCTCCGAGTGTGCCGCCGACACTACGGTGGGGGCGTGCGCGTGATCGGCGGGTCCAGCCGGGGGAGACGCCTCCCCGCCCGCCTCCCCGCCGGCGTCCGGCCCACCTCGGACCGGGTCCGCGAGGCCATCTTCGACATCTTGGGGTCGATGGGCGGCGTGGACGGCGCGGCGGTGGCGGACCTGTTCTGCGGCAGCGGGGCCATGGGGGCCGAGGCGCTCTCGCGCGGCGCCGACTGCGTCACCTTCGTCGACCACGACACGGCCGCCTTGGCGGCGGTGCGGGCCAACCTGGCCGCCTCGGGGCTGGCCGATCGCGACGTCACCGTCGTCCGGGCCGAACTGCCGGGGTGGCTCTCGCGGGCCGGCCGGTTCGACGTGGCCTTCTGTGACCCGCCGTACGCGTTCGGCGACTGGGCCACGCTGCTCAGCGCCCTCCAGGCCGACGTGGCCATCGTCGAGTCGGCGTCGCCGATCGAGGTGCCGCCGGGCTGGGAGGTCACGAAGTCCCGCCGCTACGGCGGTACGCTCGTGACCGTGGCCCGCACGACCCCCTCGGACGGCCACGCCGGGGGCACCACCACCCGTTCCCGGTCCACCGCGGCCAGCGCGCGGTGAAGGTCGCCCTCTTCCCCGGCTCGTTCGACCCGTTCCACAACGGGCACCTCGAGGTCGTCGAGCGCGCGGCGCGCCTGTTCGACGAGGTGGTGGTGGCGGCCCTGCGCAACCCGCAGAAGTCCGAGGCCCTCTTCGACCTGACCGAGCGCCAGAAGATGCTCGAGGAGTCGCTCTCCCACCTGCCGGGGGTGCGCATCGTGAGCGTGTCCACCCTTGTCGTCCACGTGGCCCGGGACGTGGGCGCCTCGGCCATCGTGAAGGGGCTGCGGGCGGTCTCGGACTTCGAGAACGAGCTGCAGATGGCCCAGATGAACCGCCAGCTCTCGGGGGTTGAGACGATCTTCATCCCGACCAGCTCGACCCACTCCTTCGTGGCCTCGCGCTTGCTTCGGGAGGTGGCACGCCTCGGCGGGGACGTGTCTGCGTTCGTGCCCAAGCCGGTCTCCGACGCCCTGGTGGAGAAGTTCGCCCGGGGCGCGAACCCGCTGTGACCGACCTCCACGCCGACGAGCGCGACGAGGCGGCCCCCCGCGGCGGTGCCGAGGGCCTCATTCAGCGGTCCATCGACGTGGTCGGCTCGGCCAAGGCCATGCCGCTGTCGGCTTCGGTGCTGGTGTCGAGGGAGGAACTGGTCGACCTGTTGACCGCGGCCCTCGAACAGCTCCCCGACGAGCTGCGCCAGGCGCGCTGGCTGCTACGCGAGCGAGAGGAGTTCATGGCCGACCGGACCCGGGAGGCCGATGCCCTCATGGAAGAGGTCCGGGTCCAGGCCGAGCGGATGGTCTCGCGCACCGAGATCGTCCGGCAGGCCAACCAGGTGGCGCAGCGGATCCTCGACGACGCCAACGAGGAGTCCCGGCGCATGCGCCATGAGGCCGAGGACTACTGTGACCAGAAGCTGGCCGGCATGGAGATCGTGTTGGAACGCATCATGCGGACCGTCCAGGCCGGGCGGGAGAAGCTCCAGGCCACCGCACCCCCGATCGCCGATCCCACTGCCGCGGCGCCGGCCGAGGCGGCCGACCCCGGCGACACAGACGGCTTCTTCGACCAGGACCTGAGCTAGGCCGACACCACCACAGAGCAAGGGAGGCGCACCGTGACCCGCACCGTGACCGACAATCCCTTCATCGTCCATGTGGCCCGGCTCCGGCGGGTCACCGGCACCGTCTGGCACGAGGTGCGCACGGGCGAACTCGACCCCGACCACCTGATCGTGCGCCGCTCCTCGGCCGACAGCGCGGTCCCCGAAGGGGCCGAGGCCACCTGCGACGTGACGCTGCAGTCCTTCAGCGGCGGGGTGATGGTGACCGGCACGGTGACCGCCCCGTGGACCGGGGTCTGCCGACGGTGCGCGCTGCCCATCGGTGGCGAGCTGGCCGTGCGCGTCCGGGAGCGGTTCTGCGAGCCGGGCTCGCGCTACGGCGACCCCGACGACGAGGAGGCCTACCCGATCGTCGAGGACGAGCTCGACCTGCGCCCCATGGTCCACGACGCCGTCGTGCTCGAGCTCCCCCTCGCCCCCCTCTGCTCGGAGGACTGCGCCGGGCTGTGCCCGCAGTGCGGGGCCGACCGCAACACCGAGCCCTGCGACTGCGTGGCCCCGAGGGACCCCCGGTGGGCTAACCTCGACGTGCTCCGGTCGGCCCAGTAGCCCAGACCCAGAGCGCCCCGACCGACGACGCCGCCCGCCCGGTCGGCACCGAGCTGGAGATCCCTCATGGCCGTCCCGAAGAAGAAGACATCCAAGGCCAAGGGCCGCAGCCGTCAGGCCGCCAACTGGCGGCTGGAGAAGCCGGCCCGCAGCCTCTGCCCCCATTGCCACCAGGCCAAGGTGCCCCACGTGGTCTGCCCCAACTGCGGGTGGTACAAGGGGCGCCAGGCCGTCGAGGTCGACTGAGTTGCCCACGGCCGCCGGGGCGGGCCTCCCGGTGGCGGTCGACGCCATGGGCGGCGACAAGGCCCCCGCCGAGATCGTGGCCGGGGCTCGCCTGGCCGCCGACGAGGGGATCGAGGTCGTCCTGGTCGGCCCGCCCGACCAGGTCGGCGACACCCTCGGGCTCGAGCTATTCCCCTGCACCGAGGTCATCGCCATGCACGAGGACCCGGCCCAGGGGGTGCGACGCAAGAAGGACTCCTCGCTCGTGCGCGCCGCCGAGCTGGTCCGCGACGCCAAGGCCTCGGCGATGGTGAGCGCTGGGAACACCGGGGCCACTATGGCCTCGGCCCTGCTGCGCATGGGGAGGTTGAAGGGCGTGACCCGGCCCTGCATCGCCACCCCGCTGCCCCGGTTGGGCGGGGCGCCGGCCGCCCTGGTCGACGCCGGCGCCAACGCCGAGTGCACCCCGCAGATGCTGGTCCAGTTCGCCCAGATGGGGGCGGCCTACGTGGCCGCCCGCTACGGCATCGCCGATCCGGCGGTGGCCCTCCTGTCCATCGGGGAGGAGCCGACCAAGGGAACGCCCCTGGTGAAGGAGGCCCACAGCCTGCTGGAGGAGGGGGCGGCCGGGGTGCGGTTCGTGGGGAACCTGGAGGGCCGGGACCTCCTCCCGTGCCCGGCCGACGTGGTCGTGACCGACGGCTTCACCGGCAACGTGACGCTCAAGACCCTCGAGGGGTGCCTGCGGTTCCTACTCGAGACCCTCTACGGGGTCTTCGGGACCGACGAGGCGACCAAGGCCGCCGCCGAGGTCCTCCTGCCCCACCTCCTGCCCATCGCCGAGCAGTTCGACCCCGAGGGGACGGGCGGGGCGATGCTGCTCGGGGTGGACGGGGTGTGCGTGATCAGCCATGGATCGTCATCAAAGACAGCGATGCTCAACGCCATCCGTGTCGCACACGATCTGGCCACAGGCGGCCTGGTGGGGCAGCTGGCCGAGGCGGTGGCGGCGGCCTGACCCGGAGTTCTTCGTGCCTGGGGGGTTCACCCTGAGTCGGCGCTGAGAACGGTAAACTCAGTCTCCGCCCACCCACTTCACCCAGGAGCACGTCGTGCCTGCAGAAACCCACACTGAACGCCCCCCGCTGGACCGCCAGGGCGTGTTCGAGCTGATCAGGGACCAGCTCGCCGACATCTTGGAGACCGACCCGTCCACCATCACCGAGGGCTCGTCCTTCGCCGAAGACCTCGACGCCGACTCCCTGGCCCTGATCGAGCTGGTGGAAGCGCTCGAAGAGGAGCTGGGCGAGCGGACGGTGGGGTTCCGGATCGACGACGAGGACCTCGAAGACCTGCGCACCGTCCGCGACGCCGTCGACTACGTCTACGCCAAGCTCGAGGCGGGTTGAGCGGCAGCGCGTGGACGGGGGCGACGAGGGGGCAGCCAAGCTCGCTGAACGACTGGGGCACGAGTTCGGTGACCCCGACCTCCTCTCCCAAGCACTCTCGCACCGCAGCTGGTGCGGCGAGCAGGTGGGGAAGGCCTCCAACGAACGCCTCGAGTTCCTGGGCGACGCCGTGCTGGGCATGGTGGTGGCCGACTACATCTACCACCGCTTCCCCGAGCTCCCCGAGGGCGACCTGGCCAAGATCCGCTCGGCGGTGGTCAACGCCCGGGTGCTGGCCGAAGCGGCCCGCGAGCTCGAGCTGGGCGACGTCCTGCGGCTGGGCAAGGGGGAGGAGGCGTCGGGGGGCCGGACCAAGGTCTCGATCCTGGCCGACGCCTTGGAGGCCGTGATCGGCGCCGTCTACCTCGACGCCGACTGGGACGAGGCCCGCCGCCTGGTGCTGGACCTGTTGAGCGACCGCATCAGCCGGGCCGCCGCCGAACCCGACGACTTCGACCACAAGAGCCGGCTCCAAGAGCTCACCGTGCGCCGGGGCGAGGGCCCGCCCCGCTACCAGCTGGAGGGCTCGGGTCCCGACCACGACCGCCACTACGTGGCCGAGGTCTTCGTAGCCGGCGAGCGGTTCGGCACCGGTGAGGGTTCGTCGAAGAAGGACGCCGAGCAGGCCGCGGCGCGCCAGGCCTGGCAGGAGCTTTCCGCCTCCGAGGCGCCGGGCGAGGGGGCCAACGATGCCTGAGCTCCCCGAGGTCGAGACCCTCCGCCAGGACCTGGGCAAAGAGGTGGTGGGCCGCAAGATCAAGGCGGTGTCGGTGGGCAACGGCCGCTCGGTGCGCCGCCACCCGAGTGCCAAGCACTTCCGGGCGATGCTCGAGGGCCGGATCATCAAGGTGGTGGCGCGTCTGGGCAAGTACCTGCTCATCGGCCTCGACAACGGCGACACCCTCGTCGTTCACCTGGGCATGAGCGGCCAGCTGTTGCGCGTGAAGAGCGCCAAGGAGCAGAAGCCCAAGCACACCCACGTGGTGATCACCTTCACCCAGGGCGGGGAGCTGCGCTACGTGGACCCGCGGACGTTCGGCGAGATGTTCGTCTCCACCCCGCCGCCCGACGCTCCGCCGCTGCCCGCCCCCAGCGGGGCGCCCTCGGCCGCGGCCGACGGGGCGGCGGTGCGCAAGTCCGTCCACGAGCTCACGCATCTGGGGTTCGACCCGATCGAGGACATGATGAGCTGGGAGCGCTTCGCCGTCATGCTGCGCCAGCACCACGCCGGCCTGAAGGCGCTGTTGATGGACCAGCAGTTCGTCGCCGGGATCGGGAACCTCTACTCCGACGAGATCCTCTTCGCCGCGGGACTGCGCTACGACCGGCCCTCGGACTCCCTCTCGGCCATCGAGACCCGCCGCCTCTACCGCGCCATGGTCGAGACCCTGGCCGAGGCCATCAAGCACCGGGGGTCCACGCTGGCCGACGAGCAGTACCGGGACCTCTTCGGCGAGGCCGGCGATTTCCAGGGCAGCCACCAGGTCTACGACCGCGAGGGCCAGCCCTGCCGGCGCTGCCGCAACCTGATCGTCCGGGTGCGCACCGGCGGCCGCTCCACCTTCTTTTGTGAGCACTGCCAGATCTAGGGACACCGACCGCACCGGGTGACGGAGGGGTCGGCACCGGCATGTCGAAGGCCGGTGCGGCGAACCTACGATCCGGCGCGCACCGATTGGTAGGGTCCACGCGATGTTCCTGAAGTCCCTCTCGATGAAGGGGTTCAAGTCCTTCGCCGACCCGACGGTGCTCGAGTTCGAGCCGGGGATCACCGTGGTGGTCGGTCCCAACGGCAGCGGCAAGTCCAACGTGGTCGACGCCGTGACCTGGGTGCTCGGTGCCCAGGGCCCGCGCTCACTGCGCTCCCAGAAGATGGAGGACGTCATCTTCGCCGGCACCTCGAGCCGCGCCGCCTTGGGGCGGGCCGAGGTCTCCCTCACCATCGACAACGCCTCGGGACGGTTGCCGGTCGACATGGCCGAGGTGACCATCACCCGGACGCTCTTTCGCTCGGGCGACAGCGAGTACGCCATCAACGGGGCCCCCTGCCGGCTGCTCGACATCCAAGAGCTCCTAAACGACTCGGGGGTCGGACGCCAGCAGCACATGATCATCGGCCAGGGTCAGCTCGACACCGTCCTGAACGCCCGTCCCGAGGACCGCAGGGCCATCATCGAAGAAGCCGCCGGGGTGCTGAAGCACCGCCGACGCCGCGAGCGCGCCGAGCGCCGGCTCGCCGCCACGCAGGAGAACCTCGAGCGCCTGGGAGACCTGGTGCGCGAGGTGCGCCGCCAGATCCGTCCCCTCGAACGCCAGGCGGCGGCGGCCCGGTCGCACGCCACCGTCACCTCCGACCTGCGGGCCGTCCGGCTCTTCGTGGCCGCCAACGAGCTGGCCGAGCTGGCGGGGCGGAGCACCGCCGCTTCGCAGGCCCTGGCCGAGCTCACGGCCGAGGAACAGCAGCTCGCAGCGAGCCTGGTCGCCCTCGACGACGCGGCGGCGGCCACCGCCGCCGAGCTCTCCTCCAGCCGGGAGGTCGACCTCGCCTCGGCCCTCGGCCGGGTGCAGGGCCTCGTCGAGCGGAGCCGGGGCACCACCGGCGTGCTCCGTGAGCGGGCCCGCAGCCTGGCCGCGGCCCTCGACGCCGCCGCCGACGTCGATGTCGTCTCCACGTTGGAGGCCGAGGGCGCTCGCCTGGTGGCCGAGCTGGCCGCCGCCGAGGAGGAGTCCGCGGGGCTGGCCCCGGCCCGGACCGAGCTGGCGGCCGAGGAGGAGGCGCTCGCCTTCGACGAGCGCGCCCACCTCCAGACCTGGGGTGACGGCGGCGACCTGGACGCGGCCGAGGACGAGCTGACCGGGGCGCGCAACCGCCTGGAGCTCCTCCGTCGCGCGCTCGAGCAGGACCGCCGGGCGCTGTCGGGCATGAACGACCGGGCGGCGGCCCTGGAGCGCCGCCACGACGCGCTCAGCGCCGGCGGCGCCGAGCTCGACCGCCGGGCGGGCGACCTGTTCGCCGACGGCGAACGGCTGGCGGCCGAGGCCAGCGGGGCAGAGGCCGCCGACGCCCGGGCCCGTCACGAGGCGGCCGAGGCCGAACGCGCCGCCTATGCCGCCGAGCAGGAGCGGCACCGCTCGGCGGCACGGGCCGACGCCCTGGCCAGGGCCCTGCGTGAACTGGAGGGCGCCGGCGGACGCGAGGCCCTCGAGGGGGTCGACGGCGTGGTGGGCTCGCTGGTCGACCTGGTCGAGATCGACCGTGGGTGGGAGTCGGCCTTCGAGGCCGCGGTGGGGGCCGCCGTGGCGGCCGTGGTCGTCGACGGCCGCGGGGCGGCCCGGGCCGCCCTCTCCCGCCTGCACACCAAGGGCGCCACCGGGGCGCTGCTGGCCGCCGGCCGTGCGCCCGCACCCATGCACGGCGACCTGCCGGCGGGGGCCGAGCTGGTGCGCCCCCACGTGAAGGTCCGCCGCGGCGGGTCGGCGGTCGAAGGCGTCCTCGACGCCGTGCTCGGCCGAGCCGTCCGCGTCGAGGGATGGGAGCAGGCCCTCGACCTGGCGCTCGACCGTCCCGACCTGGTGGTTGTGACCACCGGCGGCGACCGGTTCGCCGAGTCGGGGTGGCGCATCCGCCCCTCCACCGGCGTGGTGACGGCGGCCGCCGTCGAGGAGGCGGAGCGCCACGCCGCCGACGCCGAGCAGGCGGCCGAGTCGGCCGGCGCAACCTTGGCGGCGACCCGCCGGTCGGCCGAGGAGACCCGGGCGGCCGCCGTGGCGGCCACCCGGGCCGTCGACCGCAACGAGGCGGCCCGCGCTGCGGTGGCCGCGGACATCGAGCGCAACGCCGAGGAGCGTGACCGGCTGGCGTCCGAGCTCGAGGGGACGCTGCGGGCACGGGAGGAGGCCACGGCCGCGATCGAGGCCGACGCTGGGACCCTGGCCGAGTGCGAGGGGTCGATCCCGGTCCTCGAGGCACAGGTGGCGGCCGCCACGTCGCGGGCGGCCGACGCCGGCGAGGCCCGGGTCGTGCTCGACCGGCGCCGGGCCGAGCTGGCCGCCAAGGGCCAGGCGCTCGAGGTGCGCTCGGCCAGCATCTCCGAGCGGGCGCGAGTGCTCGCCTCCCGGCGCACCGAGGTGGAGCGGCGACTGGAAGGCCGGGCCGACGAGCGCGAGGCGGCGACCGCCCGGCGCCGCCGGCTAGAAGGCGAGGGCATTGCCCTGCAGCGGCTGGAGGGTCTCGTCGGCGAGGAGCGCTCGCGTCTCGAAGGAGTGCTCGACGCCCTGCAGGTCGACTACCGCCTGCAGGTGGAGGCCGTCCGGGCGGGCGGGGAGCGGCTCGAGGAGCTTCGACGGAGCCGGGCAGCGGCCGAGCACCGGCTTTCCGAGGTCCGTGAGCGGACCCGGGCCCTCGACCTCGAGGCCACCGAGGTGTCGCTGCGCAGCGAGGCGTTGACCGACACCGTCCAGCGCGAGCTCGGGAGCGACACCGCCGAGGTGCTCGAGGCCCCCGCGCCCGACCTGCCCGACGGAGTGACGGCCACGCAGCACGCCGCCCAGCTGGCCGACAAGCTGGCGGCGCTCGGCCCCGTCAACCCCCTGGCCCTCGAGGAGCTCTCGGTGCTCGAGGAGCGCCACCGAGAGCTCGACACCCAGGTGGACGACGTCCGGTCGGCCCGTCGCGAGCTGCAGGAGGTGGTCCGCACGCTCGACGAGGAGATCATGCAGTCCTTCGCCTCGGCGGCCGCCGACGTAAACGAGCACTTCTCGGCGCTGGTCTCGTTGCTGTTCCCGGGGGGGACGGGGCGCCTCACCCTCACCGAGCCCGACGACCTGCTCAACACCGGGGTCGAGGTGGAGGTGCGACCGGCCGGCCGCAACGTCCGCCGGGTCTCGCTGCTCTCGGGCGGCGAGCGGTCGCTGGCCGCCCTGGCCTTCCTGTTCGCGGTCTTCCGCAGCCGGCCGTCGCCCTTCTACCTGATGGACGAGGTGGAGGCGGCCCTCGACGACGTGAACCTCCACCGGTTCCTGGGCCTTGTGCGGGAGTTCCGCGACGAGGCGCAGCTGATCATCGTGAGCCACCAGAAGCGGACGATGGAGACCGGTGACGCCCTCTACGGGGTGACCATGGCGCCGGGCGGCTCCTCCCAGGTGATCAGCCAGAAGGTGGCCAAGGAGCCCGAGGCGGCGGCCGGGTAGCCGACCTTGCTGACGGGGAAGATCCGGACCGGCGGCGGCTCCCGCCGCCGGTCCCAGCGTGCGCTCCGCGCCCGAGCGGCCATGGTCGCCGGCTGCACGGTGCTTGCCGGCTGCACCGTGCTCGCCGGCTGCACGGTGCTCGCCGGGTTGCTGGGCCCGGTGGTGGCGGGCGCCACGGCCCCGACTCCGGCCGGACCGGTCCCGTACCAGTTCATCGCCAAGGGCTACACCGAGCTCTTGGGCCGGGCCCCCGAGCCAGGCGAGTGGCGCTCGGCGGTCGCCTGGTTCACCCAAAAGGGTTGCTCGGTGTCCTCGCTCCGGGGCTTCGGTGACCGGCTGGTCGCCTCGCCCCAGTACCGCCAGGACTACCCGCCGAGCCGAACGCAGGACCGGGCCGTCGTGCTCACCCTCTTCCGCTTCGTGTTGAACCGCGAGCCGGACGCGGCCGCCTTCGTGGCCGACCGCGACGCGCTGGAGGCGGGACGGGTGGGCACGACGGCGTTGGCCGACCGGCTCTTCGCCACCGAGGAGTTCTCGGCCCTCACCGAACCGGCGGTCTGCAGTCCCACCGACCCGAGCGACGGCACCGGCCAGCCCGGGAACTGGACCGGTTTCCCGGCCATCTCGACGCCGGCCACCGGCCCGCCGGGGCCCGACGCCGCCGAGGCCACACTCCAGTCCGCCCTCTGGCTGCGCTCACTGGCCGGCGGCGGGGTGATCACCCTCGTGAGCGGCCAGGTCACCGGACTTTCCACCACGCTCGTGGTGCCGGGCAACATGACCCTCACCACGGTCGGGGAGCCCGACCCCGCACGGTACGCCGACATGGGCGAGCTGGCCCGCCTCCCGGGCTTCGTGGCCCTGCCGGGTGACTCGGGCCAGGAGTTGGTGCGGTTGGAGCCGGGGGCCAAGCTGGTCCACGTCTGGGTCGACGGCCAGCGCGACGCCCCGGACCCCAACGACTTCTTGGTCTTCGACGTGCGCACCCTCGGGGGGGCCGGCACCACGGTGGCCGATGACCGGCTCGGCAACACCTACGGCGCCAGCACCCTGGAGGTCGACAGCGGCAACTCGGGTATCCCCGGGGCCACCAACTGTTCGCACAACGTGGTGGACGACAACCTGGTGGAGGCCTACTCGAGCTCCCACGTCGTCTCGCCCGGCCAGCCCGGCAACGACCACCCCCAGGCCGACGGCATCGGCGTCTACTGCGACCACACGGTCGTCGAGGGGAACGACATCGTCGACATCTCCGACACCGCCGTCGTGCTCTTCGACGGCGCGTCGGCCTTCCCGACAGCGCCGCCCCAGCAGTCCGTGGTGTCGCACAACGTCATCGTGTCGGCCGGCAACTCCTACTCCTTCGGGATCGCCGCCGACCCCTCGTACTCGCTGTCCGTCGGCCTCTCGCCGGGCGGCGATCCACCGGGCACCACCAGCCGGGAGTTCTCCGACGGCCCGGGTGGGGCGCAGATCACCGACAATCTGCTCTGGAGTGGGAGCCGCACCCACTTCGACGTGCTGCTGAGCTCGGGGACCCACGATCTCTTCGGCTCCACCGTCCATCAGAACTGCCTGCTCCCCAACTCCGGAGGCATCGCCACCTGCGGCGGGGGCCGCAACGCCACCGGCGCCACTTGGACGGGCAATTCGAGCGACGGGCTCTTGACCGAGGTCGAGATGGGCATCTACGTGGGCGGCACCAGCGACGCCGTAGTGGAGCACAACAGCTTCGGCGACCTCGTCGAGGCGGAGGGGGGGACGTGCCCCAAAGACGCGGTCGTGGTAGCCCCTGGCTTCGCCCCGGGCCTGCAGATCGACCAACCCGTCTACGTCGACGCGCCGTTGCAGAGCGACAGCTGCGTCACCCCGACCTTCTGATCGCGCCAGGTGCACCACGGCGTCGTCGGGACCATGGCGGGGTCCCTCGACCCAGCTTCGGCACCGCCTGGGGCCATTAGGCTCGAACGTTCATGATCGCCCTGTGGATCATCCTCGCCGTCATCGTCGTGGCGGCACTCGCCGTGGCGGTGGTGGCCACTCGCCGGAGAGGCCGAGCACCCGAAGAGGGGCGCACGGTCACCGCGCCCCCGCCGGCCGCGCCCCCGCCTCCCGGCGCACCTGCACCGTCGCCGACCGTCACGGCGCCCCCCGAGGGGCCGGCCCCCCCGCTCGAAGCGCCCGCCGCAGAGGAGGCAGCACCGCCCCCCTCGCTCCGGGACCGCCTGGGACGGACCCGAGGGGTCTTCTCGGGACTGCGGGCCGCCCTCTCCCGGCCGACGGTGGAGGCGTCGACCTGGGACGAGCTCGAAGAGACGCTGCTGCGGGCGGACGTCGGGGTGACGACCACCCAGGCACTCTTGGCCGATCTGCGCCGCCGGGTCGAGGCCGGCGAGGTGCGCGACGGCGCCGAGTTGCTCGTGGCCCTGCGGGACGACCTGGTCGACCTGCTGGAGATCGAGGATCGCTGGGACGCGGCCACCGATGCCGAGCTGGCGTCGAGCGACGGCGCCGTCCCGCCGACCGACGACGAGGTCGTCGCCCCGGTCGGTCGGTCGCTGCGCTTCGACGGTGCCCCCGGCACGGTCGACGTGTGGCTCTTCGTGGGTGTGAACGGCGTCGGCAAGACCACGACCGTGGGCAAGGTGGCTCGCCAGCAGGCCGCGGCCGGCCGCTCGGTGCTCCTGGCAGCGGGTGACACCTTCCGGGCCGCCGCCGGCGAGCAGCTCGCCACCTGGGCCGAGCGCACCGACGCCGAGATCGTCCGGGGCGCCGAGGGCGGCGACCCGAGCGCCATCGTCTTCGACGCCGTGCAGCGTGCGGCGGCGCGGGGCAACGACCTGGTCCTGGCGGACACGGCCGGCCGGCTGCACACCAAGGTCAACTTGGTGGAGGAGTTGAAGAAGATCCGCCGCGTGGCCGACCGCGAGCCGGGACGGGTGACCGAGGTGCTGCTGGTGCTCGACGCCACCACCGGCCAGAACGGGTTGGTGCAAGCCCGCCAGTTCACCGAGGCCGTGGCGGTGACCGGCGTCGTCCTCACCAAATTGGACGGCACGGCCAAGGGCGGAGTGGTGGTGGCCATCCAGCGCGAGCTCGGCCTGCCGGTGAAGCTGGTGGGACTCGGCGAGGGGGTGGACGACCTCGTGCCCTTCGAACCGGCCACCTTCGTCGACGCCCTCCTCGACTAAGTAACCGATAGCCTGACCGTCTTCATGTTCGACGCCCTTTCCGACCGCCTCGAACGGATCGCCGGGCGCCTCCGCAGCCGTGGCCGTCTGACCGACGCCGACCTCGACGAGGCCCTGGCCGAGATCCGCACGGCCCTGCTCGAGGCAGACGTCGAGCTGGGGGTGGTGCGCAGCTTCTGCGACGCCGTGCGGGCCCGCTGCTCGGGGGTCGCCCTCTCCCAGAGCCTCACCCCCGGTCAGCAGGTCATCAAGGCCGTGCACGAAGAGCTCGTGCGCATCCTGGGGGGCGAGACCCTCAAGGTCACCTACGCCTCGAAGCCGCCGACGGTGGTGCTCCTGGCCGGCCTCCAGGGCTCGGGGAAGACCACGACCTCGGCCAAGCTGGCGCGCTGGTGGAAGCAGCAGGGGCGCAATCCCCTCCTGGTGGGCGCCGACCTGCAACGCCCCGCCGCCGTCGAGCAGCTGCGGGTGCTCGGGGCCCAGGCCGGGGTGACCGTTTTCAGCGAGCCCACCGACCCCGTCGCCGTGGCGCGGGCCGGCCTGGAGGAGGCCCGGCGGTTGGGACGCGACGTCTGCATCGTCGACACCGCGGGCCGCCTGGCCATCGACGAGGAGCTGATGGACGAAGTCCGCCGCGTCTCCGCCGCCGTCGAGCCCCACTACACGTTGCTGGTGGTCGACGCCATGACCGGCCAGGACGCGGTGGCCACGGCCAGCGCCTTCCACCACACCCTGGCTCTCGACGGGGTCATCCTCACCAAGCTGGACGGCGACGCCCGGGGCGGGGCGGCGCTCTCGGTGAAGGAGGTCGTGGGCCGGCCCATCGCCTTCGCCTCCACCGGGGAGAAGCTGGAGGACTTCGACCTCTTCCACCCCGACCGCATGGCCGACCGGATCCTCGGCATGGGCGACGTCCTCAGCCTGATCGAGCAGGCCGAGCGGACGATGGACCGAGACACGGTCGAGCGGTCGGCCACCCGGATGATGGAGGGGCGGTTCACCCTCGAGGACTTCCTCGACCAGCTCCAGCAGGTCCGGAAGATGGGGTCGTTGGGCGGCATCATGAAGCTCATGCCCGGCATGTCCAAGGAGATGCGCCAGGCGGCCGACCAGATCGACGACCGGGAGGTCTCCAAGGTCGAGGCGATCGTCCGGTCGATGACCCCCAAGGAGCGGACGGACCCGACGCTGGTCGACGGTTCGCGCCGGGTGCGGATCGCCCGGGGTAGCGGGACCTCCACCCAGGACGTGAATCAGCTCTTGAAGCAATTCCGCGAGATGCAGAAGATGATGAAGCAGGTGGCCGGAGGAGGGAGCCTCCCGGGCATGCCCGGCATGGGTGGCGGCATGCTGGGCGGCTTGCGTGGGGCCCGAAAGCAAATGGAGGCGATGCGGGCGATGCAGGGTGAGGGGGCCGACGGCGACCTGGCTGCCCTGTTCGGCCAGTCCGCCACCGCCCCGGCACTGGCCGGGGCCAGCCGTTCGACCCCGGCACCCCCCAAAGGGTCGCGTGGTGGGGGCAAGAAGAAGAAAAAGGGCGGTCGGGTGACCCCGCCCAAGGGCCGTTGAGGCTGCCGGCGAGGCACAGCCGGGGACCGAGTGGACGCAGGGTCCCGCGGACCTGCGAGAATGTACGGGCCGTATTCGACGCGGCACCCCGATCGATGGAGGGACCAGGTTCGTGGCAGTGAAGCTCCGCCTCGTGCGGATGGGAAAGAAGAAGCAACCGACCTACCGGCTGGTGGCGGCCGATAGCCGCTCGCCCCGTGACGGGCGGTTCCTCGAGATCGTCGGGACCTACGCCCCCCGGGGCAAGTCGACGACCGAGCGCGACATGGTGTTCTCGATCGACAACGAGAAGGCGGTCAAATGGCTGAGCCAAGGGGCCAAGCCGACCGAGCGGGTGGAGCGGCTGCTCAAGGCCTCCGGGGCCTGGGACGAGTTCACCTCGCCCGGGTCGCGCCCGGCCGAGGCCGCCACGACGACCGCTGCCGCTGA
>Ga0265327_10002647_pt1 | contig 18430 bp, 14 predicted proteins | sample 41621metaG_FD_202089 | JGI IMG/M metagenome (GOLD analysis project Ga0265327, IMG submission 202089) | Rhizosphere microbial communities from Carex aquatilis grown in University of Washington, Seatle, WA, United States - 4-16-21 metaG | ecosystem: Host-associated > Plants > Roots > Rhizosphere...
TTCATGCGCGGAGCCAGCAAATGACGGGAAACGGTGGATTTACCGACATTGCCGGAAAAGTTAATCACAGCGACTTTCATGTTTTATTATTTTCCTTAATCAAACGTTTCAATAACGGGTTGGTGGTTTCTGCTGTGATGTACTTATCGGCGACAAGTTCCCGGCGCTGCTTCGCGCTCAGGCCCGACAAATCCTCATCGGCGCTAATCGCAGACTCCGCAACCGCCTCCACCGGATTCACCGCTTCCGTCTGCCCGGCTCGCGCCACAGGCCGGGAAGCAGAAACCGGCGGCTGTTGAGTCCGTTCCTTGCGGATACGGTACAGCATCGTTTCAAAGCTCTTCAGTGACAAATCGAAGCCCTGGGCATTTAGCGTCTCGACGATCCTGCTGTTACTGACGCCGGCGCGCCGGGTTTCCTCGATCACCGCATAAATACCGCGCAGCCGCCCGATCTTCGAGCGGTTACGATCATCCGCCGCCAATGCCCGCAGCGCTTCCTCAGCCGAAGATAGTCCCATGCCTCACCTCTTTAATCCGAAAGGTTGTTATTGTTGTGTATATGTCGTACAGAAGATCAAATAGCATTGATACCATGTTATCACATGTAGAGAAAGTGTTGTGTTACGGTTATGAACCGCCGTTATCTGTAAGAAAAATGTTGTGCAATCGTTGTGGCTGCGCCGCCCACCAAACAAAAAGAAACACACGAGGCACGATGGATATGTTTACAAAATGCTGACGCATTCCGTAAAATATCCCCGTGCCAAAGGGTAGCCCCTTTGAAACCCAAGGCCAGGGCAAGCCCTGTCCCCGCCGCTGCGCGCCGAAAGCGAAAAGAAAAAGCATCGTTGCCGACGGCAGTTTCGAGCCCACGGAACGCCGGCGCTGGTTCGCTCCCTGCCGTGTGCAGCACCCCTCAGCCTTGCGTGGTCAGCACTCACCCACTTTCGAGTAGCCTACCCCACCGAAATAAGCTATAACAATATTCGCTATTCCCTGTTATCCACCACCCAAGGAACCCCCCATGAACATCTCCCTAAACCCCCACCTGGAAAGCCTCATACAAACCAAAGTCGAAAGCGGCTTCTACAACTCCGCCAGTGAAGTCATCCGCGAAGCCCTGCGCCTGATGGAAGAACGCGACCAGCTCCGCGACCTGCGCCTTGAAGAACTCCGGCGCGAAATCCAAAAAGGCATGGACAGCGGCGAATCCACCCCGTTGGACATCGAAGCAATCAAAGCACGAGGCCGCGAGCGCCTTGCCGCGCAACAAGCAAAAGGTTGAAACCCCGATGCCGCGTTTATTAAAAAAGCCCGAAGCCGAAAGCGACCTTGACGAAATCTGGCTGCATATCGCCCAGGACAGCCCAAATAACGCCGACCGGTTTCTGGATCGAATACAAGAAACGTGTTGGACACTGGCCGAATTCCCGCACCTGGGAACGAGTCGCGACGAGCTTAAGACGGGATTGCGCAGCCAGTCAGTCGGTAATTACCTGATCTTCTATTTTCCGCTGGAAGACGGCATTGATATCGTCCGCGTTCTGCATGGCGCGCGCGAAATTGAAAGCCTGTTTTAATGCGCGGGCGACCGTTATGGAAAAAATAAAAGAGAGAACAGAAAAAAAAGAAATCCCCAAACTCACCAAGCTGGTCAGCTTCCGCCTAACCGAATCCGACCACAGCGCTTACTTAAAAAAAGTCGAAACCTCCGGCCTGAAACCCTCCGCCTTCTTCCGCGACTGCGTACTAACCAATAAAACCCAAATCATCGCGCGCCCGAAATCCAGCCTTGAAAAAAACAAACTGCTTTACCTGTTCAACAAAACCAGCAACAACCTGAATCAACTCGCCTACCGCGCGAATTCCGATCATCAAGCCGGAACCCTGACCGAATCGACTTATCTGGATATTCTCAACGCATTGGAAACCCTGTCCCGCGACATGAAGACCATCATTAAAAATGTCGATTAATCCCGCGCTGTTTTTTACCGTTGCCATTGATCCGAACCCCTTATGCTAATCAGAATCCGGGGCGGCAGCGAAGGCATCGCCGACTATCTCGAAAACGGCCAAAAACAAGGCCGCGAATACTCACGCGATGAACTGGACGAACGCGTCATCCTCGCCGGCGATCTGGAACTGACCGACACCCTGATCAACGGCATGAACAAGGAAGGCGACCGCTATCTACACATCACCCTGGCCTTCAAGGAAGACGAAATCCCCCCGGAAACCCTGAAAGGCCTCACCGACGATTTTAAATCTTTCGCCCTGACCGCTTTTGACTCCGACGAATACAACTTCTACGCCGAAGCTCACCTGCCCAAAATCAAAAGCTACGCCCACCGCAAAACCGGCGAATTCATCGAACGCAAGCCGCACATCCACATCGTCATCCCGCAGCAAAACCTGCTGAGCGGCCAGAACCTGAACCCGTTCGGCAAAGTCGAGCAGCAAACCTTTTTTATCGACGCCTTCCAGGAACACAGCAACGCAAAATACGGCCTTGCCAGCCCCAAGGACAACCGCCGCATCGAATTCACCGACGCCAGCGAAATGATCAGCCGCTACAAAGGCGACGTGTTCCAGGGACATGCCAAAGAGTTAAAAGCGCGCATCCTGTCCGACGTGCTGGAACAAAACATCAGCGACTACGACCGCTTTAAAACCCTGCTGGCCGAACACGGCGAAACGCGCAGCCGCAACGCCGGCAGCGAGCGCGAATACCTCAACGTCAAACCCGCCGGCTACGCCAAGGGCGTCAACCTGAAGGATTACGTATTCAGCCGCGAATTCATCGAAAAGCCGGAAGCCGAAAAACAGCGCTTTCTATCAGAGGAAAGCCGCCAGCTTCCGCAGAGCTACGAAAGCCCGAATCCGCAGCCGGCGCGAACAGCCGAGCAAAAATACATCGACCTGCTGACCGAATGGCGCAACGTGCGCGCCGCCGAAATCAAATACCTCAACAGCGGCAACCGCAAACTGTACGCCGCTTATAAAGAAGCCGAACCCGAGCAAAAAAAAGCGCTGCTGGCCGAGCGCGCCGAGCGCTTTTATCAAAAGCACCGCGAACCTGTTCAGGTTCAGGAGCGCGAAGCGGTGGCCGTGACCGTGGCGCAAGAACGCGCGCCCGACGGCGCGCGGCCAGCGGTCAAGCCGGCAGCGCTGGAGCCCGCGCCGCCTTCAGCGCCTGCCGAACCGCTGCGCGCCGCCGATCCCGAGCCAGCCGAAACCAGCCGCCGCAGCCGCGATAACGTCATCGGCCAGCTCAAAGCCGAACACCACGAACAGGCGCAGGCGGCCAAAGCCGCCACGCTGGAAGAATTCAGACAGATCAAGCAGGAATTGGACGCGCGCCAGCTGCTGAACCATTTAAGCAAAACCCACGGCCTGATACCGGAAAAGTACAGCATCACCCAGGGCAAGGACGGCGGCGACCGCATCAAGGCCGGCAGCCGCAATCTGAACGTATCCGACTTCCTCACTCAGGAAATGCGTTTAAGCTTCAGGGAAGCCGCGCCGATCCTGCGCGAAGTCTATGCCGCCCAGCATGGCCGCGAAGTACCGGAACAGCGGCCAGCGCCGCGCCAGTTGCTTTGGGAAGCGTTCCGGCAGGCCGACCAGAACACGCAGAAACAGCGCTCGACCGATTGGGATGCCCAGCGCCAGAACGAAAAACAACGGCGCGAACAGATCAAACAGGCTTATCAGGCCGAGCGCCGCAATCTACAGGACGACAAAACCAAGCGGCCAGCCGAGCGCAAAGCCGCGTTATCCATCGTCCGCATGCAGCGCGTTACCAACGACATGGAATTAAGCGCAACCATCAGCGCCGAACGCAAAGCGCTCAAGGAACGCTACAACCAGCCCTACCAAGCGCGTTATCAAAACTTCCTGTTCGAACAAGCCAGCCAGGGCGATGAAGCGGCGCTGGCCGAGCTGCGCCGGCAACGCAGCGCCGGGGTAACGCCGCTGGCGCTGAATCCAAATCACATCAAGGATAGCGACCGGAAAAAACGCGGCCCGGCACATGAAGAGCAGCAGCAAACCGCGCCCCTCATAAAAAACCTCAGTCATAGCATCGACCGGCAAGGCAACGTGACTTACTATGCCGATAAAGCCCAGCAACGCGCGCTGATCGTCGATAGGGACAAACGCGTCGATGTCGAAGCCGCGCAGGATAATCAAGCCGTGGAAATCGGCTTGCGGCTGGCGATGCAGAAATTCGGGGCGGGACTGAAGATCGAAGGCAGCGACGACTTCAAGGAACAGGTCATCAAAACCGCATTAAAGACAGGCCTGCGCGTCGAGTTCGACAGCGCGGCCATGAACGAAGAACTACAGCGCCGCCGCGCCGAACAGCAAGACAATCTGGCGCGCGGTCAGGCGTTCATGACAAAAGAAAAAGCGCGCGAGCAGGAGAAGGCGCGCGAACAGGAACGGCTGAAGGCCGAGGCCGCCGCCAAGCTGCAAAAGTTACAGCAACCTAAGCCGGAGCAGGAACGAACGCGGGAACCGGAAATCAGCCAGCAACCACCGGAACGCAATAAATCACGAGGCTATGAACGATAGGCGCAGCAGACCATGACCGAAAACCCGAACGAAGCAGAAAACATCCTTCACAACCCGGCGCTGGAGCGCGCGGCAGCTTTGGCCGCATGGCAAACCATAGAAACCGACCCGGAACAGCAGGCGCGCATCGCTGGCGAATTGGCCGAAGCCCAGAAACAGGCCGCCCAGGAAGAAGCCGCGCGCCGCGCCGAGCAAGAGGCCAAGGAAAAAGCCGCAGCCGAAAAAAAGGCCGCCGCAGAGAAAGCGGCCAAGGCCGAGCAGAAGGCGCAGCAGATTAAGACAGAAGAAGACGCCGAAGCGCAGGCAAAAGCCGCCGTCGATGCTGAGCATGCGGCATGGGAAAAGGAGATGGTCGAGCGCGCCGAGCAGCGAGACAAGGAACAGCAGCGCCGCGCGCCCGAGCAGGTCTTGGAGCGCACCTTGGAAATTCCCGAGCACATACGCGATAATCCGCACTATCAGCAGGCCCTTGCCGATCAGCGCGCATTACAAGCGCGGCTGGTGAATGCACAGGCGGAGTGGATAGCCGACGCGAACAGTTTCCAGGGTTCGGTCAGCCCGGCGCTCATCGATGCCGCAGAGACCAAAGAAGAAAAGCGCGGTCAGGAGCCACAGCACGAAGCCCGGCAAGACCCCTATGAGAAGGCCGCCCAGGCACTGGACGCCAAGCCGCTCGCAGAAGGCCAGGAAATCGAGGGCGAAGTGTTGGCCGTCGAAAAAAACGCCGGCAACCATTATTACATCGTGGAGCAGGACGGCGAGCGCGTGGCGGTTCCAGCCGGTGAAAAGCCCGAGTACAGTGCAGGTGATGAAATCAGCGCCGAGCGTACAAAAAATGGCTTCGAGATAGGGGAGGCATATGGTTATGGAAGATAATACCGACTACACCCTATAGGAAACATGAACGCCGAAATCCATGCCCTGCATCGCCAAAACCAGCAAAATAAAGCAAGGTATGATGCAAAAATTGCCGACTGCAAAAAACGTGATTAATCAACGGAAATAACGCATGACAATCTATCAAGAGACAGAGCTGGACGAGGAAATTGACTTACCCGACCAAGAAGAGGTATCTGAATTTCTCGATCCGGTGATGAAACCATTCAATCCGTCTGAGATTGATATTGTGGTTGAACCTAAATCCTTGGATGCGTTGATCAAACGGATTAAGCATGGTGAAATCGACATGAATACCGATTTTCAACGTCATGCCGATTTGTGGGATAGCAGAAAAATGAGTCGATTAATAGAGTCAATCTTAATAAGATTCCCATTGCCCGCTTTTTATTTTGATGCCTCTGAAGATGATAACTGGTTAATTGTTGATGGCCTGCAAAGGCTTTCCAGTATCCGTAAGTTCGTCATCGATAAAAAACTAAAACTTAGTGGATTAGAATTTTTAACTGAATTGAACGGAAAGACGTTCGATACTTTACATAGAACCTATCAGCGTCGCATTGAGGAATGCCCTGTTACTGTTTACATGATTAAGCCGGGAACGCCGGACGATGTTAAATACTCTGTATTTAGGCGAATCAACACGGGTGGCTTGACGCTTACCAATCAGGAGATTAGGAACGCACTTGCCAAACCAAGAGATCGCGTATTATTAGAAGAATTAGCGAATCTTGAGTGCTCAAAACAATTGTTGGGTGACCTTTCTAAACGCATGAAAGATCAGGAGTTGGTTTTGAGATTTTGGGCTTTTTACAGATTCGATTATTTGGACGCTAATAATAAAAAAGAGATTGCTTCCTTTCTTGATAGAGCTATGGAGGAGATTAAGAAAGGAGATGAAGCTTATCGGATAAATTTTAAGCAACAATATACAAGAGCAATACAACGTTGTTATCGCCTGCTAGGTGAATCTGGTTTTGAGAAAGATTCCAATTCAAGCCCAAGAAAACATTCTAAAAACTCAACCTTATTTGAAGTGTGGATGGTAGAGATTGCGAAATTATCCGAAGATAAATTCGACAGGCTAATGGCAAAGGAAGCGCTAGTTAAAGAAAAAATAAATGTGCTGCTGAGTGATTCTGAATTCTTTAGAGCAATTACTTATTCGACACAAAAGAAAGATCATGTGCAAACCCGTTATGCCAAAGTAAGGAATCTAATTTCAGAGGTATTGCATGATTGAATTCATTAATATAAAAAATTTTAAAACCTTGTTGGATGCCAGCTTTCAGTTAAGCGCTTTAAATTTGTTTTCAGGTATCAACGGTATGGGTAAATCGACATTGGTGCAAAGTTTATTACTGCTGAGACAATCGCAAGAGCGCAATATACTGACCACCAAGGGCTTGTTGTTAAATGGAGATTACTTAGCGCTCGGTACAGGTAAAGACGCCTTATCCAGTGCTAGCGAAACTGAAGAAATTATTTTTACCATCAAATGGCGTGATATGGAAGTTGCAAAATTTGTTTTTGATTACATACATGATTCAGACTTGATGCCGTTACGCCAGGCAGACATTCAAGGTATTATGGAATCGATCAGCCTGTTTAACGCAAATTTTCAATATCTAAGCGCGGATCGATTGGGACCGAAGAGTCATCATCAACTTTCCGACTTTCATATCCGAGATTTGAAATCTCTTGGTCATCACGGTGAATATGTGGTGTATTTTATTGCTGTTAACGGTGCAAAGGAACTCGATATTCCTGAATTGAGGCATGAAAAAGCGCTATCGGCCACGCTGCTGGCCAATATCGAGGCTTGGATGTCCGATATTACGCCTGGCTTGAAAATTAAAGCCACCGCTCAACCGCAATTTAACTCCGCCAGTTTGAGTTACTCGTTTGTGCAGGGTAAGGAAGCGACAGCGGAGTTTAAGCCGCAAAACGTAGGGTTCGGTTTGAGTTATGTATTGCCTGTGGTCACTAGCATTCTAAGCGCATCTAGGGGCGATCTCTTAATCATAGAAAATCCAGAATCGCACCTGCATCCGGCAGGCCAGTCCATCATGGGAAAATTATGTGCCCTAGCATCCAAAAACGGCGTGCAGCTTATCGTTGAATCACATTCCGATCATTTTCTAAACGGCGTGCGCGTTGCAGTCAAACAAAAATTGCTTACTCCTGATAACGTGAAACTATTTTTCTTACAACGCGACATGCACAGTTCAATTCATGCGTCTGATGTTCTCTATCCGAACATTGATGCTGAAGGCAGGATAGATTGCTGGCCAGATGGCTTTTTCGATGAATGGGACAGACAACTAGACCATCTATTATGAGTCACGGCGTTATCTTAAATCACCATTCATTACCTTTTGACGACAGGAATAGTGCTGGCGAAGGGGTATTGGTTTTTTTTAAAGTGTTGCAGGTTTGCCGTAGATTCGGCCTGAAAGTGCTTTTGGTTGACGCAGATTATGACGGTTCGCTGATGGGCTTATTACTGGCCAAAAACTATTTTGTGCGAGATTGGTTTAATCAGGAAAAAAATAATCCAGCTTTGATAGAATGGGTTCGTTTCTTAAGGTCGATCGAAACCAAACAGCCATTGTTCTCATCTGCTGATCTGAATAGCATCGACAATGGTATTGAAGCCGGTTTGAAAGGCCGCACTGGCAGTTCTGCCATGCTGGCGGCTTACTGGTTTGATACCTTTCTGATTAGTTTTGCCAGTCAAGATTATTGGTTGCAGCCTGTTATAGCGGTTTGGGTTATCGACTTACGCGATGGTTCAGATGAAGAAAAAGAACATCCAGTATCAAATTTGGTCAATGATGCGAGCTTAAATATTTACCAACAGGAATTAACGACAAAACGTAATAACTTAATTTGTAACGCCATTGCAATATGGCGCGAACGTTTAGAACTTTTTCCTAACCTTACTTTGCTCGGTAATCAGATTGGTACTGCATTAAAAAACTGGTCTCATCGTTATGACGTATTGTATAAAGCGCGGGACGCTTTGTTTGTTTTAGAATCGTTTGTTTCGAAGTGGAAGAACGGGGATTATGTGGACTATCAGCATTCCATCTTGAGAGATTTGGGGCTCTCCGCCGAGGTAAGTGGCGAATCAGCTAGTGTTGAAAATGATACAAGAAAGAAAAATGAACGCATGTTTTGGTTGGATGATGGTAGGCAGGTTTATTGCGAGAATCATGTGAAACTGCCGGATGGCTACCGACTGCATTTTTATGCCGATCCACAAAACAGACATATCTACGTTGCTTATTTGGGTCCGCATTTGACATTGTAATAAGTGAGTTACTCAACCTGAATTAGGAGGATGTTGCATGACAGGTCAGTTGAAAACAGCTCAGGAATTTGCTAAACGCAACTTCGCACTTATCACGAGCAAGCCGCCCAGGAACTGGACGCCAAGCCGCTCGCAGAAGGCCAGGAGATCGAAGGCGAAGTGTTGGCCGTCGAAAAAAACGCCGGCAACCATTATTACATCGTCGAGCAGGACGGCGAGCGCGCGGCGGTTCCTGCCGGTGAAAAATCCGAGTACAGTGCAGGCGATGAAATCAGCGCCGAGCGCACAAAAAACGGATTTGAGATAGGGGAGGCTTACGGCTATGGGAGGTAAAGCTAGTATTGCTTTGCTTCCAATAACGCTGCTATGTTCTTCCAGAAACAGTATGTGTTTCAGAAAGGATATTGGTGGTGGCCGTGTGCCGAAAATCCATCATTGGATAAAATAATCTTCGTTCGGTTGATTGGATAGAATGATTCGTTTTTATGCTATTTTTTTTCATCTATCATTAATGCAGGCCAGAAGGCCGGATTTATCATGTAAGATAAATCAGCTTTCTTTTTTATGATACCGGACATTAGTTTCATGCTGTAATTGAAGTTATATATATATCTAACTTCACTATCTATAAACACACCAATGAATCCATACCATAAAAGTAATTCAAAAATTCTTTCATGCAAACAACTATCTATACTGAACTCGCTTAATACGCTATTAATCTTATCTTTCGTTATGATTGGTTCGCTTCCGATAAATGCATATAGAACATCATGAATATTATTATCAACATCATTAATTTCATATCCAATATCAGCAAGAAGATCTGTTGAGTACGCAATCAACCCCTTTTCAATGTCATGATCAAGTATCTTTGTATGATTAAGATTTATTGCAAAGCTTTTGCATTGACTAATAAGGTTTAATATAAATCGTGGTCTCATTAACGATCTGTCAATTAGATATTGAGAGCTTTCCTCGCCTTTATAGTGGCTAATGCATATGTGTGACCATAGTTCACTAAAAGTGCTATCACCATCAACTTCATTTGATTTTATTCTTAAACGAATAAGTTCTCTTAATAAATCAGGGTCTGTCCAATCAAGTAAAACACTTGCTTCTTTGCCTCTGTCAGAGGTTTCTTTTATTAATAGCTCATAAACATCATTTCTAAGAAATACGATTGTGTTAACTTGCGCTCCTGACTTTTGAAACTGACGCTCAATCTTCTTGGTCGCATCAATTAACGCGCGAATAATCAGCATGTCTTCGCGCTCTAGTCCTGATGTAGGCCAGCCTTTGTCTATATTGTCAAATAAAAGCCAGCATACATCTTTATGTCGCATATAATCTATTACTTGCTCGGATAAATTCTTAACATCATGACAATAAAGCATTTCAGTTAGATTTGATAAGCTTAGTCTTATTTTTTTATTTTCTCCATGTCTGGACTTGTACTCTGTAGATATTTTATCCATGAGAACGCCCATTCTTTCGGAGAAATCTCCCTCTGTTTCATAGCCTTCAGAGTGGTATATGTCGTATAACTTTCGGTATGGTTCATATATATCATGATCACGCTTATGTTGATCACGATCTTTTTCAAGAATCTTGTAACAAATTTCTAATAGTAGTACATACTCCCAAAATGCCATTATTGTATGCTGCAATGTACCTTCTTCTAAAAAGGTCAAGATAAGTTCTTTGAACTTTATTAGCTTGTAACCGTCTGGCTTTAGGTCTACTACGATGTTTCCTTTTTTGTTTCTTTCTTGGTCTCTAATTTGAAAAAAAATTGCAGACTTGCCTGAGCCCTTTCTGCCTACAACAATGTTTGCTTCGCCTCTAATGGATTTCAAAAACTGATCTGTTTTTAGATAATATTTCTTGAGGGTACGCATCTCGTTTTCTGCGGATGATGACCCGAGGTCTAATGACTGAAAAAATGTATTGTTGCCTGAAAAAGTAATTGTTGTATCTTGTTGATACGCTTCGGCAATACGCCCGGCAAAATCACCAATATATTCATTGATATCGTCAAGTCTATATGTGATATTTACAAAATCACGATAATCAAGAGGCACAGGGTCTTCGCCATGCTGCAATATACATAGCGCTTTTCTCATTCCATCCGCAAGACCAGCAATAAAAGCACCTCTCATATTATGAACTTCAAATCCAACGGAGTTTTTGGATAGTAGAGGAACAATAACTCCATGCGACTGGGCAACCTGACTTATTGCGTCATTCGCAGACAATCTTGATTGTTCATTTGGATCAAATGTCCTGAACAAATACCTGGTTTTCTTTATTCTTGATACTATGCGAGACGCCCAATCTGTCTTGTGTAATCCATCTAAGAGATAGATGGGTGATGTAGTGTTTATTTTGTTATTTATTTTTAATGGTTCATGGTTGTTGTTCTTTTTTATGAAAGAATATAATTCTGATGAATTCTGGTATTCTTTGTAGCCAAGTGTATCAAATATTCCAACATCCCTAGATGTTGGTGGTTTCTCGGAAATGCTTTTATTCTTTGTGATAATTACGTGCTTGCTTCTTCCGATTGCATAACCTATTTCATATGTAACATTAAAGTTTAAAACAGTAATGTCTGCCACCATGAAGTCGCATGAATCTATGCTCTCCAAAACCTGCTCTGATATAAAATGCCCAACGACGTTTAGAGCTTTCCATGTATTTAATCTGAAATCATCTGAATTAGTTGCATGAGCAACAGCCTCTTCAATAGTCTGCCCAATATCTATTGGTGATGAGGCATAAGCATAGAAACCAAATCTTTTGTTCATGAAGAAGTCTCTTGTAAATAATGATTGTTTAAATATTATAACAAAGTTGTGTTATATAATTATCTGTGCAGTATCTTGTAATTATCATCCGTATTAAGAGAGATATGTAGGGCTACTGTTTCAAACTATTATACAGCGTGGCTCGGCAGATATTGAGCAGCTTGGCGACAGTTGCCGGATTCTCGCCGCGGTCGAGTAGTTCCCGCGCGTGTTTGCGTTGATCCTCTGATAGTGACGGCTTGCGTCCAAGCTTCGCGCCGCGTTGCTTGGCGGCTTTCAATCCGGCCTGTGTGCGCTCCACGATCAAAGCGCGCTCGAACTCGGCCAGCGCTGCCAGTATATGCCCCATGAGCCGGCCGGAGGCGCTTTCGGTGTCTATGGCTTCCGTCAGAGACAGGAAGGCCACCCCCTGTTTTTGCAGATCGGCCAGCACCGTGACCAAGTGTGGCAGTGACCGGCCAAGGCGGTCGAGCTTCCAGACGACGAGCGTATCCCCTGCCCTCAATTTTCCCAAGCAGCGGGTAAGCTCTGGCCGCTTGCTTGATGCGCCGGTTGCTGTGTCGGTGAAGATATATTCGCAGTCCGCCTTTTTGAGTGCGGCAATCTGCAAATCTGATTTTTGGTCGTCGGTTGAGACGCGTGCATAGCCATATTTCATGGCTTATTGTTAGACAAAATTATTAGACTTGCAAGCCTTTGATTTCACTAGATTGTATTTTTGTCTAAAAAACCTTCGGTTTTTAGACAGAATGCCTTCGCCAAGGTGCGTGTGACTCTTCACAGTCGGTGTCAGTGGATTGTCAAAGCCAATGTCTACAGAGCGTCGATGGATGGGGAAAAACTCAATGCTCCAGAAAATGAGCGAAGTTTTCTGTTTACGGTAGTCACTTTGCAAGTGATAATTAAAGCCCATGACCACTCCAGCCGCTTCTCTTAGCTTTCATATTAATCCTAGCGAACCGCAAACTCATGCGGTGCCTTCCACCGTACTTGTCCAGATTTTGGAGAATGCCCAAAGAGCATTTGAGCTTATCGGCGTTCATGTTGAAGGGAGAGAGATTCGCGAACGAGCTCGTGTTTCAGCAGCGACAGCGAAGCGATTCCAGTTGGTATGCCACATCCCAGAAAAGGGCTCCTATGCCATGCCTGTTTCCGTTGGTGTAGGGCACGATCTGCTGGGTTCCGAGCTGGCGGAAAGGGCTGTCACTATCTTCAAGGAGATGATGAGTTTTGTGTCCTTGCGGAAATCTAGTGGGATGGCAGGAGTGATTCCCGACCAACGTATTCGTCGCCGCGTCCTTGAGGCAGTCAAAGGGATGGCTCCGCGCTCGGATGCAGGGTGGACGGTGGATTTTCAAGACGCAGAAAAAACCGTGTTTGCCACGTTCAATACGGACACCATTTCTTTCGTTGATGAAATCTTGGTTCCCGCTGAGCAGCGCGAAGCGTCTCGGGTGGTAACAGGCGAACTGACCTGCATTGACTTCGCCGCGCGTAAGGTTTCAATTATTTATCCGCCAACGAGCAAGATTTTAGAGTGCCTTTATGAAGAAGCCGTCGAAGATTTGCTTTACGAGAAACGCCGGGACTATATTCAGGTAACGGGGAGAGTTCTGCTAGACGACCAAGGGGGGCCTAGGCAGATCATTGACGTGACTGATATCCGAGATCTAGATCTTTCTCCTTTAGTGTTAACCGAAGTGCGGAGCGGTACTCTGTCGTTGAAGGCGATTAGCCCAGTGACTTTGGATGTTGAATTGGACAACACAAAACAACTTCTCTTCGTCCTGCATCAAGACTTGGGAATCGACGTTTTCGCTCCGACGCGAGAAACCTTATTGGCCGAACTTCAAGATCAATTGGTTATGCTCTGGAATGAATACGCATCCGCAACCGACGACGAGTTGGACGAACCGGCACGTCAAATGAAACAATCTCTGTTGACTCACTTTGCCGAGGTACAGCGTGCCGCGTAAGCAGAATGAAGTTGAAAAAGCTCTTGTCATAAAAGGTTTTCAGTCTTCTAAGGGCGACCACAACTACTTTCATTACTATTCAAAAGCCGGCAAGAAAACTCGCATTTTCACGAAGACGAGTCATGGTTCCCGCGAAATCGACGATAGCTTACTGGGCTGCATGGCTCGACAGGTCAAGCTTAGCCGAGGGGATTTTGACCGCCTCATCGATTGTCCAATGGATCGGGACTCCTACGAAAAAAAGCTGATTGAGCAGGGACTTGTTGAAGCTCCTGCTGACTGAGCTACGTGACCCTAAATCACATAGGCAAGATGCCCCATGAATGCAGTAGAAATCGAAGCCGCCATATCGGAGCTGGCCCTTCAGCCCTTTGACGAAGTGGAGTTCCCGTTCGCTTTCCTAGCGGCTTTCGGTCATAAGGAAACGGCGCTCAAGCGCCTGCGTACCGGCAACAATAATGCTTCGGATGTGCCCGGTGGCGTGCTCCAGCGCAATAATATCCATATCGCCGTGTGCGAAGTCGGTAACGTGGGCGAAATGCTCAAAGCGTTGCGCGCCAGTCCGGCCACCACAAAAGCCAAGGCCAAGTTCATCCTTGCCACCGACGGCCAGACCCTTGAGGCTGAAGAGCTGGTCGGCGGCGAAACCATCACTTGCAATTACCTGGACTTTCCCAACCATTTCGGCTTCTTCTTGCCGCTGGCAGGCATCTCCACCATCAAGGCGATCAAGGACAACCCTATCGACGTGCGCGCCACCGGACGGCTGAACAAGCTGTACGTCGAACTGCTGCGCGAAAACCCGCACTGGGCCAAGGACGAGCGCCGCGCTGACATGAACCACTTCATGGCCCGGCTGGTGTTTTGTTTCTTTGCCGAAGACACCGACATCTTCAATAGCGAGGGCATCTTTACCAAGACCGTGGAGAAAATGAGCGACGGTTCCAACACCCATGAGGTACTGTCAGAAATCTTCCGTGCCATGAACATCAACGAGGCTGAGCGCGCCAGTGCCGAGCCCCGTTTGCCGAATTGGGCCAATGGCTTCCCCTATGTGAATGGCGGCCTGTTCTCGGGCAGCACAGAAGTTCCGCGCTTCACGCGCATGGCGCGCACCTACCTGCTGCATGCTGGAAGCCTGAGATGGAGAGAGATCAACCCGGACATCTTCGGTAGCATGATCCAGGCCGTGGCCGACGATGAAGAGCGCGGCGCATTGGGCATGCACTACACCAGCGTGCCCAACATCCTGAAAGTGTTGAACCCCTTATTTCTGGATGGCCTGCGTGCGCAATTGGCAGAAGCCGGTGATAACGAGCGCAAGCTGTTGAACCTGAGCAAACGCATGGCACGCATCCGCGTATTTGATCCGGCCTGCGGTTCCGGTAACTTCCTGGTCATCGCCTACAAGCAGATGCGCGAAATAGAGGCGGAAGTCAAACGCCGCCGGGGCGAGCCGCACCCACACCTGGGCAGCGATATTCCGCTGACCAACTTCCGTGGAATCGAGCTGCGCGACTTCCCGGCAGAGATTGCCCGTCTGGCGCTCATCATTGCCGAGTTTCAGTGCGACGTGCTGTATCGCGGGCAGAAAGATGCTCTTGCGGAGTTTTTGCCGCTGGGTGCGGAGAATTGGATCATCTGCGGCAATGCGCTACGGCTGGACTGGTTGAGCATTTGTCCGCCTACGGGGACGGGTGTGAAGGTGCTCGGTGATGACTTGTTCAATACGCCGCTGGACCAGACGGAAATCGACTTTAAGAACGAAGGGGGCGAGACCTACATCTGTGGTAATCCACCGTACTTGGGGAGTAAGTGGCAATCAGATGAGCAGAAAGCTGATCTCGGCGCAATCTTCGACAAGCGCGTGAAAAACTGGAAGTCGCTGGATTATGTGGCGGGCTGGTTCAGCAAGGCTGCTGACTACGGAACCAAGACCAAAGCCACAACCGCTTTTGTTTCCACCAACTCCATTTGCCAAGGCCAACAGGTTGCTATTCTCTGGCCGTCAATTTTTCAGACCAACAACCAGATTGTTTTTGCCCATACATCGTTCAAGTGGGCCAATCTCGCAAGCCACAACGCTGGTGTAACCGTTGTGATCGTTGGTATATCCAGCACCGTCGGCATTACGAAGCGTCTCTATTCGGTTTCGGATGACGATACCGCTCATGATGTCGAACGGAAAGACGTTCTGAACATCAATGCCTATCTAGTGCCTGCACCGAACGTGGAAATTCAGCAAAGCGCCAAACCAATGCAGGGTTTAACACCCATGCAGTTCGGCAACCATCCTTACTACGGCGCTGCCCTGATTTTTTCCATTGATGACGAGCGCGAAATGATCCGGCTTGCGCCGGATTCCGCTCGTTATATCCGTCCCTTTTATGGCTCCAAGGAATTCATAGATTGCGCGCCTCGTGCCTGCTTATGGATTTCGGATGCTGAGGCCGAATCTGCGCAGTTGATTCCGCAGATTGTTGAGAAAGTGGAGGTCGTCAGGCGGTCACGCAGTGCCGCCGTGAAAGATGCCAGCGCACAAAAACTAGCCTCAACGCCGTGGCGTTTTCGCGAGCAGATGATGGCCGAAAAGTGCACTTTAATTGTTCCTCGCGTGAGTTCTGAGAACCGGCCTTATCTGCCGGTTGGCCTGTTGGAACCAGATTGCGTGGTGCAGGAAAAAGCTTTCGCCCTTTACGATGCACCCCTCTGGAATCTAGCCCTCATCGCCTCGCGCCTCCACTGGGTCTGGATTGGCACTGTCTGTGTGCGGATGCGCACTGATTTTTCGTACTCCAACACCCTCGGCTGGAACACCTTTCCCGTGCCGCTGCTGACCGAGCAGAACAAGGCCGATCTGACCGCTTGTGCCGAGAATATCCTTCTGGCCCGCGAAGCACATTTCCCCGCCACCGTCGCCGACCTGTACGACCCGGATAACATGCCGGATAACTTGCGCCATGCCCACGAGCGCAATGATGAGGTGCTGGAACGCGTCTACATCGGTCGCCGTTTCAAGAATGACACCGAGCGGCTGGAAAAACTGTTTGAGTTTTATACCAAGATGATGGCGGCTGCGGCCAAAGCCGCTCCGAAAGCAAAAAAGGGGAATACGAAGTGAGTGTTCTGGCATTTCAGATGTGGGAGCCTTTCCGGCAAGGTCTGATGGCGGAGCATCGCTTTTATGTCGAGCAGGCACGTAAACGCCTGTTGTCTCAGTTTGAAAACATGGAAGCCGAAGCCGACAAAGCTGCCGAAGAGCATTTGGAAGAAATGTCGATGCACTTCAACCCCGATATCCATGACCCATCGGATTTCTACGAGGCGGCACATGATGAAGGTATTGAGTTCTATCAGCTGTTGAGTGACATGTATGAAAATACTCGCCTGAGCGTGATTGCGGGTATGTATCATCAATGGGATAAGAGTCTCAGGGGTTGGATTGTCAAAGAGATGCGTCATTGGCATTATGGAGAAAATGCAAACAAGTCAATCTGGAAAGCTGATGTCCCTGCGATTATGAATTTTCTTGTGGCGTTTGGCTTCAATGTTAAGGCGATTCCTTCCTATGAGCGGCTGGACGCAATGCGCCTTGTGGTCAATGTATTCAAGCATGGCAATGGTCGATCACTTGATGAGCTGAAAAAGTCGTTTCCAGAGTTTTTCTCTGATCAGCTTGGAGGGGATGGCAATTCTCAGTTCTTATTTCATTATTTTGATCATACCGACATGAAGGTGTCTGATGCACATCTGGATCAGTTTTCTGAAGCAATTTTGGATTTCTGGACGGAGGTTCCGAAGGAAATCTATATAGTCGATGAGTTGGATGAGTGGTTTGAGAAAGCTTATTTAAAGGATAGAGCTGTGGTATGACCCAGACAGTTACCAATCAAATTACCGGTATCATACCAAGCAGGGTAGGCGTTGTGCATGAGCGATAGCCCGATCAGCCTGACCATGCCCCCCGCTGGCTATGCCGACTGGTTGGCCGATCTCAAGGGCCGTATCCATACCGCCCAGCAGCGCGCGACGCTGGCGGTCAATCGCGAGTTGCTTCTGCTGTACTGGCAGATCGGGCGCGACATTCTGGCGCGGCAGGCCGAACAGGGCTGGGGTGCGAAGGTGATTGAGCGTCTGGCGCATGATTTGCGCGCCGCCTTTCCTGATATGAAGGGGTTTTCGCCGCGCAATCTCAAGTACATGCGCGCTTTTGCCGAGGCGTGGCCGGATACCGAATTTGTGCAACAGGTTGCTGCACAATTGCCCTGGGGGCACAATCTGGTCTTGTTGGACAGGTTAAACGCGCCGGAAGAGCGTCGCTGGTATGCCGCCAAATCCCTTGAGCACAACTGGTCGCGCAATGTGCTGAATATCCAGATCGAAACCCGCCTGCTGGCGCGCAGCGGTACGGCAGTGACCAATTTCGATGCCAGTTTGCCAAAACCGCAGTCCGATCTGGCCCGCGAGTCGCTTAAAGACCCTTATCGTTTCGACTTTCTGGGCTTGACCGACGAGGTGCAGGAGCGCGAGCTCGAAAACGCCTTGGTGAAACATGTCACCGAATTTCTGCTGGAGCTGGGCGCGGGGTTTGCGTTCGTCGGGCGGCAGGTGTTGTTGAATGTGGGCGGTGACGAGTTTTTCATCGACTTGCTGTTTTACCATCTCAAACTGCGCTGCTATGTGGTGATCGAGCTGAAGGGCGGTAAATTCAAGCCCGAGCACTTGGGGCAGCTCGGGTTTTATATGACCGCCGTGGATCGCCAGGTTAAAAACGAGCACGACAACCCCACCATTGGCCTTTTGCTCTGCAAAAGCAAAAACAAGATCGTGGCCGAATATGCCTTGGGCGATACG
>Ga0265327_10002648_pt1 | contig 18430 bp, 15 predicted proteins | sample 41621metaG_FD_202089 | JGI IMG/M metagenome (GOLD analysis project Ga0265327, IMG submission 202089) | Rhizosphere microbial communities from Carex aquatilis grown in University of Washington, Seatle, WA, United States - 4-16-21 metaG | ecosystem: Host-associated > Plants > Roots > Rhizosphere...
AGGGCGCGACTTCGACGGGCCCCGGGCAGGCGGCGCGCGCATGGTAGTATTCCTCGAGGAAAAGCAGGTCGATCTTCCCGGCGGTGCCGCGCAGGGCCGCCTCCTGCAGGAGGATCGGGAACGTGCGCGCCTGCTCGAAATAGGTGGGCAGCAGCACGTCCGCCACGCCCTTCGTCTCGCGCAGGTCGTCCGCGAGGTACGCCAGGAAGGTCGCGCGGTCGCGGCGGAACTCCTGCTGGATCTGCGCCCCGGGAATGTAGGTCCTGCCCTCCCCTGATTCCGGGGTCACCCCGAAATAAACGGCGGCCTCCTTCAGGCCGTAGGACGCCATCTCGCGGGTCGTGATGTCGTAGAGTTGCACCAGGAGGTAGGTGTCGATCACCGCCCGGCCGGGCAGATCGCACCGGGGAAAGTCGATCCACCGCTCAGCCACCTTCATCCGGCTGCTGCGAAACTCCGCCGTCAGCCCAAACCGGCCCCACGCGCACGGCACCCGGTGGCGCCGGCAGCGCTGCCGGAGGTAGTCGAGGTCGAACTTGAAAAGGTTGTGGCCCTCCACGATGTCGGGGTCGATCGCCCGCAGCAGGTCGTTGAACGCAAGGAGCAGCCGCTTCTCCCCGGCGTCGCTTTCCTCCTCCAGCACCAGCAGCTCCCGCCGCGCGCCGCACTGCAGGCCGATCGCCAGCACGCGGTCGTCCGGCTTGCGCGGGTCGCTGAAGTCGCCGGCCTCGCCCGCGGCCGTCTCGATGTCGAGCTGGCACCGGCGGACGTCGGCAAAATGCAGGTCCGCATAGAGGCGAGCGCGCCGCTGCAGGAGCCATTGGCTTTCGTAGGGCTTGAGGACGTCGAACGGGGCACCGTCGCGCACGACCTTCCGGTAGTTTTCAAAAACCTCCAGCGAGTCGGCGTGCGCCAGCCAGTTGAACTCGCCGTCGCCGGAGAGCTTTTCCAGCGCCACGCCCTCGGACGGCACCTCGCCGTTCAGCCACGCAAAGGGCCGCAGTTCCTCCACCCGCTCGACCCGCCCGCCGTCGGCGGTCGCGACCGAGAGATGCACCCGTCCGTGGTCATCGACGAACAGGCCGCAGAGGGGACCGGCCACCGGGGTTGTCATGCTGGCAGCAGCGAAGCATCCGGTCCGGGAAACGCAAGCAGGCGGGCGCCGGAGGCTGCGCTCCACCCGCGGAGCGACTCAGAACGGCTTCACGTAAACCATCACCAGCGCCACCAGGAGCAGCGCCAGCCCGACAAAGCTGAACACGCCGCGCAGGTGGGCCTTGCGATAAGCCAGGCCGGCGACGGCGGAGAAACCGAGCCAGCAGAAAAGCTTCACCGTCAGCCATTGTCCCGGCCAGACATTGTGAAATTCCTTGTTCAGGAGCCCGAAGCCGCTGACCAGCATCAGGAGCGCCGCGACGCCGGTGATGATCAGCGTCAGCTTCCGGTTCTCCGGCGCCGGATTGGCGAACGCCATGTAGGTGTGCGCCGTCAGCACCAAGAGGGCGAAAACGTGCAGGATCTTGTAGAAAATAGGGTCCATGGTGTGCGGCTGGAGGTTGGAAAGAAAAGTGACACCCCGCCTGTGCCGTGCGCCCAAAGGCTCATGTCCTTTTTAGTTTAAGGTGGGCACCGCCCGCGACGTTTCTGCCTTCCGGTTTACGGCCTGGCATCCGCGCCGCTGTCGGCAGCTCCCAAATGATTACAAAGGCAAAGAGCGGTTATTGAAGGCACCTCGAACACTGCAGGGTGTCGCGAGGACGCTACGGCCACAGACCCCGCCGTCAAATGCGAACGGAGCCCGCGACATCTTCCGCTTGACTTGTGGGGCGGGTCCGTTCGCCGCCCGGCGGCCCGTCGGCCTGGAAAAACCGCCATTCCGTCCGAACCAGGTTCGCTGGTGGGGCGGCCCGCTTCCGCCTACCCCTCCATGATCGTCGGGTCGAGGTGGAGCACGAGCAGTTCCTGCAAGGTGGCCAGGAATACGTAGGCCGCAAAGGCCTTGCGCTGCTCGTCCGGCATGTCCTCGAGCGGCAGCTCCCCCGTCTCGAGGTTCTCGTCACCCAGCGGCTTCAGGTGCGCCTCGCGCAGCCGCAGCCGCAGCGCCGAACAGGCCCGCAGGACCGGCTCGCAGTTGGTCGGGTCGAGCGCGATGACGCCGGTGCTGAAGAACTCGCTGCCGAAAAGCGCCAGCAGCACGCGGATGTCGTCCCCCTGCCCGCTCAACAGCTCGCGGGCCCACTCCATGTGGAACTCGCCGTCCGGCCCGGGCGGCGGCAGGTCGATGGCGAGCCGCGGACCGAGCTCGTCGGACGCCGCCTTGACGACGTCGAGCAACGGCGCGACCGCCTCCAGGTTGAGTTTGACCTCAACCCGCTTCATCGGATTCGAGCACCGCCGTGAGATGCCATTGGTGAAGGGTGAACACGTAGGCCTCGGCCTGCTCGTGCACGCCCGACCAGACCACCGAGCGGCCCTGCTCGTGCACCTCGAGCATGTGTTTGCGGGCCCGGGTCTCGTCGAACCCGAAGACCCGCTTGAACACCATGACCACGTAGGACATGAGGTTCACGGGATCGTTGAGCACCACGACCCGCCAGACATCCTGCTGCTGCGGCACGGCGGACGCAGCGGGAGCGGGCGAATGACGGGTTTTGGTATCGGCCACGATTATGCCTGCGCGACCCGGCGCACGGCCTCCGCGACGACGCGGTCGGCGTCGGCCAGCGGCACTTTGCGAACTTCCTTCTCGGGGCGCCACCTCATCTCGATGATGCCTTCCTTTAGCCCTTTGCCGCCGACGGTCAAGCGCAGCGGGATGCCGATGAGGTCGGCGTCCTTGAACTTCACGCCCGGGCGCTCCGCCCGGTCGTCGATCAACACCTCGGCTCCGGCGGCCTCCGCCGCCGCGCCCAGCCGGCGGGCAACGTCGCTGGCCGCCGCGTCCTGCGGGTCCAGGTTGACCACGATCACCTGCCACGGGGCCACGGTCCAGGGCCAGATGACGCCATCGGCGTCGTTGCTCTGCTCGATGATGGCCTGGAGCGTGCGGCTCAGGCCGATGCCGTAACATCCCATCACCATCAGGTGATTCTGCTTCTTGTCATCGGTGTAGGTTGCCCCGAATTTCTCGGAGTACTTCGTCCCGAGCTTGAACACGTGGCCGACCTCGATGGCGCGGTCGATCTTGAGGGGCGCCCCGCACTGGGGGCACGGCTCGCCCGCGCGGACGCGGCGGAAGTCGCCGAACCTCGTGACCGCGAGGTCGCGCACCACATTGACATTCCGAAGGTGGAATCCGTCGCGATTGGCCCCGGTCGTGCCGTTGCCGACCAGGCGGATGGCGTGGTCGGCAAAGATGCCCGCAAGGGCCGCCGGGTTCTTGATCGTGCCCTTGACCGTGCCGAGGCTGCCGGGCCGGGCCCCCATCAGGGGCTCGATCTCCTCGGGCGTGGCCTGGCGCCAGAGCTGGAAGCCGAGGCCGCCGAGCTTGGCCTCCTCGACGTCGTCGCAGCCGCGCACGACCACGAGGAAGGGCTTGCCGTCGCCCATGAAGACGAGGGTCTTGAACTGCTTGTCCGCCGGCACCCCGGCGGCCTCGAGGGCCGCGATGGTGACGATGCCGGGAGTCGGAAATTCCTCGAGCGCGCCGGCCGGCGGGGCGTCCGGCAGGTCCGCCGGCACGAGCGCGCTGGTGGCCTTCTCGCGGTTGGCCGCATAGCCGCTCGCCTCGCAATGGACGACGTCATCGTCGCCGACCGGCGCGGGCACCATGAACTCGTGCGAGAAGTTGCCGCCCATCACGCCGGTGTCGGCCTCGACCGAGATGGTCTTGAGGCCGCAGCGGCTGAAAAACGCCGTGTAGGCGCGCTTCATCTTGTTGTAGCTCTCGACCGCGGCGTCGTCGGTGGCGTCAAAGCTGTAGGCGTCCTTCATCAGAAACTCCTTCGCGCGCATCAGGCCGTAGCGCGGCCGGATCTCGTTGCGGAACTTCGTCCCGATCTGGTAGAAATTCTTCGGCAGGTCGCGGTAGCTGGTGATCTCAGTCTTCACGAGCGGCGTGATGACCTCCTCGTGGGTGGGGCCGAGCACGAACTCCGGCTCGCGCGCCGGCCGGCGCCCGTCGCCGGCGTGGTCCGCGCGGTACATGATCTCGCGCGCCGCCACCCAGCGCGGACCCTGCTGCCAGTTTTCCGCCGGGTGCAGGAACGGCATCGCCAGCTCGATCGCGCCCTCGCGCTCCATCTCCTCGCGGCAGATCTGCGAGATCTTCTGCAGCACGCGGAGGCCGGACGGCAGGTAGGTGTACAGGCCGGCGCCGAGCTTCCGGACGAGTCCGGCGCGCAACAGCAGCTTGTGCGAGGCGATCTCGGCGTCCGCCGGGCTCTCCTTCAGCGTGGGGATGAAAGTCTGCGACCAATATTTCATGGAATCCGGCAAAAGAACAATTCCCCCCCGGCGGCGCAATTGTATTTGCGCTTGCCGCACCGAGCGGGAGCGCGTTCACGTCATCCCCGGCATGCCCTCCCGACCCTCCAAGCCCGCCCCCAAGCCCTGGCCCATGGCCTGGGTCGTGGCGGCCATCGCCGTTTTCGTCGTCGGGTACACCCTGATCAACCTCTTCTACCGCAAGCCCGGCGGCGGTCACCGCCCTTACGAGGAGAACGCCCGGAAGGTCACCGCGGCACGCCTGCAGCAGGCCGGGTGGGAACGCCTGCCCGTCGACACCCGACGCCCGGTCGAGAAGCCCCCGGCCGAGGGTTCCGCGCCGGTCACCCGCGGCGGGCTCGGACTCGGACTCGATCTGGATCCGTGCTTCACCGAGCGGCCGACGCTGCTGGCCTCGATCGACCAGGTCACCGCCCCGGCCACGGTCGCCCGCGGCGCCGACTACGCTGCCTACTTCACCGGGAGCGTGCCAGATCTCCAGTTTCAACTCGGCGACATGCAGCTCTTCCGGCACGGCGAGGAACTCGTCCTCGTCCCCAACCTCGAGCACCTGCCCGGCCCGCAGCTGCTCAGCCGTTGGCGCGATGCCAACTACTGCGCCCGATTTTCCACGCAGACCCTGGCGCCCGGCCGCTATCGCGTCCGCGTCGTCGCCAGCGGCCCCGCCGCCGTGTGGACCCTCACGGTGAAATAGGCGGAGCTGGTTCGGCAGGGCAAGTCCTCCGGACGAGCCGCCCTTCGCCACGGCTCGTCCGGAGGACTCGCCCTACCGGGTAGAATTGAGGTGACGATTTCGCGCCCGCCGTCGCCGGTTCGTAATCCCGATTGACGAGCGCGGCGGGATGCCCGATTAAGTCGGTCTCATTCCCCGATGGCTGAAAGCACCAACATCAAGCCGACCGACTTGCGCGGCATCCTGAAGTACGTCCCGCGTTTCCAGGGCCAGATCTTCATCATCGCCGTCGACGGCAGCATCGTCGCCGACGACAATTTCCCCAACCTGGTGACCGACGTCGCCGTGCTGCGTTCGCTCGGCATCAAGATCGTCGTCGTCCACGGCATCGGCCAGCAGCTCGAGGAGCTGGCGAAGCTCCGCAACGTGGCGATCACCGATTCCTTCGGGACCGGCGTCACCGACGCCGCCACGCTCGACCTCGCCATCCGCGCCTCCGCCCGGGTCACCCACCTCGTGATCGAGGGCCTCACGGCCAACGGCCTCAAGGCCGCGCTGACCAACTCCGTCCGCGCCGCCCCGCTCGGGATCCTTCGCGGCGTCGACCACCAGTTCACCGGGAAGGTCGACCGGATCGACAAGGAATTCATCCAGCAGCTGATCGGCTCGCAGGTGGTGCCGGTCGTGAGCCCGATCGGTTTCGACCGCGACGGCCGCCCGCTGCGGGTCAACTCGGACCTCCTGGCCGCCGAGCTGGCCGAGGCGCTGCAGGCGACGAAGATCGTTTACCTGACGCCCTACCTCGGCATGGAAATCGGCGGCAAGCTGCAGCACGACATCTCCGTCGACACGCTGCGGAAGGTCCTGGCCAACAAGCCGGAGTCGATCAACGAGGCGATGCGCAGCAAGGCCGCCCACGCGGTCCGGGCGATCGAGACCGGCACGCCCCGCATCCACCTCCTCGACGGCCGCGAACTCGACGGCCTGCTCGCGGAAATCTTCTCGAACGAGGGCGTCGGCACGCTGATCTACAGCAACGAGTACCAGCAGATCCGCAAAGCCACCCGGCGCGACGTGCGCGCGATCTACAATCTCACGCGGTCGGGCATGAAGCGCGAGGAATTGCGCAACCGTTCGCAGCAGGCGATCGAGAAAAACATCGACCACTTCTACGTCTTTGAGATCGACGAGAACCTGATCGCCTGCGTCTCGCTGACCGTCTTCGCCGAGCAGCCACACGTCGCCGAGGTCGGCACCCTCTACGTGATGCCGTTTTATCACGATCGCGGCATCGGCCAGAAGATGGTCGAGTTCGCCTGCCTGCAGGCCAAGGAGCGCGGCGCCAAGACGGTCATCGCCCTTTCCACCCAGGCTTACACGTTCTTCACCTCCGTCTGCGGGTTCGAGGAGGCGGAGAAGGACGTGCTGCCGGACTCGCGCCTCAAGTCCTACGAGGACAGCGGCCGCAACTCGAAGATCCTGGTCAAGAAGCTCTGAGGCGGGGCGCGTTTTTGCGCCGGTCGGGCGAATCCTTCGGATGAGCGGCCGGGTGATCGGCTCGCCAGGGACGACTCGCCCTACCCCCGACCTAAGGCCCCTGGGCCGGCGGCTTCATCCAAAATCTGCAGCCGAGAGGTCGATGGTCCGATGTCGCGGAGCCGGGCCAAAGGCGCGCCCGGGCTTCGCCCGATCGATTACCAACCCGACGCCGCACACTCGCGCGCCGGCCAACAGTCTACGCTTCTTTCCACCCTCATCTCTCAACCCTCAGCTTGGTCGCTCCGCCTCAGTATGTCTGCAGCATCCGCTTGAGTCCGCCGGGCCACGCGCTGTCGGGAATGAAGTCGAACGTCACCACGTCCTTCAACTCGACCGGCTTGTCCAGGACGCCCAGCTCCTGCAGGAGCTTGATCTGCGTCTCGAGCCGCTTCGGCAGGAGCTGCCCCATCCGCTCGTCGCGCTTGGGGTCGCCGAGGACCAATTGATAATCCTTCATCGCCTTGATGCTGTAGGCCATGAACTCCGGCGTGAGGTCGGGCCGCAGCTTCAGGATCGCCTGGTTGCCCGGCGTCGGGTCGCCGGTCAGGTATTCAGTCCAGCCCCGGAGGCTGGCCCGGACGAATTTCTGCACGACCGGCCAGTGGGCCTTGATGAATTCGTCGCTTGTGAAAATGACCCGATACGGCTCGTAGCCGGGATGCGCCACCAGCAGGGCGCCGACGTCCGCGCCGCGCTGGCGGGCGAAGTACGGCTCGTTGGTGACAAAGCACTGCTGGATGTACTCCGGGTCGTTCATGAACCGCCCGATGTCGCCCACCAGCGGCCGGATGTTGAACTTTATGCCGTAGGTCTTCTGCACGTACTGGAGCCAGACCGAGCCGGTGCCGGCCATGATCGTCCGGCCGTCGAGGTCGCGCAGGTCGCGGAGCGGATGCTCCGCGTGATACATGATCCCCTGGGCGTCGCGCTGCATCTCGGCCGCCACCATCTTGATCGGCACGCCCCGCGCGATGGCCACGATGACGTCGTCGCCATTCGTCATGCCCAAGCCGGCCCGGCCGGTCGCGACCTGCGCCATGACCTGCGCGTTTGGTCCGCCGGGCACGAGCTCAACGTCGAGCCCTTCCTCCGCATAGTAGCCCTTGGCCAGCGCCTGGTAATAGCCGCCGTGCTCCGGCTCCGGATACCAGTCGGTCTGGAACCGGACCTTGACGAGCTTGCCCGCAGGTTCGGCGGCATCCTTTCGGGCGCAGCCGCCGACCACCAGCGCGGCGCAACCCAGCGTGCAGAGGAGGATTCTTGGGGAAAGGCGCATGCGTGAGGAGGACGATGCCGGGCGAAACCACGAATGGACACGAATAAACGCGATTTCCAGAGGATTCTTGGAAAGTGACGCCGGAAAGAAGATTCCCACGGCCGGCCGATCGTCAAGTCGGGTGAGCGGCCGGCCGGCCGGTCTTCCCGTCGCGGAAACTCGTGTCCATTCGTGGGTAAGCCGCCCGACCCCGACGCCTAGTGGTCGTGGCGCTCGAACGAGTCATGCCACTTGTGGAGAACGGCCCAGTTCAGCAGCGAAACCGCGGCAACGAAAACGAAGCCGAGCAGGCAACTCGTCAGGGCCGTCGCAAACAGTGCCGGTATCTTGATCTGGGTGTTGTAGCTGTAAACGAGGAAGCCGAGCCCGCCGGATCCGCCCGCGGCGTTGCCCACCATGTATTCGCCGAAAATCGCCCCGATCGGCGCCAGGGTCGCCGCGATGCGCAGCCCCGCGAGGAAGAACGGCATCGCCGACGGAACCCGCAGCAGGAGCATCTCCTGGACCCGGCTGGCATTGCACATGCGAAAGAGCGCGACGTGGTTCATGTCGGCCGACAGCAAGCCCTGGGTCATGTTGGCCACAATCGGGAAGAAGCTGATCAGGAAGGTCACGGTGATGATGCCGGGCATCCCGGGTCCGGCCCAGAGCACGATGACCGGGGTCAGGACGATCACGGGCGTCATCTGCAGGACCAGCAGCCACGGATAAAGGCTTGCCCGCATCAGCCGGGAAGCCCCCAAAACCATCGAGATGGCGAAGCCCAGCGCCGCCGCCAGCAGGAATCCCCCCAACGCACCGAGCGCGGTGTTGCCGGCGGCCTCGACCAGGCGCGGCCGCTCCTTCCACGCGGCCGCCATGATCTCGAGCGGCGTGGGCATGATCCAGCTCGTCAGGCCGCTGGTGGCCCGGATGCCATACCAGATCGCCGCTAACAGCAGTCCGGTTACCACCGGCAGGGTCCAGAGGAGAATGGGCCGGACTTTCTTCATGCGATGGCGGACGGCTCCACCTGGTGCAGCAGGCGCGAGACCTCGTTGACCTTGGCCTGGAACTCGGGCCGCTCCCGCAATTGCGCGCGGCGCGGGTAGCCGAAATCCACCGGGACCTCCGCGTGAAACCGGCCGGGATTCGCCGCCATGACGATGATCCGGTTCGAGAGGAAGACCGCCTCGGAGACCGAATGGGTCACGAACATGGCCGTGAAGGGCGACTGCGTTCGCAGCGAAAGGAGTTCCTCGTTCAGCCGGTTGCGGGTCATTTCATCCAGCGCGCCGAACGGCTCGTCGAGCAGGAGCAATTGCGGCGCCAGCGTGAGGGCGCGCGCGATCGAGACGCGCATCTTCATCCCGCCCGAGAGCTGCCGCGGGTAGTATTTGCCCTCCGCCGCCAGGCCCACCAGCGACAGCATCCGGCGGGCCGTCGCCCGACGCTCCTCGGTCGGCCGGCCGCGCAAGCGCAGCGGAAGCTCGACGTTGTGCTGGGTCGTCAGCCAAGGCAGGAGCGTCGCATCCTGGAAGATGAACGCCTGGCGGTCGCGCGCGCGCCGCGGCGTGGTGCCGGCCACGACCACCTCGCCCGAAGTCCCCGGACTCAGGCCCGAGACCAGCTTGAGGACGGTCGATTTGCCGCAACCGCTCGGCCCAATGAAACTGGCAAAGTCACCCGGGTGCAGCGAAAGATTGATGTCGTCCAGCACCAGCGGACCGCCGCCGTAACGTTTCCGGAGCGCAGTAAATTTGACGATGGGGTCGTTCGCCTCCATGAAAACGCCCAATGGATACAAACGGCCGAAAAACGCCAGTCCCTTTGCCCTTCGCCGCGTGGCCCGCGCTGGCCCCGGTCGACGCGACCCGCGAGGTTCACGTCCGCCTCGCGGCGCTGCCGCCGGCGTTGCGCTCGGCCGCGGTCGCCTGGATCCGGCCGGAACGGGAGATGGTCGCGGATTTTGCCGAAACCCGCGCCCGCGGTGCGGTCGCGAGTAAGCTCGCTCCGGCCACGAAGGGCGACTCGCTAAAGGGAGTGCCCTATTTTCTGAAGGACCTTTTCGATGTGGCCGGTGTGCCCACCGGGGCGGGCTCGACTTTCCTGGCCGCGGTTCGAGGGACGCCGGGCGACAGTGCCGTGGTGCGACTGCTGCGGGATCGCGGCGCGGTGCTCGCCGGCAAATCCCAGCTGGTGGAATTCGCGTCCGGCTTGACGGGCGAGAATCCGCATTTCGGCGACTGCCCGCATCCACTTTTCCCGGACCGGCTCGCGGGCGGCTCGAGCAGCGGCTCCGCCGCGCTGGTGGCGGCCGGCGTCGTGCCGCTCGCGGTCGGTACCGACACCGGCGGATCGATCCGGGTGCCGGCGGCGTTCTGCGGCCTCTACGGATTCAGGCTCACGCCTGGCGACGAGCTCGTCCGCGACGCGTTCCCCCTCGCGCCGACGATGGACACCACCGGATGGTTCACCGCCAACGCGACCGACCTGCTCACCGCGTGGCGCGCAATCGTTACCGGCAGGGCGAGTCCTCCGGACGAGCCGTTAGGCGTCGCCCAAAGAGCGGCCCGTCCGGAGGACTCGCCCTACCGGCCGGACCAAGCCCGTCAACCCCGCGGCTGTTACCTGCCCGGCCGGAGCCTGGTGCCCGGGATCGACCGCGCGGTGGACGCCGCTTGTGAGAACGCCGCCGCCCGCTTGGCCGACCGCGCCGACCAAGCCACCACGGAAAGCTTGGTCGGTTCGTGGCACGAGGCGGTTGACGCCTATCTCACCATTGGAATGAGCGAGGCGCACGCGGTTCACCGCGACTGGCTCGCACCCTACCGCGCGCATTACGACCCGGTGATTTGGCAGAGATTTTCCGACGCCGGGCATTTTCCGGCGGCGAAGGTCGCGGCCGCCCGGGCGACCCTGGCGGCCATTCGGGCGAAATGGACGGAGTTCTTCCGCGCCTACGATTTCCTCGTGCTGCCATCGGCGCCCTGTCCGGCGCCGACGAAGGCCGAATGCACTCCCGAATTGCGCCGGAACATCCTGGCGTTGACCGCGCCGGCGAGCCTCGGCGGACTGCCGTGCCTCTGCCTTCCGGTGCCTCTTCCCGGCGGCTTGACCGCCGGCCTGCAGGTCATCGCGCGCGATCCGGACAGCCCGGTGTTCGCCCGGTTGTTGGGAGGTTAGAGCCCAGCCCGCTTTGGTGGAGCGCGGGCGACCCCGCCGCGGTGGCCGGCAGCGCAGCGGGTTCGCGGCATTTCGAAGGCCGACCGGCATGCCCCCGTCGGCCACTCTCCTCTAGGGAGGCCTCGGTCGCGTGCCAGCAAGCTCCTCGATCCGAGAACCAGCCGTCCTCCGGAAGTGGCCTTTCCGTCACATTCCGAACAACGACCGGGCGTTGCCGCCGAGAATCCGGACGAAATCGCGATCCGCGAGGGCGGAGCGGGCTTCTTCGACGAAGGCCGGCAGGCCGACCCCCGCCTCCGTTTTCGGATAAAGACGGAGCGGGTGGTCGGAGCCGAAGAGCAGACGATCCGCGCCCGCGCCGGCCACCGCCCTGCCCCAAGCTTCGGAGCCGTAAAGCAGCGGCGACGCCGACGAATCGAAATGGACATTGCCCAGGTGGCGGCTGGCGGGGTCGAAAGCGAGGCCCCCGCCCCAATGGGAAAGGATGAAAGTCGTGCCTGCGTGATCGCGCGCCATCTCCAGAAAATCTTCAAGCGGGGTGTCCATCCGCCCCGGATAGGAGTTGGATCCGGGATCCGTCACGTGCAGGTTGACGGGCATTCCCAACTCGCCCGCCAGGTGCAACGCCGCCCGCCAGACGGAATCGTCGAGCCTCACCTGCTGGGAATGCGGCGACAACTCGCCCAAGCCGATCAGGCCGTCGTCCCGCGCGCGCCGGATCTCGTCGAGCGCGGCCGCGCCCGCGGCCGGGTGAAACGTGGCGAAGGCCGCCAGCCGGTCGGGATGGGCCCGCACACACTGCGCATAAAAGCGGTTCTGCCAGGCGCAGGTCTCCGCCCGCTCCCAATACCAGCCGAGCAGGACGGATTTCCCAATCCCGGCCGCGTCCATGTCGCGAAGCAGCTCCGCGACCGTCGGGAAAAGCTGCACCCGCGACTCGCCGCCGACCGCTGGCCGGCGCCGCCGGGTGCACAGGGCGGCCCAATGCGTCTCCGCGCGCGCCGCGGCCCAGCCCGCCGGGTCCCGGGCCACCTCGGCGGGGTAGAGATGCACATGCGCGTCGATCACCAGCATGCGGGCTTTGTGCCGCACTCCGGCGGCGGCGACGAGTTTGTTTTGCGCACCGAAGGCCGACGGGGCGCGCCCGGCCATTTTTGGTTGCGACCCGCCCGCCGGCGATTGTTGTACCCGCATGCGCCGCCTCTTCCTCCTTTTCCTCGCGGCCGTCCTGGCCGCGACCGCCCCGGCCGGAACGTTCTCCGACCGGTTCGAAGCGATCAAGCGGACCGCGAAGCCGGCCGAGCTCTATGCGTTCCTTTACGCTATGCCCAAGGGAGGAGACCTCCACAATCACCTCGGCGGCGCCGTCCGCTCCGAATGGTGGTTCGACGTCGCCACCGATCCCGCCCGCAACGGCGGCGACGCTTTCTACACGCGCGTCAAGTTTGGCGCCGGGATCACCCCCGGAGCGCCGCTGGTGCTTTTCCGGACGATCCGGCGCTACACGTTCAACCGGCTCCCGGCCGCGGAGCAGGCCGACTACGTCCGGCTCGACCAGCTCTCCCCCGACCAGAAGCGGGAGTGGCTCGATTCCCTGCGACTGGACCGGCCGGGTGAGGGTCGCGAGGAGTTCTTCAACTGGATCTGGCCGCGGACCGGGCAGCTGCATGAAAATCTCGGCGTCGTGGCTGGCGTCCTGATCGAGACCATGAAGGCCTACGGCGCCGAGGGTCTGCGCTACCTGGAAACGCAGTTGGGTGCCATGGAGTACATCGACAACGACGGGCGGCCGATCCCGGTCGAGCAGTCGGTCGACTTCATGCGGCGGCGCCTGGCCCAACCCGATGCCGTCGCGACCGGCGTCACCGTCCGGTTCCAATGCGTCATCCTCCGCTTCGCCCCGAACGCCGAGGAGAAACTCGCGCAGGTTTACGAGTTCGCCGACTCGCACCGCGACCTCTGGGTCGGGCTGAACCTGGCCGGGATCGAGGAGAACGGCAAAGGGTACCCCCTGCGCTTCCTCGCCAAGTTCCGGGAGCTGCGCCGGCGCCACCCGACCCTCCCACTTTCCATTCACGCGGGCGAGATGGACGGCCCCGACCAGCACATCCGCGACACGCTGCTGCTCGGCGCCAGCCGCATCGGCCACGGGGTGAATCTCCTGCGGGATCCCGACACGCTGCTGCTGCTGCAGCAAAGCCGCCGGGTGCTGGTGGAGGTCAATCTCATCTCCAACCAGCTTCTCCAATACACGCCCGACCTCTCAACCCACCCATTTCCCGAATACCTGCGCACCGGAGTTCCCGTCTGCCTGAATACCGACGACCGCGGGATGTGGGACTCGAACCTGACCGACGAATATTTCACGGCGGTGACGACCTTCAACCTGTCGTGGGACGAGATTCGGGAACTCGGCCGAAACTCGCTGGCCTATTCCTTTGTGCAGCCCGAGGTGAAGGCCGCGCTGCTCGCCGACCACGAGCGGGCGATGGCCGCGTTTGAGGCGCGGTTTGCACCCGATGATTCGATCAAGCTGCTGGCGACGGTGAAGCCGGTCACCTACGGGTACGCCAAGCGGACGTGGGGGTTCGAGTTCTAGGCCGGACTCCGGCCAACGCGCCCCACCATTCGCGCCTCACACCACCGGGCCGCGCTTGGCCGCGCCGACCACCAGCAGCGGCACAGGTGTGTTGTGCCGCACCTTTTCGATCGTGCTCCCATGGATGATGTCGCCAACCAGTTTGTGCCCATGCGAACTCATCGCGATCAGGTCACACGGCCGGCCTGCGACCCATTTGAGAATCTCGTCACCCGGCACGCCGTAGGCCAGCTCGACGGTGGTGGGGATACCGACGGCCTGGAATTCGGACCGGACTTTTTCAAGGTAGGCCTGATCCTCCGAAACCTCCGCACTGACGGCATCGGCGCCAAACATCCGCGCCGCCCAGCCGTCGGCCACATGCAGCAAAACGAGCTCGCTGCGCATGAGCAGCGCAAGCGGCTTGAGGTGTTCGATGATTGCCCGGTCGGTCGCGGTGCCGTCCAAGGTCACGACGATGTTTTTGTACACGACTGTATCCTTGTGTTCGGTTTTAGCCGCCGACGATGACATGCCAGGCCGATTTAAGCGAGTCCGGGAGTCCCCAGACGTCCATTGCGGTGATCAGCAGCGCACTGCCCCAGCCCGCCACCAGCAAAACCCATCCGTTCTTCCAGGTTCCCATCCTTTGGCGCGAGCTGGTGAAATGCAGCAACGGGAGCATGGCAAAGGGAAGCTGGAGGGCCAGGACCACCTGGCTCAAAGTCAGCAAATCGGTCACACTGCTGTCGCCGCGAAGGCCGATGATCAGCACCGCCGGGATGATCGCCAGCGCACGGGTGATCAGCCGCCGCAGCCACGGCGCGATTCTCCAGTGCATGAACCCTTCCATCACGACCTGGCCGGCGAGCGTACCCGTGATGGTGCTGCTTTGTCCGCTCGCGAGCAGGGCCACCGCGAACAACGTACTGGCCAGAGTCGTTCCCAAGAGAGGCGCGAGCGTCAGATACGCGATGCGAATCCAGTCGCTGTCGGGGCTGAAGGTGACAACAGCCCCGTCGGCCATGGTGGCGCTCGTCTTCCCGTAGAACACGATCGCGGCCAGCACCATGATCGCCGCGTTGACGAAAAAGGCCACGGTCAACGCGGCGACTGAATCGATGGTGTTGAAACGGATGGCACTGCGGATGGACGCCTCGTCCTTTTGGAGTCGGCGGCTCTGCACCAAGGCCGAGTGCAGGTAGAGATTGTGCGGCATGACCGTGGCCCCGATGATTCCGATGGCCACGTAAACCATCCCGGCCTGCCGGAGGCCTGGCGTCGCCAGCGCGCGTCCCATCTCGAGGAAATTCGGCTGCGTGGCCGGCAAGACAAACAACTCGAGGAAGTAGCAAACGCCAATCGTCGCCACCAGGAGGAGCACAACGGCTTCGATCGTCCGCATCCCAAACCGCTGCAGCGCCAGCAGCAGCAGCACATCCAGTCCCGTGATAATGACCGCCCAAAGCAACGGAATATGGAAGAGGAGATTGAGAGCGACCGCGCTGCCGAGCACCTCCGCCAGGTCGCACGCGCCGATGGCGACCTCGCAGAACAGCCAGTTTGGCCAGCGGGTCCAGCGCGGATACCAATCGCGGCAGCATTGGGCCAGGTCCTTGCCCGTGACCACGCCCAAGCGGGAGGAAATGACCTGCATGAAGATGGCCATCAGGCTGGCGAGGCCGACGACCCACAGCAGCCCGTACTTGAACTGGGCGCCGGCCTGCAGGTCGGTCCCCCAGTTGCCGGGATCCATATAGCCAACGCTGATGAGAATCGCCGGACCGACAAAGGCCCGCCACTTCTTCCAAAAGCCCGCCTTGGGATTGGGAACCTCCACCGTGCCGTGAATTCCCTCCAGGGAAACATTGCCCGACGGGGCTGCCGCGGCCCCAGTTCCGGCCGGCGGTCCCGCGGGCGTGCAAGGCTCATCTGCAGGCGACTTCTCCATTGGGCATCAGGTGGGTAGCGCGGCTGTCCCACTAAGCTCCCGTGGCGGGGCGTCACGAGAGGCCCGCCACTGCGAGCAATCCAGGCGTCCGGTCGCCAAGGCAAAACCGGGAGCTTTCCAAGACGAGCGCATGCCGACAGCAAGGTGCGCCGATATCCATAAGGCAAGAGAATTTAGTCTCTCCTAATAATATCGCATTGGCCGAATATTTGGACGGACTTCCGCCTTGTCACGCCAACCGGGCCGCGGGCACACTCCGCCCGATGTCGACGAACTATGCGCGGTCGGTGTTTGCCCTCACCCTGCTCTTCTTCGCCGCGTTTTTCCTCTGGCCCATCCTGCAGATCCTCAAGGGCGGCTTTCTCGACGCCGACGGGCGGCTCACCTTCGCCTACCTCGCCTCCCTCCTGTCCGACCCGCTGTACCTCGGCGGGCTCGCCAACTCCTTCTGGCTGGCGCTGACGACCACCGTCTTGGCGCTGATGATCGCCCTGCCGCTGGCCTGGCTGTCCGACCGTTTTCACTATCCCGGCAAGGCGCTGCTGGCGTCGCTCATCCTCGTCCCCATGATCCTGCCGCCGTTTGTCGGCGCGATCGGCATCCGGCAGATCCTCGGTCAGTACGGCGCCCTGAACAGCCTGGTCATCCACCTCGGCCTCCGGCCGGCGGGCTGGACGTTTGACTGGCTGGGCGCCAACCAGTTTCTCGGCATTGCACTCGTCAACGCGTTCAGCCTGTTCCCGATCATCTATCTGAACGCCGTGGCGGCGCTGGCCAACATCGATCCGGCCATGGAGGAGGCCGCCGCCAACCTGGGTTGTGTGGGCTTTCGCCGCTTCCTCCGGATCACCCTGCCCCTGATCAAGCCGGGCCTCTTCGCGGGCGGCACGATCGTGTTCATCTGGGCGTTCACCGACCTCGGCGTCCCGCTGATCTTCGACTATTCGCGCGTGACCTCCGTGCAGATTTTCTACGGCCTGAAGGACATCGGCGGCAACCCGTTCCCGTATGCGCTCGTGGCCGTGATGCTGCTCAGTTCCGTCGCCTTCTACGCCCTCGGCAAGGGACTGTTCGGACGGCAGGCGTATGCGATGATGGCGAAGGCCACCTCGGCGGGCGGCGCGTCCGCCCTGCCCGCCGCCCGCGCGTGGCTGTGCACGGGGCTGTTCGGGCTGGTCACGCTGGTGGCCGTGCTCCCCCACCTGGGAGTCGTGCTGGTCGCCTTTTCCAACGACTGGTATGGGACCGTTCTCCCGCCGCACTTCACCCTCGACAACTTCCGGCTGGCGCTCGGCCACGACCTGACCGTGCCCGCCATCGCGAACAGCCTGCGGTACGCGAGCATCTCGACCGTGATCGACCTCGTGCTCGGGATCGCCCTGGCCCACGTGATTGTCCGATCGAAGCTCGCCGGGCGAGGGATCCTCGATTTCCTCGCAATGCTGCCCCTGGCCGTGCCGGGCCTCGTGCTGGCCTTCGGCTACCTGGCGATGAGCCAGGAAGGCAAGTTCTTCGCCTTCCTCAATCCGGTGCGGAACCCGACGATCCTGCTCGTCATCGCCTATTCGATCCGCCGTCTGCCCTACGTCGTGCGCTCGGCGGCCGCCGGGTTCCAACAGACCAGCGAAACCCTGGAGGAGGCGGCCCAGAATCTCGGCTGCCCGCCGCTCAAAGCGACGATCCGGATCACGCTGCCGCTCATCATGGCGAATCTCATCGCCGGCGGGCTGCTCGCGTTCGCCTTCGCGATGCTGGAGGTCTCGGATTCGCTGATTCTTGCGCAAAAACAGGTCTTCTACCCGATCACGAAGGCCATCTACGAACTCTTCCAACTCCTCGGCGACGGAAAGTTCATCGCCTCCGCGCTCGGCGTCTGGGCGATGGCCTTCCTGGGCGTCCTGATCGCCGCGATGACCGTGCTCCTGGGCCGGAAGCTCGGCGCGCTCTTCCGGATCTGAGGCGGCGCGGGCGGAAGCGCCGGGCCGGACGGGAAGCCGGGCGGCCCGTCTTGCGGGGTGCGGGCACCCCGCCTCCACTTCGTCCTGACCGCCGCGCCAAAAGCCCGGCGACGCCGTCGCCGGGAGCGGGCGCCTCGGCGCCCGACCCGCCCGCCCGCGGAATCAGCCGCTCTTTCGGAACTGAAAGGACCAGCGTTCCGACATGACGGCGGGCTGGCCGTTCTTGCGCGGCGTTTCGTACTGCCACTGCTGCAGCGCATTCAGCGCCTCGTCGGCAAACTCGGGGGAAGTCGCCTCGCGGACGGCGGGCGCGCGGACGCGGCCATTCTCGTCCACATAGAATTCGACGACGACCGTCCCCTGGTCCCAATGACCTTTGGCGGCCGCCGGGAACACCGGCATCGGCTGGGCGATGGGCTTCAGCGGCGCGTCGAGGTCCCCGGAAGTCGGGATTCGCAGCGGCTGCGGATCCGTCGCCTTTTGTTCGGCGAGCCGGGCCGACACCGAGTTGGTGCGGCTGACCACCACCCCGAACTTCATGAACTTCAGTTCGTACACTGCCACGTCGCGGCCCGCCGGGCCGGGCGCCCGCCGCCACTGCAGCGCCGCCTCGCGGGCCGCGGCTCCAAAGGTGTCGTCATTGGCCCGCAAGACCACGACGTCCGCGGGGCTGCCGTCGCCGTTCCACGAGATGGCCACGTTCACGAGGCCCAGGAGAATTCCCTGTTCCTCCGCCATCACGGGAAAGTGGGGCTCGACGTAGCGGGTCAGCCCAAAACGTTCGGCTGTCTTTTCGTCATTAGTCGAAGACGCGTTCAGGGTCACGACAGCCATGCCGGCGAGG
>Ga0265327_10002649_pt1 | contig 18424 bp, 19 predicted proteins | sample 41621metaG_FD_202089 | JGI IMG/M metagenome (GOLD analysis project Ga0265327, IMG submission 202089) | Rhizosphere microbial communities from Carex aquatilis grown in University of Washington, Seatle, WA, United States - 4-16-21 metaG | ecosystem: Host-associated > Plants > Roots > Rhizosphere...
TTCCTCTGAATTTCTCGGGGCCACCACGGACCAATTGCGTGAACTCGGTAAACGAAGCGTTGAAGTACAGAGTGTCAACATGGTCGGAGGAAAAGGTGATTTTCACTCGATTCCCGTCCAACTCCCATTGTCGTTCCTTTCCGCCATGCAGGAATCGTCCGTCCTTAGTCCACACGAACGACACGTTATTTGAATTGGCCCACTTTGTGCCTCTCAGCTTCCCTTTGACTACCGAGGCGACTTCCTGGTCAAAGTGTGAAATCTCATCGGCTTGAAGTAGCCGGGCGTTCAACGAAAGCCGTGACAATGCAACGGATGATTTCCCGACAACGCCGAAACGAACCGTGAAACGATTGCCGGACGTCAATTCGCTCTTGTCGAGCGAGAATGAGGTCTCATTAACCGTGTCAGGTGAAACCTTCGTTTCGGGAACCAAGTGTTTGAGTGTTTGGCCATTATTGGAGTCCCATCTGACAGACATTTTGCACGGAGACGTAAGGCTGTCGTCCGCTTTCAACCAAAACTCCGTCGTTCCGAACATGTTTGAGGTCGATTGCCGGGAAAGAACAAGGACCAATGAACCGCCCTTGCCAATGTCATCAATGTCGAACGAGATCACCATTGGCAGCGTCAAAAATGACGGCCAATGAAGGCCAGCTTGGAAGTAGCCATCACCTCGATCCGTTGGGACAAACAGTAGAGGCCCTCTGGTTTTATCAAGATGAACATCCCCGTCGAGTACCTTGAAGTCTGACAGATCCTTGACTTGTTGAAACTCCCATTCGATAGCATGATTGCCGTCGATCTTTCGGATCTCGCTGGCTGTAGTGGCTGCTGGTAATGTCGCTGGTTCACCAGTTACTTCAATGAGCCGGATTTCGCTTTTTCTTCCGACTTTGATTGAAGCATCCCCAGATAGTGGCAACGTAATGACGACTCTCACTCCGGCGTCTTCCCTCACCGGTGTGGCCGGTGCAATCGGAGCGTCCTGCACTGCTGCTGGGACTTTGGCGGCGGCCTTAGCTGGCTCTGGGGTTTGAGTAGGCTGAAGAACGACAGGCTCATGCGCCACTTGTTGAGGAATAGATGCGGCTGGTTGCTCGACTGCGACTGGAACCGGATCTGGTTGTTCTTCCTGCTTCTGCCAGGGCAACCTAAAGCTGAACCACGCCATGATTGCGAAAGCTAAACAGATCACTCCAACAAGCCCAGCAAACGTTGCCACGAATCCGTTTTCCTCGCCGACTACTCGCCCTGGGCGAGACTTGAAGCGAGTTGAAATGGCCATTGGGTCGACCTGACAATTCTTCCGCCGCTTTTCGAATAACGCTATGCGTCGGTCGTATTCACGACGCAATTCCTCATTGAGCAACGTGACTTCTGCTTCGTTGATCTGGTAGAGGATCTCGGCCACAACCTCATCATGTCCCTCTCCTCGTTTGGACTCGACGAAGTGACGGCGCTGTTCAACGGCGGCTCGAATGACGTCATGGTCTTCTTCATCGAGTGAAAGCGCCAAGATGTAGTAGTACGACCGGGACTTACTCTTGGGAATTCCGAGCCACTTGTGATATCCGTCAAAGTCCGATTGATTACTGCTGGGCATTGAATTGGTTCCAGAAAATGGGTGGCCTCAACATCTTGTTTGTGTCTTGTGATTCGCTCATCACCTCGGTTCCTTCGACTCGAACTCCTCAGTCATGAGGTGGAGGGATGATGGTTCAGTCGTGAATGCTTCCTTCGAGTGAATCAGGCTCATCCCCCATGATCCTTTTGTAGGCTCGTTTGGATTCGAAGTCGGGATCGGCGAGGTCTCGGAGCATGTTTGATTGGCGGAAAAGGGTCGTCAGGTCATCGAGCAGTCGCCGCCCTTGCTGCGGAGAGAGTGCGAGGTTCACCGATTCGAAGTTATCGTCCGTTGCATCCACTCGAACGGTCATGATCACGACGGGTTCGTCGTTGATCCTGCCTCCGGTCGTCGCAAGAAATTCAGCAGGCAGGCAATGTGTAATTTGATCTTCCATTTCACGGATTTCCTTGATTTGTGCTCGTTTGGTAACAATTCGCCCCGTAATCGCAGTTCCAGCAAACATCGATGGCATATTGAACCCGAGCACCGCAGCAAGGACACCGAAAGCCCCAATGGGATGGTGGCACGAATGCTGTGTAAATTGGTTCGGGTGGCAGTCCATTGCTGTTCCGAGTGCGTTGCCCCAATGAACCAACGAAACGATCAATCAGGGGATCGACGTATGTTTCGCATCCCCAGTTGACGGAACCCTCAATGCCGATACAGATCACACGAACAAAAAAAGCGACGACGCACGCCGTCAATGTCAGGTGAACCGGTGCCATGAACTTCGTGCCGCCTGACAACGAAACGAAGGCACTGAACAGGTGAAGTATCAACATCGAGATGAGCCAGAGGGTTCCGAGTGTTGGCAACATTCGAGGTTTTCCAGTCAGACGCAAATAGCTGCCGAAGGTACGGAGATAGGAATCCCGGTTGAAGCTGAGGATCAGTGCCAGACCTGTGAGGAGGAACGCAATCACGGGATTCACGAATCCCGTTGTCGTGAAAACGATGCCAGTGACGACGATGGCAAGCTTGGTGAGAAATTCGCCGAACATATTCATGTCCTGCTGATTGGAATCCGCTGAACTGGGGCACGCTGCCCTCGAACGTCAAGTGGTTGGAACGGGTAGCCAGTATTCGTCAGGAAGTTTGCCGCAACGTCACCGATAGAGCCGTCGCACCAAATCCAGAGCGTAAGGCCCGTTGTTGTTCGGCCCGCTTCGGGACAGATCAAAGACAAGTGGCCCATCCTTACAGCGATACGTCCAATACCGCCGCAATGACTTCGCCCTGGTTACAGTGACTTCAGGATGCGGGACGTCATTATCGGGTAGACCAAAGGCATCAACGAACTCTTCCAGCGCCTTTCCGTTCAAACCGCTTGTAAGCGCAAGTGATCTTGGAAGGATATTGATGGCCGTCTCTTCTCCATGAGCGTATAACTCCATCTTTGCAAGAAACTCCTCCCTTGTTCCTCCGGCCCATTTCTCGGCGTTCACCGTCACCGTGTAGTAGCCACTAACTGACGTATCGAACCCCACAACCCACTCTCCGACCATCTTTCCCAGTCGGTAAGTGCCTCTTTTCTTGACCAACGGATTTTCGTTACCGCTTGGTTTGGAGTAGTCGGCGTACTGGCCGTCCAAGAGATCGTTTCGGTACGAACTCACCGTATGCAATGCTCCAGTTCGGAACCATTGTTTAGAGGAACCATTGCGTTTTCCAAATTCGTAGAATTCTTCAACCGCCAATTGTCCGTTGTCGTGCCACGTGCGATGTCTTCCCTCTTTGGTGCCTGAGACGAAGATGTATTCATACATCTGCTGCCCGGAGTTAAAGAATCCCTGGCAAACGCCGTGCTCTTTCCCGTTGATGAAATAGTGAATGAACGACGGCCTGCCATTCTCGTGAAAGACTCGGTGAATACCGTGCTTTTCACCGTTCACGTAAGGACGCTCACCTGAAACCCTTCCATCAGCGAAGAACAGCGTCATCACACCGTGGGACTTTCCGTGCAACTGCCAACCTTCACGCATTATGTGAGTCTTGGAGTTATCCAGCCACGTTATGAACTTGCCATGAGGGATGAAATTTCCAGTGGCGTCGTTGTAACCATCATTGGTTTCGAGCTTGCCTGCAAGGTCCTCAGAAGCCCTGGAATCAATCCGTTGATCACGTGAAAACTTCTTTGTTCCAGGAGGCACCATTGAGTAATCGGCCTTCGAGAAGTCGAACGAATAGTCCACCTTCGAGAAGTCAGGAAGAGGCTGTGTCTGATCCAGAACAGGAGGTTGTGGGGATGCGCCCTTCTGAGCACTCGAAGTCCACAAGGGTTTTCCATTGAAGGACGTCAAATCTTCAATGTAGTTGGGGTGCGGGGCAGGTTTCCCGTTGAATGAGGCGTATCTCGTGCGTGTGACGAGTCCGATTCCTTCTTGCAAAACAATCTCGTCCCGTAAACCAATTCTTTCGCCGTTCAAGACCGTTTCAGATGTCTTGGTGATTACTGCCACCTGAACGCCTTCTCGCTTTTCAATGGCATCGAGCTTGTAGCGGGTTTTGTCTTCCATCTTCCAAGAATCACCGGGACGGGCACCGATGAAGACTAAAGGCTCCCAATTTGGAGCCGTCCCCGGCTTTGGCATGTTTCCACGTTGCACGCTGGTTGACGACTCGGAGATTCTGATCTCAGTAGTAAGCGGCGTAGTTGTACCAGCGGAGACTTTGACGGACTCTGCAACAAGGCGGTCAGGGGTTTGGACCTTGATCGTCGTTTTGAACTCGAAGTCCGCCGAACCATCTGGGAGAAGTGTCTTATCGCTGTAGATCCAGGCCGTACCAATGTCGGACGGGAGAAACGAGGCAGTGAGTTTCATATCACCATTCGAATCTCCACGAATGAGCGATGGTTCAACTTCATGCGACTTGGTCCGTTTGGTGTTCTTGGCGGTGATAGCAGGTGCTTTTCCTGGATCGTTCTTTCGCTGTGGTTTTGAACGCTCGATTCGGCCTTGCACTGACGCTACGAGGAACAAGAGGGGCAACGCAACCACGGTACTCAACAACCATTTTTGCTTCTGGGACCAGAGAGGGTGAATCCAAACAAGTACCACTCCAATTGGAAAACAACATGTCAGAAGCAAGACGATAAGCGCCGGTCGCTGAAGCACATGTTGCGATGTTGACCGCAAAGTCGCTGAACTCGACGACATGGCAGCAGAAGAGGTTGCTGACACAAACAGGCCCTTGATTTCCTTGGCCATCCTTACCGTCGTCGCATCGTCTCGACGAACAAGGTCGTCGGGGTTCAGTTTACCGCTAGCAGCCAGTTGCTTAAGTCTGGCGTCGTCAAACGGTCCGTGCTCATTGCCATTACGGAGGATGTGCCATTGTGCCATCGTTTGCCCCAATTGATCGATTTGATGAACGGAGGTGCCCGAACGGGCACGCTGTTGGCGCAACAATCCGACTCAAAGGGTGCGAGAGTCTTGAATGATTGGCCGTCACGAGCCGTAGTCAGTACCTGTTGCAATCAGATAAGCGAGAGCGGCGAGAAAAGAGGCTCAGCCGTTTCGGAGCGGTTGTGACCGGCGCATAAAAAAGAGGAGCGCCGACACATGACCACTCCTACCGCCCCAACCACGGGGCCAAAGAAATAGCGCATGGCCGACGCCCCCCGTTCGCACGGGGAGCGTCGTCAAGCACTGCTTTCTTTGAATCAAGAACCGTTTCCGGTTCAGGGTGGTTGTTCGGTAGGAAGCAGAACCAACGATTGCTCGTCGTTCAAATTTTCAATGTGGCTCGGTCAGCCACGGATCATTCCGTTTCGATCTCCAATCGGTCACGTTCGTTCAGCGGCATCCGCTGATTTGCTGCGGTAGGATAGCCGAAGAGGAATCCGATTGCCTACCAATCGGATTCCCTGATCCTGTTTTGAACTGGATCTCGCTTTCTGAGTTAGACGGCGAGCCTTCCACATCCACGGAATCGCCATGTCCCATACAACCGAACTCAATGACAAACTGGAACGACTTCGCAACGGTTCGCAAGAGGCACGGGAACAACTCATTGAACACGCCTGCGAGAGGCTCCGAATTCTTACACAGAGAATGCTCAAGAAATTTCCGGGTGTCCAACGATGGTCGCAAACGGATGACGTGCTCCAAGCGGCTCTCTTACGCCTACATCGAGCATTGGCAACGGTGCAGCCCAATTCAGCCGCCGAGTTCTATGGACTTGCCGCCACACAAGTTAGACGGGAGCTTCTTGACCTGGCCAGACATTTCTCTGGACCAGAAGGGATCGGAGCAAATCACAAAACGGATACCGGTTCAATTGTGGGTGGCAAGGGAGAGCAGGATGCTGAACCATCGAACGTCGAGGGCTGGTCTCGGTTTCACAATGCAGTTGAAGCGTTGCCAAATGAACAACGTCAGGTGGTCGATCTCGTCTGGTACGAGGGACTATCGCAACCCGAGGCCGCAGAGGTAATCAGTATTTCTTTGGCGACTCTGAAACGGCGTTGGGCCGCTGCAAAAATGACGCTGTGCGAAGTCCTCGAAGACTGGGCGGTGGAGTAATAATGAAATCCGACGAAGACAAGTTGATTGATCTCATTCTTCAATGGGAAGAAGCATCAGAACGGGGCGAAGATATCCCTCCTGACCGACTTTGCGCCGATTGTCCTGAACTCGTCAAACCACTGAGCGACAAGATCTCTCGCCTGAAGAAGATGGCATGGATGTCAAAAGTAGGCGATACAGGGGCGGGCCTGTCTGCGCCAGATCCCATGAGTGGGCAGACGTTGGCTGGACGATACTCAATTGAATGGCCGGTTGGCGAAGGGGGATTTGGTCGTGTCTACCGTGCATTCGACACTGAACTTCAGCGACATGTTGCTTTGAAAGTCGCCATCACAAAGTCAACCGGAGTTACCAACGATCTTCTTCAAGAAGCCCGACGAGCGGCGAAGTTGCGCCACCCAAACATTGTTTCAGTTCATGATGTCGGTAGGCATGATGGTTCGGTATTCATCGTCAGCGATCTGATCGAAGGCAGTAGCCTGGCTGACGTGATCAAAACGGAACTGCCGACACCGCAGCAAGCCGCACAATGGATCGCAGACATTGCTGAGGGATTGCAGATCGCTCACGATCAAGGTTTCGTACATCGGGATATCAAACCCTCAAATATCCTGATTGATCAACACGGGAAAGCCCTGATCACGGACTTTGGGATCAGTGTGACAACGGATCAAATTAATCGAGGTCAGACTCGAAATATCGGCACGTTGTCATACATGGCTCCTGAGCAACTGGCGGAAGAGATGACGTTGGTCGGGCCGACAGCGGACATCTTCGCCCTCGGAGTTGTCTTCTTCGAACTGCTAACTGGCAAGCATCCGTTCGAAGCGAAAACGGACAGTAAACGACGACAGGCCATTTTGTTGAAGATGCCGCCGTCGCCATCCTCAATTCGTCAGGAAGTTCCAGATCAACTAGGCAGAATCTGCTTGAAGTGCCTGGCGAAACATCCATCTGAACGTTTTGAGTCGGCATCATTGCTCGCCAAGGCTATTCGAATTCTTCCGACGTCAAAACGACGAGTTTCGAAGATGTGGCTCATCGCCATTCCCTGCATATTGATTGTTGCCTCACCGCTCCTTCGTCGAGGAGATTCCAAGACGCCATCCAAACAGAACGTGACCGCTCTCCCCAGTGTGCCTGATGCTAAAGTCGCCGCATCTGTACCTCTCAAGGTTTCTCCACCAAAAGCAGATGGGTTTTACTTTGATGGCGAGCATCGAATTGTCACGCCGATTCGCAGATCATTGCCGACGACGATTGAAGCTTGGGTGAAACCTCGACAACAGCAAATGTCGGCCTATTTTGTCGGCAGTGGTATTCGAGATGAACTTGGGTTGAGTATCGGAACAATCAACTCACAGTTTGTTGGTCAGCGAGTCCGTGGAGCGTTGATTACCAGGGCTATTGTTGAAATTGGAGAGTGGACACATTTGGCTGCGGTGTTTGGCGAGTCGGAGACGAGACTTTATGCAAATGGAAAGCTTGTCGAATCTGGTGCGACAGATCTTAGCTCGATAGGCCAGCCGAAGATCTTTTCGGGCGGAGAACTCGTCGAAGCTGGCGGTGTGTCGAAAGGTAGTACGCCAAAACGTGACGAAGAGGCTCCCTTCGTCATAGGCGGCATTGGGATCAAGAATCGAATGTTTCAGTTTGTTGGAGAAATCAGAGGCGTGCGACTGTCGAACGTGGAGCGGTTCAAGAAGGATTTCGTACCTGACGAAATCTTTGAGCCTGGTTCAAAATCATCAGATTCGACGGTCCTGATCTATGACAGGCGATCCGGTGGCGGAGAAGTGGTGAAGGATCTTAGCGGCCACGGGAACGACGGACGTTGGGAAACTTCGCAGCCAACCGGTGTTCCATCAGTCCCAAAGCGAGATGGTTCCTGATGAGCATGACCCAGCCTGGAAATATCGAAAACGGACACTTAGATTTCGAGACTCGTGGCCTGGCCGCAGTCTCAAAACCGGTTTGTGAATTCACAAGAAAGTACCTATTTCGCTCAAAGCGTTGGGTAAAAGTCCGCAAAACTCCGATAAGCACGTGACGTCGCAAGTCATTTTCGGTATAGGTGTTTGCGACAAGAAAAGATTGTTGACTAACGAGTTGCGTCGAACGTTAGGCTCGATTTTCTAATCCGTCGGTCGGGGGTTCGAATCCCTCCGGGCGTAGTTTCGTCAGCCGTTCGCAATCGTCTCAATCCGAATGCTCACTCTATTTTCGAAGCTCCACGATGCCGCCGAGACCGCTGTCGCTGTGGTCGCCTCGATTTGTTGGCATGGTTCGACCATTGACAATCTTTGGCTTTCCATTCTCCATGAGTTGAGCCATTGTTTTACCTTTAATCGTCCATTTGATCCTGTAGGCGTCCGATGGCCAACTAACGTGAGCCACCGATTCATTTTGAGCAGAATGGGAGTTTACGCTTAAATCGAACCGATAAGTGAAGATCACTTCGTCACCCGGATAGGATTTGTACGTGATTTCGTGTGACTGCGTTCCATCCCGGCTCTTGTTCATACCAATGTTGAACCAATTGGAGTACGTGCCGGGCTTCTGGAATTCTCCCGTTTCGACAGTCCGCCTGAGTTCGATGCCTTCAATCTTCTCACCGTCCCAGACGACAAATGAAGCGCAGCGTGACTCTGGCGTTTTCCCACACAGTGTCAGATCGAAGTGATCAAGAATCCACACTGTTTTCCCGTTTTCCAACGCATGTTGGATTCGTGGTGGCAGTTCACTCGGCGAACTCAGGCGATCCTCTGTTGTACGGCCAGGTGCTTTCTCTGCCTTTACGTTTATCTCTTCCGCGACATCGACTTTCTCTGGCTCAACCATTTCTGCTGCCGCTGTATGGTTCATGTCTGCTTCTTGCGTTTTGTCGCCCTGCAGTGCAATGCGAACCCCCGCAATGATTTCCTGTATCTCGCCTGAGCGGGCGAACCATCCAAGCACGCCAACCACGCCCAACGTCAGTCCGATGATGTGGATTCGGATGTCGATGGATCCGAGAAACCACCAGACCACCAGAACGGAATTCGCCAACACGATCGCCAACAAAGCCAGTGGCATCGACAGCACGATCCATTGGCTGAAGCCAAACCAAAGGACTAATGACATCGTGCCAAGAATTATTGACGCGATACCGGCCAGCAGGGAAGCAAGCAACAACACTCCCCCTGCCGAGGAATCTTCGGATTCGGGTGCCGCGTCGAGATTCTGGCGAGAGTGTGGTGGCGGTGGTGGTTGGACAGTGGTTTTAGGCTTCATTTGTCGTCTTTCAAGTTCGAGTCCGAAGGCTGATTTTGGAAATTGTTTCGAATTTCAGTTATGCAAGATCTCGCTGTCTGCAATCCAGCCGCGAGTCCCTTTGTGGGGACCGGCCAGGACCTCGACAAAATGAACGGGACAGAAGCTGTTCGTACAGACGTTCTTCACTTTTAGTGAACGGAGCTTCGTACCGGCGTCCAGCCTGCGAATAATTGCCGGTAGCTCACCAGATTTCTCGAACCATTCGGGATGTTGGCTCTTCAGAAGGTGGCTACCGTCCGTCTGGTAAAAGACCAATGTCATTGAATCGCCTTCTGACTCATTCCCGTTACCAATGAACAACAGCGTAAGAGAAGCGGTTTCATGTGTGGCCATTACGACAACATCGGGCTCGACGACAGCAACCGGCGCCACCGGTTTGGCATCTTTAGCCCTTTTTGCCAATTCAATGTCCGACCGGTTTCTCCCTTGAAGGGCCGATACAAGTCCCACAAAGGACGCCACCAGCAGAATGCCAGCACAACCTGCAGCAATTCCCGTTTTTGCCGGAGTGCCGAGTTTCCTCCAGCTACCAAGAACTGTGGCAACGCGCGTTTGCAGTGAAGAACCCGCGAGTTCTTCGTTGCCAATGGTTGTTCGCCGTGGTTCGGCCGTCACAGGTACAGTCGCGAAAAGCCCCTTGATCTTGCTCGCAGGTACCCAATCTTGCATTCCTTCTTTCCAGACGAAATCGTTTGGGCCGAGTTGGCCGTAGGACACCATCGTTCGGAGTTCGGCCGAAGTAAATGGGCCAGCCTGCTGACGATCTTTCGACACGTGCCAGTCGCTTGCCATGCTCAGGTGCTCCTCATTTGGTGATCGTCAACGCGACGCGATGTTTCACGAATCTGGAATTAGAATCGACCGACAGTTTGCACGTAATTTTCGACAGACGAATCACCCACAGGCTCAATGTGATACTCATAGTCCGTGGTCCGAAAGTCAACTGAGATGGCATGCTCGCCGCCCATGGCGAAGCGAGAAGACATCTTGGTCCGATTCGGAAAGCGAGTGCGAGCACTCCGCATGAATCGCGGTTTCTCCCAAGAGGGCTTCGCCGCCGAATGCGGACTCGATCGGACGTATATGGGTGGGATCGAGCGTGGCGAGCGGAACCTGGCACTCAGGAACATTGACCTGATCTCCAAGACACTCGGAATCTCGCTCGCGGAACTGATGCAAGGGCTGTAGAACCGCGTGTCACACTTCATCGAATTGGCCCCACTCGTCACAGATTCGCGACACGAGTTTTGCTGTCAACCGCAGCATGTCTTTCGTGTCTGATTTGTTCTGCGAGACCGGAACTGGGAATGGGCCAAGTTTCCGGAAGATTTTTCTCAACGAGCGAAGTTCTTGCGACAGATACGGCAACGTGACGGTCGCCTGCCTCAAATCTGTGAAACAGCGGGATTCTCTGTCCCTTTGATTTCGCGCCTCTCGCATGACTGTGTGGGATGCGGGAATTCGGCCGAATTTCCGATTAACATGGGTGAACGTTAATTCGTTTCGCCACTTGGGAATCGGTCATGCCGAACTCGCCAAACGTTGGGGGAGACACCCAACTTCAGAATCTGATCGACCGTGCGTTGCGTGGTGATTCCACCGCCAACGAGGAATTGCTTAACCATTCCTGCGATAGATTGTTGCGTCTGACGCGGAAGATGTTTCATGGCTATCCGCTCCTGCGACGATGGGAAGGAACGGATGATGTGTTCCAAAACTCAATGGTTCGGTTACATCGGGCGCTGGCCAACGTCCGGGTGGAGTCTGTCCGTCACTATTTCAATCTGGCGGCAACTCAGATCCGTCGCGAACTGCTCGATCTCGTCAAACACCACTTTGGACCCGAAGGGGCTGGAGCCAATCACCACACCGACGGGCAACCCGCTGATGACGCCGGGGGAGTTCTTCACGGAAGTTCAGAGGAGCCCGAGGACCTGGAAGGATGGCAACAATTTCACGGATACGTCGAGAAACTTCCCGAGGAAGAACTCGAAGTCTTTGATCTGCTGTACTACGAGGGATTGTCGCAGGAAGAAGCTGCGAGCGTCTTGGGTATTTCGGTTCGGACGCTGAAACGCCGGTGGCAAGCAGCCAAGATTAAACTGCATGAGGTACTGTCCCGTGACGAACGAGGATGAAGAACTGCTGGCCGACCTGCTCATGCGATGGGAAGAAGACTTGGAGAATGGTCGGGAGATTCCACCAACCGAATTGTGCAAAGATCATCCGCATCTCACGTTGGAACTGGGACGCCGAATCGAAGCGTTGAAAGCTACTTCCTGGCTCGATAAGCCGATCATCGATAATGGTCCAACGTTCGGGGGAGAGAGTTCCGGTGATCCAAGAACCCTAAATGGCCGCTATCGACTTGAAAAACTGATCGCCGTTGGTGGGTTCGCACAGGTCTGGCGGGGCTTTGACCTCGAACTGCAGCGAACGATCGCAGTGAAATTCCCAAGACCGAGCCGCCTGGAATCCAAAGAGACATTTTTGGCAGAGGCCCGTCGAGTCGCCCGACTTAAGCACCCCGGCATTGTGCCGGTGCACGATGTCGGGCATGACGGCGATTCTTGCTTCATCGTTTCGGAGTTTATTGAAGGTGGTAGCTTGGGAGACCAACTCGCCAAGCATCCGCCCTCACAGCGACAAGCAATCCAATGGATCATCGATATTGCGGATGCCTTGGAATACGCTCACTTGCATGGAGTGATTCATCAGGACATCAAGCCAGCGAACATTCTCATCAACCACCTCAACCGGGCATTGCTCGCCGACTTTGGGATCGCGCACTCGTCGAAAAAAAGCGGAGACTTCGCGCCGTCACTTGGCACGTTGCGTTACATGCCGCCGGAACAACTCGAAGGAAGGGATACCGATTCCCGTGCCGACATTTTCAGTTTGGGGATCGTATTGCACGAAGCACTGACGGGCAAACTACCGTATTCGTCAGATGTGCCGAACGCGCTGCTCAAGGAAATCGTTGCTGGAACTGCAGGCAAAGCCACACTGGCGATACCCAATGAATTGAAGAGGATCTGCCAAAAGGCCTTGCAGCGAAATCCCATGAATCGCTATCTGTCAGCGAATCATTTCGCCGGCGATCTTCGACGAGTCTTAAACCAGCCACGGACAGCCCGTGGGCTGTTGCCTGCATTGACATTGTTGGTTGTGGTCATCGCCCTGGTTGGAATCTCCGTCACAACCTGGCGACCGAAGCAACCCAAATCCAGAACGGACACAAGGCCGGTCCATACTCTTGCATTTCAGGTAGAAACCGGCAACGAAACGCCGTTGCCGAAAGATGCCGTTTCAACCAGCACGGGTATGAAGTTTGTCCTGGTACCGGCTGGGGAATTCCAAATGGGATCGCCTGAAACCGAACCAGGACGGAAATCGTACGAAGGCCCCCAACATACCGTCAGACTTACACGACCGTTCCATTTGGGTGTTTACGAGGTGACACAGGGAGAATACGAACAAGTGATGGGGGTCAATCCCACGTCCAAAAGGCCACTTGCTGGAAAGAACGCGATGCGGTGTCCAGTCGACAATGTGACGTGGTTTGACGCGATAGATTTCTGCAACAGGCTCAGCGAGAGAGACGGCCTTCCCGAATACTACAAATTGACGGATGTTTCACGTGTCAAGTTGCAGAATACTGGGATTCTCGCAATTGCATCCGCCACCGTCACAACGCTGGGCGGTCCAGGATATCGGCTGCCAACTGAGGCCGAATGGGAATATGCCTGTCGTGCCGGGACAACGACGCCATTTCATTTCGGCAATTCATTGAACGGAACAGAAGCCAACGCCGAAGGGAGTGTTCCGTACGGAACGACGAACCCAGGCCCGAGCCTCAAATCGACGGTGGACGTTGGTTCGTATCCAGGAAACGCGTTTGGATTATTCGACATGCACGGCAATTCGTGGGAGTGGTGTGAAGATAACTACGATGTGGATGCCTACTCGAAGCGAACAGGAATTGTCTCCGATCCTGTTGTCACAGTGGAATCTCCACTTCGTTCCTTGCGCGGTGGTGCGAGCCCCATCCATCCCCGTGACGTCCGGTCGGCATTTCGTTACGGGATCGCTCCCGTCAACTTCGATGGCAACTGCATTGGGTTTCGCGTCGCGAAGTTTGTCCCAAAGGACGAGGGTAGACCAACTCAATAGGCGTTGGCTTCGTCGAGGCCACGGTGACCGAAAAACGCAACGGAAAGCCCGGGAGACGGTCTGAAACGCCCGCCGCACAGGCCGAAACCGAGCCCGGTCGAGACGGGGACACGGGGGACGAAAGCCCCGTACCTGCTGGACCTGCAGACGTAGTCCGACCCGAGTTTGTTCACCTGGTTTGCTACTTGTCCTTCCATCAAGCCATCCGGGCGTCATTGACTCGCGGCAATGGATCGAACCTGACTTTGATTTGCCGCAGGCAACGCACGCGGATGTGTCCTCCAAAGAGTCAACCACCCGGAAATCCCGTAGCCAGGCAAGTCACAGCCGGGTCTGATTGCCTTCAATTTGAGCCAGCTAGCGAAGCCGTTCGAGACAATTGAAAATGGAATGAGCAAAGATGCGTCGGCCGGGTCAACCTGACGAATCATCAACGATTCGCGTTGGACCTGTTCTGATAAATGGAAGCTTCCGCCACACGCCGGAATCATGGCCTGAATCTGCCCCGATGCGTAGAGATTGATCAGACAGCAGGCGTCGACGATCTGGTCAGACATGTCATTCCTGATCACACCAGCGTTTTCAAAAGGGATTCATTCGAATGAGATTCGAAATCCATCAGCCGTGCCTGGCCGTCGTCTGACACATCACCCGCAGTGGAAAGTCGCTTCTCGACAATCTCTCTCGCCGACACTCGATCACAACGGAGAATTGCCGCAAGCTCCCCTTCGCTGAGTTCCCCTCGATCAAACGCGTGGACGGCAAGAAAGAGATACCGATCCGGAAACCGTTCCTCAGCGAGAGGATTCTGCTGGAGCGCCAGTAATTCATCAGAACCCCTGACCTCGAATCGCGAGGCTGTGAGATATTCCCGGACTCCCTTTGGAATCAAGCTCAGAGCTTCAAGACGGTTTGCCATGGCCTCCACAGACACAAAATAAAGATGGGCCAACCGACAAAGATCGGAAATATTGAAGTCTTTCCGATCGTTCACGATCTGGTTGAAGCGACGACGAATTGAAGTCGCCGGCATCAGGAAGGCCATCGAGAAAGCCTCGGCGAAACGCTCATTGACAGGCTTCCGGCCTGGATAGGCGATGTAGTCAATTCCCGGCTTAAAACGGTCCGTCATCAAATGGCCGTACTCGTGCACTAACGTGGCGCGACGACGTTCGGAAGGATGCTTGCGATTTACTGCGATCACGCCTCCAAAATCCCTGGAGAAGGCAAACATCCCCGCGATCCGGGATGGCAGATCCTCATAAATGATTCTCAACCCGACTTCCGCCTCAAGCAGGCTGCGCAGGTGGATCACGGGTTGATCTCCCAGGCCCAGCCGCTGTCGTTCCTTAACGGCTTCGTCTTCCGCCATGGCCGCGACATCGACATGCGATCCCAGTTCCACCTGCTGAGGATAATTTATCCTCAATTTGACACCGGCCAGTTCTTCAAGCCGGTGATAGTCCTCCGCAAACTTCTGAAGGGCGGAAATGGCGTGGACCGTTTCGGTGTCGTCAGCCTTCATGTTATGAGCAACAGCGCGGAGAGCTGGCTGAAGTTCGGCAAGCGGCTCACCAGGACGGACAATTTCGTTCACAGTCTTCGAGTAGAGTTCCGCCAGAGCCACAATCTCTTCTGCCTTGGGAGACCGCTTCCCCTTCTCGATGGCAATCAAAGTCGGGCGACTGCAGCCGATGTGCCTGGCAGCCTGGTCTTGCGTAATCCCCCGTCCCTTTCTGGCATCCGCCAAACGCAGGCCCAGAATCTTTGGATCCAGTTGATCAAGTTGCATGACTTCCCTTTTTGCCAGTCCAATTGGCCAGGCAGATCAGTTCGACGTGCCGCCAGGCTGTTCTGTCGCGAGGAAAATGGCGCAGGACGACTGACACCGCTCAACAACAAGCAACCATGCCACGCAAGCCGATGCACGAGTACGGCAGAAACCTCGACTTGATTATCGACAGCGGTTTTACAATGTCAATTTCATTTTCGTCTTCCAGACACTCTGCGCAAATAATGTAAAACAAAACCAAGCCCTGACTCCACAATGATTCTGCCATAACATCATTTCCAGATTGCTCTTGAACAACATCCTCACTTCATGATCACGGTGCAAAAGTATCTAAACTCCAATTACCCCTCTCGGAAATCGAGTTGGTACTCGCGGGGCTGACCTTAAACGTTCAAATCGACTATCACGCGATGAAGCCGGCCAGTACCAGGGCAATCGCCTTCTTTCAGTCTGGGGCTGGAGCCGTTTTGGGCGAAACCCCGGTCGGACGCGCTACGTTTCCGGGGTTTCGCGAAGCGCTCCAACCCCGGCCAGCCAAAGTCCTTTCGCCCCTCTTGAAAAAGGCGATTGCCCTGGGCCAGTCACTGGGGGGAATTGTCAATTGCATCTCGCCTTCGTAACATCCCGATGCGTAAAGAATTCTGAGTGGTTCCCCGTGGCCGGATGCGGGTGCGATCTGAGCAAGAGGGGCCCGTTGGTACCGGGACGTGCCGGTGGATGTGGGTTGGTTTCCCCATGCGAATGCGTCCGGCCGTAGGACTTTGCATCATGACCAGGTGACTGATTATCAGGAGCGTTGCTCGATGCCTTCGGACAAGAACCGCAAGTTCGGATTTGAAACCCGGATGCTGCATGCGGGGCATATTCCCGATCCCCATGTGGGGGCCCGGGCGGTTCCCATCCATCAGACCACGTCCTACGTCTTTCAAGACACCGAACAGGCGGCGGAACTGTTCGATCTGAAGCTGTATGGCAATATCTACACGCGCATCAGCAATCCCACCACGGCCGTCTTCGAGGAACGACTCGCTTCGCTCGAGAACGGGACGGGGGCCGTGGCTCTCGCCAGCGGGATGGCCGCTCAATTCGCGGTGTTCATGACCCTGCTGGAACCGGGTGATGAAATTGTCGCGTCAACTCACCTGTACGGCGGCACGGTTACGCAACTCACTCAGACCTTGAAAAAACTGTCGATCAAGGTCCACTTTGTCGATCCGACCAGCCTGGCCGCCTGGGAACAGGCGATTACTCCCAAGACGCGGTGCCTGTTTGGTGAAACGATTGGGAACCCGGGAGGCTCCATCCTGGACCTGCAGGCGCTGGCAGCGCTGGCGGACAGTCGCCGGATTCCGCTGATCGTGGATAACACGTTTGCCACCCCCTACCTTTGCCGTCCGGTCGACTGGGGAGCCACGATTGTCACTCATTCCGCCACGAAGTTTATTGGCGGACATGGCAGCAGTATTGGCGGTGCGGTTGTGGATTCCGGCAAATTCAATTTTGCCCGGTTCCCGACCATCGCCGACCCCTCACCCTCGTACCATGGCCTGCGGTTCTTCGACACGTTTGGTCATTACGGGTTCCTGATGAAGCTGAGGACGGAAACCCTGCGCGACACCGGCGCCTGCCTGTCGCCGATGAACTCGTTCCTGCTGATCCAGGGGCTGGAAACACTTTCCCTGCGGATGGACCGGCACGTCAGCAATGCGCTGGGAGTGGCCAGGTTTCTTGCCGAGCATCCGAAAGTGGCGCGAGTCAATTATGCGGGACTGCCCGACAGCCCCTTTCATGCGCTCGCGTGCAAGTACCTGCCGAAGGGACCCGGCGCCGTGTTTTCGTTTGACCTGAAGCCAGTCGGGAATGATGCGCGGGAAGCGGGCAAACGGTTTATCGAATCGCTTGAACTCTTCTCGCATCTGGCGAATGTGGGCGATGCCCGGAGCCTGGTCATTCATCCGGCATCGACGACTCATCAACAACTGACTGACGAAGAACTGGCGGCAGGGAGCGTTGGCCCGGGCCTGGTTCGGCTATCCGTGGGATTGGAGACCTTGGAGGATCTGATATGGGACCTGGACCAGGCGCTGTCTGCAGTATAACGCTCAACACGGTGCTGACTCCCGAGCAGCAGGCTCTGTATCAGGACTCCGGTTGCATTCGTGACATCCTGGATCAAGCCAGGACGATTGCGATCGTCGGCCTGTCCGCAGACCGGCAGAAGGCGAGTTACTTCGTGGCGACCTACCTGAAGCGGGAGGGTTACCGAGTCATTCCGGTGAATCCGCGCGGCGGCACGATCCTGGGGGAAACGGTCTATCCGGATCTGACCAGCATTCCGGAAAAGGTCGACCTGGTCGATGTCTTTCGCCCCGCGTCGGAATTGCCCGGCATCGTCGAGCAGGCGATCGCCATCGGGGCGAAGGCGGTTTGGACTCAATTGCGGATCATCGATTTCGAAGCGGCCGAGACCGCGCGTCAGGCGGGACTTGCGGTCGTGATGGACAAGTGCGTGAAGATGGAGCACGGCCGCTTCTTCGGCGGTCTGCATTGGGCCGGCATGAATACGGAGATCATTTCCGCCCGCCGCGCCAGGCGATAACCATCCAGTCCTTCACGTCGACGAGGAGGCGCGGTGGTTGGCGTCATCAGAGGGACGTCGTGTCCTGAGAGCGTGGATGATCGACCAGTTGACCGCTGTGCAGTTGTCCGGCCATCGCCCGGCCTCGCCACAGGGCGGGTGCGTCGAAGCAGGCGGGATCCAGCGTCATCTCGGTGACGATCATTCCGGCCCGATGACGGGGGAGTCGACCCACGATTTCGCCATCGGGGCGAACGACGAAGCTGCCCCAGCAGGAGGGTTTGGCGGTGCTGTTGTTGGCGCTGACCCAGAAGTGATTCTCGGCCGCACGGCACTGCATGGTTGCGGGGACGATGGTTTTCCAGATGTTGTACTTCGGGTCGATCACCACGGTTTTCCGTGAGTTA
>Ga0265327_10002650_pt1 | contig 18421 bp, 18 predicted proteins | sample 41621metaG_FD_202089 | JGI IMG/M metagenome (GOLD analysis project Ga0265327, IMG submission 202089) | Rhizosphere microbial communities from Carex aquatilis grown in University of Washington, Seatle, WA, United States - 4-16-21 metaG | ecosystem: Host-associated > Plants > Roots > Rhizosphere...
CCGATCCGCGGTGGGTAGCTGTTGCCCTGCTGGGCGCGGCGATCGCGCTGGCGGCGGTGCTGGCAGCCGGCGCGGCAGCCGTCCGGCTGCAGAGCCGCACGGCCCGCGTGGCTCGCGCTGACATACGGGCGGCAGCTGGCCCGATCGCGACGTTCGAGACGCCCTTGCCGGGGCTGTTCGGCCTCTTCCTCGTCTGCCAGACCACGGCCCATCTCGGTCTGCTGCTGCTGGGCACGCATGGTTCGACCACGGGCTCTTTGGCGCTGCACGTCGCCCTGGCGATGCTCGGCGCCCTCCTGCTCTGGCTCGGCCAGCAGTGGTTCGGGCGACAGGTTGCCCTGCTTGCGCAGCTGATCGCCCAGCTTGCCGCGACGCTGCGCGCGCAGCGTCGCGCCTGGCCGGTCCAGCAGCAGCTCGCCGCCTGGAGTTGGCGCGGCGACTCGCTTGGCGCCCGCGGACCACCCGTGGCCGTTCCCGCGCGCTGACACCTCTGGTCTGATAACGACACCGCGCGCGGGTTTCTGGCCGCAGATATCCCTGCTCCGAAAGGAGACCTATGCGCAGCGTTCGATGGGCCGCCGCCACGGTGGCCCTCTCCGGACTCGCCCTGCTCGTGCTGGCGCCCTCGGCGTTTGCGCACGCCCGGGTGAGCCCAGCCGTGTCCCTCGGGGGCGAGCTTCAGCTGTACAGCCTGGCCGTGCCCACCGAGAAGGAAGGGCTGACCACCACCAAGATCGTGCTCACCGTGCCCAGCGGGTTCGGGATCGACTCGTTCGTGCCCTCACCGGGCTGGACGCGGCAGGTGAAGTCGACCGGCTCCGGTGACAGCGCCATCATCCAGACGGTGACCTGGACCGGCGGCGCCACGCCGACGGAAGAGGACTCGCTGTTTCAGTTCCTCGCCCAGCCGGCGCACACCGGCACCTACACGTTCCAGGTCAAGCAGACCTACTCCGACGGCTCGATCGTCGACTGGAACGGCTCCGAGTCAGCCGAGGACCCGGCGCCGACGATCAAGGCCGTGTCCTCGCTCGGCGGGAGCAGCACCTCGACCCTCACCATCGTCGGTCTGGTGCTGGCCGTGCTGGCCCTGATCCTGGCCGGCGTGGCGCTGTTCTCCCGCGGTGGCACGGGAGGGCGCGAGCTCGCATGAGGATCGCGCGGCGAAGTGTCTTTGCAGTGGCGGCCGCAGCGGTGGGCTTGATGCTCACCCCCGCGGTCGCCTCGGCGCATGCCTACCTGGTGAAGACCGTCCCAACGCCGGGAGCGGTGCTCGACACCCCGCCGCCTTCGATCCAGCTGACCTTCGACGAGGCCGTGGAGCCGCGCTTCGCGATCATCTCGGTCACCGACGCCAGGGGCGTGCAGCAGATCACCGCACCGGTCAGCCGCTCGCCGTCCAACCCCGACACCCTGATCGTGCCGCTGAAGCACCTGCCGCAGGGGTGGTACCTGATCTACTGGCGGGCGATCTCGGTCGACGGCCACCCCGTGCAGGGCGCGTACACGTTCGCCGTCGGGCCGTCACCCGGCCCGCCGCCGCAGTTCCCGATCCCGCACATCTCCGAGACGGCCACCGACACCAACCTGCTGGTCGCCCGGTGGGCGATGTTCCTGTCGGTGATGGTGGCCATCGGCCTGTTCGTGTTCCGGTCGCTGATCGCCCGGCCCGTCGCGCGCAGAGTGGAGGGCGTCAGCCTGCGGCCGCTGTCGATCGCGTTCCTGATCGCTGCCCTGGTCGGGCTGATCGCGACCCCCGTCTATCTGGACGTGTCGACTGCGGTCGATTCGCTCCGCTCGCCGTTCGCCGTAGCAGACCTGGTGCCGCTGTTCCGCGTGACGGCATTCGGCCGGGCCCACGTCGACCTGGAGCTGGTGTTCGGGCTCTTCGTCGTGGCCGCCGCGATCGCGCTCTGGGTCGACCGGCCCGAGCGCGAGCAGCGCTCTATCGCCGAGTTGCTGGCCATGATCGGCGCGCTGGGAGCGGCGGCGTCGGCGCTGCTCATTCCCGGCCTCGCCGGTCACGCTGCACAGACCGCTCCGCGCGGCCTGGCGCTGACGCTCGACTGGCTGCACCTGGTGTCCGGCTCGGTGTGGCTCGGCGGACTGGTCGGCCTGCTGCTGCTGTGGTTCACGCTGCCAACAGGCCGGAGGCTGGCCGGCCTTGCGCTGGCGGTGCCCCGGTTCTCGGCCGTGGCGCTGGTGTCGGTGCTGGTGCTGCTGGCCAGCGGCACGTGGGCGAGCATTCTGCACCTACCGGTCCTGAATGCGCTGTGGACGACCTCCTACGGTCAGGCGATCATGGTCAAGGTCGTGCTGCTGGCGGCCGCGATGGTGCTGGGCGCGATCAACCTGCTGCGCACCAAGCCGCGGCTGGTGGCGGCCAACGCCGAGAACGAATCGGGCGATTCGGCGGTGCGGCTCCTGCGGCGGACGATCTCCGGCGAGATGCTGCTGGTCACCTGCGCCGTGTTCGCGGCCGCCGTGCTCTCCAGCCTGGCGCCACCGGCGGCGGCGCTCGCCCAGCTCGGTTCCGAGATCGCCACCGTCGGGCCGGGCCCGGTCGTGGCGACCGCGCACGACGGCTCCTACACGTTCAAGTTGCGGGCCACGCCCAACGCGCCGGCCGCCGAGAACTCGTTCTCGGTCGAGATCCTCAAGAACGGGCAGCCGCTGGAGGGAGCCGACGTCACCCTGACCTTCGAGATGCTCGACATGCAGATGGGAAACCAGGAGTACCAGATGACTGAAACCTCGCCCGGCGTCTACACCCACAGCGCCCCCGCACTGGTCATGGCGGGCCGCTGGGGGCTGCTGTTCTCGGTCACCCCCAAGCAGGGGTCGCCGTTTTCCGCCCTGATCGTGGACCACGCCGGATGAGCGGCGTCCGCGTCCGGCTGCTCGCGTCGTTCGCCGCCCTGGCCGCGGGTGCGGTCGCGGTGGTCGTCGTCCTCGACCTGCTTCACACCACGCTGTAAGGAGAACCGTTGTGAAATATCGCTCTGGCATCATCCATCGATCGACCGGATGCTGTCCATCGTGGCCGCGCTGATGTCGCTTGTACTGCCGGGCGGAGCCGGCCAGGCAACGGCGTCGCTGCGCGTGCCGACACCGATCGGATCCGCACCGGGATTCAGCCTGCCGGCGGCCGGCGATGCCGTGCGCGCCGCGCGACCGGTTGCCGGCCTGGAGTGCCACACGGCCACGGCGCCCGGCACCACCGTCCACCTCGAGCTGTTCGCCCGCGGCCAGGTCGTGATCGTGCCTGCCGGCGTCGGCGTCGCGCCTCCGGTGCGCCGTGAGGGCGCGCAGGTGACGGGCGGCCGCTGCATGTACCCGATCCACACGCTGGCGCCGACCGGCGTGGTGCAGGTGCCGGTGGCCGGCCGGCCGACGCTCGGCCAGCTCTTCTCGGTCTGGGGCCAGCCGCTGGGGCCGGCCACGATGGCCGGGTTCCGGGGGCCGGTGCAGGCCTACGTCGACGGCCTTCCCGTGACCGGCGATCCACGCCGGATCCGGCTTCGCCGCCACGCCGAGATCGTGCTCGAGTCCGGCCCGTTCGTACCGCCCCACGACTCGTTCCACTTCCCGGAGGGGTCATGAACGCCACTCGCCTGGTGCGCTTTGCGGCTCTCGCCACCCTGGTGCTGGCCGTCGCCGGCTGCGCCGGCGGATGCGGGAGCAGCTCGAGCGGCGTGACGGCGCCGTCGATCGGGGCCGCGTCGACGTACGGATTCACGTCGTTCAGCACGGGCGGGCCGGTGACCGCCGGAAAGCCCTTCACGCTGTCCTTCAAGATCCACACCCCCACCGGCCAGATCATGAAGCGCTTCCGCACCGGGCCCGGGCCGCACACCGGCGTGCACCTGATCCTCGTCCGCAAGGACCTGGCGAACATCGTCCACCTGCACCCGCCTCACTCGCCGGACGGCACGATCACGGCCAGGGTGACCCTGCCCAAGCCGGGCCCGTACTTCGTGCTGGTCGACGTCTACCCGTACAGCCAGGGTGCCCAGTACACCAACTTCCAGCTCCACCAGAACCTGACCGCGGGCGGGGGGGAGTACGTGCCCGAGAAGCTGCCGCCCTACAACCCGGTCGTCCACGTCGACGGGTACACCTACCGCGTGGTCGGCGGCGTCCCGCCGCTGCACGTGTCGCAGCCGGCGTTGATCAACGTGCGGGTGACGACGCCGGACGGAAAGCCGGCGCCGTTGACGCCCTGGTTCGGGGCGCTCGGCCACGCGATCTTCTTCCGCAAGGGCAACCTCGCCTACTTCCACACCCACATCTGCTCACCCAAGCTGAAGGGGTGCACCAGCCTGGTCGGCAAGACGATCCCCGGCGCGACCGGTGCGCCCGGCAAGCTGGTGGTCGGCGTGCTGATGCCTCAGGCGGGAACGTGGCGGCTGTTCCTGCAGAGCAAGGTGAACGGCCACGTCCTGACCGCGCCCTTCACCCTGACGGTGCACTGATGGTGCGCAAGGTGTCGATGGCGCTCTTCGCAGCGCTCCTGGCGGTCGGCCTGGCACACCCCTCACACGCCCGTGCCGACGGCGATCCGTGCAGCGACGAGCTGCTGTTCCAGCAGGTCTGCTATCCGTCGAACCCGCCGTCCCAGGCAGCCAAGGAGAAGCTCAGCGCTCTGGTGGCGGCCGCCAACAAGGCAGGCGTCCCGATCCGGGTCGGGATCATCCAGAGCAAGATCGACCTGGGCTCCGACCCGGCCTGGTGGAACAACCCGCAGGGCATCGGCAGCATCCCGCCCAACACCGGCTACTCGGGATTCCTGGACGAGGAGATCGTGTCCGAGTGGAAGCACGGCCTGCTGGTCGTGATGCCCGCCGGCTACGGCTACCGCAACGGGGGCACGCTCAAGATCACGAGCAAGAACGGGATCGCCAGCATTCAGGAGAAGCTGAATCCCGTCGCCAAGCAGTGGGCGGTGCTGGCCAAGCTCCCCAAGCCCACGGGCGGCTCGTCGGACGATCTTGTGGCCGCCGCTGAGACCGCCGTGCGGGCGCTGGCCAAGCAGGCCGGTCACACCCTTCCGGCAAACCCGAAACCGGTCTCGGGCGGAGGCAGCACCGGCCCCATCGTCACAGCGGGCAACGGCGGCTCGACGAGCGGCTCCGCCAGCAGCTTCCCGCTGACCGGCGTCTTCGTCGTCGCCGCGCTAGTGCTGGTGGGGTTCCTCGTCGCCATCCCCTTCATTCGCCGCCGCCACATCGCGGGGCTCGAGGATGACGACGAGGAAACCGGCCAGCATTAGGCCTCGGGGTCGGAGTCCGGCTTCGACTCCCCGGGCTCCTCGGCCAGGATCCGGTAGATCTTGCGCCGGGCCTCGTTGAGGACCTCCATCGCCTTGGCGATCTGCTGCTCGTCACCTGCGCGCACTACCTGGCGCGCGGCCACGATCACCTGGCCGACCATGTCGCGGACGCTGATCGCCGCGCTGTCGCCGGCCTCGGAGAGACCCTCCCATGGGGCTGTCGGCTGATCCTGCGCCTCCGCTGCCGTCCGACCTTCGTCGGTCAGCGTGAAGATGCGCCGTCCACCCTCACCCTCGTCGCTTTGCACCAGCCCCTCGTCCTGCAACTGCTGCAGCGTGGGGTAGATGGAGCCGGGGCTGGGGCGCCACAGGCCGCCTGACCGCTCGGCCAGCTCTTGCATGATCTGGTAGCCGTGCATCGGCTGCTCGATGAGCAGGCGAAGGATTGCGGCTCGGATGTCGCCCCGGCCGGCCCGCGGGCCGCGGCCCAGGAAGCCGTAACCGGCGGCCTCGGACATGCGCTTGCCGTGACCGCGGCCTCGTCCATGGCCCTTCATCCGGTGGCAGCGCTCACCGTGTCCTCCGCTCCAGATCTCGAATGTCATCGCGCTCATCTGCGCTCCTTTCATGTATATCGAGATACGTCACGATATATCGTGATACGGTCGCTGTCAAATCCACCTGCTAACGTGGCCGCCTCGATGCCGCTCCACCCGCTTCCGCCCAGCTACGCGACGACCCGGGATGCTCTCCACCGGCTCGCCGTCTACGTGATCTCGCCGGCGCAGCGGCTCGTCAACGACGAGATCGTGATGCGCCCGACTCCCGGGGGGTTCTCCACGTTCCCCTTCGACGGCCGCGTCATCGGCGTCGCCGGCGACCAGCTGGTAATCGATGGCAGCCGGCAGCCGATCGGTTCGCTGAACCAGGCTGCCGCGGCGGTCGGCATCCAGCCTGACGTCGGCCAGGCGGAGCAGTTCGACGTGCCGCCGCCCGGCGACCTCGACGAGCAGCTGGCCGTCGACGCCGTCGCAGCGACCGCGCTCGGCGAGTGGTACGCGTTCGCGGGCGACCTGCTCGAGGAGCTACGCCGTGGTGCCGGCCCGCCTGACGACCCCACGCCGGTGCAGATCTGGCCGGAGCACTTCGACATCGCCGTCGACAGCGGCGACCAGGACGCCGGCCGGCGGGCGACCTACGGCGCCTCCCCGGGGGACAGGCACCACGACGAGCCGTATCTCTACGCCTCGCCCTGGGCGGGGCGGATCGACCCGTTCTTCGGCGACCCGGGCTTCAAGGGCGCCTCGGTGCTCTACTCCCAAATTGCCGACGCCGCCGACCCGAGGGCCGACGGCGTCGCGTTCTACGAGAAGGCGCGGGAGCTGGTGCTCAGGTCGCCCACGGGGTGACGCTGCCGGCGGTCGGCGCCGACTGGCCGCCGGAGCTGTTGCCGTCACCATTACCGCCGCCGCTGGGCGGCGGCCCCCAGCCACCGGGGTGACCGTGGAACTTGAAGCTGTGCGTCACCAGCCCGTCGATCATCTTCGAGATGCCGGCCAGGAACTTGGTCTCCTGCTGCTTGGTCAGGTGCTTGTCGGTGACCGCCTTGTCGAGCCCCGCCTTTGCCTGCGCCAGCAGCGCCGCCTCCAGGCCGCTGACCGACTTGTCCTTGCTCTTGGCGACATCCGCCAGCGACGTGCCCGACTGCAGGTCGGAGCGAAGCGTCGCCTCCGACACCCCAAGGTACTTCGCCGCGGTGTTCAGGCCCTGGCCGAACACGCCGCCGCCCATCATCGGGCCGCCGAACCCACGGTGGTCACCGTGGCCGAACCTGAAGCCGAAGCCGGGCCGGCCGTGGAAGCCGCCGCCGCCGAACGGGCCCTGGAAGGGATTCGAGCCGTTCGCCTTGGCGCGGTTCAGGATCTCGTTCGCCTGCGCCTGGGTCAGCCTGCCCGACTTGACCATCGCGTTCAGCTGATCCGACAGCGCCTGCGTGTACGCGCTCTGCACCTTCGAAGTGCTCACGCCCAGGTGCTGCGCGAAATCGTTGAGGAACGAGTCAGGGCCGCTCGATCCGGCCGCCATGGCCGTGCCGCCGACACCGGCGACGACCGCGAGCCCCACTCCTCCTACCACCATCCAGCGTCGCACTGGGCGCATGCTGCCTCCTCGTTGAGCGTGATCGTTGCTACCTGCTCCTAGTCAGAGGATGCTTCGCGGGAGCCGTCTCGGCAAGGCTTCTTGGCTCCGGATGGCCGGTTCTTAGGAAGCTTTTACCGGTCTCACCGTCGCCTCGGGGGCACCGGCCACGGCTCACGGCATACTGAGAGCATGAAGGTGCTCGTGGTAGACGATGAACCGGCCGTTGCCGACGCGGTGGCACGCGCGCTGCGCCTGGAGGGCTATGACGTCTCGACCGCCGGAGAGGGCCTGGCCGCCCTGAGCGAGCTGGAGCGAGGACGGCCGGATGCACTCGTCCTCGACGTGATGATGCCGCGCATGGACGGCCTGGAGGTCGCCCGCGAGCTGCGCGCTCGCGGCGACATGCTGCCGATCCTGATGCTGACCGCCCGTGACTCGATCGGAGACCGTGTGGCGGGGCTCGACGCCGGCGCAGACGACTACCTGGTCAAGCCGTTCGCCCTCGAGGAGCTGCTCGCCCGACTCCGGGCCCTCCTGCGGCGATCGTCGGACGTGCCGGAGACGGGCCCCCTTGAGTTCGCCGACCTCTGGCTCGACCCGGACACCCGCCTGGTACGTCGCGGCGATCGCGAGATCGAGACCACCCGCACCGAGTACCTGCTGCTGGAGCTGTTTCTGCGGAATCCCCGGCGGGTGCTGACCCGCTCGACCATCTTCGAGGCCGTCTGGGGGTACGACTTCGGCTACGCCAGCAACTCGCTCGACGTCTACGTCGGGTACCTGCGCCGCAAGACGGAGTCGGCCGGCGAGCCGCGCCTGATCCACACCCGGCGCGGGGTCGGCTACGTCCTCCGGGAGCCATGAGCTTCCGGGCCCGGCTGATGCTGCTGGTGGCAGCTGCGGTGGCGCTGGCGGTCGGCGTTGCCTGTCTGGCCACCTACGTCGTTGTCCGCGATCGCCTGACCAGCGACACCGACGCCACGCTGGCTTCGCGCGTCCAGGGCTTCCGGTCGCTCAGCCGCCACGGTGGGCCGCCGGGCTTCCCGAGGCAGCCGCAGGGGCCGCTGTTCGCCGACCAGGGCGTGTTCTGGCAGATCGTCACCACACGCGGCGGCGGGCAGCCGACGAGCGGCGGCTACTCGGTGAACCGGCCCCGGTTCGAGGCCGACGTGCTGCCGGTGTCCCCCGCGGTGGTTGCGGCGACGAATACGCCGACCGGGCTCCAGTACTACGACACCTCGGCGTCGGGGATCCACATGCGGGTGGCCTACGCCACCGTGACGCCGGGTGTCGCCGTCCAGGTCGCCTACCCGCTGACCGAGACCGACACCGTGCTTCACCGCCTGCGCGAGATCTTCTTCGTGGTGACCCTGGTCGGCATCGTTGTCGCGGCTCTGCTGGGCTGGATGATCGCCCGGTCAACGCTGCGTCCGGTGACCCGGTTGACCGAGGCAAGCGAGCAGATCGGCCTGACCGGCGATCTGACCCGCAGGATCGCCGTCACCGGGGACGACGAGCTGTCCCGGCTGGCGGCCAGCTTCAACCAGATGATCCAGCGGCTGGAGCGGTCGGTGGGCGCTCAGCGCCAGCTGGTGGCCGATGCGTCGCACGAGCTGCGGACACCCCTGACCAGCCTGCGCACCAACTTCGAGGTGCTGCAGCGCGGCGACCTCGCAGAGGCCGACCGGCCGCGCCTGATGGGCGCGATGGAGGAGCAGATCGCCGAGGTGGTGCGGCTGGTCGAGGACCTGGTCGAGCTGGCCCGCGACGAGCTGCCGGCCGAGGTTGCCGAGGACATCCGGCTCGACCTGCTGGTCGCCGATGCGGTCAACCGGGCCCAGCGCGACGCGCCGGCGGCGGAGTTCCGGCTGACTGCGGCGCCGGTGCTCGTCCGCGGGGCGCCCACCAAGGTCGCCCGCGCGGTCGGCAACCTGCTCGGTAACGCCGCCAAGTGGAGCCCGCCGGATGGGCTGATCGAGGTCACGGTCGCCGACGGCTCGGTGGTCGTCCGAGACCACGGTCCGGGGATCGCCGAGGCCGACCTGCCCCACGTGTTCGAGCGCTTCTACCGTTCGGCCGATGCCCGCGGCAAGCCCGGCTCGGGGCTGGGCCTGGCGATCGTCCGTCAGGTGGCTGAGTCGCATGGCGGCTCGACGACCGTGTGCAACGCAGCGGGCGGCGGCAGCGAGTTCCGGCTGGCGCTGCCGCAGGTGGCGGACGATCCCGAGCCTGCACCGCAGGCGCTTCCGGCGCAGCCGTCTCCGGCCTGAAGCCGCCCTCCCCAGCCACTTCTTACCCTCCCCAGCCACTTAGAAGAAGCTCCAGGGGAATGTCTCGCGGCGTCTGGCGCATTCGGAATCTGCGTGATCGCAGATTCCTCCTGAACGTTGCAAGCCTGCAGGCTTGCAACTGGGCTGGCACAGGAGGCTACGCCGCGTCTTGCCCAGATGAACTCCGAATATGGGCTTCACCGCGCCATGGCCTCCTGCTGGCCCGCCACGCGCCAGCCATCCACGATTCATCCCGTCAGAGCTTCTTGTGCCCGTCGAGGGTGATCAGGGCCACGCCCTGGTCGACATCCAGCACCTGGGGCACCTCCTCGAGCACCCCTTCACGCGCGCAGTAGCGGACGTCGTCGAACAACCCGGCGTCGTGCAGGTTGCGGGCGCTGGCCGATGCCGACAGGCCCTCGACCGCGGACTCGAACCTGCCGCAGATCGCCTCGGCGGCGCGGGCGGCGTCGCTCAGCTCCCACTCCGACAGCCACACCGCCAGCTCCTGGACGTACCGGCCGGCTGTGTAGGCATCGTCCATGGTGAAGGTGCCGCGCACGCCGGCGCACTGGATCAGGACGTCGCCCTGAGCCGCCCGGGCCATGCGCGCAGTCTGAGCGGCGCAGCTGGTCAGGTTCAGCAGGCTGCCGACGACGACCGTGTCGGCGTGCCCGGCGGCCGTGACGATCGCGCGGGTGCCGTTGGTGGTGGTCAGGATCACCGTCTCGCCGAGCGGAGCTCCCGCGAACTCCGCCGGGGAGTTGCCCAGGTCGAACCCTTCGGGCTTCAGGCACTGGCGCTCGCCTGCGAGCACCGCGCCGCCCTCGATCCGGGCGGCCAGCTCGCGGGCGTGATCGAGCTCGCCGCAGGCCAGCACGCGGCGGTACCCGCCGGCCAGCGCCTGTGTGATCGTGCTGGTCGCGCGCAGCACGTCGATCACCACCGCGACCGCGCAGGCATCCGGCTCCCCGGGCGTAAAGGCGACGTCGATCCTCATGCGACCTCGGCCGCCTCTGCGATCGCCGCCTGGGCGGCCGCGAGTCGCGCAATCGGCACCCGGAACGGCGAGCAGGACACGTAGTCGAGGCCAACCCGGTGGCAGAAGGCGACCGAGGCGGGGTCGCCGCCGTGCTCGCCGCAGATCCCCAGCTTGATCGCCGGCTTCGTCTCGCGGGCCAGGCTCGCCGCTGTCTGGATCAGCCGGCCGACGCCCGACTGGTCAAGGGTCTCGAACGGGTTGGACTCGAGCACCCCCTCCTCGAGGTAGCGGGGCAGGAACGATCGCTCGGCGTCATCGCGCGAGAAGGCCAGCGTCATCTGTGTCAGGTCGTTCGTGCCGAACGAGCAGAAGTCCGCGACCTCGGCGATCTCGTCGGCGGTGAGGGCGGCACGCGGCACCTCGATCATCGTGCCCACCAAGACACCCAGCGCGTCGCCCGACTCCTCCTCGATCACCCGCTCGGTGAGCGCCCGCAGCCGCCGCAGCTCCTCGCGGAAGCCGACCAGCGGGTGCATGATCTCGACCCCGGTCGCCTCCACGGCGAGCGCGGCGCGGATGATCGCCCGTACCTGCATCTCGTAGATTTCCGGGTACAGCAGTCCCAGCCGGCAGCCGCGCGTGCCCAGCATCGGGTTCACTTCGCGGAGCGTGCGGACGCGGGCGGCGACCCGTTCGCGGCGGGCGATCTCGTGCTCGGGCCGGCCGGCCTCGCGCATCTGCTCGATCTCGAGCACCAGGTCGGTCAGGTCGGGCAGGAACTCGTGGAGGGGCGGGTCGAGCAGCCGGATCGTCACGGGCAGCCCGGCCATGGCCCGGAAGATGCCCTCGAAGTCGCCTTGCTGGAAGGGCAGCAGCCGGCCGAGCACCGCCCGCCGCTGATCCTCGTCGGTGGCCATGATCATCTCCTGGACGACCGGCAGCCGCTCCTCGCCGAAGAACATGTGCTCGGTGCGGCAGAGCCCGATGCCCTCGGCGCCCAGCTCCCGCGCCCGCACGGCGTCCTCGGGCGTGTCGGCGTTGGCGCGCACCGCCAGCCGGCGGACGTCGTCGGCCCAGGCGGTGATCGTGTCGAAGTCCTCGTTGACCTGCGGCGGAACCAGCGGAACCGCGCCCAGCATCACCTCGCCCCGGCCGCCGTCGATGGTGATCACATCGCCCTCGTGGATGTCATGGCCCGAGGCCGAGAACATGCGGTGCTCGAGGTCGATGCGGATGCCCTCGGCGCCGGCGACGCAGGGCTTGCCCAGTCCCCGCGCGACCACCGCGGCGTGGGAGGTCATGCCACCGCGGGCGGTCAGCACCCCCTGGGCTCGGATGACGCCGTGGATGTCGTCGGGCGTCGTCTCCCAGCGCACCAGGATCACGTCCTCGCCCGCCTTTCCCCAGGCCTCCGCCGTCTCGGCGTCGAAGACGGCGGCGCCGACGGCCGCACCCGGCGATGCGTTCAGGCCGTGGGCGATCACGGTCGTCTCGGCGGTCGGGTCGAGGCCCGGGTGCAAGAGCTGGTCGAGCTGGCTGGGATCGACCCGGGTAAGGGCCTCGGTGCGCGTCAGGACGCCCTCCTCCGTCATCTCGCGGGCGATCCGCACGGCGGCTGCAGCCGTCCGCTTGCCGGTGCGGGTCTGCAGGATGTAGAGCGTGCCGCGCTCGATCGTGAACTCGATGTCCTGCATCTCCCGGTAGTGCTGCTCGAGGCCGCGCATCTGCTCCAGCAGGGCGGCGAACGCCTCCGGCATCACCGCCTCCAGCTCGGCCAGCGGCTGAGGAGTACGAATGCCGGCGACGACGTCCTCGCCCTGAGCGTTGACCAGGAACTCGCCGTACAGCTCCCTGGCACCGGTCGAGGGGTTGCGGGTGAAGCAGACGCCGGTCGCCGAGTCGTTGCCCATGTTGCCGAACACCATCTGCACGATGTTGACCGCCGTGCCGAGGTCGTCGGAGATGTCGTACTCGCGCCGGTAGGTGCGGGCGCGGGGCGTGTTCCATGAGCGGAACACGGCATCCACGGCGCGGTCGAGCTGCACGCGTGGATCCTGCGGGAAGTCCTCCCCCGTCTCGCGCCGGTAGATCGCCTTGAACTCGCCGATCACCGCTTCCAGGTCTTCGGCGCTGAGTTCGACGTCCGAGGTCACGCGCCGGGACATCTTGCGGCGGGTCAGGGCGTCCTCGAAGAGGTGGCCATCGACCTCCGCCACCACGTCCCCGTACATCTGGATGAACCGGCGGTAGGAGTCGCGCGCGAACCGCTCGCCGGCGGCGGCCAGCCCGGCGACCGAGTCGTCGTTGAGGCCCAGGTTGAGAATCGTGTCCATCATTCCCGGCATCGAGACGGGCGCCCCCGAGCGGACCGAGACGAGCAGCGGGTCGCGGGGGTCGCCCAGCCGCTTGCCGGTGCGCTGCTCGAGGCCGGCCAGGTGGTCGGCCACCTGCTGGTCGAGCTCCGGCGGACGCGTCTTCCCATCGCGCAGGTAGGCCAGGCACGCCTCTGTGGTGATCGTGAAGCCGTCGGGGACGGGCAGCCCGATCGACGTCATCTCGGCCAGGTTGGCGCCCTTACCGCCGAGCAGGGCCCGCATGTCGGCGGAACCCTCGGAGAAGTCGTAGACGTAGGTCGGCACGGCGGTCAGCCGGGGGTCAGGTGCGCACGCCCTCCAGGGCGGCGCGGCGGCGCTCCTCCACCAGCTCGGCGCAGCGGGCGGCGGCCTCTTCGATCGCCAGCTTGGTGACGTCGATCACGGGGCAGCCGAGGCGCTTGTGGAGCTTCGCGGTCGCCTCCAGCTCCTCGTAGATCTCGGTCAGGTCGGCATAGCGAGCGCTCGACCCGGCGGCCAGCGCGCGCACCCGGCGGCGGCGGATCTCGGCCAGCCGGTCGGCGTCGATGGTCAGGCCGACGATCTTCCAGGGCTCGATCTGAAACAGCACCGGCGGCGGGTCGACCCCGCGCACGATGGGGATGTTGGCGGCCATGTAGCCCATGTAGCCGAGGTGCATCGAGGTCGGCGTCTTGGAGGTGCGCGACACGCCGACCAGCACCACGTCGGCGTGACCGAGGTCGTCGGCGCCGCGGCCGTCGTCGTGCTTGACGGCAAACTCGATGGCGGCGATGCGCCGGAAGTACTGCGCGTCCAGCGGCGCCTGGCGTCCCGGCACCTGCATCGCCTGCATGCCGGAGGCGGTGGTGACCGCGTTCAGGGCGGGCCCGAGCACGTCGAGGACGACGATTCGCTGCTCCCGCGCGATCTCGACCACCGCCTCGCGAAGCTCCGGATCGACCAGTGTGTAGAAGACTGCGGCCCGGCGTCCGGAGGCCGCATCCAGGGCCCGGGCGAGCTGCTCGCGCGTCTTCACGCGGGCGTGCCGGAAGAGCTCGGTCTCGAAGTCGGGGAACTGGCTCTGCGCGGCCCGGGCAACGCGGGCTGCGGTGTCACCCGTCGAGTCGGAGACGATGTGGATCTCGAGGGTGTCCGCCACGGAGGAGACTCTATCGTGGAACGCGGCGACGCCGCCCGTCCACCGGCGGGGCTGGCAGACTCCGGGGGATGACGGCCGAAGCTGAGCTCCGGACGACCCGCGGCGGTGTGTCGCCGGCCGGCGAGGGATGGTTCGTCATCAACGCCCGCGAGTCGCGGTGGCGCGATGACGGCCCGCTGGGCCGGTACTGCACGTTCGAGGGGAAGCGGAGGTTTGCCCAACTGGGCGTGAACATCAGCGTCCTCGAGCCCGGCCAGCCGCTTGGCTTCTACCACCGCGAGCGTGCCCAGGAAGACTTTCTCGTGCTGCACGGCGAGTGCACGTTGATTGTGGAACGGGAGCAGCGACTCCTCCGCGCCTGGGACTTCTTCCACTGCCCGCCGGGGACGGAGCATGCCCTCGTGGGCGCCGGCGATGGCCCTGCGATCGTCGTCGCCGTCGGCGCCCGCGGTCGTGGTACAGGAGGGATCGTGTACCCGGTCTCCGGTCTGGCCGCCGGCTTCGGCGCAAGCGTCGAGCGAGAGACGCGCAGCCCATCCGAGGCGTATCGGGCAATCTTCGCCGAGCTTCCGCGGTCAAGATGGGTGCCCTACCCCGGCCTCTTGCCTGACCAGCTCGGGTAGCGGTGCGGTATATCTCGCCCGTGGCCGAGGCGGTAACGGGTACCTATGACGTGGCGATCGTGGGCGGCGGCGTGGTCGGATGCGCGATCGCCCGCGAGCTCTCGTTCACCGGCGCGCGGGTCGTGCTGCTGGAGGCGGCGCATGATCTCTGCGAGGGTGCCTCCAAGGGCAACACCGGGATCACAACCAGCGGCGCCGACTGCACGCCCGGAACCCTCGAGGCGCGGCTGGTCCGGGAGTCGAGCCCGGGCTGGGAGGAGCTGTGCGCGACCCTGGACACGCCGTTCCGGCGGATCGGGACGCTGGCGGTAGCGATGACCGAGGAGGAGCGCGACCGGCTCCCGGCACTGGTTGCGGAGGCAGGCGAGAACGGGGCGCCGGCCGAGATCGTGACCGGCGAGCAGGCGCGCGCCCTCGAGCCGTTGATCAGCGAGGACGCTGTCGCCGCCCTCCACTTCCCGCAGGACGGCATCATCGACTCGATCCGGCTGACGATCGGCTACGCGGAGCTGGCCGCGCGCAACGGCGTTCGTGTGCTGCGCGGGTGCCCGGTGACCGGATTCGAGGTGGCCGAGGGACGGGTGGTCGCCGTGCGGACGCCGGCGGGCACGCTGTGGACGGGTGCGGTGGTGAACGCCGCGGGTGTCGAGGCGGACACGATCTCGCGCCTGGCCGGAGGCGAGGAGTTCCGCTGCTGGCCCCGGCAGGGGCAGTACTGGCTGCTCGATCGCGAGCTGGGCCAGCGGTTTCAGGCGGTCGTCGGCGGCGTTCCCACCGAGGTGACACGCGGGATCTACTGCGTCCCGACCACCAACCAGTCGCTGCTGCTCGGCCCGACCGCGGTGGATCACGACGACCGACGGCTGAAGGCGGTGGACGCCGAGACGCTGGACGCGGTGTTCGCAGCCGCTCAGCGGCTGGTGCCGTCGGTCCGCCGCGAGTACGCGATCAAGACGTTTGCGGCCAACCGGCCGGCCAGCGACCCGGTGTACCGCGTCGCCGTCGACTCGCGCATCGAGAACCTGGTGCACGCCGCCGGCATCCGCTCCACCGGGGTGTCGTCCTCACCGGCGACGGCACGAATGGTGCGTGGGCTGCTGGCCGGGCTGGGGCTGCCGGTCGACGAGGACCGCCGGGATGCGCTGCGGGCCCTGGAGCCCATACCCCGGCTGCTCGGCCACCCCGAGCCGGAGCAGCTGTTCGCGCTGGACCCGCGGTACGGGCAGGTGGTGTGCGCCTGCGAGCAGGTGACGGCCGCAGAGATCGCGGCTGCCCACGAGATGGCGGTGCCGGCGCGTTCGCTGGAGGGAGTCCGCAAGCGCACCCGGGCGACCGGCGGGCGCTGCCAGGGTGCGCTGTGCATGGCCGGTGTCTCGTTCCTGCACTCGCTGCACCACAACGGGCCGCCGTGGCGGGTTCCGGTGTCGGAGCCCGATGCCACGCTGGGGGTCGAGCAGTGACCGCCGTCGCCGTTGTCGGAGCCGGCATCACCGGACTGGCCTGCGCAGCCTCGCTGGTGGGCGAGTCGGAGGTGACCGTGGTCGACCGGATCCCGGTGGCCGGCGGCGTGCACGGCTGGGAGCGGCCCGAGACGGAGAGGCTGCTTGCCGAAGCCGGCGGGGCGCGGATGCTGCTGGGCGAGACGGCGATCCACTGGGACGGCCGCGAGCTGATGGTGATCGGCCAGGACGGGGCGCGGCGGGTGGCCGTCGATGCGCTGGTGGTGGCGACCGGGACGCGACCGCTGGGGCGCGCAGAGCTGGCTATCGAAGGCGGGCGGCCGGCGGGCGTTCTGGCGGCGACCGTGGCCTGCCATCTGGCCGAGAACGGAGTCACCTGCGGGCTGCGGCCGCTGGTCTACGGCGGCGGTGACTGGGCCGCCCGCGCCGTCCGGGAGCTGTTGGTGGCGGGCGCGATCAGGGTGACCGTGGTCGCGCCCGACGGTGTGCACACGTCGTTCCCGCCCGACGGCCGGGTGCTGGTGCGGACGGGCTTGCAGGTGGTCGGCGTGACCGGATCGCCACGGGTGGAGTCGGTGCGGCTGGCCGGCGGCGAGGAGATCGCGTGCGACGCGCTCGTGCTCGGCCACGGGCTGGTGGCCGTGCGAAACGTGGACGGGGCGGTGTGGGCCGGCCAGCGGGTGGTATTCGCACAGCCGCTGGACGACCCGGCATCGGTCGCCGGCGCCGAGCGGGTGGGCAGGGAGGCGGCAGAGGCCGTACGATCCGCTCTGTGAAGGTGACGTCTCCCATCGGCGAGCTGCCGTTCACGGTGCAGCGCGTGCGCACCGGCGGCGAGGGGCTGGTCGTCGAGGGTGAGCTCGGGGCCTGGCGGTCGCGGATCGAGATCGGCCCCGGCGACGTGCCGATGCTGGCACGGGCGCTGCGCGGCCCGCTGATCGCCCTCGGCGTGGGCGTCGTGCTGGTGGCTCTCACGCGCCGTCGATGAGCGTCCTGATCGGCGTCGACCAGGGCACCAGCGGCACGCGGACGGTCGCGTTCGACCTCGAGCTGCGGCAGCTGGCGGAGGCCTACCGGCCAGCGGAGGTCTCACATCCGCACCCCGGATGGATCGAGAAAGACGCCGAGCAGATGGTGCCCACCGTCGCGGAGTCCGTTGCCGAGGTGGTAGACGCGGTCGGCGGAGCGGACGAGGTTGCCGCGATCGGCCTGGACAACGAGGGCGAGTCGGTGGTGGCGTGGGACGCCTCGACGCTGCGGCCGCTGGCGCCGGTGGTGGTATGGGGCTCACGGGTGTCGCAGCCCGTGGTCGAGCGGCTCGAGGCCGCGGGGCTGGGGGCCGAGGTCGAGGCTCTGGCAGGACTGCCGCTGGATCCCTACTTCTCGGCCACGAAGGTGCGCTGGCTGGTCGAGTCGGTGCCGGCGGTGGCGGAGGCTGCCGCGGCCGGGTCGTTGCGGGTCGGCACGCTGGACGCGTATCTGTGCGCGCGGCTCGGGTCGGGGGCGCGGACCGATCCGTCGACCGCGGCGCGGACGCAGCTGCAGGCGCTGGCGTCGCCCGGCGACTGGGATCCGCGGCTGCTGGAGCTGCACGACGTGGCCCGGGAGTGGCTGCCGCCCGTCGGGCCGTCGGTCGGGGAGCTGGGTGAGCTGTGCGGGCTGCCGCTGCGGGGAATGCTGGTGGATCAGACCGCGTCGCTGGCCGGCCACGGCTGCGTCGGCGACGGGATGGCGAAGGCGACGTACGGCACCGGGATCTTCGTCCTCCAGAACGCGGGCTCGGCGCCACCTGCGGACCTGCACGGGCTGCTCCCCTGTGTTGCCTGGGGCGACACGACGGGCGTGGTCTATGCGCGGGACGGCGGCATCTTCTCGGCAGGGACCGTGATCTCGTGGCTGCGCGACGGGCTGGGGGCGTTCGGGGGCGCGGCGGAGTCCGGGCCGTTGGCCGAGTCGGTGCCGAACACCGGCGGCGTGCGCTTCCTGCCGGCGCTGGCCGGTCTGGGCGCTCCCTGGTGGCGCTCGGACGCGCGGGCGGTGATCAGCGGCGTCACCTCTGGCACCACCCGGGCGCACATCGTGCGCGCGGCGCTGGACGCGCTGGCCTTCCGGGTGCGCGACGTGGTCGACGCGCTGCCCGAGCGGCCGGAGGTGCTGCGGGTCGACGGCGGCCTGACCGC
>Ga0265327_10002651_pt1 | contig 18419 bp, 17 predicted proteins | sample 41621metaG_FD_202089 | JGI IMG/M metagenome (GOLD analysis project Ga0265327, IMG submission 202089) | Rhizosphere microbial communities from Carex aquatilis grown in University of Washington, Seatle, WA, United States - 4-16-21 metaG | ecosystem: Host-associated > Plants > Roots > Rhizosphere...
GGCCGGCGAAGGCTTCCAGGGCGATGTCATCGTCAGGCCCGCCATTAGCGGCGAGGCCTTCCTCACCGAGCCCGGCCCCTTCACCGAGGTCATCTCCGCCGCCGTGGCCGATGTCGCCGGCCGCCCGCCGGAGCTGTCCACCACCGGGGGCACCTCCGACGCCCGCTTCATCCGCGCCCTCTGCCCTGTGGTGGAGTTGGGCCTGGTGGGTAAGACCATGCACGCCGTGGACGAGCGCGCGCCCGTGGCGGAGATCCACCAGCTGCAGGCGGTCTATGAGCGACTGATCGACCGCTATTTCGCGGCCTTCGCTCCAGGCGCGTGACGGCGCGCCCGCGGTCGAGTTGATCCAGGGCAAGGACACGGCGTCCGGGGCGGGTCTTCTTCCGGGCCACGCCTCCCGAGAAGGAACCGCACAATGAACCGACTGCAGGACAAGGTCGCCATCATCACCGGCGCCGCCCTGGGCCTGGGCCGGGCCACCGCCCTGCGCATGGCGGAGGAGGGCGCCAAGGTCGCGGTGCTGGACATCCTGGACGCCGAGGGCCTGGCCTTCGCCGCCGAGCTGACCGCCCGGGGCCTCGCCGCCCGCTACTGGCATTGCGACGTGACCTCGGAGACGGCGATCGCCGCGGTGTTCGCCGAGGTGGTGGCCACCTTCGGCCGGCTGGACATCCTGGTGAACAATGCCGGGGTCTCCGGCGCCAACAAGCCCACCCACGAGATCACCGAGGCGGAGTGGGATTTCGTCCAGGCCATCAACGTCAAGGGCGTGTTCTTCGGGGTGAAGCACGCCATTCCCCACCTGCGCGCCGGCCGCCGCGGGGGCAGCATCATCAACCTGTCCTCGATCTATGGCCTGGTGGGCGCCGCTGACGTCCCGCCCTATCACGCCTCCAAGGGCGCCGTGCGGCTGATGAGCAAGAACGACGCCCTCACCTACGCCCCCGACCGCATCCGGGTGAACTCCATCCATCCGGGCTTCATCTGGACCCCCATGGTGGAGCATCACCTGGAGGCGCTGGGGGACCTTGAGGAAGGCCGCAAGGCCACCGGCGCCCTGCACCCCCTGGGCCACCTGGGCGAGCCGGACGACATCGCCTGGGGCGCGGTCTATCTGGCCTCCGACGAAGCCAAGTTCGTCACCGGTTCGGAGCTGGTGATCGATGGCGGCTATACCGCCCGCTGACCGATCCGCTCAGTAGCGGACCCCGGTGAGATAGAGCCCATCCGCGGGGGCCACCGGCCCGCAGGCCGTGCGGTCGCGGGCCTCCAGGGCGGCCTTGAAATCTGCGGCGGTCCAGCGGCCCACCCCCACCTCGGCCAGGGAGCCGGTCATGGATCGGACCTGCCGGTGCAGGAAGGAGCGCGAGGCGAACTCCAGATGCACCTCCTCCCCCACCCGGCTCACCCGGGCTACATCCAGGGTCTTCATGGGCGACTTGGCCTGGCATTGCAGGTCGCGGAAGGTGGTGAAGTCGTGATGCCCCACCAGGGCCTGGGCGGCCTGGTGCATGGCCTCGGCGTCCAGGGGCTTCTTGGCGTGCCAGACCCGGCCCTTGTCCAGGGCCGGCGGCGCATGGCGGTTGAGGATGCGGTAGAGATAGCGCCGCTCCGTGGCCGAGAACCGGGCGTGCCAGTCCCCCTCGGCGATCTCCGCCTCCAGCACCACCACCGCCTGGCCGATCAGGTGGAAGTTGAGGGCATTGCGCACCGTCGCCACCGGCCACGCCTTCTCCAGGTCCACATGGATCACCTGGCCCAGGGCGTGGACCCCGGTGTCGGTGCGCCCCGCCGCCTGCAGCCGGATCGCCTCGCCGCAGAAGGCCTTCACCGCCCGCTCCACGGCGCCCTGCACCGTGGGCAGGTCTCCCTGGGCCTGGAAGCCCTTATAGGGCCGGCCGTCATATTCGATGGTCAGGCGGTAGCGGGGCATCAGGTCAGCTGGGTTCCGGCCGGCACGGGAAACCCGCGCAGGAACACCTCGGCCTCCTGCGGTCCCTTGCCCTCCCGCTGGACCCGCAGCAGCCGCACAGCCCCCTCGCCGCAGGCGATCAGCAGGCCATCGTCCAGCACCTGGCCTGGCGCGCCCGCGGCGTCCTCCGGCCGGGACAGCAGCGCCTTTACCCGCACCGGGCCCTTGTCGCCGGGGACCTCGAACCAGGCGCCTGGGAACGGCGACAGGCCGCGGATCTTGCAGTCCAGCTCCCCGGCGGGCTTCGACCAGTTGAGCCGCGCCTCCTTCGGCCGGATCTTCTTGGCGTAGGTCGCTCCCTCCTCCGCCTGCGGCGTCTCGATGGCCTCGCTGCGGCCTACCGCGTCCAGGGCCCGGACCAGCAGGGCGGCGCCGGCTTCGGCCAGCCGGTCGTGCAGGGTCCCGGCGGTCTCCTGGGCGTCGATGCGCAGGGTGTCCACCGCCAGCACCGGCCCCTCATCCAGGCCCTCCGTCATCCGCATGACCTCGACCCCGGTGAGCTTGTCTCCGGCCATGATCGCCCGCTGGATCGGCGCCGCGCCGCGCCAGCGGGGCAGCAGCGAGGCATGCAGGTTGAAGGAGCCCAGCCGTGGCGCATCCAGCACCGCCCCCGGCAGGATCTGGCCGAACGCCACCACCACGGCGGCATCGAGACCAAGGGCCGCGAAGGCCGCGATCTCGTCGGGATCGCGCATCGAGACCGGCGTGCGGACCGGGATGCCCCGGGCCTCGGCGAAGGCGTGGACCGCCGAGGGTTTCAGGTCATGGCCCCGGCCCCGGGGGGCTGGGGGTTGTGAATAGACCACCGCGATTTCATGGCCGCCCGCCACGAGAGCGGCGAGGCAGGTCACGGCGAAGTCGGGGGTTCCCAGGAAGGCCAGGCGCATGGCGGCGGTTTACCGGCAGGCGGGTGAAGATGAAACCGCTGGATTGCGCCGGACCTGGAACCGGCCGCAAGCTGGGCCGTTCCATCCGGGCTCGCGAACGGAGAAGGATATTCCCATGCGCAAGGTTCTGATCGTCGCCATTGCGTCCCTCGGCCTGATGGCCACGGCCTGCACCAAGGCCACGCAGGAGAAGGCGTCGGAGGACACCAAGGCCGCCGCCCAGAAGACCGGCGACGCCATCAAGGACGTGGCCGGCAGCCCCGAGATGAAGAGTGTCGGGGCCGACATCAAGACCGCCGCCGCGGAGACCGCCGACGCCGCCAAGGACGTGGCCGGCCAGGCCAAGGTCGCCGGCAAGGACATCGCCGCCGACGTGAAGAAGAACACCGCCGAGGCCAAGGCCAAGGTCGAGAGCGACACCAGGAAGTAGGGCCGGGCCGATCGACGGCCTTCGTCGGAGCGCAAACTCTGGCATGAAGGACGCGGGAGGATCCCGCATGAGCCAGCTGACCTTTGACGCCGACGCCGCGCGATCGATTGAGGCCATCTACCTGACCCCCGACGTGGTGGCGCAGCGCGCCCGGGTCCTGGACCTGCTGGCCCCCGCACCTGGCGAGAAGATCCTGGACGTGGGGGTTGGCCCCGGGTTGCTGGCCCAGGATCTGGCGCGGCTGGTGGGGGAGACGGGAACCGTGGTGGGGCTGGACCTTTCGCCGGCCATGGCGGCGGCGGCGTCAGCCCGTCTGGCGGGACTTCCGCAGGCCGACGCGCGGGTGGGGGACGCCACGGCTCTGGACCTGGCCGACGGTCGCTTCGACGCCGCGGTCTCCACCCAGGTCTACGAGTATGTCGCCGACATGCCCCGGGCCCTGGCCGAGCTGCGCCGGGTGCTGCGGCCCGGCGGCCGGGCCCTGATCCTCGACACCGACTGGCGCAGCATCGTCTGGCATTCAAGCGACACAGCCCGGATGGACCAGGTGCTGGCCTGCTGGGACGACCACCTGGCGGACCCGCACCTGCCAGCCAGGCTCGGTCCCCTTTTGCGGGCCGCCGGGTTCGAGGTGCGGAGGGTGGAGATCATCCCCATGCTGTCGCCGCGATGGCAACCGGTGAGCTATGCCGGCGGCATGGTCCGCTCGATCCGCAGCTTCGTGCGCGCCAATGGCGAACGCTTCGGCCTGACGCCCCAGGTGCTGGACGCCTGGTGGGCGGACCAGGAGGCCTTGATCGCGGCGGACGCCTTCTTCTTCAGTCTCAACCGGTACGCCTTCCTGGCCACCTGCTGAGCCGCCAGCCTCAGGGCGTGTCGAGCTTGTCGTTCTCGGCCACCATATCGGCCGGCGGCTCGGGGAAGCTGTCCCACGGCAGCTCCTTGTGCAGGGTGCGCGACCAGCGGCTCAGCCATTCGTCGCCATCGGGACCTGCATAGTCGTCCGCGATCCGATAGGCCGGGTCGCTCATGGCCCGGTCCAGGCTGACGGGACGCAGCTGGTTGCGGCGCAGGATGGCCGCCAGCTGGTCGATGCAATCGGCGTTCAGCCGGGTGGCGTGCAGCAGATAGACGAAGTCTGGCCGTCGCCCCAGCAGCTGCAGGGCCGCCGTGCGGTACCAGGCGGTGACCCGGTCGGTGTAGTCCAGATAGATGGCCTTCACCTGGGCGGCGCGGGCCGCATCATGACGCAGGATGGCGTCATCATAGACCAGGGCGAACACATAGTCGGAGTTCTCCATGGTCACTGGCGCCACCGCGTAGCCATGGCCCTTGAGCCAGGACTCGAAGCCGCGGCGGGTCTCCAGGGTGAGCCCCGTCTCCAGATAGGGATGGCGGAACCAGTGCAGGGGCCGATGGCGCGCCGAGGTCAGGGGCCGCAGAATGGCGTCGGTGCGGCTCACCCCGGCGATGTATTGCTCCAGCGGGGTCTTGTTGAGGGACTCATGGGACAGGGTGTGGTTGCCGAGCTGCATGCCGGCGGCCAGCCACATCCGGGCCAGGGCCACCTGGTCGGCATTGTCCGGACCGTCCAGCTTTTCGCCGATGACGAAGCCGGTGGCGGGCATGTGGTGGCGCTTGAGCCCGGCCAACAAGGCCTTGGTGGTCTGTCGCGCATAGGGGGCTGAGTCGGACAGCGACATGGTGGGAAGGTCGTCGAAGGTCAGCGCCACGCCTTCCGCCACGGCCGGCGCCGCCCAGGCGAGGAGCGCGACAGCGGCGGCGACACATAGCGAGCGCAATCGGAGACCTCTCACAACCACCGTAGGCGCAAGAGCTCTACCGTACGCACAACGCCGGGTCACGCCGCCGGTTCCGCGCCCGGGTCGCGGACGACCTGCGGTTGGAATCCTGAGCGTCTTCATGGGCGAAGCGCCCTGGGGCCGGACCGTGTCAGGCCATCGCGTCCGGACCAGGACGCACAGCCCCCTGGTCCATGGCGAGGGCGGCCTGGGTGGCGCGGGCGCCCTTGATGACGCCCATATAGATCACGGCGTAGAAGGTGCGGAACGCCTGGGCCATGGCCGGTTCCAGGCGCCAATGGCCCTCCCCCTCCAGCCGGCTCATCAGGCCGCACTGTTCGGCGTCGCGCAGGATGGTGAGCACGTGGCTGCGAGACACCTCGAACTCCCGGGCCAGGCCAGACACCGAGACGGCCACCTCGCCGAGCGGCGGGAAGGCGCCGCCCTGGTCGGCGTCGCTGAGGATCCGGTACAGGATCATCATCCCGGCGGTGCGGGTGGAGATGCGGTCGAGGCCGACAGTGTCCGGATGCGGATGGCGCGCCGCGTTGATGGTGTCGTCCCCCAGCACCGCCATCAGGCTGGGAAACACCTCCGGGTCGTCCAGCCGCTCGAGGATCGGCCCCACCCGCGGATTGAACACCGCGGCGGCCTCCAGCTCGATGCGCATACGCTCCCGGAAAGCCGCCGCCATGGTCGGCGTGGGCCGATAGAGCTTGATCTGGCCGTTCACCTGCGGGCCGTGCGCCGTGACATAACCGATCAGCCGCAAGCGCAGCAGCACCGCGCTGGCGGCGCCGGCGCTGATCAGTCCGGACTGTCCCGACAGGGCGCGCAGACGCCGGTGGGTCAGGCCGCCGGTGGCGTCGAGATAGAGGGCCACCACCCCCAGGATGAAGCGACCCACATCCTTGAGATTGCGGTGCATCAGGGGATTGGCCCGGTAATAGGCCAGGGCCCGGGTGACCGAATGGCGCATAGCGCCCTCGAGCCGCGGATCCTCCCGCATGGCCTGGATCTGAGCCTCGGCGAACCCTACGCTGTCCGATCCGCCGGCCGTCCGACTGGACGCACCTTCCGGCGACTCAAAATCCGTCATGCAACACTCGTCAACAACTCCCCCGCACAGGCGGGTCGCCGGGACCGTACCAGAAAACGCCATCCTGGAAGCCCCGAATTCGCGTCCAGGCTGTTCGAACCCGTGGCGCCCTGCGGGTCAACCCGTCGCGCCGGCCCGGGCCAGTCCCGCCGCCAGGTCGTCGCCGAAGGATTCCGGTTCGAAGGGTTTGCGGATCATCGGATGGTGGTCATAGGCCTGGGTCAGGGCCGACGGGCCGTATCCGGTCACGAACACGAATGGCACCACGTCGCGCTTCAGCGTATCCGCCACCGGAAACACCCGTTCGCGCCCCAGGTTCACGTCCAGCACCGCGCCGTCCAGCGGATGGGTGGCCACGAGTTTCAGGGCGTCGGACACATTGGCGGCCGGTCCCACCACCTCGCAGCCCAGATTGCGCAGCAGGTCTTCGATCATCATGGCCACGAACATCTCGTCCTCGACCACGAGGATCCGGCGTCCCGCCAGGTCCTTGGCGTCAGTCCAGCCGGTCATTCCCCGACCGCCTCCGCGGGAAAGTCCATCTCGCACACCAGGCCCTGGGGCTCGAAGCTGAGCCGCGTCGCGCCGCCGAGCTCATGCGGCAGGCCACGCTCGATCAGGCGGGCGCCGAAGCCGCACCTGGTCCGCGGGCTCACGCGGGGGCCTCCCTGCTCTCGCCAGACCAGCCGCAACCGCGCCGCGCCGGCCTCGATGTGGCGCTCCCAGCGAACACTCACCATTCCCCGGTCCACCGACAGGGCGCCGAACTTCGCGGCGTTGGTGGCCAGTTCCCCGAACGCCATTCCGAGGGCAAGGGCCGCCTTGGCGTTCACCAACGTCTCCGGCCCCTCCAACTCAAACCGGTCGCCGTCCAGGCCCTGATGAGGCCGCAGCTGCCCGGCGATCACCTCGCGCACGCAGGCGCCGGTCCAGTCGTTCCGGGTCAGAACATCGTGGCTGTTGGACAGGGCCAGCAGCCGCGCATTGAAGGACTTGTTGAACGCCGCCGGGGTCTCCGCCGCACCCAAGGTCTGCAGGGCGATGGATTGCAGGGTGGCCAGGGTGTTCTTCACCCGGTGATTCAGCTCGTGCATCATCAGGATCTGCCGCTGCTCGGCCGCCTTGCGTTCGGTGATGTCGCGCATGGCGTCCAGCAGGGAGACGGCGACGCCGGCGGCGTCGAAGATGACTTTCGGCTGGCCCTCGATCCAGACTTCCGCCCCGTCCCGCCGCTGGGTGCGATATTGCAGGGTGATCGCCGGGGCGGACGGACCGGCAGCGACGTGGGCCTCGATCGCCGCCTCGACGCGCCTGACATCGTCCGGATGGATCAGGTCCAGCGACCGCCGCCCGACCAGGTCCTGCGGCGGCCAGCCCAGGACCCGTTCGCTGGCCGGGGTGATGAAGGTGATCTCTCCGCGCAGGTTGAGCTCGACAATGACGTCGGTGACGTTTTCCGCCAGCAGCCGATAGCGCGCCTCGCTCTCCCGCAGCACCTGTTCAGCCTGGCGGGCCTGGATCAGGCTCTGCTTGAACGCCACCAGGGCGGCGGCGATGTGGCCTGACTCGTGGCGATCGGACAGGAAGGGCACCTCGACGGTGACGTCCTGAGCGATCAGGCGATCCATGGTGGCGAGCAGTCCTTTGAGCCGCCCGGTCAGAGCCCGCGTGGTGGTCACCACCAGCAGGACGGCCAGGACGACCGCAATGGCCACGAGCGCCAGGTTGAGCGCCAGGCCCCGGACCAGACGATCCACCCGGGCCTGGAGCAGCCGGCGCAGTTCCGCCGCGTCCGCCCGCCAGATGTCATCCACGGCGCGCTGAAAGGCGCGCCGCGCCGCCGGGACCTGCGGGCCATCTCCGGACGAGGCGGCAAGCTGGTCGTGGAAGGTCTTGGCGGCGGCGGCCAAGGCGTTAGCGGGACCGGCGAGGGCCGCCCGCGCCCGGCCGGTAGTGTCGTTGCGCATGGCCGAGGCCAGCGACGCCTGGGCGGCGTCGACATAGGTCTGGGCGCGCCACAGCTGGACCGCTCCTGTCTGACCCGGCGCTGCGACCGTGGCCGCCATCAGTCTGGGCAGGGCGAAGGTCGCCGCGTCCATGGCGTAGAAGCTGTCGAGATCCGGATCCAGGGTCAGGTTCGACCCGTCGGCCACCGCCCCGATCAGGGCGATCCCGGCGTCACCGCCGGCGGCGCCCTGGGCCAGATTGAAGGCGCGGGCCGCCTGGCCTGAGCCGAACCCTCGGTCGCTGGGGTCGATGATGACGGCGTGGCGGCCAACCGGATCGGTCGCGGCCGCCACGAACTTCGGCCAGATCTGCGAGAGATAGGCCGCCCCCTCCAGCTCCTTCTGCGCGAAGCTGACATCCTTCCAGACCTGGTTGATAAACAGGCCCAGCAGCAGGGCGATCGGCGCCGCGAAGCAGAGCGCGATCAGGTTCAGGCGCGCGGGGATCGAAAGTCTGCCGTTCAGGACATCGAACATCTTCGCCTGGAATCCCTGGCGGGCGTCGACGAGACGGAGCGGCGCGGGATGACGCCAAGATCCCGCCGGCGCTCTTGCAACAGCCTTTGCGGGTTGGAAGCGATCCTATGACTGTTGAAGCCGCCAACCCGGTCATCGCGAGATTGCGCGCCTGATTTCGGCAAGTCATGACGCATTCGAACCTGAATTATGCAGCCCAATCCTCCTCTACATCCGATCGACGACCTGCACATTACGCCCGAAGAACATGGTTATGCCAGTCATGGATATGGGAATCCGCCGAATGGGCGGCGCCGCAAGGACGTCCACGGCGGGGACCGCGCCGGACCGGCAGGCTCAGGACGGGTTGGACGATCACCGGGAATCGGCACGAATTCCGGGTTCCGGGCCGCCAGCGCGACCGTCGCCGGGAGCATGACCTTGCCGATCCTTCTGGCCATTTCCGGCAGCCTGCGGGCCGCCTCGTCCAATTCGGCGGTGGTGGCCGCCGCCCGCGCCCTGGCGCCGCCGGGGCTGGAGGTGGTGGTCTATGAGGGCCTGGGAGACCTGCCCCACTTCAATCCCGACCTGGACACCGAGACGCCGCCGGCGCCGGTGGCCGAGCTGCGCCGCCTGGTGGGCGCGGCCGACGTCCTGGTGATCTCCAGCCCCGAATACGCGCACGGCATACCTGGGGTGATGAAGAACGCCCTCGACTGGCTGGTGGCCAGCCTCGAATTTCCCGGCAAGCCGGTGGGCCTGATCAACGCCTCGGCTGGCTCCGTCCACGCCCAGGCGGCCCTGGAGGAGGTGCTGCGCACCATGTCTGCGGAGCTGGTGGCCGACGCCTGCGTGACCCTGCCCTGGACCGGCGCCAAGCCCGACCTCGCGCAGCTGGTGGAGACGCCTGAGCTGTCAAACCTGATGAGCGTCGCCCTGGCGGCCCTGGCCCGGCGTGCGGCCGGGACGGCTGGCGAGACCTGAGGCGTCGGGTCACATTAACGCGATGGCCAGTATCGGCTTGTAACCCTTCCCACCGAGAGTTGTTCCGGAGTCGCCTGCGCCATGAGCCGAACGTCCGCCCACCAGGCGTTCCGCCGCACCATGACCCTGATGGCCGCCGGAAACCCGTTGGCGGTGGTGCTGGAAGCCATTGTGCTTTCCGTGGAGGCCGAGGCGCCTGAAATTCTGTGCAGCATCCTGCTGCTGGACGACACCGGCCTCCACCTGGCGCGCGGCGTGGGGCCAAGCCTGCCCGACAGCTACAACGCCGCCATTGAAGGGATTGAGATCGGGCCGAGCGTGGGGTCCTGCGGCACAGCCGCCTTCCTCAACCAACGGGTCATCGTCGAAGATATTCAGAGCGATCCCTTGTGGGCGAATTTCAAGGACCTGGCGGCCGAGGCCGGCCTTCGCGCCTGCTGGTCGGAGCCGATCCGCAATCCGGGCGGCGCGGTGCTGGGCACCTTCGCCATCTATCATCGGCAGGTGAGTGTCCCCAGCGACGAGGACATCACCTTCATCGGGGCGGCGGCGGAACTGGCGGCCATGGCCATCGCGCGCCAGCAGGCCCAGGAAGAGCTGGCCCGCAGCGAGGCCCGGGCCCTGCGGGCCCTGGAGACCGAGAAGGCCGCCGCCCGCGACCTGACCACCTTCTTCGAGGTCTCCCTGGATATGCTTTGCATCCGGGACATGGACCTGCGGTTCGTCAAGGTGAACCGGGCCTGGGAAGAGGTGCTGGGCTATTCGGTGGAGGAGCTGGAAGGCGCCGAGATCCTTCCTCTGGTTCATCCCGACGACTCCGGCGCCACGCACGGCCACATGGAGCGCATGCGCTCCGAGTCCGAGGTCATGGGCTTCATCAATCGCTATCGCCACAAGGACGGCCGCTATCGGCACCTGGAGTGGCGCGCGCGGCGGGTGGGGGACATGGTGTTCGGCGTGGCCCGCGACGTCACCGAGCGCCTGGCCCACGAGACGGAGCTGAGCGCAGCCAAGCAGGCGGCTGAGGCGGCCAACCAGGCCAAGAGCGATTTCCTGGCCAATATGAGCCACGAGATCCGCACCCCGCTCAACGGGGTGATCGGGGTGGTGGACGCCCTGGCCCAGACCGAGCTGACCCCGGCCCAGCGGGAGATGGTCGGCCTGATCGAAAGCTCAGGGGTGACCCTGGAGCGGCTGGTGTCCGACATCCTGGACGTCTCGAAGATCGAGGCGGGTCGGATGGAGATCGAGACCCGGGTGTTCGACCTGCAGGGCGAACTGGCGAGCCTGGTGGATCTCTACCAGGCCCGCGCCCAGGAAAAGGGCCTGTCGTTCCGGGCGGGGTTCGGCGACCGGGCGCGGGGCGAGTTCCAGGGGGACACCACCCGCATCAAGCAGGTGCTGGGGAACCTGCTCTCCAACGCCGTCAAGTTCACCACCGCCGGCGAGGTCCGGCTGGCCATCGACCTAGCGGAGGGGGACGGTCCCGACGCGCCGGCCCAGGTGAGCTTCGAGGTGAGCGACACCGGCGTGGGCTTTGACACCAGGGCGGCGGCAGGGCTGTTCCAGAGGTTCAGCCAGGCCGACACCACCATCACCCGCCGCTTCGGCGGATCGGGGCTGGGGCTTTCGATCTGCAAGGCCCTGGTGGAGATGATGGGCGGCGAGATCACCGCCCGGTCGGCGGCCGGGGATGGCAGCCTGTTCCGGGCGACCCTGCCCCTGCCGCGCCACCAGACCCTCGAGGCCTATGACGCCGGGATGACCAGCGCCAAGGGCGAGGCCGGCCCCGCGGGCGGCGCGCCGGTCTCGAACGATGACGGACCCCTGCGAATCCTGCTGGCCGAGGACCATCCTACCAACCAGAAGGTGGTTCAGCTGATCCTCGCCCCGCACGGGGTCGAGCTGACCATCGTCGAGAACGGGGTCCAGGCTGTGGAGGCCGTTGCGGGCGGCGACTTCCATCTGGTGCTGATGGACATGCAGATGCCGGTGATGGACGGCCTGGCCGCCACCCGCGCCGTGCGCCAGGCAGAACAGGGCCGACCTGACCGGGCGCCAATCCCCATTGTGATGCTCAGCGCCAACGCCATGGCTCAGCACCGCCTGGATGCGCTGGCGGCGGGCGCGGACCTGCACATCGCCAAGCCGGTGACGGCGGCGAGCCTGGTGGCGGGCATCGCCGAGGTGCTGGACATGCAGGTCCGGCGGGAGGCCGCTCACGCCCTGGCGGCCGGCCGGGTGGGCTGATCAGGCCGCCTTGGCCTGCTTCTTCACCTTGGCCACGGCGCGGTCGCGCTTCAGCCGGGACAGATAGTCGATGAACAGCACGCCCTTGAGATGGTCCATCTCGTGCTGAATGCAGACGGCGTAGAGGCCCTCGGCGTCCTCGATCACTTCCTGGCCATGATAGTCGAGGTATTTGAGCTTCACCTTGGCGGGGCGCTCCACCTCGTCATAGATCTCGGGGATCGACAGGCAGCCCTCCTCGTAGGGGGCGGTCTCCTCCGAGGCCCACAGGATCTGCGGATTGACGAAATAGCGGGGCTGGGGCGGCTCGTCCTTGCCGGCCAGGTCCATGACGATGACCTGCTTGGGCACCCCCACCTGGATCGCCGCCAGGCCGATGCCGGGCGCGTCGTACATGGTCTCCAGCATATCGTCCATGAGCGCGCGCAGCTCGTCGTCCACCGCCTCGACGGGGGTGGAGACCTTCTTCAGCACGGGGTCGGGGACCACCAGGATGTCACGTAACGCCATGGCCTAGCAGGTAGGTGAGGCGGCTTTGAGCGTCAAGACGGCGGCGGGTCGCTGGGGAATTCGCTCAGGCGTCCTCGCCGCCAACGATACGCAGGGGCGCGTCGGGGCTGGCGAGCTTGGCCAGGGGGCGGACGGCGGTCTCGACGGGGGTGAGTTCCGGCAGTTCCTTGCCCTCGTGATCCACCTTGAGATCCTCGAAGCGGCGCGCCTGGGTCATGACCTGGGTCTCCAGAGACCCCACGAACTGGTTGTAGCGGCCGACCGCCTGGTCGAGGGCCTTGCCCACGGCGGCGGCGTGGCCGCCCATCACCGACAGGCGCTTGTAGAGTTCACGGCCCAGCTTGCCGATCTCCTGGGCGTTGGCGGCCTGCTCCTCCACCCGCCAGCCATAGACCACGGCCTTGCACAGGGCGAACAGGGTGGTGGGGGTCACCACCAGAACCCGGCGGTCCATGGCCTCGGTCATCAGGTCCGGGGCGCGCTCCAGGGCGGCGGCCAGGAAGCTGTCGCCGGGGATGAACATGGCCACGAAGTCCGGCGAGCGCTCGAACTGATCCCAATAGGCCTTGGCGGACAGGCCCTGGATGTGGGCCCGAACGCTCTGGGCGTGGCGGACATAGGCCGCGTCGCGGGCCAGGTCGTCCACCGCGTCCTGCGCCTCCAGGAAGGCGTTGAGCGAGCATTTGGCGTCAATGACGAACACCGCTCCGCCCGGCAGCTTGACGGTGACGTCGGGACGGCGGCGGCCCTCCTCGGTGTCGGTGGAGGTCTGTTCGCTGAAGTCGTAGTGCTTGGCGAGGCCCGCGGCCTCCAGCACGTTCCTGAGAGTTTGCTCGCCCCAGCGGCCCTGGACGCCGGCGCCCCGGCGCAGGGCCGAGGAGAGCTTGCGGGTCTCGAGCTGGGTGGCGGTCGAGGCCGCCATCAGGGCGGCGATCTGTTCCTTCAGGCCCCCGGTCTGCTCGGCCCGGGCCTTTTCCACCGCCACCACCTGTTCCTGGAACTTGGCCAGGGTCTCGGCCACCGGCTTGAGCTGGGCCTCCAGGCGGGCCTGGGCCAGCTGCTCGCGGTTGTGGAAGGTCTCGTCGGCGCGCTTCAGCACCTGCTCGGCGATGGCGCCGGCGGCCTCGGCCTGGATGAAGGCGGCGTTCTTCGCCCCCTGCTCCTCGATCAGGCTCACCCGCGAGGCCACCCCCTGCAGCTCCCAGGCCCGGGCCTCGGCGCGATTGGCCCGGCCCCGCTCCATCAGCGCCCAGGCGAAACCGATGCCGGCGGCCAGCAAACCGACCAGGGCGACGAGCAGGGTAGCGTTCATGGTGCGTTCTTAGCGGGAGTCGGAGCGCGGCGCATCCCCTCCTCCGGTCGTCATCCTCCGGTCGTCTGAAAGGCGATCCGGGGGAGCCAAGCTGATGTGCAGGTCTTTCGAGGCGGCTTGGGTCCCCCGGATCAGCCTGATGGCTGACCGGAGGGTGACGGGCTGTGGCTCAGGCCGGACGCCGCGCCCGCATGGCCTGGGCGATCGTGCCGTCGTCGAGCCAGTCCAGCTCGCCCCCCACCGGCACGCCGCGGGCCAGCATGGTGATGGCCACCCCGGCCTTGGCGAGCGCGTCGGCGAGATAGTGGGCGGTGGTCTGGCCGTCCACGGTGGCGGGCAGAGCCAGGATCACCTCCCGCACCCCCTCCTCGGTGGCGCGGCGAACCAGGTCGCCCACCCGCAGGGCGTCGGGCCCGACTCCGTCCAGGGCCGAGAGCAGGCCGCCCAGCACGTGATAGCGGCCGCGGAAGGCGCTGGCCCGCTCCATGGCCCAGACCGAGCCCACCTCTTCGACCACGCAGAGCAGGGCTCCATCCCGGGCGGGATCGGAACAGATGGCGCAGGGATCCTGGGTGTCCAGAGATCCGCAGACCGTGCAGGTCTTCACCCGCTGGGCGGCGGCGGCCAGGGCGTCGGCGAGCGGGGTGAGCAGCTGATCCCGGCGTTTCAGCAGGGCCAGCGCGGCGCGGCGCGCCGAGCGGGGGCCGAGCCCCGGCAGCTTGGACAGGAGCGATATGAGCCGCTCGATTTCGGGTCCGGCGGAGGCGGCCAGGGGAAGCTCCAGGTCAGGTGATTCGGCGCGGGAGCCGCCAGCATAGCGGACCGGCGCCGGGGATCGTCGCGATGTGGATTGTCGAGACTAGCGATGCGGATGTCGAGACTGGGGGCTAGGGATTCAAGGCCCTGGATGTCATGAGCCGGCGGCATGACAGACCTTCCCGCCGTTGAAGGGGCCCTCGTGGGCCTGGTCGCCGGAACCGCCGTCGACGAACTCCAGGACCTGCTTGAACGCTGCGCCGACTTCGAGATCCTGGTGACCGGCGCGCCGCCCGACCCCCATGCCGCGGCGGACCTGGTCGTGGAGGTCCCGCAGGATCACCCCTTGCGGGACAAGCTGGTGATCGGGGTCTGGACGGCCGACGGGCTGACGGTCGTCATCGACCTACTGCGCGACTTCCCAGAGGCGGGCGCCTGGTATCTGGGTCTGTTGCTGGTGGCGCCCGAGGCGCGCAGCCAGGGCCTGGGCGGGGCGGTGTTCAGGGCCTTGCACGCCTGGATCGTGGGCCAGGGCGGTCGGACGATCCGGTTGATCGTGCAGGACCAGAACCCCCGCGCCATCGCCTTCTGGACCCGGATGGGGTTCAGGACGATCGGGACCTCCGTGCAGGCCCTGGAAGATCGCGAAAACGTGGTGCTGAGGATGGAGCTCAGCCTGTAGAGGAAGACGGCGTCAGGCGGTTCCATATTCCGGTCATCCCGGCGAATGCCGGGACCCAGATCATAAGGCTCTGAGCTTGGGTCGGGTGGCGCTCGGATGGCTGGATCGACGCGGAACCATTCGATCTGGGTCCCGGCATTCGCCGGGATGACCGGTGGACGGAGAGCCGATCGGTCCGATTGCGTTCCGGCCCAGGGCCGCCCGGGTCAGAACTTGGGCATGCCGGGGATGTTCATGCCGGCCAGCGGCCCGGCGGCCTCGCGCATCAGCTCACCCTGTTTCGCGTCGAGCTTGCGCTTGGCGTCGGCATGGGCGGCGACGATCAGGTCGGAGACCACGTCGGACTCTCCGGCGACCATCAGGCTGTCGTCCATCTCGACCCGCGCCAGTTCCCCCGTACCCTTCAGGGTGACGGTGACCATGCCGCCGCCGGAAGTTCCCTCCACGGTCAGCTCGGCGATCTTCGCCTGGGCGTCGGCCAGCTTCTGCTGCATGGCCTGGGCCTGCTTCATCAGGCCGCCGAGATCCTTCATGTGGTCCTCACTCGAATATCAGTCCTCGTCCTCTTCCGGCGGCGCCTCAGAGGGGGCGGCTTCCGGCAGGGGGGTGTTGCGGATCGAGATGATCTCGGTTCCCGGGAAGGCCGCCATGACCTGCAGCACGAAGGGGTCCTGCTCGATCTCGGCTCGGACCTCCTTCTGCTCGCGCTTCTGACGCTCCCACAGGCTCTCGGCCCCGCCGCCGCCATGGGCGGCGATCAGCCAGGGCTGGCCGGTCCATTCCTTCAGCCGCCCCACCAGGCGCTGGGCGAGGTTGTTGGGGGCGCCGGGGGCGGGTTCATATTCGATGGCGCCAGGCCGGAAGCTCACCGGGCGCACATAGCGCTCCACGTCGAGGCGCAGGGCGATGTCCCGCTTGCGCTCGATCAGGGCGATGACGTCTGCGAAGGATTGCAGGTTGGGGGCGGGCTCGGCCGTATCTGGGGCCGGGGCCATGCGCCGGGCCTGGGCGGTGACCCCCATGCCGCCGGACTGCGCCGCCGAGCCGCCGCCGCCATTACCACCGCCGCCTTGCGGTCCCGGCGCCGGACCGGAACCCCCCAGGGGTTCGCCGGCCTGCAGCCGCTTCAAGGCCTCTTCCGGACCCGGCAGGTCGGCGGCATAGGCCAGGCGGATCAGGGCCATGTCCACGGCGGCGGCCGGATCGGGCGCGCGGCGCACCTCGTCGTGGGCGCGGAGCAGCATCTGCCAGACCCGCGACAAGGTCCCGGCCGAGACCGCCGCGCCGATAGCCGCCAGGCGGGCGGCCTGTTCCTTGGGCATGATCAGGGCCTGGGGCCCGACGGCCTTGGCCACCGAGGCGCCGTGGGCGTGTTCCAGCAGGTCGATCATCACCTGGCCGGGATCGGCGCCATAGCCGTAGAGCACCCGGAAGGTCTCGATGGCGGGACCGGCCTCGCCCTTCATCAGGAGTTCCAGCAGGCCGATGGTCTGGGCGCGGTCGGCCAGGCCCAGCATGTCGCGGATCATGGCGGCGGGGATGGTCATCCCCGGCTCGGCCTGGACGATGGCCTGGTCCAGCATGGACTGGGCGTCGCGCACTGAGCCTTCCGCCGCCCGGGCGATGAGCATCAGGCCCTCGGCTTCCACCCGGGCGCCCTCGGCCTCGGTGATCATTTCCAGGTTCTTGATGATCACGTCCGGCTCGACCCGTCGCAGGTCGAAGCGCTGGGTGCGGGACAGGATGGTCACCGGCACCTTGCGGATCTCGGTGGTGGCGAAGATGAACTTGGCGTGGGGCGGCGGCTCTTCCAGGGTCTTCAGGAGCGCGTTGAACGCCCCGGTGGAGAGCATGTGCACCTCGTCGATGATATAGACCTTGTAGCGGGCCTCGACGGGGGCGTAGCGGACCCCGTCCAAGAGCTCGCGCATGTCGGCCACCCCGGTGCGGGAGGCGGCGTCCAGCTCCAGCACATCCATGTGCCGGCCCTCGATGATGGCGCGGCAGTGGCGGCCCTCGACGGCGAGGTCGAGGTGCGGCTCATGGATGGTGTCGCTCTCGTAGTTCAGCGCCCGGGCCAGCAGGCGGGCGGTGGTGGTCTTGCCCACCCCGCGCACCCCGGTGAGCATGAAGGCGTGGGCGATGCGGCCGCTGGAGAAGGCGTTCTTGAGGGTGCGAACCATGGCCTCCTGGCCATAGAGGTCCTCGAAGGTGCGCGGCCGGTACTTGCGGGCGATGACGGTATAGGCGGCGGACTGGCCCTCGCCGGCCGTGGACACAGGGCTCGCGGCCGGGGGCGGCGCGCCGAACATGTCCGCCGTGTCGGGATCACGCTCGGGCGTCTCGGTGTCGAGCGTGAGATCTTCGTCGGCCATGATCGCCTGGGCAGGATGGGGTGGAGACCGAACGACGACCCGGAGCGAAACTCGTTGTGGCTGCTTCCTTCCGGACCTGACCAGGTTGGCGAGGCGTCCGCCCGTCGCCGATCTCCGCCCCCTATATCGCGGTCCCGACGTCCGCACGCAAGCGTGTCCGTCGCGAGAAACCTGAGCTACAAGGTCGCCCCATGCCTCTGACCAGTTTTATGAACACCTTTTCCGGCAACCCGCTGAACCGTGCGAGCGACCGCCGCAAGGACGACGCCTGGCTCGCCGAGCAGCTCGCCTCCCCGGATTCCCTGGGACTGGCCATGTGGAACGGCAAGCCCTTCGTCGAGAAGGGCAAGGACGGCGGGACCCAGATCGCCTACCTGCCGGCCAAGATGATCGAGGAGCTCGCAGGCGGACCCGAGCGGATCCTGTTCATGGGCCTGTGGAAGGACACCGCAATCTTCGCCGTGGACCTGGAGGGCGCCGCCGATCCCGCCGACGGGCCCCTGGCGGGGCTGGGGCGATTCGAGGAGATGCGCGGCCTGGCCATGCGGCTTCCCAACACCGAGACCGCCATACTGGGCACTGCCAAGGGCATGTTCGAGTGGCGGCGCAAGCATCGCTACTGCTCGGTCTGCGGCCAGCCGTCGGAGGCGGCCGAGGGGGGCTGGAAGCGCCAGTGCCCCTCCTGCAAGGCCGAGCATTTCCCCCGCACCGATCCGGTGGTGATCATGCTGGCGGTTCACTCAGGTCCGGATGGGGACCGCTGCATGCTGGGCCGCCAGGAGATGTGGCCCAAGGGGATGTTCTCCGCCCTGGCCGGGTTCCTGGAGCCTGGCGAGACCATCGAGGAGGCCTGCGCCCGGGAACTGGAGGAAGAGGCGGGGTTGAAGACCCTCTC
>Ga0265327_10002652_pt1 | contig 18404 bp, 44 predicted proteins | sample 41621metaG_FD_202089 | JGI IMG/M metagenome (GOLD analysis project Ga0265327, IMG submission 202089) | Rhizosphere microbial communities from Carex aquatilis grown in University of Washington, Seatle, WA, United States - 4-16-21 metaG | ecosystem: Host-associated > Plants > Roots > Rhizosphere...
TTTCCTGTTAGCCGCGCGTCGTCTTGGTGATTTAGTCTATTACCTACCCTGTTTGGTTATCCGAGGCAAGCTAAATCGAACGCGCCGTCGATTTGATTTGCGCCCTTCGCGATGGCGCGGCCCCACAGCTCGGTCTCGATCGGCCCCTTCACTTCCTCGCGCGGGCAGCCCCAATTCAATGCGTACTTCGAGTAGGCCAGCATCTGATAGGCGTACTCCATATCGGCGCCCTCGATGTTGAAGCCGAACCGAGCGCACAGATCGCGGGCCTGGGGGGATAGGTCCTCGAACTGGCGGTTGGACAGTTCTTTGGTAATGCGGCGTGTGGCATCGTCCACGACGGATTCCTCTGTATCCACCGCGTAGACGAATTGCACGTCGCCCACCTGTCCGTCCGCGATCGCCTTGATCATCTCATGCTTGAAGCAAGGGTAGGGCAGTTCCGCCGAATAGGACGTGCCGTCCGTATGTTTGCAGACTATCATGTAATGGGTCATTGGTCCTCCTTGAATACGAGGGACGCGCAATAAAGCGCAAATTTGGTCGAATAGTCGGTGTGGCCTGCGGCTCCCAGCTCGGCCTCATGGATGTCAGCCATATCGACCGGGGTATAGCCCAACTTGGCACGCTCGGCGTTTACCAAGGAGAGCATCAACTCGCGTTCCGCTCGGACCCAAGCAACTTCGCCGTCGATGCAGTGCTCGCGGGTAGGTCTTAGACTTTGCTCTTTAGCAAGAGCTTCCGCGAATCGCTCTTGTAGATCGCGGACCTGCGCGGTCATGTGACGGCCGCAATTGATTCGCCGGCGCGCGCTTGACGCAACAAAGGATGGCCGACCGGAAAGCCGACCATATCGAAACCCTCGAAATAGACTGTGACGCAGTTGTCGGTCTCGCGCTCGACGTGCGTCACTGGCATCAATTCACATTCAAAGAGGGGATTGCAACCAGCCTGATCGGCGTACCGGTCGCCCTCCAGATCAACGAGGTCTCCTTCCTTCAAGTTCTCGACGGGGGTCATAATGAAAGATTTCATTCAGTCTCCTTTCGTTGGTTAGCTGAAATGGTTATTCAGGAGCACCCGGCCCAACCAATCTCTTTGAGCCGCTTGGAAATGCGCCACAACCGGGAAGAGTCGCTGTCATCGGTGCCGTACATAACCGGGACGTGCATGATCCTCTCAGCGAGGTCGCGCAGGTATTCCACGTCACCAAGTTCTTGATCAGCCTCTTGTATCGGATCGCCGGAATTATCAGAATTTTGAATAGGCTCCGTCACTTGGGCTCCTTTCGATTCGTTGCACGGCTGCGCGTTCAGTTCATCGGCCTTAAGGCTTGTCTCAGTCGCCTGGGGCAAGTTCGGCTCCTTTCAGTTCGTTGCGCCCCTCTTAGATAGCAGATCTGCTACGTGATGCAATAACTATCTTCACCCCTCACTTCTTTTTCTGACGGCTCTTACGAGTTTTTTCTATTGCCGCCAGGAAGGCGGCGTCTTCTTCCATTTCCCGGATTTTGGCGGCCTCTTCGTCGAGGCCCCGCGCCACCACTTTCTGGGTTTCCCGTTTCAGGAGCCCGGCCCGCTTCATGAGCTGCGTTTTGTAGGTCCACAGATTCTTGAAGCGGTCCCGACCATTATCGTAAAGCCAGAGGTCGGCTTCCTCGCAGTCCTTCGACTTTTGCCAGGCGCCCTCGACGTCCTCCGCGTCCACCACAATGCCCCGGACCATGAGAGAGGTTGGATACCCGCTCTTGTCCACGGTCAGCACCTTGCCGAGCCTTACAATGCCGTTGTTGGCCTTGTTGAAGGCGATCTCGCCGGGCGCGAGGACGTCAGTGTTGGCGTCCCTCATCGCCTCGCTGCGCGTTGACCAACCCTCACCTTTTGGAATGGCGAGGAAGTCCCGCAAAGGGATTGGATTGCCCGTCAGGCTCGGCCCGATGGCGATCAGCGCCCAGCCCGAGGGGTAGAGATTGTAATAGCCCGAGCAGTTTCCCGCCCGGTCCTCAACAATGGTCTCTGGGTCGTAGGCAAAAGGTTCGTTCGCAATCGCTTCCACCTCATCGGCTTTCAGGGGGGAATACCGCATCCCAAGCTTTTCAGCATATTTGACCAGCTTCTCTAGGCCGGTTTTATCTGACAGGGAGGCCATTATTCAGTTCCTCCTAAAATACTCTTAACCCCATGTTAAAAGTTCCAAGGCCCGCAAATTTGCACACATTGGTTAACAAGTCAAAGAAATAGTTGATCTAAAAGGAGGTAGGTGCTAGTCGGCGCACTTAGAATGATTCGAGTACCCCCGTTTAGGGGATCATTTAGGCGCCTTCGTGCATTGAATTACGGTCAATAAAAGCAAGTCGCGAGCAAAAATCGCCTCCATTCGGGCGTCGTTGAGTCTGTCGTATCGAGGGCGGTCCGAATAATCTTTGGTGAGGTGTGTTTGGGCGCGCTGGACTTCCGCCGACGCTTCGGCGTATTTCTTGGCCGCTTCGAGGATGGCTTCGGGGTTTTCGATATGGGTCATGTGATTTTCCTTTCTATTCGGCTACGAAGGGCGATCCGGCGAGCACCCTCACATGCCGGAGAGCCACGCGTTGCAGTTCATATCCAGCTTCGTTTGCCTTGTAGGCGGCCTCCCGCGCCTGGCAAAGAGCAAATTCGTCCAAACGGCCGGGCGTTCTCCACCATTTGTTTGACCGTTGTTCCGCTTCTGCGTACCTTTTTGCGGCCTCGACAATAGCTTCGAGATTCTCTACGTGGGTCATATGCTTCCTTTCTATTCGGTTGCGAAGGGTGATCCGGCCTCGGCGATGAACGCGTCCTGAACGGCCATTATGTGGTCAATAAGTTTGCTGTCTAGCACGGTTGACTTGATATCGGGAAATTCGGCCAGCAAGCGCGCTTCTTCCTTTTGCATCGCCGCGTGGCGCACGTCTGCAAGAACATCCTCGGCGGCGTCTTCGTCTCCGGCCTCGACGGCTTCCGCGTACTCGGCGGCTAGATCGCGCGTCTTGGGGGCAATGACGGGGGGCGCCTCCTTGAAGTCCCTTCGGGCTTCACCGACGATAACATCAGACCCTTGGCCGGCCGCAAAGGCGCGAGCCTCTTCTTTCGTGCAGCCCGCTTCGATGGCTTGGTTGTAAGCGGCGATGCGGGACGCTGCGGACGATGCCGTCATCGCGCTGCCGGGGGTGGTATGGGCCGCAGCGGTCGCGTTGACTTGCTTGACCATTGGGGCGCCACCCTTCGCCAGCTTCTTGGCCTTGTGATAGGTGGTGGTCACAAGGGAGTTGAAGCCGTCGAACTTGACGCGGCCCTCGTTGAAAAGCGCGCCCGTGGTATGCTGATCGCGGGCGGCCATCCAGAAATCAGGGGCGGCCCAAGGCTTCCCGGAAGTGTCTGCGGCGACGGCGATACGTCCGTCGGAATCGAGGGCGGTGACGCGGCCCAGAATGTAGGTTTGATCGGCGCGCTTGCCGATGGCGTAGCTGCCGAGTTCAGCGGCGTCGGACAGCCGCGCGGGCTTCTCGCGGTCCGATAGGGGAGTCCAGGCAGGCGCGGGCTTCGGCGTGCGGTTCCAGACGGCTTTCTTAATAGGCCGTCCCCCGAACGCATTCACCGGCCCCACGCCGACCAAGCACCACTGGCCGCCATAATAGCCGTAATAGACGCTGAACCCAGCCTGCTTGCTTTCGTGGATGAGCTTCTTGCTCGCCCCTACCAAATTGGTGGCGGCCAGCGGCTCGAACACCCGGCCCGCGTCTTTCGCGATCTCTAGAATTGCTGCTATCTTATGTTCTGACGACAACCAAGCCATTAAAAATCCCTTTCTCTATTTGTACCCATACGATGCCCCGTACATAGGTTAGATAAGCCGGTCTGTCAACTCCCCCTGACTACCCCCTGACTACTCCCCCGCATCTAACCCCATAATGCACCATATCTCCCCACAATGAGGAATACTTTAGATTTGCCCCCTACTCCCGTAAACGGGTAGATAGGGGGCAAATATCTAGAAGTATTTGAAGAGAATCGAGCGCCCTTTTAGCGGGGCCGCTGTCGATTTAGCATGAAGGCAACCGGGCCGAAGTCGGGCTGGCTGCGCCCGCCTCCGCCCTTTCCGTCAAGTCTAATCGGCGGCGGAGGGGTGTTAGCAGAACTGCTAACTAATAGGTTTGTGCGGAAAGAGGCGATCTTGAAGGACGCCGCGCCAGGCGGGGACCGACCACGATGGTCCTAGAGTCCAAATCTACCGAGGCGAGCGCGGAGGCCGCACAACCTCAACATCGGGCGGCAGGTCTCGGGTCTCTACGCAAAAGCGGCGACCGTCCGCCAAATCCCCCGCGCATAATAGCCACCAATGGTCCTTACCGTCCCCATCGACAATCCATTGCGTGCTGCCGCACTGAGGGCACGGCGTCCCGTCTAGCATGTCGAAGGGTTTGACGACTTTCATGTCTGGCGGTCCTTTGCGGGTTGAGAGGTCCATCGGTTAGGGGTTCCAGCTTTGCAGCGGGCCGTCGGGGCCTGCGCAGGGCGCCTTGCGCGCTACCCATATAGCGGAAAGCGCCGCGCGGCCGTCCTGGGTCTTCCTAATGGGTCAGCTTGACTTTCACGGCGTCGAGGAAGGCTTGCATCTTGGCTTCGGACTCCGGGGCCGTGCGGGCCGTGGCGCGCTCGATGCCGCTGCCCGGCGCCATGACCAGGAACCAGGTCGATTGAACCAAGGTGCCGCTCGGGGACGAAGCGAAGGTGTAGGTGACGCGGTCGATCGGGGCGTTGACGATCGGGCCGTCCACGAGAGACCCTATGAGGGAGGCGGCTATCCCCGAGCCTCCCTGAATAGCGCGCTCCCAGGTTTGCGAATGCGGACTCTCGGCCACGAGGCGCCACTGCGTTTGCAGCATCCCCGGAATAATGGTGCTCGCGACCGCCTCGGGCGCGGCGTGCGGGATCAAGGTCGAGGCGCCCAAAGCGGGCGCTGCGGATAACAAGAAAGCGGCAAGCGTGAGTGACCTCATTCAGCTTCCTCCAAACCTAACGCGGCAATTGCGTACCTATTGATAGTTCTTTGTTCAATAAGGAAACATAGCAATTCGTCAAGCCGGTCGTCGTTTAAGAGGTCGAGGCCATGCCGGACAAAGAGCCGCACGAGGCCGCGATGCACGGCGGGTTCGGGGAAGCGCCGAATTGTGCGCAGCCGGCGCCGGCGTCTAGCGTCGCGGCTCACGCGACGATCCCAGACAAGCGGCGCGCAATTTGCCATACCAAGGACTCGCCCTTTTCGGTCAAGCGGTATTCGACACGCCGGAAGTCGGTCGCGTGGCGCTCGCATTGAACCAAGCCCAGGCCGGGCTTGCCGTCGCGGTAACGGAGGCCAAGGTTTTGCAGGTTGCGGGAGGTTGCGGGCTGCGATTCCCCGAGGCGCCGCGCGTATTCCGAGACGCCTAGCCCCGGCTTGCGCGCGACTTCTAGTAGGACCGCGATCTGTGCGGCTGTAATGGCCGACTCGACGGCACGGATGGCGCGCAGGGCCGCCGCAAGGCGATCCAGATGGGTGATCGAGGGAAGGTGCGGGGTGTCAAGCATCAGGCGCCAACGTCAAGCTGATCGATGTCCCAGGACTCGTCAGGCGTTGAATCAAAATACGCCTCGATCAACTCCGAGTCCTCGGGCGGCATGTCCTCAACAATGCACTGATCGCACCAATTTTCACGGCAGTAGTTTGCTAGGGCCGCGTGCGCGCCTTCATATGTCCGGCTCGCATAGAGGTCTTGGCCGTGCCGGTGAAGGATCGAGAGAATGAAAACTTTATCCAAGGGAATCTCCTTTTGTTTGAGCGATCTAATAGGTTGCTGTGTCAGGCGGCGATCAATTCCTGCTCGTACAGATGCCCGATCCATCCGTCCTCCGCTTGAACCTGGAACATCGTGTATTCCGTATCGCACTCATCCTCGCCGAGATGGCGCAGGACTTTAACCATCTGGCCGTTGTGCGCGGTGTATTCGGGCCGCGTGGCGAAGCGGCTCGGGTAGTACATTCGGTATGACTGGCCGATTTCAATAGCGGGCATGGGGCGGTAATCCTTTGTTTGAGCGATCCAATAGGCGACGCCGAAGCGCCGCCCGTTGAGGATTATTAGGCCCTACGGCTCTGGATGACGCCGTGGAAGTCACCCATGGTGATCTCGACCTCGCCGCCCTCATCGGTAAAGCGGACGTTCATGGCGCGGCGAACGCGCTCATTGATGTCCACAACCTTGGCCTCTTGTTCGAGGGCGCCGAATTGCTTTGATGCAAGCTCGGCGGCTTTGGTGACTGCGGGAACGGAAGCGCCGGTCTTTTTGGATTTGGTCTTTGCCATTGTGATGGATCTCCTATGTTTGAGTTAAATGGTGTGCAGCTTGCGGCGCAGGTGATCAGCCAAAGGTCTAACGTCCTGCGCGTTCTCGGTGTGACCTTGCTCTTCGTCGCAATCCGCCATCATGTCGAGGGCGGCGATAATGAGAGCAATTTGGTCTTCGGTTAGATCAATGCTGAACATGGCCGATCCTTTCTATTTGCGAGCCGGTACGTGAACGGGCCGGTGATTTAGTCTTTTATGCAATTCGTACTTTGACGTAGTGAGCCGCCGCATTGACGGGGTTTTTACCAATGTTGTAAAAATGTTGCGCGGAGTCCCACTTAATTTTTCCGGTGTGCTCTGGCGCGGCTTGGCATACAAGTTTTTCAAACTCCGCCATCCATTGCGCTTTTTTGTCGATTCTCACCTTGCTCATCGTTCGTCTCCTTTGATTGATCTATTTGCGAGCCGGTACGTGAACGGGCCGCAGTTCATTGACCTTAAACAGGTCGCGCGTTCCGTCTTTAAACTCGACGCCGTAGCGCTCATCTTGCGAGGCCGAAAGGTAAAGGATCTTGGCTTTGGCCCATGTCTTCACGACTTTGCCGCCCCAGCCTGCAATTTCCTTTTCGGCCTCTACTGTTTGTTCGTCTTGGTAGGTGCGTTGCATGGGTCTCCTTTCTAAATGTTCTCGTCGTTCTCGTCGGTGTTCTCTATGATGTCGGTTTGCGCGAGGTCCATAAAATCCCGCGCCGATACCCAGGCGCCGGTGAAGGTCGCGCCGTGTGCGATTCGGTCGTCGCAGATTTCAATGATCATCTGCAACACGTCGCGTAGCGAACATTCAGCAATCATTTGGTCCAGGGTTGCCTTGCGGGCCTCGAAAACGTCTTTGGGCGTCGCCTGTCCTGGCTTGTAGAAATAGACGCTGTTTAGATGTACGGCATGTTCAGCCGTGGCCGCGTAACGATAGCCGTCCGGTGCGTTCAGGTCCGCCTTGCGATATTCGGAATTGTGTTCGTCCCAATCCCAACCGAGTTCTTTTGCGACTTCATTGTAATCTGTTGGCATGTGTGAATCCTTTCGAGTTGGAGTGCGTGGCCGGTGATTAGCCTTTGCTTGGCTTGTCTATTATCTGGACTCCGCGATCATATTTCTCCGCGAGCAAAACCAAGTTGCCGATGCAGGCCACCACGGCGTCATCCCGGTTTCGTTTCATGTACGCGTTGGCCTCGTCGTCCGTTGTAAATATTGCGGTTACGCGAAGGGCTTTGCCCATTGATCTGACATAAAGGTGCTCGGTTTCGGTAAGCTTTGCCAAGGTGGACTCCTCTCACGCTTCGATGACTAATAGGGCAACATTGACCATTGTCCCTTGCGTCTTGAAGGAACCCGGCTCCAGATCGTACCATTCTGTAGCCAGGGGCTTCAAAGCGGCTTGCTGGCGCGGACCATTGGCGCACAAGGCCACAAGCTTCCCGCCCGGCGCCAGCTTGTCGGCGGCGTGCTGAATGTGTTTGATGTCCGCCCCGTTTTCAAATGGTGGATTCATCACGATGCGGTCAAACTTCCCGAGGTCGCCGTTCATCGTGAGGAAATCGCCTTCGATGACTTTAAGAGCCTTTCCTTCAAGCTGATAAGTCAATTGCGGGACAATCTCGACGGCCCAAACATTCAAGCCGGACGGGATCTCACGAAGGATATTTCCGGTTCCGGCGCTCGGCTCCAAAATGCGGTGCGCCGGCTCGATTTCGGCAAGTTCAACCATCCGGGCCGCAATCTCTTGCGGCGTTGGGAAAAGTTGGGGCGCCGCGACAACTTGAATCCCCGCCTTAAGAGATTGCTTCATCGCTTTAAACTTTTCGTCCGCTTCCGAAGTCTCCGGCGCCCGTCTTGGTTCCGGCGAGGGGATACGCGCGGGCGGCGCTTTCTCCGGCTCTGGAGCTGGCGCAAGGGCGCCTGGCTCCGGCTTGGCGTGCGCTTTGCCGTCCGTAAGGAATACGGCGTAAGTCGCGGCGCTGTAGGAGGGGAAGCGCTTCGGCTTCCCGTCTGCATCGAAATCGACGCGAGCAACGCGGATGCGGTGCGTCTTGTCGATGATACGAGTCCCGCGATAGTCCTCAAAGATCGCCTGATATTCGGCGGCGGTCATTTTGATTTGTTTCAGCGTGTCAATTTTCCCCTTTGTGTAAGGGGAGATTGCGGCGATGGAGTCGGCCTCATAGTTCAAAAGGGGCAATTGTTTCGGGCGAGCCTTCGGCGCGATTAAATCGCTTGCGCCCTGTTCGTCCAGCATGGCGCGCTCATAGATAAGCCGGTTTTGATAATGGGCAATCCAGCGATCTGAACGCGCAACGGTGCGCGACAATGGGGGAAGGGCGAGCGCTACGGCTTGCGCTGCATTGATGGTTTTATCTTCAAGCGCACTCCAAAGGCATCTTGCGCCCTCATAGGTCGAGGCGCCTTCAACTCTCGGGTATTGAGCAACGGGAAACTCGAACGAAAGATGCAGCTCGCCGCTGCCCGTAATCCGCAGCGCAAATTCATGAGTCATGTTCGGATGGCTGAAAAGCTTTATAAATTTTTCGGCGCTTGTTTTGGCGCGTTCCATTCTCCGCATGTCCGCTTCCAAGGTTTTGATGCGCCGCGCCCGAACCGTTGGCAGTTCCTTATATTTGGCGGCGCTGATCGCACCTTCGGCGCGCGCTTGCCAATAGGTCGAGGTTTCCCACATTTTGACGGCCTTTCGCATCCCGCTTTGGATTTTCTCGGCGTCTTTGCGCGCGTGGCGTTCGGAATGATGGCCCACAAGAATCGGCTGTCCAAATGGGATATTGTCCGCGATTGCCGCAACGGCTTTGTGTGCCCGCTCGGCGTCATCGGCGCGCTTTTCGCTGTAGTCCTCGAACCGCTCGGCGCGTTCCTCGGCGCGATCGACAAGGCTCTTGTCCTCGTCCTCGATTTCCCCGGCCAGCTCGATCAATAGATCCTCGCGACCTGGAGTCCACATTGGCGCAACAAAAAGCTCTTGTTTTGGCGCCCATTTGAACCCGGCGGCCTTGACTCTCGCGTATAGCTCGGCGTCAAGGCGCGTGCTTGCGTAAAGGCGCAGCTTGTTATCTTCTGGCGAGTATGTAGCTGTAAAGGTCAATGGTGACTCCTTCTAGTTGCTTCGATCTATGAACAATACACCAATTGGCATTTAATACAATAGAATAAATGCTAGATGATGCGATTTATTAGGGGGTCTCGGCGTCTTCTATCGAAACGATGTAGCGCCCTTGCTTTTTGCGTTTCTTTAAGCGCCCCTCGACAAACGCCATTGAGTATTTTGACGCGGTTTCCTTCCGCGCGTCGCTGCGAGTATTCCGCCAAACACTGAAAAACATATGCAGCAAGAGGTAGCGCGCGTCAGAGTCGAGCGTCGCAAGGGCTTCGGCTGCTTTGGTGTTGTAGGTTAGCTTGAACCGTTCTTCGCCGCCGCCATGCTTCACCAATAGGAAAACGAATCCAAATTTCCCGCGAACCAATTTAAACCAGTGCGAGCGGTAGTCCGTCCTATTCATGACGCGGCCGCACTCAGAAAAATAGACGGTTTCGCCCTCTAGCTCGGTTGGCTGGCGCCAAGGCTCGGCGCCCCAATTAGATTCGGAGTCTGTCATGTGAATCCCTTTCGCGTTGCCGGTGTTAATCGAGGTAAACGAGGCCCGGCAATTCGTCGCCGTCATCATCTTTGCGCGGATCGCCGCGATATAGGTACACGTGGCCGAATGATCCGGCGTAGCGGTGCAAATCATCGCCAAGGCTGTTTAGATGGCGATCCCAAAAGCCGGTTCCGTGGCCGTTCCGGCTATACCAAAAATCATTGCCCGCGCGCTCATCATCATAATGGCCTTGCGCGAATCCCATATCATAGGCGCGCGTTAGCAAGGGGCCGTGCTGCACTTGGAAAGCCGCGCAATCGGCTTTGATCTTTTCGAGCGTTTCCGGTGCGAGGTCCGCGAATGTTGCGTATTCTAGATCCTCATCGTCGCCGGTCCCGGTCTCGGTGAAAAACATGGCCTCCACATAACCTTGTGTAAAGGCGTCGAGGTCTTGAAAGGCGCGGCCGTCGTCCTGGCCGGTGAAAGGCCTTTGAAATTGCGGCATTAGATGGCGACTCCTTCGATGTGAGTTATTTCTGCATCGCCGCAATCGTCGTCATACGAATCCCCGATTTCGACTCCCATATCGTTACCATACGGGTTGCCGTCGCCGTTCATGAAAAGGTTAAGCGCTTCGGCCCGTGAACGGGCCTCGACTTCGCGAATGAAAGTCACGTAAACAAGCTCAGTTTTTGCGATCCGGTAAACGGTCATGTGGACTCCTTATTTGAAAGTTGCGTTTGGAAAGTTCTTTAAAACTTCCGATTTTGCAGCGGCGCGCGATCCGGCCCGAATAAAAATTGACACTTCGGACTCGTCGTCGCCGTACCAAAAGAGGGGGCCAGGTCCGCCCCAATAAGCGCCGCCGACATCGTAATCGCCATCGATTAGAGCGATCCGGCGCAAGTGGAAAACGAGGGGCCGCTCATCGGGAACTAGGGCCGGTGCGCCCCATGAACGGCGGCCCATTGGCGCACCATATGGGCAAGGTCCAACATCGGGAGTCGGGTCAATCATCTGTTGAATCCTCCCAAGTCGGCATTGCCACGGCTTCCCAGCCGTCAAGCCCTAACTCTTGATCTAAATCGTCGGCAAAAAAGCGGGCGGCATCCTCCCGGCAATCCCCATCCCATTCGAGACGGTGCCACGCGCCGCAAATCCCGCACTCGTAAAATTTGGGCTTCATTGATTGGACTCCTGAACGCGGGCGGCGACGTGCTGGCGGATATGTTCGGGCAGGTCTAACCATCGAACATGCTTCCCGCACGCGGCGCGATTGTACGCGGGCATTTCGCCCCATTGTGAAAAGCCTTGCGGGTGAGTCGGTGCGCCGCTAATACCCAAATAAAAGACGTTGCGGCCTAATTCCGGCTCCCATTGAGAACCGCCAAAAAGCACGGTGTAACGGTCGCATGTCTTGCCGCCGTTGTCATAGCAAGCCAGGACATATTCAGGCGCGGACTCGGTCCAGCGTTTAGAGGAACGGCGCGGGCGATAAGCGGGCATGTTGACTCCTCTAGTTAGGAAGGGCGCAAAGCGCCCGGAACGTTGGCGCACCATTGCCGCCAATGGATTGCCATGCGGATTTAACGGCCGCGCCGGTATGGTCCCATTTTTTAGGGCCGCCAGTGATTGAGTCGGCTACGCCGCGCATAAAGCGGTCAAGTTTGGCCGCATCGTTTGCCCATGGGAAGCGGGCAAGCTCGGCGCGGTACGCGGTAAGGAAAGCTGATTTGGTCAAGCGGTGACTCCTTTTAGATTGATTCCCGGTAAACATTGCTGCAAACGTCCTGCCCATGGTCGCGCCTTTGCGCGTCAACAAAAGCTTGCGCGGCCGCTTTGGTTTTGAAAGTGAAAGTCCCGGCTTTTTGGGTTATGACGCTAGGGGCGCCCGGAACGTCCCGGCTTTCGCCAGTGCGAATCGTTGTTACCTTCAAAAACCCGATTTTTGTTTCAACATCCCTTAAAAGGGCCGCGCGCCAAGGTGAGCTTTTCGCTGTCATCTGATTCCCTTCTTATTTTGGCCGGATTGTTTCGACAAAAGCCGCGATTCTATCGCCTAGCGCCGCGTCATCGAGCCCGGCCGCGATACCCTCCCGCGCGTCGTCGTAAATTTTGGAAATATCCATTATGTTTATTTGGATATTGCTGCACCGTTCCCTGTAAAGGCGCGCAATGCGCAGCTCGCTTTTGCTAACTCTCGCCATGGGGTTCCCTTTCTAGTTGCTTCAATCTAGTAACCTTAAACCTATTGGCATCTATACGCAATAGGAAAATGATCTAAAGGGCTATTTATTTTAGACGCGGCCGGACTCCTCGTCCTCGTCCTTCAAACGAAACGTGCCTATGTAGTTCCCATTGAGGTCAAAAACATTCTGGTAACACTCGCTGTCCGCTTGCCCTAGGCTGATCCGGGTGGCAACGCGGCGCAAGATTTGCGCAATGTCCGCGTTCGAGCGGGCGGACTCATTTTCGCACTCGATTTCAAGTCTTAACCTTTTTGTCATGTTGGACTCCTCCTGTTTAAATCACAGATTAATGCTGTAATACTCACTTTGAGCATATGCTTCTGCTCAGATTGAGTATAAGCTTCTGCTCAAAGTGAGCATAAGTGCCCGCGTCGAGGTCGATTCGATATAAGGGGGCGAATCGCTCGCAAAATCCCGCCTCGTCCCCGCGTTTTTGAGCCCTATTCTAGCTATTCTGCTACGCGAAAGCCTAAACGCCCTAGTCGATAGCTATTCTGCTACGCAAAGACCTAAAAGCCCTAGGCCCTAGCAGTTCTGCTAGCACAAAACCCTATTCTAGCTATTCTGCTATCACTTCCCCGTGAACCAATAGACCGCCAAGCCCGCCGGGCTCGCCATTGCAAAGACCTTTAGCAGTTCTGCTAGCACTTCAAGCCCGGTTAGGGCGGCCGGATGGATCAAAGACATTGTACATTCCTTTCATGTGAATTATAGATCGAGACCATCTAATAGCCCATTGCGGACTTTGATGCAATGCAACAAATAGACGCAATGATCTATTCGCAGCGCGGTTTGATATGCTGGCCTTTCCGATGCCAGTTTTTACATTTGTCGCAAGCCACAATGGGCTTTTCGACTTTTGGCTTTTTTGCTGGCGCATAAACCGCGCGCATAAAGCCTTGCCGGTTCAAGTCAGTGAAGCGATTCAGCGGGTCATATAATTTGCCAGTCATGCTTCGCGCCCCAATAGCGCCGCAAGGCAAAGCGAGACCGCAATCGCCAGAAAAACAATGGTTCCGATTCCCGCACTGTAGCCGGCATCGGTATGATGCGCACGGCCCTGCACGATAGGGCGCGCAATCTCAATGGACTCATATTGCGCAACGGTCGCGGTAATCTTTGCGGGGTTCATCACCATACCTCGTTTTCAAGAGTCAAACCCTTGCGTTGCGCGGCATCGACTAGGGCGCGCATATGCTCATTAGAGCACGCGCGTTCCGCGTCGCATTCGGTGCAACTCCCATTGGACCAGTCAACATAAAGAGTCTTCTGGCCGGTATCGGTATAAGTGCGCATATAGATCCGCGTGATTTCATCGGGTTTGCGTGGCATGTCGGACTCCTAATGGTTAGAGGGACTCAAAGGTCGAAAGAAACGCGCGCCAAAAATCCGCTTGCATCGATGGCGACTCCAGCGGGAATCCGGTCAAGCCGGATATAATTTTGCACGCCATAGTGAGCGGCCGCGCGGTGAAGCATTGAAGGGAACATGTCGCTATTTGCGAAGGTCGCAAAATGCTTGTGCGATCGAAACGCGGGCATGTCGCAATGCGAGCGCGTGAGCGATGGAACCTTGATTCGCTCATAGGCCAATGAGCCATCCATATTTTTGATGCGCTCTATTTTGGCCTTGAATTGGACTTGCGCCATGTGTCGGACTCCTAGGGATTTGAGGGATTAACGCGCGCCAAGTAGCCGCGCGACGCGCCTATAGCTGGACTCGGTGATGTTGCGGGGAGGATGCAGGGCGCGCGTTTCGTGTTCGCCGGTGAGATAGTCGATTCGCGCATCGGACTCGGTGAACCATCGGCCGGAGTCTTCGCAGCAACTCATTAGGTTCACCGCTTGCCGCAAGGTCATGTCAAAAACCGCGTCCGGCGTTCCGTCTATTTCATTGGTATTCCAATGGAGATTAAACGCGGCGCTAATATATCCGCGTTCGGCCGCATCGCCTTGCGCGGCCGATTCTTCCGTGACAATTTCATAGGTGACGCGAAACTTGCCGCTCATGATGCGACTCCCTTGCGTTGATGGCGCAGTTTTCCTTTGGTTGCGGCGTCAATAAGGGCCTCGTCTAATATGCGTTGCACGTCCTGCTTAATTTCCGCGTTTGTGGGTTCGCGGCCAAGTTTGGCCTTCAAAGCCTCATAGATGGTCATGATGCGACTCCCTTGCGATTGAGACGGTTTACGATTGCAAGCGCCTGGCGCTTAGTCTCGGCGCAAGTGATGGTTTCTCTATTCGCGCCGAATCGCGTGAACTTGACTCGCCAGTCGCGCTTGCTAGATTTTTCAATGTAATATTGGCCGGTCATGATATGACAATCCAGTTTTTGCCTTGCGCAACGTAGCAAGTGCCGATGTTTGAAACGATGCAGCAATAGACGCGGCGCCAGCGCGGCGAACCGGGCAATTGCACCATATGGCGAGTCGGGATTTTTCGGCCGTAGCCGCTGGCGGTATAAGACAAGCCTTGCGCTTGCCACCAAAGCACGGACTCCTTGTGCGGCAAGTCTTCTAGGTTATGGCGTGCAATGATAAGGGTCATTCTGCAATTTCCTTAATCGAGCAATGCGAGCGGAAAATTGATTTCCGGCTTTCACTCCAATCGGGGAAAGCTTGCGCCAGGTAAGTTTCAATGGCGGATAGCGCCGATTCCCTGCTAGGGTATGATGCGCGTTTGCTTTCCAAAGGTTGCGTGTATTTGTATTCACCTGAATTGACGTTAACAGTTACAGAATAGCGCATAGGATTAATCCCCTATTAGGTTGCAGCGTTCGCCATGGGGCGCGCTAGTAAACCGGACAACGTGAGCCATCCGGTTTAGTGCCGCGTCTATCTGGGCAATCTAGAGCCATCAGGGAACGGCAAATCATGCCAAAGATTTTGCAGGGCGCGAATCCGCTCATATCGCTCTGGCGAGTTAAGGCGCAGAGTCGGCCAGTCGAATCCGAAAGATCCGCCTCCCGCAAAGTCTTTGCGGTATGAATTGAGCAAAGCGTTTATTTGCCGCTCGCATCCCGCTTTTGATTTGGGCCATGCTGGGAAAGTTGTCATTAGACAGACTCCGCTTTGAATGTTGGATAGGCGTCAATTGTCTCGCACAATGCGGCGTCAAAGCATTGGTGCAGATATTCTTTAATTTGGTTCCGGTTCCGCCCTGTTATGCGCAAGCTAAAACCATCGTGCGCTGTCAAGTCTGGAGTCACGATTGCCTTGTGACTTGTCCAACCGTCATACATGCCGTAATCGTTCATATGGTGATATTCAAAGGTGAAAACGAGACGATTAGACTTGCTTGCGTCGCGGTCTATTTTGGTACCGCAATCAATGCCGGAACCTGACGGAAGCGAATTGCGCTCAATATGGCGAAGGTCCAATTTAGCCGCGTCAATAAACTCTTGACGTTGCGCGCGGCATTCTGGAGTCCAGGACTCCGATTGTTTAAGATAGGCAAGCTTGCGAGCGATAACGCGAAAAACTGGCTCTTTTTGCATGGTCTCAATTCCCTATTAGAGCGAAAGCGCTCTACACGTGAGTCGCGCCGACTCACGGCTAGAAAGCTTCACCTATTCGGCCGGTTGCGCCATGCGGCGAAGGTCGCGCGCTATGCTGCGCGCCAGTGTCACGCCTCCCGCAATGGCAATGGCGATCATTGCGGCGCCAAGCGTTCCGGTCATGATGCGCCATTGCATCACGAAGACAGCCGATTCGATATGTGTTGCAAGATTGTTCATTGATCTAGTCTCCAGAGCTGGATTGCTCTAACTGGCGTCACGTCTCGCGACATGGCGCCAGGACAAAACAATCTAGTCACCCAATACCGCACGTTGAAATCCATACCGGCGCAGCGCACGGCCATCGCGGTATTCGGCCGCCAGTCGCCGGTCATATTCGCGCGTTGTCTGCTTGCGCTTCACTTCCTTTGCGGCGTCTAACGCCATGGCGCGGCGTACCTTTTCAAGGTCATGAAGCTCGCATGGCTCAATTATTTGAATGTCTCTAATCATGGTCTTTGTCCTTTGTGGGAGGGAAGGGTTCACGCGACGACTCGGATCTGAACGGTATGCGTTCCCGCCGCGCGAGCGATCCGTCTCGCTTCACGCTGCGCAGCGCCCTTTGTGCTAAATGTCTGGGTCTTCTGCTCACCGTCATAATCGATATGAAAGAACGAGACGTAATAGATCATGCCCTTATTCCTTTGCGCTTGATTGCACTCATAGATAATATACCTATTGGCATAGGGTGCAACTAGATAATGCAATCTGTTAGCAGTCTTGCTATCAACTTAATGTGATTAGGTGCGGCGTCTAATAGGCCTATTCTGGCATATAGATTGCTACGTCTAATAGGTGCGACAATGTATCGCATAGTGCACATAATCACGTTTAGGCCAGGCATGGGACAAGAGTGTCGTAAAAAGTGATGCGAACTATGCGAGCAAGGCGTTCCGATCGATCGGATGGCACGCCAATTGCACCCTTCCGACCTAAATTTTGCAAAATGCCCCAAAAACCCATTTAGCAGATTTGCTATCGCATAGACCCGCCTCGATCGCCCCGTCACCACGGTCAATGAGGTTTTCAGTCGACCGGAATTTCCGGACAACTCGTCGCCATACCTGAAATTTTTTCCCGAGCCCTACAAGACCCTTTTAGCAGTTCTGCTAACAGCGGTGGCGATGCCCTCTGCGCCCTAATCGACCTCTACATCTTTGAGTCCGCAGCAATTTCGGGCGATGCCCTCCGAGGCCAATTAATCCTTGACCGCCTACTAGAAGTCTGCTTCTATGAGGCCGCAACAAAGGAGGGTCTTTTGACGGCCTATTACAACGAAATTAATTCCGCAGCCTGCGACGTTCTTGAAGAATTAATCCGATCGAAAATTATTGCAGATGGCGTCGTCGACCGGCGCTCTATTACGGAGGTGCAACCGAGTGATCTTAGAGGATTCGACCAGTGCCATTTCTTCGCCGGGGCCGGGATATGGTCCGCTGCCGCCCGCATCGCCGGATGGCCAGACGACAAGCCGCTCTGGACGGCGAGCTGTCCGTGCCAACCATTCAGCGTCGCAGGCAAAGGCGCCGGTGTCGATGATCCAAGGCACCTATGGCCGCACCTATTCCGACTCTCCCGCGCCATCCGGCCGTCTATCCTCGTGGGAGAGCAGGTTGCGGGAAAAGCTGGCTACGGTTGGTTCGACGGAGTCCGCACTGATCTGGAAGGAGAAGACTACGCCTGCCGGGCGGTCGATATCCCGGCTTGCAGTGTCAACGCGCCTCACCAACGGTCCCGGCTCTATTGGGTCGCTATGGCCGACGCCGACACAGCGGGATTGGCGCTCGGGCGAAGCCAGCGAAGCCACGATGGCGCGCAATTCCCGTCCGCTGAACGAAGTGATTGCGATGTGGGCGACGCCACGGCTTCAAGCGAACGGCAATCCAGTCAGGAATGCGGGCGGCCGAGCACGATTAGAGGATCAGATTTTTGGGGAGATTCAAACTGGATCGAATGCGCCGACGGAAAAGCGCGGCGCACCAAACCCGGTCTTCGCCTGCTGGTCGATGGGATGGCCGGAAGAATTGATCTATGGCGCCTTGCGGGCAATTCAATCGTCGCGCCCCTTGCGGCGGAAGTCCTCGGCGCCCTGCTAGACGTGGAATCCTGACCTTCCCATCCCTGAGACACGCGAAGGTTAGAATTCCGCAGCGCAGCGGTGGCATACGCGAAGCCTCATATCTGCCGCGCCATATCGGTTGACACACCTAATAGATCGTGCAATCTACGAGGATGGTACGCGGCGTGGAAAGCAGACACGCACAGCCCATGACACCGAGGCAATGGGCGTTCCAAACGGACAGCGGTGAATATGCATTAGAGGAACGTAGCCGGAGTAGCGCCCGGCCGTACCATTTAACAAGCAGAGGAGTTTGCATGAAACGAAGAACCGGGAACACCCTAGCCGGCTTAGTGATGGTGGCAGCAATCGCCCTTCCTCTATGCCTCTCCGCCGCCCAGCAGCGTGCGACAGGCCAACGGCCGCAGCTCCCCGCCGCCGAAGTCCAGGGCGCCCTCAATGTGGTCGTCCGCGTGCTCGCCCAGAACGCCGAGGAGCGCACCGGCGTCGGCCTCACACCTAGGCAGCGGGATCACCTCGCCGCGCAGTTCTACAACGA
>Ga0265327_10002653_pt1 | contig 18404 bp, 15 predicted proteins | sample 41621metaG_FD_202089 | JGI IMG/M metagenome (GOLD analysis project Ga0265327, IMG submission 202089) | Rhizosphere microbial communities from Carex aquatilis grown in University of Washington, Seatle, WA, United States - 4-16-21 metaG | ecosystem: Host-associated > Plants > Roots > Rhizosphere...
ACCCTCCGGAGCTTCGCCTGCATCGCCCTGTTCCTGCTCGTCCACGCCCTTGTTTATGCCCAGACACCGGCCCCAGCCCCGGCGCCCGCACCCACATCGCCAGAGACCATCGACTTTGAAACCCGCGTCGCCCAAGCCGCCTCGCTCGCCCGCACCGGTCAGTTCAAGGAAGCCGAGGCCCTCTACCGCGCCCTCATCCCGGAAGCCGGTCGGCTCTACGGTGCAGAGGAGCCCAACACGCTGAATCTGCGCATCGCCCTCGCCCGCGTGCTCTGCGTCATGGGCAAATATCAGGAGTCGGAGGACAAGTCTCGCGATCTCATCCACGTCCTCGTTCGCCTCCTCGGCCAGGACCACAGCGCCACCGTCTTTATTTGGCGGAACCTCGCCATGTGCCTCGCTGGCCAGAAAAAATACGATGCCGCCGACGCCGTCTTCATCGCCATCATCCAGGCCCTCAGCCACGCCCACAAGGACGAGAGCCCCGACATGATCAAGGTGAAGGCCGCCCGCGCCGAAGTCCGATTCGAAAAAGGCGGCGACTCTGAGGCCGTCAAGGAACTCCGCGCCCTCCTCCCCGCCGCCGAGCGCATCCTCGGACCGCTCAATCCGGACACCCTCACCCTCTACGCTGCCCTCTCCGACTGCGCCAAGGCCGATGGCAACATTCCCGAAGCCACCAACTTTATTAACCGCGCCCTCCAAGGCGCCCAAAAGAAACTCGGCCCCGACCACATCGACACCAAAAACTACGAGGCCAAGCTCAAAGAGCTGACAAAGTAGTCATCTCGCTCCGCGAGATGTCGAAGCTGAGAAGCCAAAAATACCTCATCTCCCGGAGCGAGATGACTACTCTACTCTAGTTCACCACCGTCACCGGCGTCCCCACCTCCACCGTGTTGTAAAACTCCTTCGCAATCCATCCCGGCATGCGGATGCACCCGTGCGAATCCGGATACCCCGGCATAAAGCCCTCGTGCATTCCCGTGCCGCCATTGAACCGCATAAAGTACGGCATGTTCGCCCCCTCATAGTGCGCTCCCGGCGGGCAATGATCCTTTTCCGTGTCCACGTCCGACTGGATGATCCTGTCATTTGCATCCTTGTAGTTCCCGTACTGTGAGGACTTGTGGTCCTCCTCCTTCTGCGTGATGTGGAAGCTCCCCGTCGTCGTCGGGTGCCCCTCGCTCCCCGTGGAGATCAGCGCCATTCCCGCCAGCTTCCCGCCTTTGTAAAGATAGGCCCGCTGCTCGCTCAGCACGATCTTGATCGACGGACTCCCCGAAATCTTGTCGCCAATAAAAAACGACTCGTTGTCATAGTGCTTGCGCTCCGTGTCCACCCCGGAAATCCCATGCGCATACGTCGTTCCACCTCCGGATGACGGCCGCCCTGAAGGCGCCGCACAGGCGCCAAGCAGAAAAATCGTGGCAACAAAAACACAGCGGACAAACAAGGACAGCACACTCATGGCATGGGGAGTTTTCTCATCATAGCAGACCAACCCAATCGCTTTCAACCCACTCCGCGGCCGCCGCCGAATTTTTGTGTCAGGTAATGTGTGGCCGCGACCGTTGATCGCGGGAAGCATCAGGGTGAGTTGCCAACAAATCCTCGCCTTTGTTCCCGTCTTTCAAAGTCCTCACGCATCTCCTGCAGGGCAATGGCCTGCAACATGACAACCCAGGGCAACGCCCTGGGTATGGCGCATCAAAAAATCATCAAGCCCTGTGAGGGCGCCACAAAAACACCCGCACATCCCTGATGCCCTCATCCCATCACCGAAACAACACCCGCACAAAAATCGATTTCCCCGATTCCCTCCCGCGCCGCGCCAGCTCACCAACCCGCGCCACCGCTTCCGCCAACGACGCCACCTCTCCCGCAGGATATCCCTGCCGCTCCATCTCGCCGACACACATCGCGGCTGCTTTCTCCGCGCACCCCGGCTCCATGTTGCGCAGATGCTCCATCATCGGCTCCGCCACGCGGAAAAGCTGAAACCCCTCATCCACTTCCGGCTGCGGTGGTCCATCCACAAAAAGCAAAGGATCAAACGCGCACACATTCGCATCCATCCCCGCCGACGATCCACTCGCCCCACCGCACAACAACTGCAACGGCAGCAATCCCGGCTCAAACGCCAGCTGCTCCTCTTGCGGCACCTCATGCAGCCGCGCCTCGCCCAGGTCCCGGCATTCCGTCGCAAGAAAAAGCATCGGTGTCTCCGTCATGACAAAAGGGAGGCGGGGTTTTCCAACCCCGCTCATTGATTGCAATACTCCGAAAACCGAGCATCGCAAAAGCCACTCCCAGAGGAAAGCCAAATCCAAAGCAGCCCCGAAGCGAAATTCGCGCACGCGCCTCGCGTGCCGTGGTCCGCGTCCCCACAGACCACTCCCAGATTTCCCTGGCGCCTTGAACCCACTGATTTTCCCAACACCTCGAGCGCCAACGGCGCAACTCATACCAGCCTGGGGCAAAGCCCCAGGAATAAAACGGCCCTTCAAGCAAAGGGGCAAAGGCCCGCCCCATTGCCCAGCGCACCTCCCCTCACCAATTCCAATTCTTCTCCCAACTCGGCGTATGCGCCGCCTTCATGTACCCCGCCGCCTTCGCCGCCAGGTCCGGGTGCTGCGCCGCCACGTTCGTCTTCTCTCCCGGATCACTCGCCAGGTCATACAGCTCCGGCGTGGAATTCGGGTCTTTCTTCACCTGGTTCCGCACCGCCTTCCAGCTCCCAAACCGCACCGCCTGTGCTTTCCCCGCGCTGTGATATTCCCAATACAGATAATCGTGAATCTTCTGCCCCGGCTTGCCAAACAAGGTCGGCGCAATGCTCAGCCCGTCGATTCCTTCCGCCGGCTTCGTGCCCGCGATCTCACACCAGGTCGGCATCATGTCCCAGAACGCGCCAATCAACTCGCTCGTGCTCCCCGCCTTGATGTGCCCCGGCCAGCGCGCAAGGAACGGTGAGCGGATCCCGCCCTCATACAACTCCTGCTTGTAGCCCCGCATCCCCACCTGGCTGTTGAAAAACTCCGGGTCCGTCCCCGTGAGCGGGAACACCGCGCCATTGTCGCTGGCAAAAAACACGATCGTATTGTCATCCAGCTTCAGTTGCGCAATCAGGTCCAGCAGATCGCCGATGTCGCGGTCCATGCGTGAGACCATCGCCGCATACGCCGCTCGCGGCGCATCCACGTTGGCGTAGTGCTTGGAGCCGCGCACCGGCGTCTCCGGCCACTTGCCCTTGTACTCCGCCAGATCCGCGTCCGTCGTCTGCAGCGAGACATGTGGGATCGTAAACGCATAATAGAAAAAGAACGGCACGTCTTTGTGATCGCGCACCCAGCGCAGCGCATCCTCCGCCATCCGGTCCTGCGAGTAAATCTTGCCGCCGGGCTCGATCACCCCCTTCATCGCCGGATCATAGGGCGGATTCCCTTCCAGCATTACCTTTTTGTTGTCGTTCCACAGGTAGGGCGGGTAATACGTGTGCGCCACCCCCTGGCACAGGTAGCCGTAGTGATGGTCAAAGCCGTAGTCCAGCGGGCTGCTCTTGTCCTCCGGCATCCCCAATCCCCACTTGCCCACGATCGCCGTTGCATAACCTGCCTTCTTCAGGAGCTGCGCCGCCGTGACCGTCCCCGGCTCCATGGGATGCTGCCCCTCCTTGCCCGGCGCGCGCTGCATGTTGTCCCGCACCGTCGCATGCCCCAGATGCTTCCCTGTCATCAGCGTGCACCGGCTCGGCGCGCACACCGCGCAACCGCAGTACATGTTCGTGAACTTCATCCCCTCCGCCGCCATCCGGTCCAGGTTCGGCGTCTTGATCTTCGTCTGCCCATACGCCCCAATGTCCCCATACCCCAAATCATCCGCCAGGATGAAAACAATGTTCGGCTTGCGGTCGGTCTTCTTCTCCGCGGCGTGAATCACTGAAAAGCTGAAGAGGAACGCGAAGCAAAAAATTCTTCGGCAAAGCGAGAGATAAAGTTTCATGAGCGATGCGAGGTGGATGCGTGAGACCTTTAAACGCAAGACTGCGATGTAGCCTGTCAGTCAAAGGAGTATTCGTTCCAACAACCCCTTCTCATCATAGCTGGTAACTTATCCAATGATCCCACGTCACCTGAACCACAGATCACCCGCTCCGCACGTCATAAAACCGCTTGGAAGTCCTTCGTGTTCTGAACCGGAAATCTGAGGCGCCATGGATGTCCAAGCCGTAGACATTCCGATGCCCCCTGCCATTGCGGAAAACAGCCGCTTGTAAAAGCTCGGGAATGCTGCGCCTTTGCGTTCCATAGTCATCACGACGTTGGCCCGTACGTTTCGACACACCGCCATGGCGACTTGAGATCCTCTCCCCGATGGTTCGGATGCCAGCACAACAATATGCGCGCGAGATTTGCGAATCACGTCGCTGAGGGATTGCGCCTTGCCGACGATTTTCCCGTCTAAGTTGAAGTCACAATACACAAACAAGACGTCACATTTCATGACGCTTTCAGCGCTCTCTTCGACGGAAGAGAAAAATGATTCGATGGCCGCTCTGTCTTCAGTAATCCATGACGCGGCAAGCTTTCCCTGCAGGTTGAGAATTCCAAGTTTAGGCGAGCGGATGGACAGTTTTCTCCGGTCACGTCGAATAACTAAAAACACTGCTGCCGGTATGAAAACGGCAAAGAACGCAGCAGAGAGCTCGGTTAAATATTCGGCAACGAACTCGTAGAAATTCACTGCGGCAGGCAATCATCAATCAGAGGGTTTTCAAGAACTACAATCGGCTGGGGGTTGCTTACAGGATCCCCAAAAGCTGAAACAACCCCCTGCATTCATCGTTCACAGGCGAACCTATGTTCGTTACTCGACACGATTTTTGTTTTGTCATTTTGGCGGCTTTTAGCCTGTTGTACGTCCAGCCGTCATCTGCTTCCCCCAAACCCAACCTCCTCATCTTCTTCGTCGATGACATGGGCTGGGCGCAGCCGAGTTGCTACGGCGGGAAGATGGCGCCGACGCCGCACATGGATGCGCTGGCGCAAAGCGGCGTGCGATTCACCGACGGCTACTCCTCCGGCTGCATCTGCTCGCCGGGCCGCGTCGGCCTCATGACGGGCCGCTACCAGGCGCGCACCGGACATGACGCGAACCCCACGCGTCCCGGCTCCGAGTTGCTGCTCAGCGAGACCACCATGGCGCAGCGCCTGAAAGCCGTGGGCTACACCACCGGCATCGTCGGCAAGTGGCATCTCGGCGATACCAAGCCCGAGTTCCTTCCGCTGGCGCGCGGTTTCGACTACGCCATCGGCAGCACCGGCAACCTAGGGGAGGGGAAAGGTCCCCACTTCTACCGCGGCGCGGAAACCATGGACGAACTCGCTGGCGCGCCCATCACCTCACCCGTGTACGCGCGCGAGGCCACCGGCTTCATGGAGCGCAGCAAGGACCAGCCCTGGTTTCTTTACCTCGCCTTCAATGCCGTTCACGCGCCGCACGTCGCCTCGCAGAAATGGCTGGAAAAATTTAAGAACCTGCCGAAGCGCGATCAGCAGTACGCCGCCCTCGTCGCGGAAGCGGATGAAGCCATCGGCGATGTCATGGCGAAGCTGCGCGAGCTGAAGCAGGAGGAGGACACGCTCATCTTCCTCATCAGCGACAACGGCGGTGCCTACGTGAACGCGGAAATGGGCGGCCTGCGCGGGCACAAATGGTTTTGCTGGGAGGGTGGCATCCGCGTCTCCTGGATGGCCGCGTGGAAGGGCCACATCCCCGGCGGCCGAGTCTCGCACGAGCCCGTCATCCAGCTCGACGTCCTGCCCACCGCCCTCGCCGCGTCCGGCACCGAGATAAAAGCGAATCCGGCGCAGCCCCTCGACGGCGTGAACCTCCTTCCGCTCCTCGAAGGCAAAACCGAAAAGCTCGCCCCGCGCCAGCTCTACTTCCGCTTCGGCGTCCAGCACGCCGTGCGTGAGGGAGATTGGAAACTCGTGAAAGCCAGCAAGGACATGGAATCCATGCTCGTCAACCTCGCCACCGATCCCGGCGAACAAAAAGACCTCTCCGCCACCGAGCCCGAAAAGAAGAAACATCTCCAGGACCTCTTCGACAAATGGGACGCCCAAATGCAACCCCCGCGCTGGATCGACCGCCGCTGGGACGGCGACGAAAACCGCAAAGCCGGCAAGAAGGAACGAAAAACCGGCAAGACAGAGGAGTAGTTAAAACCTCTCGGAGGGAGGTGGGATTTTACATACTCTGCATTCTTTGCCTCTTTGCCCCTCTGCGGCAAAGCGAGAGACGGCGGACGTTCGAATTTGGCCGCAAAGGGGCAGAGGGGCGGAGAGGGCGGAGATTTTGAACGACTGACAGCGCTCCCGCTCACCTCTCGTTCAAAACTCCCAATTCAATACACACAGCGCCGCCTCCGTCCCCATCGTATCATACACCTCCCGCGAATCTGTCTTTGGATTCGTCGCATGCAGCCGGCTGCTCAGATAAACATAAAACGTCTTCGAAAACGGATCCATCCACACACACGTCCCGGTGAATCCCGTGTGGCCAAATGATCCCAGCGGAAACAACGCCCCGCGCGGCCGGCTGAACCGCGTGTCAATGTCCCAGCCCAAGCCGCGACGCTCCTTCATCTCCGGCGGCGTCTGCACGCTCGTCATGAGACGCACCGTCTCCGGTTTCAAAAACCGCACGCCATCCAGTTCGCCTTCGCCCAAAATCATCCGGCAATAACGCGCCAGATCCGCCGCCGTACCGAAGAGTCCCGCATGTCCCGCCACGCCACCCATGCGCCGCGCCGTGGGATCATGCACCACCCCGCGCAACATCACCTGGTTCTCATCGCGCTCCGTCGGCGCAATCCGCTCCCGCAGACTCACAGGCGGATTGAACATCGTTTCCCTCATCCCAAGCGGCGCAAACACCCGCTCCTTCGCAAACTCATCCAAAGTCTGCCCGCTCACGCGGTGCACAATCTCTCCGAGCACGATAAAGTTGATGTCGCTGTAGCGGAACTCCACATCCGGGGCATGATCCGGCGCCACCGCGCACACCTTGCGAATGCCCGTGGCATAGCCAGACCAAGCCGGCTCGCGCGGCAAATCCGGCTTCATGCCGGAAGTGTGCGTCAGCAAATGCCGCACCGTGATGTTCTCGCGTCCCTCCCCAGAGAACTCAGGCAGATAGGTCTTCACCGGTGCATCGAGCCGAATCTTGCCCTGCTCCACCAGCAGCATGATGCACGGCGTCGTCGCCACCACCTTCGTCAGCGAGGCCAGATCAAAGATCGTGTCCTCCGTCATCGCCTCCTTTTTCGGAATCACCGCCCGCCATCCAACCGCGCCATGCAACGTCGCGCCCTCGCGCTCGATCCAAAACACCGCGCCCGGAATCACCCGCCGGTTGATGGCATCCTGCAGCGCCTCGCGAATCTCCGGCACCCGACGCGCATCGAGAAGATGCGGAGGATTCTCCGCAGTGCTCGTCCCTGCCAGCGTGCCAAGATCTATCGCCAAAATCACCAATGGCAAACCCAAGGGTTTCAAGCGGACTTTCATGGGTGACATCGATGCGGAGCGATCAAATCAGAGGAAGCTTCAGCCAAGGAGCGCGCTTGTCCCAAGCGTTCAGTGGAAGCTCTCATGAACGGCTGGGACAGCCGCGCTCCTTACTTAAATCACCAACGTCACCCCAACAACCCCTTGATCAACTCCTCATCTTTCACCCCCAACGGATACTTCTTCGCATACGCATGCCCTTGGATCCCCGCAAGCCGGCGCAGCTCCTCATGAATATGTTCCGGCCGCACGCGGATGCCTTTTTCATCCTTCGCCAGCGTCTGTGGATTCAGCGGCACCGCAAACTGCTTCTCATCCGTGGCGCCGATCACCCTGTTCCCCTTGATGCCGGGACCGATGAACATCACCGAGCCGATCGACCAGTGGTCCTTGCCATTGCCCGTGTTGTAGTTCGGCGTGCGGCCCATCTCGCTCTGCACGATCACCACCAGCTTCTCGCGAATCTTCAGTTCTTCCGCGCGCCGGATAAAATACGCGATGCCCGCGAGGAATTCCGGGATGAGCTTCATTTGGTCGCGGTCGTTGTTCGCGTGGCTGTCGAACTGGCCGATGCTCAAGTTCGCGGACACGCACACGCCCGCCTTAAAGGACGCGAGCGCAATCTCCGCCTGCTGGGAGAGCCGCTCCTTCGGCACGTTGCTGGGAATGTAGGGCGTGACGCGTTGCAGTGCCTTGGAGTTGACTTGCGCCGCGTAGAGCATGTTCTCCGCGTGCTCCAGCCGGGGCAGGCGCGGCAACGCGGCCTCCGCCGTGTGCTCCGCGGCCAGTGCCTGCTCGATGCGCGCCAGTGCAAAGTCATCGTGATACGGCTGGCGCTCGTTGCCCTCCATGTGGTCTGCCAACGCCACCTTGCGCAGCGACTGCACATACGGCACGCGCGACATCGCCACCAGGTTGCCGGTGTTCGAGTAGTTGCCAAACGTCAGGAACGAAAGCGGACACGCCGGTCCCTGGCAAGCCGCCACTAGCGCGGCAAACGTCGGATACGCCAGGCTGTCGAGCTTTCCCGTGGCCATGTAGCGCGCGCCGGGGGAGTGGTTGTTCACCGAATAATCGAGCCCATTAAACACCAGCAGCTCGCTGCCAAACTCCTCGTAAAATTCCTCGTTGCTCATGCCGCCGTCCCTGTGCTTTCCCGTCGGCGCAAAATGGTGCGGCCCCTTCGTCAGGATATCGCCGTCCTGATACAGCCGGTTGATCCCGCCGATGCCCTTTGGGTCCATGAGATACGTCGTGTCCCAGCCGCCCGAGGCGTTGAACACCACATAGTAGGGACCTTCATACGGTCCCTGATCCTTGGGCTCAGCGTGCAACGAGCGCGGCACCGCCAGGCCGAGTCCGGCTAGGCCGCAGAGTTTGAGAAAGTCGCGTCTCATGGCAGTGGTTGGTGATTATTCGTAAAGAAACTCCTGGCGGCGCAATAAGTAAGTCATCACCGCGCGCCACGCGCGCACCGTGTATTTCGGATCGGGCACGGGATGCTCCACACCTTGTCGGCAGGAATAGCGCTCTTCGCCATCACCTTTCAATCCCGCTGCGTCTTGGATTACTCCCGAAAAGAGCTGAAACGTCCGTGCTACTTCCGGCGAATCCTCTGCATCAAGCCGCCCCAGCACGCGCTCATGCAGGTGTGCTATCACATGCCTGATCTTCGCATCGTTCTCCGCCGTGCCCGGCGCCACGTCCGGTTCGATGTCCGCGAAGAACCTCCGCTCCGCCGGAGCGCGACTGAAATCCAGCGCCACATTCTTGCAGGCCACGTCGTTGGAAAGCGTGCGCTGGATCGCGCCCATTGCCCCGCTGGGATCCGCCGCTCGCTCCGTCACTTCCTTCGCGTCGATCCCGCCGTAGAGCATGGCGATCTGGTCGTTCAGCTTTCCCCAGGGCTGGCCAAAGATCGCCGCCACCTTCCGTTCCACCTGCTCCGGCGCCAGCATGCGCACCACGCCCAGGTCATCCATCTCCATGCGGCGCTGCGGATTTTGCGCCAGCGTTGCCACGCCATCCGCGCGGTAGAGATCGGACAAGATCCAGTCCTTCAGCACGCTTTTAAAATTGAAACCCGTTTGCGCAAAATGCGTTGCGATTGCCTCCGTCTGCTTCCGCTGCGCCTGGTAAGCGCGGAGCTTGGCGCCGTAGAGCGGATCGTCGAGGTCCTTCGGTGGCAGCAGCACCTTGCGGCCCGTGAGCACATACCAGGCGTGCTCCACCATGGCGACCGCAAAGCGCGGGTCCTTCGCCGTGCGCTCGCCCAGCCATTGCAGCGCGCGCCAGCGTTCCTGCGCCGGGAGATTCTCGCCTTCATAGCCCGCGCCGAACATGTCCGTGAACCAGCCGCCATCGCGCTTGCCGTAGATGCCCTTGTCCGCGAAGCGCCAGTAATCCTGAAACAGGCCCGCTACGGGATCGATCGTCTTGTGGCACACCACGCACTCGCTCGCCTCCATGGTGGGCACTTTGAACTTCGCTGTCACCGCCGCCGCATCCGTCACACGCGCCGCCAACTCCAGCACGTCGATCCCCAGGAAATTCTGGAAGTACATGCGCGCGCGGAGTCGATTGCGGTTCGTCTCCGTCGTCGGATAGCGTGCCAGCCACTGGAACGTGCTCAAAATGCCCGCGTGAGGATAGAAGCCCGTTTCGGAATCCTGGTCCGTCTTCCGGCTGCGGCCCTTCAACGCCTTCAAGCGCACCGGGATGTATTCAAACGGATCGTCCACATTCTTGAACTGTCCCTTCACGTCCTCAAACATCCCGTACCCGCGCGCCGTGTACGGCGTCATCATGATGTAGTCCGCCGTGATGATTTCCGTGAACGGATGATCGCTGCGCACGATATGCTCAATGAGCTTCATAGGCTCGCCGAGCAGCGCCTTGCGGTAGTCGTTCGCCAGCTTGTACTTCGCCTGCTGTCGTGCCTTCGGATCTTGGATGTCCGGGAACTCCCATTTCTGGTACCAGAGCCGCGTCTTCTCAAAATGCTCATACGCCAGCGCCGTGGCTTCCGCATTTCCATCGAAACCGGTGGTGAGGAAAATGTCGTTGAACGCTTCGCGCAGCCGGTCGTAGAAGGCGTCTTCCTTCATCAGCGCATCGAGCACGGCGGGCATCGCCTTCATGCCGCCGCCCTGCACACTCTTCATTTCCGCCTCGGAAGGCAAACGTCCCGCCAGCGAAAGAGTCACGCGCCGGAGCAGTCGCCGGTCGTCCAGCATCACAACGCCGTCAAAGAAGGGCGGCGCGTCCTTGTCCGGTTTGGCCAGCGCGGCCTGCGCGCCCGCGGGCGCCGTGGTGCGCCGCACGAAATCCGCGAGGATGCGGAACCCCGCTGAGTCCGGCTGCAGCACCACCTTGCCGCCGTGCTTCAGCTTGCCCTGCGCTTTTAACAGCAGCCGCGACTGGTCACCCTTCGCCACGGCGCGCGCCATTTCCGCGAAGGCCGCGCGGTTGTGCCGCACCGCTTCCTCGCGCCCCGCCCCCAGTTCCTTGGACGGATCACGCAGCACAAAGTCGCTGTCCTCTGCATCGCCGCCGGGCTTGTGGCACTTCAGGCATTCCTGCGCTCCCACCTTCGCCCACACCTCGTCGGCAAACGCCGCATCCACCCGCGCCGCGCAGGCATAGGCGGGCTTCCCTTCAGCGCCAAACGCAGTCGTCGCCGTTGTTAGCGCCACGACCGCGCAAAAGAGGGAACGAAATCGCCCAGACATGGCTGAAGAGGGGGACGCTGGGAGACACGTCATCCTTTCAGCAAGCACGCTTGGCAAAGGCATCAGGCTGTGCCATCGTCCGTTCCTCAAACCAAACCAAGGAGGACACCATGCAAGACATCGACCAAATGCAAGACTTGTCCTTTTTTCGAGCGCAGTAGCAAGCGCCGGAAGGGATACCCCTCGGAAACCCACGTGAAGCGCGGTCTGCGCGTCGTTCACGGAGACAAATGGCTGGAAGAACGGCTGGGGCGGAAGGATCCCTGTCCCTGTGGATCGGGCCGTTCCTTTCAAGAAGTGCTGCCTGAAGACCGGCCGCTACGATGGCGCGCTGCGGGACATCTTTTTTCCGCGAGTGAAAGTAGCGTCGCACCCCATGGAAGTAGCGCAGGCTTCCAAGCCTGCCGTACCGCAGGTCCCTGACCTGCACGGTTGGGGGCTTACGCCTTCGCTTCCAAGATCCGCTCAATCTGCCGTCGGTGCAGGTTCATGTGCATCGCCACCATGGCCTGCCACCCGGCCGCGTCCAGCGGGCCAAACCACGGGTGCGCGTGTCGCGCCTCGGTGTGCAGGTCCGCGATCTCGCGCGTGCGCGTGAGGAACTCCTCGCAGGTGTTGCTGAAGGCTTCGATCGCCGCGGCATCCGCCTGCGGGGAGGGCTTCACGTTCGCCGTGCTGCCCTTCATCTTTGGCGCATGGCCTTGCGCCAGCCCGCGGATTGTTATCGTCGTGACGCGGTTCACGATGTTCAGGTGGTCCAGTGTCATGTACACGGACCAGTACCGGCTGCTGTCCTCGATGCCGGGCAGCCGCCTGATGAGCCTTCGCTCCGCGGCCACCTCCGCCGGACAGCCCTTCGCCAGTTTCAGGATGACATCGCGCTCCTGAATGAATTTCTCCGCAATTCGCTCCCGGGAAAGTCGACGCCATTGCCAGGAAAAGATCAGCCGCGCGATCCACAGCTCCACGGTGGGAAGTCCAGCGCCCGGAGGCGCGAGTTGGGGTTCAGGTTCGGCGATGGCGTTCATACACTTGCAAAATACAAGCAAAATACTTGTGGATTGCAAGCGAAACTTCCGCCAGAGTCCCACTCATGCCGAAACTGAGCCCTGCCCGAAAGCGAAAGGAACCCTCACCCGCCCGTCGTCGCTCGCCCTGTCCTATCGCCTGTTCTCTGGACTTGTTTGGCGACAAGTGGACGCTCCTCGTCATTCGCGACCTCCTCCTTGGCCGCTCCCGCTTCAAGGACTTCGCCGCCTCACCCGAGGGCATTCCCACCAACATCCTCGCCGAGCGTTTGGAGCGCCTCCAGGAGTCTGGTGTCATCGAGACCCGTCCCTCCAGCGAAGGCTCCTCGCGCCTCGCCTATCATCTCACCGAAAAAGGCACTGCCCTGCGGCCCGTCCTGCGTTCCATCAAGAACTGGGCGCTGCAATGGGAACCGGGCACCTCCATCGGGCTTGCAAAAAAGAAGTCCGCCCGCTGATCCGCCGAAACTCCCGGCATGATTTGCACGGCGCGTCATCCGCCGCTTAAGTCGGAGCCCTCCATGTCGGAAATTCTCGCCCAGCTTCGTTCCAGAAAACTTGCCGGAACGACACGTCTGGATTTGCAGGCCGGTCTCACCGAGTTCCCGCGTGAGATTTTTGACCTCGCCGACACGCTGGAAATTCTGAACCTCTCCGGCAATCGTCTGCGCTCGCTGCCGGATGATTTTACCCGCCTGCACCGCCTGCGCATTCTCTTCTGCTCAGAAAACAACTTCACCGAACTCCCCGAGGTCCTCGGCGCTTGTCCTGAACTCCGCATGATCGGATTCAAGGCGAACCAAATTGAAAACGTCCCCGGCGCGGCGCTGCCATCGCGGTTGCGCTGGCTCATCCTTACGGACAACCGCATTCGTCGGCTGCCGTCTGAATTGGGCCGTTGTGGCGCCTTGCAGAAGCTCATGCTCTCCGGGAATCAGCTCACCGCACTGCCTGCAGAAATGGCCTCCTGCGTAAATTTGGAGCTGCTCCGCCTCGCCGCGAACGATCTCCCATCAATGCCCTCGTGGCTCCTCGCGCTGCCGCGACTCGCATGGCTCGCATTCTCCGGAAATCCCTGCACGGCATCCCCCTCGTCCGCCTCCACTTTGCCGGACGTCCCCTGGAGTGACTTGCGCTTCGAGACAAAGCTGGGTGAAGGCGCCTCAGGCGAAATCCATCGTGCCCAATGGCGCAAGGATGGGGGAGGGGACCAGTCCGTGGCCGTGAAAATGTTCAAGGGCGCTGTGACCAGCGACGGCCTACCTTCCTGTGAGATGAAGGCCTGCCTCGCCGCCGGAAATCACGCGCATCTCATTCCACTTCGCGGTCAGGTGAAAGATCATCCCACCGGCCAGCAGGGACTCGTCATGTCACTGATCAATCCGGCCTATGTGAACCTCGCAGGACCGCCCAGTTTTGAAACCTGCACACGGGACATCTATTCCTCCAGTTTGCGTTTCTCCGCTGCCAATGTCATCGCACTGGCTGGCGGCATCGCGGAGGTCGCGCGACAGCTGCACGTGCGGGGCATTCTGCACGGCGATCTCTACGCCCACAATGTGCTTTGGGATCCAGCAGGTCACTGTTATCTGGGCGACTTCGGCGCGGCCACCTTCTATCATCCTGGTGACGCCACTCTGGCTCACGCCTTGCAGCGACTTGAGGTGAGGGCCTTTGGCTGCTTTCTGGAGGAACTTCTGGACCGCGCGAATTGGACCCAAGAACAATCCGCCACCCGGGAAAGCCTGTGGCATCTCCGACAAAGTTGCCTTGGCGATGTTGTAAAGGATCGCCCCTCCTTCGAGGAAGTGGTCCAGCACTTGGAGCGCCTCAGATAAATCCAAGGCTCTTTCCTTCGTTGCGACAAATCCTCATTGTCACCCCTGCAAGAAGCCTCCCCGACCTCCGTTTAGTCCCGCCCATGATTCGAAACTCCCTCATCGCCCTCTCGCTCTTCGGCGCCGCCGCCTTCGCGGGCGCCGCGCAGCCCCTGCCGGAAAGTGCCAAAGTCGGCTACTTCTACGCCGGCTGCCAGGCCTACACTTTTAAGTTTTACGATCTCATGACCGCCCTGGACAAAATCGCGGCGTGCGGTGGCAAGACGGTTGAGTTCTTCCCGGGCCATCAGCTTTCCAAGGACGATCCGAAGGTGAAGTTCGACCACAACACCACGCCCGAGCAACGCGCCAAGGTGAAGGCCAAGCTCAAGGAACTCGGCCTCACCCCGGTCGGCTATGGCGTGGTGCACCTGAAGAACGACGAAGCAGACTGCCGAAAGATTTTTGACTTCTGCAAGGACATGAAGGTTGGCGTGGTCGTCGCCGAGCCGGCAGACGACGCGTTCGACCTCATCGAAAAGCTCGTCAAAGAATACGACATCAAGATGGCCATCCACAATCACCCGAAGCGTCCAACGCAGCCCTCCTACCGCTACTGGGACCCGGAATATGTGCTCAGTCTCGTCAAGGATCGCGACCCGCGTATGGGCGCCTGTGCCGACATCGGTCACTGGGTCCGCTCCGGCATCAAACCTACCGACGCCATCAAACTTCTCAAAGGCCGCATCTTCGACAGCCACGTAAAGGACCTCGACCAGTTCGGCGTCGTGAAGGCCCAGGACCAAGTCTGGGGCACCGGCAAGTCTGACATTCCCGCCGTGCTGAACCTCTACGCCGAGCAGGGCTTCTGGGGCCCCCTCGATGCCGAATACGAGCGCGACTGGGAAACCAATCAGGGCGACGTCACCAAGTGCCTCGAGTTCATCAAGAACTTCAAGCCCAGCACGGTGAAGTAAATCTCCATTGTTCCTGCCTTTCATCCCAGCACGGCTTCTCGGTCGTGGCTGGGATTTTTTTTGCACCGGTTCTGCACATTGCAGATGCTTGAATGGTCCCATCCCTCCACGACGTTTGCTGTTCCGCCATGAAATTCCGCCTGCTCACACTCTCCCTGCTTCTTGCCGTTCCCGCGCCCGCTGAAGATTACTCCGCCCAAAAGGAAGTCGTCCGCAAGGCCGCGGAAAAGAGCGAGGTTGAGGTGAAGCTCGACCAACCCTACGCGGGCAACAGCAACCTCAAGCAGATGGTGGATCTCTACCTGCCGAAGAAGCGCAGCAGCGACAAGCCACTTCCCGTCGTGGCGCTCATCCACGGCGGAGGCTGGATTAATGGCGACCGCATCAGCTACAGCGCCTTCGCCATCCAGCTGGCACGCACCGGGAACTACGCCGTGGTCGGCGTCGGTTACCGACTCACCAACGAAGCCCATTTCCCAGAACAGATCTTTGACTGCAAGGCAGCCATCCGTTGGATTCGCGGCCACGCCAAGGAATACAATCTCGACCCGGAGCGCATCGGCGTCATGGGCAGCTCCGCGGGCGGGCACCTCTGCTCCCTGCTCGGCACGAGCGGTGACGTGAAGGACTTGGAAGGCAGCGAGGGCGAATTCACCGCGCTCAGCAGCCGCGTGCAGTGCGTGGTGAACCAGTGCGGCCCCGAGGATTTCACGAAGGCGCTCATGTTCGACAAGGAAGGCAAACCCATTGTGGATGATCCAGCGGTAAAGGGACTGCTCGGTGGGACCTATGAAGAAAAACATGCCGAAGCCGTTGCCGCTTCGCCGATCACCTACGTGAGCAAGGACGATCCTCCCTTCCTCAACATGCAGGGCACCGAGGACAAGCGAGTCGCCTATGCCAATGCGGAAGCCATCCAAGCCGCCCTGCAAAAAGCTGGCGTCACCACCTACCTCATTCCCATCACCGGCGGCGGCCACGGGTCCGTGAACCACCCCGAAGGTAAAAAGCGCGCCGAAGCCTTCTTCGAAAAATACCTCCGCGGGCAGGAAGTCACCATCGACACCACCCCCATCGCCGCCCTCCCCGAACCACCGAAGAAGCCCGAGGCGAAGAAGTAGAACTGGTCGCGGCTAAAGCTACCTCATCGCCTGAGCGCCAAAGGCGCGATCCATACCAGCCTGGGGCAAAGCCCCAGGTAAGAGGTGTTCATTCACCAAAGGGCCAACGGCCCGCTCCACCCGTGGCTGACTGAAGCGACCCTTGCGTACTACGGCGCGCTCACCCGCACCTCATCGATCCACACTTTCTTTCCCTGGCCGATCAAAAAGACCAGCCGCGACTTTTCCACATCGAACACCGTGCCCGTGGCCTTCAGCGTCTGCGTGCCGTTGACCGTCACCGTCACGTCATTGCCCTTCAGCACCACATCGAACTTCATCCAGTCGTCCGTCTTCACGGTCAGCGGCGCGCTGGCCAGCCGTTCCGTGCGGTAGTACTTCGGGTCCGCCAGTTGTTCCGCGGTAGGCGGCGGCAGCACCTTGCCCTCTTTTCGCGCCGCTGCGACCGCTGCTCCCTGCTCCACGTGCGACTGCGGCGTGCCCCGGTCCTGCGCAATGCCCAAGTGATTTCCATAAACCGTCACCCGCAGCAGATGCGCCGTGCCGCCGAACGCTGACTCGCCATCGATGAGCGTCAAGCAATTGCCCTTCTCATCCAGCTTCACCTTGAAGCTCAGGTGCAGGTCATGCGCCTTGAACGGCGCAAACACCGCCGGCCCATGGGAATCATCCGCCGCGCAGACTCCTTGCAATGCGCCATTCACCACCGTCCATGAGTTGGGTCGCCCTCCGGCGCTCCAGCCCTTGGGCAATCCACTGCCGCCAAAATCTTCATGGATCAACTCGCCAGCGAAAGTTGTGGTGGCGACGAACAGAAACGGCAGCAGGAGGCGGTGCATGTCCACACAACGGAATCAGCACCTCCGCTATTGCGAAAGGTAAGCGGATTCGCTTCAATCAACCTTCATGCGCATCCGTACCGTAATTCCGTTTCTCCTCCTCCTCCTCCTCGCCAGCGCCACCGCCATCCGCGCCGAACAATTCGTCCTCATCGACGTCACCTTCACCTACACCAAGGACGACGCCTTCAACTCCAAGCCGAACCAATCCCACTATTACGTCCGCGGAGCCATGATCAACCCGGACCGGCCCAAGGATTGGACCTCACCCGTTGACTACCGCAACGGCACCGTACACCTGCGTCTCGAGGTCATTGAAAAGCCCGCTGGCGGCCAGCCCACCTCGTGGAGCGTCTGCTACATCCCCAACAAGGGCCGCGAGCACGGCTACGGCTGCATCGGCACCGGCGCCTACAAGGAAAAAGGCGTGTATGAAAAAGACCTGCCCATGACCACTTTTTGGCAGAACGACAACATCGTCTGGGATCAGGGCATCAAAGAAATGCACCTCGTCATCAAGGACGACCACAACATGCACGCCCACAAACTTCCCGATCCCGACAAATTCTTCCCCACCAAGGTGCGCATGACCCTCGTCCAGGTTTCCAAAGGCTCGACCTACGATCCCAATCTCGTCCCGAACTTGCCGCAAGCTGCAGCGAAGAAATAGATAAGCTGCCGAGCGGAGGCATTGCGGGTAACTTCGCAACCGGTGGAGAGGAATACCGACGGCTCTTGGAAAATCCAAAAAATGAATCTTCCCATGTAATCTTTCCCCTGCACTTCCGAATAGACCTGTGAACCGAAAATCATTTCCATGGCCTATCCCGATACACCTCCCACCGTTGACGAGATCGAAAACAATCCCGTGCTGAAGCGGGAACTCTTCGTCGCCATCAACCAGAAGCCCGAAGTTGGCTTCCAGCGCATCAACGACATCTGCGAAAAAGCGGGTCTCGATGAAGACGCTCGCGGAAAGAAAATCGCTTCCTTCTACCTGAACAATAAGGACAATCTCGATCAGTCCAAGGTGGCCGACCACATCAGCGGCAAGGAGGAGGAACACAAGAAGCTCATGAAGCACTTCGTGGACGCCTATTCACCCCAGATGCAGGGCAAGGGATTCGTGGAGGCCATGCGCGGCTACTTCGACAATTTCAAGGCGCCCGGCGAAGGCCAGAAGGTGGACCGGTTCATCAGTGCCTTCGCCTCCGCGTATGTGGAGAAAAATCCCAACGCCGGCATCCCCGACATGGACTCCGCCTACCAGATGTCCTATGCCACCGTCCAGCTCAATTCGGACGCGCACAATCC
>Ga0265327_10002655_pt1 | contig 18394 bp, 20 predicted proteins | sample 41621metaG_FD_202089 | JGI IMG/M metagenome (GOLD analysis project Ga0265327, IMG submission 202089) | Rhizosphere microbial communities from Carex aquatilis grown in University of Washington, Seatle, WA, United States - 4-16-21 metaG | ecosystem: Host-associated > Plants > Roots > Rhizosphere...
GCGAGAAACGGCGAGCGCCGCTCGTCGTGGCTTGCCGGTCCCAGTCTCGGCACACTCGGTGAGGAGAACCGTTCTGGCTAGCCTTTGACGGTGGCATTCGATGATGTGCTCGCGTCACGAGTCCGGGACCACGTCGGTGGTGACCCTTCAATGTCCGAGCGGAAGATGTTCGGTGGTTTGTGCTTCATGACCAACGGCAACATGTGCGTCGGCGTTGTCGGCGATGAGCTGATGGTCAGGGTTGGAGCCGAGAGGTGGAACGAATCCCTCACCATGCCCTTCGCTCGAGAAATGGACTTCACGGGCCGTTCGATGCGTGGAATGGTCTACGTGTCCCCCGACGGTCTCGATGAGGACACACGTCTTTATCGGTGGCTCGAGATGGGTCTGGCGTATGCGTCTTCCTTGCCGCCGAAACGGTGATCGGATCCACTCGGGTCCACTTACGGGAGGGGATGTACCGGCATTCGGGGGCACGCTCGTTCCTGCTCAACCCCCGCCAAAGCAGGTGAGTGAGAGGGTGTTCCCCTCAGGGTCTTTGAACCAAGCAACTTGATCTCCGCTCGGAGTCGTCCAGATCCCCCGGTCATCCTGGTCCATGCCTTCGTACCTAATGCAGTCGATACCTCGACTCTCCAGGCTGTCGATCGACGTCCCCATGTCGGGCACCTGCCATCCAGCGATGGTGAAGGGTTGCGGCCGGTAGTCGTCAACTTGGGCAAGGCGCAACATGGTTCCCCCTGCGTCTAGTACCACGGCGTACGGCCCTGCGTCTCTCACCGGTAGGCCGAGCACCTCCTCGTAGAAGGACTGCGCAGCGCTGAGGTCTCGTACCGGAATGAAGACCATCAGGGGACGTTCACGGAGCACATGTCGATCGTATCGATTGGCGGATCCGTAGTCTCCAGCGAACAAGATGGTTCGCCGATCCGGCGTTGTGGGTGCCCAACTCGTTTCAATCGGCACAGAATTTGAGGGCACGCCGAGGTCCGAATTCTTTACTACGCCACCGCCTTGACGGAATCACAACGCATCCCGTGCTCGAAGACCCGGCTCACTGGTCCTTTCCGACGGGTGCTGCCTCCTCGGCTTTCCGGTGGCCCAGTCGCTCGGTAAGTAGTGCCCGTTCGGCCTCGTTGTTCGTGAATTGCAGGGCTTTCCGGTTCGCCTGGTAGGCCTCTTCCATGCGGCCCGACTTTTGCAGGAATGCCGCCCGCGTGGCGTGGAAGAGGTAGTACCGACCAAGCGACTCCTCGAGACCGTCCACCGCGAGCAGTGCGGCCTCAGGTCCCTCCAGTTGACCGATGACGATTGCCTGGTTCAGGAGAACAACCGGCGTTCGGTCACATGCCGCAAGCAAAGCGTAAAGCTGGAGTAGCTGTGCCCAGTCCGTGGCTTCCCAGGTCGGCGCCTCACAGTGGACGGCCTGGATTGCGGCCTCGATTTGGTAAGGACCGGGCCTTCGCATCCTTCCCGCCCGTTCGACGATAGCCACTGCCGCCTCGATCTGTCGCTGATCCCACATGGAGCGGTCCTGCTGCTCTAACAGCACGATGTGGCCATGCGCGTCCACTCGTGCCGTCCACCTGGCCACGTGAAGTTGGAGCAGCGCCAGCAGCCCCAGAGCCTCGGGATCGTCGGGCAACCACCGCACGAGGAGAGCGGCGAGCCAACAGGCATCGTGCGCCAGCTCCAAGCGAGCCACTGCGTCCCCTGCAGTCGTCAGATAGGCCTCATTGAACACGAGATAGATGACTCGGAGCACTTGTTCGACGCGGCTCGGCCACTCTTCTGGCTCGGGCGACCTATAGGGGATGCCCGCCGCAACGATCTTCTGCTTGGCCCGGGTCAGGCGCTTGGCAAGCGTGGACTCGGGGATCACGAAGGCTCGAGCAATCTCTGCGGTAGTGAGGCCGGCAACTGCTCTGAGCGTCAACGCGACTTGGGCATCCGGATCGAGGGCGGGATGGCAGCACGTGAAGATCAGACGAAGACGATCGTCCGGTTCTCGCGAAGTTGTGATGGGAAGCGCCCGCAACAGCGCCAGCTTGTCCTCGTACCTGGCATCCCGGCGGATGCGGTCGATCGCCCGATTGCGAGCCGTAGTGAGCAACCAGGCACCGGGTCGATCGGGTATCCCCTCCGTCTGCCAACGGACGAGTGCCTCGACCACCGCGTCGGCCACCATCTCCTCGGCAAGATCGAAGTCGCCGATGAGGCGGACCAGACTCGCCGTGAGTCGGCCCGCCTCCTCCCGGAAAACCCGCTCGATCGATGAGCGGGGGTCAAGGTTATGGTCAGCGCTCGACGACAGGACGTACCTCGACCTTGCCGTCGGGCATTGGGAAGCTTCGGGCCACAGCGAGCGCCGCATCGAGGTCGGCGACGTCGATGACGGCGTAGCCTCCGATTGCTTCTTTCGCCTCCAGAAGCGGGCGGTCGACGAGCGTGGATGAGCCACGGTCGAGAACGACCGTCGTGGCGGTCTGTGGTGGTTGGAGCTGGTTGGCCTCAACGATGGTGCCATCGCCCCGGTGACGTCCGAACCACTCCATGATCCCGCTGAACACCTCAGCCTGTTTCTCCGCGGTGCCGCTCTCCTGCCATGCACCTCGGGTCAGCAGCAGTACGTACTTCATGGGCGTCTCCTTCCGGTTGACGATTCTACGAGTACGACGAACAGGACAGCCTCGTTTGGACAGTGCGTGATGCATCTGGTCGAAACCTTCTCAGGCGCGCGCTGAGTCCGGACTGGCACCTCGCAGCGAGGAAACGGGGGCACCCCGGCCGACCTGGCCCGCTCGGGGCTCCGGCCCGCCGGTGGTTCGTCGCCATGATCACGGCGGACGGTGTCACTGGGCGGGGGATTCGTCGCAAGCAAACGTGTCCTCGAACGCCCGCTTCTTTGTAAGTGGGGCATTGCCGCCTTAGTGCCGGTGTGGGCGTGGGAACTGGGCACGACGTCGAGATGTCGGACTCGACGCTCACCGGTGGTGGTCCTCCGGTTGTGCCTTCTGGGTGCCCCACCAGGGATGTCACCCATCCGGGTGTCAACCACCCGGACCTTCGCGCCGAATTCGCGCCGAACCTTGCCTGAAGACCGAGCGGCCAACCGGCGCTTAGGCCTTGGCCTGGAGTTTTCTGGTCGGGCTGCCCGGATTTGAACCGGGGACCTCTGCGTCCCGAACGCAGCGCGCTAACCAAGCTGCGCCACAGCCCGTCACCGACACCGAAGCACCGGCGAGGGGGCGAGTTTAGCCGAGCTCAGCTGGCCATTTTTAGGGGGGGCCAGCCGCCGAGCCGTCCCCGGCCTGGTCGGCGTCGCCGTGGGCCGTGTCACGCCGGTGGGCCACGACCTTCACGATCCGCCGCTTGTCCATCTCGGCCACTCGGAGCTCCCAGCCGTCGACCAGGAGGCTCTCGCCCTCCTTGGGGATGTGCCCGAAGCCGTCGAAGAGGAACCCGCCCAACGTCACGTACTCGCCGTCGGGCACGTCGATCTCCAGCCGCTCCCGGACGTCGTCGACGCTGGCCCGGCCGTCGACGAGCCAGCGTGAACCGTCGACCCGCACGATGGCGGGCTCCTCGTCGGGCGGGTCGAACTCGTCGTGCAATGTGCCCACCAAGGGCTCGAGGAGATCCTTCACGGTGAGCACGCCCGCCACCCCGCCGTACTCGTCCACCACGACGGCGAACCCCCGTCGCTGGCCGCGCATGGCGGCCAGCGCATCGAGCACACGCCGCGACTCGGGGATGACGGTGGGTTGGCGGACGCGTCTGGAGATCTCGAGCGGCGACGGGAAGCCGCTCCCGACCGGACCGCCCCCACCGGTGATCGGTTGGTTGGCACCGGCTCTTCGGCTTCGGAAGAGGTCGGTGACGTACAGCACGCCCACCAGGTCGTCGAGGTCGCCATGGACCACCGGGAAGGCGCTGTGACCCGACTCGCGCACCGCTTGGGCCACGTCCTCCTCGTGCACCGGGATGGTGAGGGCCACCACGTCGACGCGCGGCGTCATCACCTCGCGAACGTCCATGTCCCGGAGTTCGGCCAGCGCTTCGGTGATGAGCCGCTCCTGCTCGCCGGCCGACGTGTTCGGGTGGGAGTCCTCGTGGGAGCGCCCCGGTCGCCACCAGGGCCGGTGCGGGGCGCCGGTCGACGATGACTGGGGCGAGCGCCTTGGGGGCACCCGGGCCTCGGAGGAGCTCAGGCGCCGGCGGCCTGGACGGCCGGGGCGGCCTGCCCGACCGTGACCGGGACCGGCTGGTACGAGTCGTCGGGGTAGCTGCCGCCGGCCAGCAGGGCGGCGGTGGCCCGGCGGAGGCGGAGGGGGTCGAGGGGCTTCACCAGCCAGCCCTCGGCGCCCGAGCGCTTGGCCAGAAAGACGTCAGGGCGCCGGTCGAGCAGGAGCAGCACCGGGATGTGGTCGACGTCGAGGTACGACTCGGCGTTCGACAGCTCCAGGCACACGGCCATACCGCCCATGTTGCCCATCTGCATGTCGACCACGACGAGGTCGGGTGCCTCCTCGAGCTCGTCGATGAGGGCGAGGAGGGTCGGGCCCGACGAGGCCTCGAGGACCGTCACGTCAGGGGTCTCGGTGGCCGATGCCACCTCCCGTCGGAGGGTCGGGGCGTCGGCGGCCACCACGATCGTCTGCACGAGAGGCGAGGTTACCCGACCCCGGCCGGGCCTCCCTTTTCGGCCTGCCGCGCCCCGAAGAGGTGGTCGGCGACGGTGCCCAGGGCCTCGAGGTCATGGACGTCGGATCCCAAGAGCGGCACCCTGCCGACCGGCGACGGCGCGACCTCGCGGACTAGTCCGGCGTACGTGGCCTGTTCGCGGTCGGCCGTGGCGTCGAGGCGACCCAGGTTGTCGACGAGGGCGGCCAAGTCGCTGCCGGCCGGGGCCGACACATGGTCGGCGGTGCCGTCCCCGAAGCGCGGGTGCACCCGGTTCACCACCAACGCGGCCGTGCTCACACCGGTCGAAGCCAGCTTGGCAGCGAAGAAGGCCGCTTCCTCGACGGCGTCGGGCCGAGGCGAGGTCACCACCACGTAGGCGGTGGAGGGGTCGGCCAAGAGCTGCCGCACCGCCGCGGCGCGGTCGTGGAAGCCCTGCTCCATCCCCTGGAAGGCCTGGAAGAAGGCGATGGCGTCCTGGACCATCTCGGCCCCTGCCACCTTGGAGATGGTCCGCACCAGCGCCTTGGAGGCGACGGCCAGGACCCGCAGGGAGGCCCGGGTGGGCACGAGCAGGGCCCGGAAGATCCGGTTCTCCAAGAAGTGGGTGAGGCGTCGGGGGGCGTCGAGGAGGTCGAGGGCATTGCGGGTGGGCGGGGTGTCCACCACGACGACGTCGAAGTCGCCGCTCTCGGTCAGCTCGTAGAGCTTCTCCATGGCCATGTACTCCTGGGTCCCCGACAGGGCGCCGGCCAGGTTCTGGTAGAGGCGGTTGGACTTGATGGAGCCGGACTGCTCGGTCGTGCGGGCGTAGCGGTCGACGAGGTCATCGAAGGTGCCTTTGGTGTCGAGCATGAGCGCGTGCAGCTGGCCCGGCCAGGGGCCGGGCACGGTCGTCGGGGCGTTCGGGAGCGATTCCACACCGAGGGCGTCGGCGAGGCGCCGGGCCGGGTCGACCGTGACGACGCAAGCTCGGCGTCCGGCTCGGGCCGCCTCCAGGGCGAAGGTGGCCGCCACCGTCGTCTTGCCCACTCCGCCGGGCCCACAGCAGACGACCACGGGACGCTGCCCGGCGAGCGACGAGAGCTGTTCGCGGGCGTCGGGCACAATCTCGTCCGCCGCGCTCACGCTGCGCCCCACTGCGCAGAGAGGGCCGCCACCCCCTCGGCCAGCGCCCCGGCCAGCCGCTCGAGCTGGTCGGGACCGATGGAGGGGGCCTCGAGCACCGGGAGGCGCAGTTGGGGGAGCGGCAGCTCACGGGCGAGCACCTCCACCTGGGCCCGCGCCAGCTCGCACCGGCGGAGCCGGAAGGCCCGCGCCGCCTCGAGGGCGGCCTCCTCGTCGGCGGGCAGGACCACTCCCGCCGCCTCTGCCGCCTGCGCCGCCGCGGTGGCGAGGCCGGAGGGCGGCTCGTCCCAGCCGTTCACCACCACCGGCCCGAGCTGCACCCCGGCGCGGTCTTCCAGTAGGTACGCCGCCTCGACCGTTTCGCTGACCGGCATCTCCTCGGGCAGGGTCACCAGCAGGACTCGGCAGCGAGCCGGGTCCCTGAGCAGCTCGACCACGTCGGCCGCCTGGGCCCGCACCGGACCGCTGCGGGCCGCGTCGAGGAGGCCGGCCGCCGAGGTGAGGAAGGTGACGGCGTGGCCGGTGGCCGGGGCGTCCACCACGATGAGGTCGGCCACCCGGTCCCGCTCGAGCTGCTTGATCTTGCCGAGAACGAGCACATCGCGGATGCCCGGGATGGCCGTGGCCACCACGTCGACGAGCCCCGAGGAGACCAAACGCCGTGACACCCGCTGCAGGCCGTGGTCGGCCAGGTACTCCAAGAGCGCGTCGTCGGGCGTGATGCGCCGGCCCCGCACTCCGCCGTGGGTGGTCGTGAGCAGGGTGGTCTCGTCGTAGCCGAGGGGTCCGGGCTGCCCGAAGGCGGCGCCCAGGCCCGGCCGACCCTCGAGCTCCACCACCAGGACCGACAGGCCGGCCTCGCCGGCCATGCGGGCGAACGTCGCCGCCACGGTCGTCTTGCCCACGCCGCCCTTGCCGGCCACCACCAGCACGCGGCTCTCAGTGCAGAAGGAGGCGACGTCCATCCGGCGGCAGCGTACCTTCCGCCCGTTCCTCCATCGCCTGAGTGCCAGCTGAAGAGCCAGGTAAAACCACTTGTTTGGGGCCCCCTAGCAGGGTTAGCCTGGCCCAAAGGGGGGGGATACAGAGGTGGAGATGCGGCTGGGTACTGAATCCTGGCAGGCGAAGGCAGCGTGCCGCGGTCCGCAAGCGGCGGTGTTTTTTCCCCCGTCACACGCGGAACGCAAGGACGAAAAGGCGGCACGAGAGGCGCGAGCGAAGAGCATCTGCGCCGAGTGCCACGTCCGCACAGATTGCCTGGGCTATGCCATCCGGATCCGTGAGCCTCACGGGATCTGGGGCGGCCTGAACGAAACCGAACGCAAGCTCATCCTCGAGCGTCGGGCCGGCTGACCCGAGCCGGCCTCAGGGGCTGGCGGGGGTGGGACCGGAGGCAGGGGGTGTACTCGCCGCGGCCACGCCCGGGCTTGTGCACACTGATGAGGGCTGCTGGCCGTCGATCGCGCAGATCTCGGCCGAGAGTTCGTTGGCCGAGGCCACGATGGCCTGGGTGACCGGGTCCTTGGGGTCGGTGAGAGCGGCCGCGATCTCGTTGCGCGACAGACCAGTCAGGACGGCCGGCGAGAAGGCCGCGCCGGCCGACACGTAGCGGTTCGCGAGGTCGACGAAGGGGAGCGTCCCCTTGGGCTGTCCCGTCCGGGCCGTGGTGTCGACGTGGTTGAAGAGCGACGTCTCGGCGGGGTCGAGCTTCTGGAAGTCGGAAAAGGCGGTACCCGCGCTGTTCTGTTGGTCGCTGTAGCGCTCGCGGGGGACGAAGGCGATGTAGCGGCTCTTGTAGGTCGCTGTGGCGAAGGTGAACGTCTGGACGTTGGAGAAGGCCCCGCTCGAGCTGGCCTGCATCGTGCCCAGCCCCGACAGCGTGCCGAACCTCGACAGGGCGACGACCAGTGCCCAGCGCTCGGCTGCGCAGTAGGGGCAGAACTCCGCCCCCACATAGAGGACCTCGGGCTTCTTGCCGTCGGCGAGGAGCGGCTGGCCGGTGAGAGACCGAGCGCGTGCCACCGGGACTGTGGGCGAGGACACCCCAACGGCGGCGAAGACCGAGGCGGGGACCCCCGTGACTTCCGAAAGCGTGCCGGCGGGCACGGCCTGGGGGGCCGGCCCGTTCGACGGCGTCGACGTTGTCGACGAGCCGACCAGTTTCACGATCACGAGCACCACCACGATGACCAGTACCAGCACCACGACGGCCAGCGTGAACAGGGCGGTGGGCGATCGGTGGGTGCCCGGCGCGGGCGAACCGGCCGCTGCGGTTTGGCTGCTCATGTCGCGTGGCGCCGCCACTGCGCCTTTCGCCCGATCTCTCCCACCGGACGGGTCAGTCGTCCTCGACTGCCTCGGCCGTACCCCACCCGAGCATGGCCGGCACGGTGGTCACCACCAGCACGAAGAGCAGGAACGTCACGAAGTGCACCGAGGTGCACCACAGGCAGATGTTGCCGATAATGACGAGTTCGCAGGCGACCAGGTACACGGCGAAGGCCATGCCCAGGCCGACCAGGGCGAGCCGGGCGATGTGGACGCGCCGGTCGCGGGACTTCCACGCCCATGGGGAGTTGAGAGCCACCATCACCACGTAGAAGATCAAGCCGAGCAGGGCCACCGGGACGTGCGGCCACCCTGAGAACGGCGGGAAGTACGACTCGGCGCTGGTCGTCACCTTGGTGCAGTTGATGACCCCGCTCTCCGAGCAGACGAGCGAAACCTTGGCGAAGTGGGCGATCGTCAGATAGATCGAGATCCCCAGCCCACCCAACGAAAGCACAAAGGCGGTCCACACACGCCACTGGGCCGGAGCCCCCACCGTGCCGGGGACTGTGGTCGCCGTGTCCACCGGCTGAGACGCCGTGTCCACCGGCTCAGACGTTGATGCCCATTGTCTTCGCCGCGGCCTGGACGCCCTTGCCGCTGCAGACATTCGCCGGCTTGGAGCCGTCGATCGAGCAGATTGCGGCCGATTGGTAGTTGGCCGACGTGATGATGGCCTTGGTGACCGAGTTGGATGCACTCGAGAGACCGGCGGCGATTTCGCCCCGGGTCAGTGACTGGAGGGACGACGGGACGTAGCTGGCGCCCGAGGACACGAACTTGTTGCCGAAGTTGAGGTAGGGGATCGACCCGCTCGATGTCGCCGACCCGCCCGTGAACTGGGCCGTATCGAACTTCGCCACGTTCTTCTGCTGTGTCTTGGTGAGCGGCGTGAGGATCTTGAAGCCGCCACCTGTGGGCTTGGGTTGGTTGGAGTACAACTCGACCAGCCAGTTGCCGATGTAAGTGCTTGTGTACTTGGCCGTCACGAAGGTGAAGGTCTGGGTCTTGGGGTAGACGTCGGTGGCGCTCGATTGCATCGTCTGGAGCCCCGAGAACGTCCCGAAGCGGCTGAGGGCGGCGATGACGGCCCAGCGCTCGGCCGCGCAGTACGGACAGAACTCGCCGCCCAGGTAAAACACGCCCGGCTTGCCGTCGATGGTGAGGGGCTTCTGGCCCTTGACCGGCTTGGGCGCGTTGACCGTGATGGTGGGCGATGTCACCCCGACCGAGTTGTAGACCGACTCGGGGATGTGGGTGACCTGCTTGGCGACGGTGGCTGTAACCGGCTTGGGATTCGGGACAGAGCTTGTTGTCGACGACCCCGACGCCACCTTCACCACAACCAGGACGACCACCAACAGGACCACCAGGCCGACGGCGCCCCAGGCGTAGAGGGCGGTGTTGGACCGCCGGGGCGCTCGCCTTCCTCCGCTCTTGCTCGAGCCCCCCTTGTTCGGCGGCCGGCGTGCGCCCTGTCCGCCGCCACCCGCCTTGGGACCCTTTGACGACCCCTTGGGCTGCTGCTTGGCCCCGGGCTGGTTCCGGCCCTGGCCAGGCTTCCCCTGGACGCCCTTGGCCGCTTCCTTGCCGCTGATGGCCCGGCTCTGCGAGCGGCTCCGATCCTTGTCCGCTTGCGTGCGTGGCGTCTTGTCCTGGTTGTCGCTGGCCATCTGCCGTCGGCACCTCGCGCTATGGGTGGTGTCGATCCCACCGGCCGGTCCCGCCGGGTCCGGCGGATCCAGGTGGGCTCGTGGTCCGGTCAGCGTAGACCAGGGTCCGGCTGAGGTGATTTCGGGGTCGGCAGGGGTCGGGCGGGCACGCACGCGGGGCTAGCCTCGCCGACGTGGGCACCAACGCAGGACCCCTCCCAGCCACGGGGGAGGGGATCCTGCCGAAGCCCGCAGCGACGGTCATGCTGGTGCGGGACGGTGACCACTCGAGGGCACCGCTCGAGGTCCTCATGGTCCAGCGGAACCTGCGAGCCGACTTCGTGGGCGGCGCCCACGTCTTCCCGGGTGGTGGGGTCGACGTCGCCGACGCCGGTGCCGAGGCCGAGGCCTGCGCCCAGGGCCGCACCGACGCCGAGGCCAGTGAGATCCTGAGCGTGGAGAGGGGCGGGCTCGCCTACTGGGTGGCCGTGCTGCGCGAGTGCTTCGAGGAGGCGGGCGTCCTGTTGGCCTTCGGTCCCGGATCAGACACCCTCCTCTCGCTGGACGGCCCCGGCGAGGCCGAACGGTTCGCCCACCACCGCCAGGATGTGAACGCCGGGCGCCGCCGGTTCCTCGACGTCTGCCGGGAGGAGCGGCTCACCCTGGCCGTCGACCGCGTCCACTACTTCGCCCACTGGATCACGCCCGAGGGCGCGCCGCGCCGCTACGACACGCGGTTTTTCGTGGCCGCCGCACCGCCCGGTCAGATCCCGGCCCACGACGCGGGCGAGACGATCGACGCCCAGTGGCTGCGCCCGTCCGTCGCGCTGGCTCGCCACCGCGCCGGGGAGATCGATCTCATCTTCCCCACCATCCGCAACCTGGAGGCCATCGGACGGTTCGCCACCAGCGAGGAGTTGCTCTCCGCGGCGGCGGTGGCCGGGCGCGTCCCGGCCATCCTGCCGAGGGTGGTCGTCGACGGCCGGGCCGTGCGGATCCTCCTGCCGGGGGACGATGGTTACGAGGCCGCGGTAGGCGGCCTGGTCGGTGCGGCCGCCCAGGACGTCGATGCCGCCATCCGGGCCGTGTCCAAGAACGCCAACCCGGACCCCGACCCCGGCGGCAACGCCGGCTGACGGGGTAGGAGACTCTGGGTCAGCTGCCCGAGGCCACGGCTTCGGAGATCCGGTCGAGGAGCCGGGCCGTGCAGCCCGAGCCGTCGACGACCGGGGCCACGTCTTCGGCCACGGTGGCGGCCAACGAGGCGAAGACCTCGGCCAGTTCCCCTTCGCCGAGGGCGACGGGCTCGCCGATGTCCCCGCCGCTGGCCACGTCGGGATGGAGGGGGATCGACCCCACCAGGGGGACACCCAGGTCCTCGGCGAGCCGCCGGCCGCCGCCGGTGCCGAAGAGCGCGTAGGTCGTCCCGTGCTCGCAGGTGAAGTCGCTCATGTTCTCGATCACCCCGGCCACGCGCAGGTGGCCGCGGCGGGCCATGTCGGCGGCCCGGGCGGCCACCTTCTGGGCGGCCGTCGGGGGCGTGGTCACGACCAGCATCTCGGTGCGAGGCAGCATGCGGGCCAGCCCCATCTGGATGTCCCCGGTCCCCGGCGGCAGGTCGATGAGGAGGTAGTCGAGGTCGCCCCAGTGGACGTCTTCCAAGAACTGTTGCACGGCCCGGTTGAGCACCAGACCCCGCCACATGATCGCCCGCTCCTCGTCGGCCAAAAAGCCCATCGAGAGCACCCGCAGGGTGCCGTCGCCGACGGTCCGTTCCAGCGGGACCATCTTGCCGTCACGCGCCTCGACGTCCCCGTCCATGCCGAGCAGGCGCGGCACGGAGAAACCCCAGATGTCGGCGTCGAGCACGCCGACCACCAGGCCACGCCGGGCCAGGGCCGCCGCCAGGTTCACGGTCACCGAGGACTTCCCCACCCCACCTTTGCCCGAGGCCACGGCCAACACCCGGGCATCGGGCGGCACCGCCGTGGGCGGCGCCTCTTCCCGGGCCTTCCACCGGGCCCGCGACATCACCTCGGCCCGGCCCGCGGCGTCCATTTGACCCACCACGATCTCTACGGCGCTGACCCCCGGCAGCGAGGTGAGCCGGCCCCGCACGTCGGACTCGATCTGGTTCCGCAACGGGCAGGCCGCCACCGTGAGGGCCACCTCGACGGTGACCGAGCCGCCGGGCGCGACGTCGACCGACCGCACCATCCCGAGGTCGACGATGTCGTCGCCCAGCTCAGGGTCGATCACGGCCCGGAGGGCGTCGAGGATCTCGGCTTCGGCGGGCACGTCGAGCGGCCCGGCTCCGGTCGGCCCGGGATCTCCCTCGCCGCCGGTGGCGCTGGGGGGCTTACCGGCAGGCACGAGGGCAATTCTACCGTCCGGACCCTGTCCCCCAGCCGCCCGTGCGCAGCCCGGAGGCGGCCGCCGGTAACATGTCAGGGCGCGCCGACCCCGCGGAGATGGCCTTTGGGCCCGGGGTCGGCCGACGAGACGAGTCCACGAGCGGTGCGGGGCGGCCAGGGCGGCCCCGTCGAGGAGGCAGCGGTGAGCACCACGGCCATGGTCAACATCGGCAAGAAGCCGGACCCCGTCACCCTCACCGAGGCCGCCACGGCCAAGGTGGCCGAGCTGCTGGCCCAAGAGGACGGCGAGGAGCTGGCCCTGCGGGTGGCGGTCCGCCCCGGCGGGTGCTCGGGCTACAGCTACGAGATGTTCTTCGACTCGGAGGTGGCCGGCGACGACGTGGTCCGCGAATTCGGGACCGTCAAGGTGGTGGTCGACGCGGCCAGTGCCGAGTTGCTCACCGGGGCCACCCTCGAGTTCAGCGACGGTCTCCAGGGCGCCGGGTTCCACATCACCAACCCGAACGCCACCCGCACCTGCGGCTGCGGCTCCTCCTTCAGCTGATCCCCGGCGCGGGCCCGTCGGTCCGGCCCGCCACGTGACGACCGTCGACTTCGAGCTTGACGGCCGCGCCGTCTCCGTCGAGGCCACCGACGGCACCCTCCTCGACGCGCTGCGCGAGCAGCTCGGGTGCCGGGCCCCCAAGGACGGCTGCAGTCCCCAGGGTCAGTGCGGTTGCTGCACGGTCTGGGTGGACGGCTCGCCCAGGGTCTCCTGTGTGACGCCGGTACGCCGGGTGGCCGGGCGGCGGGTCACCACCACCGACGGTCTCTCCGACGACGTGCGAGAGCGTTGGGCAGAGGCCTTCGTCGCCACCGGCGCCAGCCAGTGCGGCTTCTGCACCCCCGGGATCGTGATGCGGCTGGCCGCGCTGGAAGCGCGCGGCCGCGGCACGGACGAGGCCACCGTGCGCGGCGCCCTGGCGGCGCATCTCTGCCGGTGCACCGGGTGGCAGACCGTGGTTGAGGCGGCCGAGCGCGCGCTGGGCCAGGCGGCGTCGCCGACCCCTCGACGCGACCCGCTGCTGGCGACCTGGCGTGCCCAGCTCGAGGGCCCTGCCTTCCAGACCTCCGATGCCGACACCGTGTTGGGGAGCGCGGGCTTCTCCGAGGACGCGGCGCCCGAGGGCGCCGCCGTTGCCACCTTCGGCCGCGAGGGGGAGCTTGTGGTGGGCGAGGGTCTGTCCGCGGCCCGCCGGCTCTCCGGCAAGGTGCAGGGGAGGAACTCGACCGTGTCGCCGACCCACCCGGTGCCGGTGCCCGAGGGACCGTGGGCACTCACCCTCTCGACCACCTGGGTCGAGCCCGGCTATCTCGAGCCCGATGCCAGTTGGTGCGTTCCCGGTGGGGAACCCTCGTCGCCGCTGGGCAACGGCGGGGCCTTCGGGGGCAAGGTACAGAGCCCCGTGACCGCCGACGCCCGGCGGCTGGCCGATGAGCTCGGCCGTCCGGTGCGCGTGGTCTGGTCGCGCGAGGACGTGGTCCGCCTCGGACCCAAGCGACCCCCGGTGGCCGTCGGGGTGCGCGAGGACGGGACCGGGGTGATGCGGGTGGGACTGTCGGGAGGAGCGGCACAGGCATTGGCCGACGTCGAGGTTCTGGCGTCCCGGGTGGCGCAGGTGGCACCGGGCCTGGTGGTGGAACCACTAGCGGTCACCGGGCCCCCGACGTCGCCTGATCTGCGTGCCGCGGGCTGGGCCGAGGCGGCCGTGGTGATGGCCGCCCTCGGGGCGAGGGCCCGGGGGGATGCCGGCACAGTCCCGGTCGAGGTGTCCGGTGCCTCGGGTAGTCGGGCCTCGGTCGTCGTGCGAGCCGACGGCACGGTCGGCGTCGAGGTGTGGGCCGGCGAGGTGCTCGACGAGATCACCCTGCGCTCCTACTGCATTGGTGCGGTGCATCAGGCGCTCGGCTGGGTCCGCTCCGAGGGCATCGCCGTGGATGGCGGCGGCGAGGTGCTCGATCTCACGGTCAGGTCGTTCGGGATCCTCCCCGCGCGCGACACTCCCCGGGTGGACATCACCATTCACCCCTCAGACACCTGGCCCGTCAACGGCTCCGACGCCGTCTTCGCCGCCACCGCGGCCGCGGCCTGGATGGCCGAGGGGTTCGCGCCGCAGTGGCCCACCCGGCGCGATAGGCGGGCGGGGGCGGGCCGGTGAGCCGCCCGGTCGGGCCGTACTCGCCGGTGCTGCGCGCCGGTGAGTGGGTGATCACCTCGGGCCAGCTCGGTGTGGTGGCCGGAGCCGACGGCGCCCCGGTCGTGGTCGAGGGCGGGACGGCAGCCGAGCTGCGCCAGGCGCTGGCCAACCTGACCGAGGTGCTCGGGCGCGAGGGGGCGACCCTCTCGCAGGTGGTGAAGACCACGGTGTTCCTGGTGGACATGGCCGACTTCGCCTCGGTGAACGAGGTGTGGACCGAGGTCTTCGGCGACCACCGCCCCACCCGATCCGCAGTGGCCGTGGCCGCCCTCCCGCTCGGTGGCCGGGTGGAGGTGGAGGCCTGGGCCCATGTGCCCGGCGGCTGAGGGGCCGCACGACTGGCGGGGCGTCCCCCGCCTCTCTCACCCGACACGACTCGACCCCGACGATCCTCGCTACGAGGAGATCCTCCGTGCTCACGACACGGCCGTGGCCGCCGGTGAGGCGGGCTACCTCGACCCCGACTCTGGGCTCTTCGTGCTCACGGCCGAGTGGCTGGCGGCCCGCGGCACGTGCTGCGACCGGGGCTGCCGCCACTGCCCCTACGGGCCCGAAGGCGCCTCGAGCAGTCTCGGCGGCGGCTCGTAGCCGGGGCCGGCCGCCTCGACCATCACCTCGCAGAGACGGAGGAGGCGCAGGTCCGACAGGTACGGGCCGACGACCTGGACGCCGACCGGGAGGCCCGAGGGGGTGCACCCGGTCGGCACGGTGACCACCGGCAAGAGCACCGAACCGATGGCACCGCACCAGGCCATGGCGAACATGTGCGGGACGGCCGTGCCGTCGACGTCGAGGGAGCGCTCGGTGATGGGCCGCTCGATGTCGTGGGGGAAGGCGGCGGTCGGCATCACCGGTGCGAGCACGACGTCGTAGCGGGTGAAGAGCTCGGCCCAGGCGGCGCGCTCGTGCTGGCGCCGCTCGTTGGCGGCCAGCCACCGTCGGTGGCGGGCGACCAGGGCCTGACCCGCCCGTACGAAGGGGTCGTCGCCCTCCATGGAGTCGACGACGCAGAAAGAGGCGAACTCCTCGTCGCTGAATTTGGTGCCCTCCAGCGGCAGCACCAGCTCCTGCCAGGACTCGAGGCCGTCGGCCAGGGAGACCGGGAGGGGGACTTCCTCGACCGAGGCCCCGGCCGCCGCCAGCCGACCGGCCAAGCCATGGAGCTGCGCTTGCACGTCGGCGGCCACCGGGAGGAGGTCGGTCCCGTTCTCGAAGACCGTGGCCACCCGGATCGAGCCCACGTCGGCCACCGCCGGTCCCGCGTCCAATTCGAGGCGCCAGGCCGGGGAGTCCTCGGGAAGCGGCCCGGCGATGGCCAAAAGGGCGGTGCGCAGGTCGGCGATGCTCCGCGCCATCGGCCCCCCGCAGTTGACATCTGCTTCGGACAGCGTCCCGGGCGGTCCGGGGATGTGGCCGCGTGAGGGGACCACCCCCCACGAAGGCTTCAGCCCGAAGATGCCGCAGTAGTGGGCCGGGTTTCGGATCGAGCCGCCGATGTCGCTCCCCAGCTCGAGCGGGGTGAGCCCGGCCGCCACGGCGGCCGCCGCCCCGCCCGACGAGCCTCCCGCAGTCCGCGTCGTGTCCCACGGGTTGTTGGTGACGCCGAAGAGCTCGTTGTGGGTCTGGAAGTCGCCGGCGTAGAGGGGGGTGTTGGTCTTCCCGACGACGATGGCCCCGGCTGCCTTCAGTCGCCCCACGGCCAGCGCGTCGGTCGCTGGGACATGGGCTGCCAGCTCGGGGGCTCCTGCGGTGGTGGTGAGCCCCTCGGTCTCCCAGACGTCCTTCACCGTCATGGGCAGGCCGTGGAGCGGTCCCGCCGGCGCACCCTTGGCCGTGGCCTCGTCGGCCCGCTCGGCCGCTCGGCGGGCGCGTTCGGGGTCGAGTGCCACCACCGCGCCGAGCGAGGGGTTCAGCGCCTCGATGCGCGCCAGGTGCAGGTCGAGCAGCTCCCGGCTGGAGATCGTGCGGTCGGCCAGGGCAGCGACCAGCTCGGTGGCGGTGGCGAAGGTCGGGTCCACCCCCCGCATGGTAGGTGGGCGCGCCCCGGCGATCCCGGGGCGTCCCCGGTGGGCTGGTCAGGCGCCCTCGGGGCGTGGTGCGGGGACCCAGCCCATCTGACCGAAGCGGTAGCCGACCGACCGCACCGTCTGGATGAGGTGGGCGTGCTCCTCGCCGAGCTTGGCCCGCAGGCGGCGCACGTGGACGTCGACCGTGCGGGCACCGCCGTAGTACTCGTAGCCCCAGACCCGGCTGAGGAGGGTCTCGCGGGTGAAGACCTTGCCGGGATGGGTGGAGAGGAAGCGCAGCAACTCGTACTCCATGTAGGTGAGGTCGAGCACCCGACCGGACACGGCCGCTTGGTAGGTCTCGAGGTTCAAGAGGAGGGGGCCGTACTCGACGAGCTCGGGCTGGAGGCCCCGACCCGAGCGCCAGAAGAGATGCTCCAAGCGGGCCACGATCTCCTCGGCGTCGGCTGGCAGCACGCAGAAGTCGTCGAACAGGTCGTCGCGCAGGGCCAGCGCGGAGACCTGCCCCGGCGCCACCACCAGCAGCAGTGGCGTGACCGGAACCTCTCGGCGTCGCAGGTGCCGGCACATGGCCATGGCCGCGGCCAGGTCGTCGTCGGCGGCCACCACCGCGCCGGCCCAGCCGTCCTTGGTGGCGTCGTGCTCGGCGGCGTCGACCATCTCGGGACGGCCGACGCAGCGGAACTCGTAGCCGCCGCGCCGCAGCGCGGTCCCGAGGGTCTCGGGTAACGGATCAGGGTGACAGAGCAGGGGGTCCATGGCGAGGGTCCGGGGGCCGCTCCGGCGCTCAGCCGCCCCCGGGGCGCCGCATGGGAGTCGGGCTCGGTGTCACAACGTGGGGAGGTAGCGGTCGAGCTCGAACTGGGTGACTTTCGAGCGGTAGTCGGACCATTCCTCGCGCTTGTTGCGGATGAACCATTCGAAGACATGGTCGCCGAGGGTCTCGGCCAAGAGATCTGACCGTTCCATCACGTCCACCGCCTCGTTCAGGCTGCCCGGGAGCGAGGCGATGCCCTTGGCCTCGAGGTCGTGCGGGGTGAGGCTGAAGAGATTGGCCCCGGCCTCGGGCGGGAGCTCGTAGCCGCGTTCGATGCCGCGCAACCCGGCGGCCAGGATCACGGCGAAAGCCAGGTAGGGGTTGCAAGCGCTGTCGGGGGCGCGGTACTCGAGTCGGGTCGACTCGGGCTTGCCGTGCTTCACCACCGGGACCCGCACCAACGCCGAGCGGTTGTTGCGGGCCCAGCTGATGTGGATGGGGGCCTCGTAGCCGCTCACCAGCCGCTTGTAGGAGTTGACCCACTGGTTGGTCACCGCGGTGATCTCGCGAGCGTGATGGAGCAGGCCGGCGGCGAAGCGGTAGGCGACCGAGGAGAGGCCGTAGGGGTCCTCGGGGTCCTCGAAGGCGTTCTGCTCGCCCTGCCAGAGCGACAGGTGGGTGTGCATCCCCGAGCCCTGGACCCCCGCCAGCGGCTTGGGCATGAAGGAGGCGAACACCCCTTGCTGGCGCGCCATCTCCTTCACCACCAGCCGCACCGTCATGACCGTGTCGGCCATGGTGAGGGCGTCGGTGTAGCGAAGGTCGATCTCGTGCTGGCTGGGCGCGTCCTCGTGCTGGGCGTGCTCGACCGGGATCCCCATTTCCTCGAGCATGAGCACCGTGCGGCGGCGCAGGTCGCTCGAGCGGTCGGCCACGGTGAGGTCGAAATAGGACCCGCGGTCGAGCGTCCGCGGCCCGCCGCCGGGGTCGTCGTCGGCGAAGTAGAAGTACTCCACTTCGGGCGAGGCGAAGAAGGTGTACCCCACTGAGCGCGCCTTCTCCAGCGTCCGGCGGAGGGCATGGCGGGGGCAGCCGTGGAAGGGGGTCCCGTCCAGACTGAAGATGTCGCAGAACACTCGGGCCACGGTCTCGTCGGTCTCGTGCCACGGGAGGAGCTGGAACGTTTTCATGTCCGGGCGGGCCAGTA
>Ga0265327_10002656_pt1 | contig 18389 bp, 13 predicted proteins | sample 41621metaG_FD_202089 | JGI IMG/M metagenome (GOLD analysis project Ga0265327, IMG submission 202089) | Rhizosphere microbial communities from Carex aquatilis grown in University of Washington, Seatle, WA, United States - 4-16-21 metaG | ecosystem: Host-associated > Plants > Roots > Rhizosphere...
TATTCTCCCCTGTAAAGATATTTTCCATATATTTAATTTTCAGCAAATATAGTTATTATTAATGTAAATAAGCCGAATTAAAAATAATTAAGTCTTTCATAAACAGTATTTTACTTAGAAAAGTGCAATTTTATTAAAAATTATTTTTATTTTTCATTTAAATTTGAATTCAATTAAATATTGCTGAAAGTTTAGATATAAAAAAAAGCACAAAAATTATCAAATTTCTTTATTTGAGAAATTTTGTGCTTTTTAGTTAGAAATTTTGTAATACAAAATTCATTTCAGATTTTTAAGTTTGTCATCAAAATGAGTAATAGCTACTCTGATAATTCCTGCTATTTCAATATCGAATATAAAAATGTGCCTAAAAATACTCCAAATAGCGAATAAGCAAATACAAAAGGCTCTACCTTTGTCGTTTTAGAATTTCCTAAGGGTTCAACATAAATTATATCGTTGGGCATTAGATAATAAAACTCTGATTCTAGAATTGTTTTGCGCGTTAAATCGAGATAAGTAATTGATGATCCATCTTCAGTCTTGCGCACTAAAACAACTTTCCTGTAATTACCTGTTTCAGTCATTCCGCCAGCCAAACCAAGTGCTTGGAAAACATTAATTTGTTCGCGGTTAGCCTGATATTCGCCTGGTGTTTTAACTTCGCCTAAAACTGTAATTGTATAATTTACAAGTTTCACAACAACAGTCGATTCCTTAAAGAATTCGTTAAGTTTTTCTTGTATTAATTTTTTAGCTTCTTCCGTCGTCAGCCCTTTAACCTGAACTTTATCGACAAACGAAAAATCGAGAAAACCACCTTCATCAACAGTATAACTATTTAAATTCATGTATGTTGGATTGAAAACCGTTGGCATATTAGTCTGAAAAAAAGCACTTGTTTGCTTATCCACACTATAAATCCGAATGTATAGCTGATCACCCGCCTGAATTTTATAGGGCGCTTTTTTGTCGTTTTTAAATTCGCCTTTTATATCTTTTTTACTCTTATCTTGCAGTAAAATAACATCTTTTTTCGAAACGCAAGACGTAAATAATGATAATGCTATCAAGAATACTGCAATTTTTAATCCTGTGATTTTGCTTTTCATAATTGTTATTTTTTTGAAATTCATTTTATTTTTGATATAAATTATTATTTTATTTATTGTTTATATTTTGTCCACATGACTTACTGCAATTTATTAGTAACATATTATCAAATATTTTGCCACAAATCGATGATAGATATTTATTTTTTTAGATTTTAAACTTTAATGTTATTAATCAATTAAGTAAAAAACTAATGATAAATATTTTTATTTATATTTTTTGATATTTTATTTTCAAACAAAACTATAAGATTAAAAAATCGTACCTTTGTAACATTTACTATTGTGTTTCAAGTATTGCTTGTTCGATGTTTAACTTCCGTCCGTTTTTGTAAGCAACAACAAAGCATCCTTTTACACTGCAAATCTTTTTAAATGCGCGTGCGTCGGTATATGATTTAAATGTTCCAACCTGATATTTATACCAACCGTTCTGATTTACGCGACACTCAATTTTCTGATCGCCGGTGTAAATTTTGTTCAGCTTCTCGTTTGACAAGGCACAAGTATCTGCGGCAATCTGGACTGTAAAAAGAACATCGCCTTTTTCAAAAGGAACTTCTTTGCCATTAAAATAAGCTACAACCCTGGCGTTTTTCACACCGCACTTTTGTTTTAACAATTGCGCCGATATTATATCTTTGTAGTTACCAATTGTATATTTAATTTTATTTTTTTCATCAAGATTTTTTTCTATACCCAGACTTCCATTATAAATGCTTCGCAACTGCGATTCAAGCAATGGATCTGTCTCAGTAGCAATCAGCACCTTATATGTATATCCGGGTTTATAATTATCTTCGTAAACTTTATTATTTTTATTGTTTTTTAATGTACTTGATGATGCAAGGTTATTTGTATTGTTTTGGTTTGCTGATGTTGCATTTGCACTGCTCACCATAGGAACGGATGCTGTTGTTTTCTTTTTCTGATTAATTTTAGGATTACCGGAAAAAATTTCATTGAAATCGACATTTGTATAATCGATGGTATTAAAATCAATGGATGCAAAATCGATAGTCAAAGTTTTTTTGGAAGTATCTTTTGCATTAAAGTCAACAACAAAATAGTCTATATCCTCACCACCAAACCTATCAATCGATTCCTGATCCAGTTCATAAGAAAATCCTAAATAAATACTAAATGCCAGTATCTGTTTTTTAAGGGCATAAATTTCGTTGTCACAGACAATGCGCAATACTTGTTGGGCTTTTGGAACATCAACTATTTTTTGACTTCCTTTTTGAAGCGTTACAGCTTCGTTATGATAGTTTTCAGCAACATCTTCGGATTGTGCAGCGAGATTTTTTTCTTCTTTCGTACCCGCGAATTTTGTACGTACACTTTCTAATGCAGTATTGTAAATAGAAAACATTATTCCGGCTCCTGCTGTTATATTTTTATATGCCTTATCTTGCAAATCGTGAGCCTTTTCGCGCAAATCTTTAGCTTTAAGAGTGGCATTTTTCCTCTCATCATAAGAACCTGAAATCGATTTGTTACGCTCTTTTTCAACCAACTTCCAAAGAGAATCTACCATATCAAGCTGCATGACTCCTTCACGCAACTGATGTTCGGAGTTTCCAAGTTGTAAAGAATCCGTTGGTTTCAGTACAGCATTAATTTCAGCATAAATGAATTTTGGAAGCGGCTTTGAATTTGGCACTTCAAAACTCAACGAACTGAATGTCACTACTATAATAAAAATATAATAAAGAGATTTCATTTTATATTTATTTTTCTATTATCCATACCAAATATTATACCATATAATTATTTAATTTTACGTAAAAAAATGATATTAATTAGCAATAATTTAGCCCGCGCTTTTATCGCAATTGCCGTAATAAATTTATCTTTCCATTAAACGACAATTAGGAAATCAATATTTTAACATAATATTTCGAAAAATATAATAGTATTTAAAAATTACAAGTAAACATTCCGTTTACAGAAAGTTGCAAATTTATTTACTACTGCTTTACATTACAAAAATATTTCGATGATTTACATTAACTGTTAATAATATTAATTGTAATTTTTAACTTTGCATGATTATTGGTTTTTTTTTTTTACATTAGCGAAACTGAATTTTCAATATTGCCTAATCTAATCTTAAAATAAATGTATATGAGAAATGCCTCATTTTTAACGACTCTGATTGTGGGCGTAGTGCTAACAATCTTAGTAAGTTGTTCTCACAATAATGGCGTTCTTGACAAAGTGCCGGAAATGGCGACCGTCGCTATAAGCGAAGTGCAAAAACTTAAATCTGAAGAAACTTACAGACATTTAGATAGTTTGAGTGCTGCTTATCTTGATTTGGAAAGACAAATAAAAAAAATCAAACAAAAATCAGTTTCGGAAATGAACGATATTTTTGAAAAAGAACACTTCGGCATTTTTTTACCAGTTGAACAAAAAGGTGGTAAAGAATTATTTATCATCAAAAGAGTTGTGATTTCTGAAGTGGTTTGGGATGAAACCTCCGAACCAACGATTAATATTAATGCTGAATTTATCGCCAAAATTTCGATAAAAAATGTAACTGTAAACGTCGATTTTGTTGATGTAAATAATAAAGTTATCGACAGTGGAAAGTTATTTTTCTCAGCGCCAAATTCACGAACCAAAAGTCGATTATTATCAAAGAAAGCGCTTGATGTTGGCGAATACGCCATACTAAGCGGAAATTGTAAATTTGCTCATCTCAAAAATTTTGCAAGGATAATTGTAAAATAATCTCACACTCTTTTTTGATGCAAATTAAATTACCTGATTTAGCTGCGTTTGATACAGAAAAAAGCCAGATATGGAAACAAACCATTGAAGGATTTTATACTTATTTAAAAATTGAACGAGTGCTTTCTCAAAATTCAATTGAGGCATATTTGCGCGATATATCTACGTTTGTAAACTTTCTTGGAATCAAAAATTATTTATTGTTGCCAAATCAAATTGACCCTGAAATTTTAAAAGATTTTGGGCAATGGCTAACTGAAAATAGTCAAAACGAGCGATCGCAAGCAAGAATGATAAGCGGACTAAGAACTTTCTTCAAATTTTTAATGCTCGACGAACAGATAAGTATAAACCCAATAAAAAATATCGAATCGCCAAAAATTGGACGCAAACTGCCCGACGTGCTTACGGTTTACGAAATTGATAATCTTATTGCTGCAATCGATTTAAGCAAACCCGAAGGTCATCGCAATAAAGCAATTATTGAAACGCTTTATAGTTGCGGATTGCGTGTTACAGAATTATTAGACCTTAAAATTTCCGATTTATATTTTGAGCAACAGTATATAAAGGTTTCGGGCAAGGGGGACAAGCAAAGGCTTGTTCCTATTGGCGACAAAGCCATTGAAAACATTAATTATTACATTACAAATTATCGCAATCATCTCGACATCAAAAAAGATTCACAAAATATTTTATTTTTAAATCATTATGGGCGAAAACTTACACGTGTCATGATTTTTACGATTGTAAAAAGTCTTGCAACACAAATTGGTCTGACAAAAAAAATAAGTCCGCATACTTTCAGACATTCTTTTGCAACACATTTAATTGAAGGTGGTGCAGACTTACGCGCAGTGCAACAAATGCTTGGACATGAAAGTATTCTAACTACCGAAATTTATACACATCTCGATCGCGAATATCTTCGCGAAACAATTATTTCGTTTCATCCGCGCAATAAAAGATAAACAAATAATTCTGCCAGATTTCCAAAATCTGGCAGATTTTATCTTCTAATTTAATGTACAGGTTGTTCTAACATTTTAGCTGGACTTGGCGCTTCGCCTTTTACGATAGTCATTTCGTTTATCAGGTTTGTGGCGCCCGATATTTTGTCGATAATAAATAAAATGAAACGAATGTCGGCACAAATACATTTTTGTATGGCAGGTTCGTAAGCTATGTCGCCACTCATTGCTTCCCAGTTACCGTCGAATGCTGCACCAATTAATTGACCTTTTGCGTTTATTACCGGACTTCCGGAATTACCACCGGTTATATCATTATTAGTAGTAAAGCAGGTTATTATTTCGCCATTTTCGGCGTATTGACCAAAATCTTTTTTATAGTAAAGTTCTTTTAATTTTTTAGGAACAATAAATTCAGCGTTGGTCGAATCTTCTTTTTCAATGTAACCTTTGAGCGTTGTATAATATTTATAAATAACGCCGTCAGCAGGTTCGTAGCCATCAACTACACCGTAAGTCAAGCGCATGGTAGAATTTGCGTCGGGATAAAATGTTTTGTCCGATTCCATTTCCATCAGTGCAGTTATAAATAAACGATCTCCTTTTTGCAAACTGTTATCGAATGCAGCGCCTTGTACTCTAATATTTCTAAAAACACTAATAATGTCTGCCGATGTTTTAACGGTCAAATCTTTTGAAAATGTTTTTGCATCTGGATTTTTTAAGAATGCGTAAAACTTTATCGAGTCGGCAAAAATCGATTTCGCAAACATTTTTTCTACATATTTGTCAATGTCTTTTTGGTAGTTGATTCCAAAATCTTTGTAAAATGGCGGATAAAAATCTTTACTCACACTTTCGTAATACATTTTTAACATTGCCGACATAATCTTTTTATCTGTTTCGGGATAATAGTCTTTATAAAATTTTTCGGCAGCCGATTTAAGTTCATCCAGTTTTGCTTTTAGCGCATCTTTTTTAGTTTTGTCATTCAGCAATTCTTCCAAGCCCCTGCATTGTAGCACAAAAGTCGTAATTTCGCAACCTTCTATGAGCGCTTCGTACAAATAATTTTGCGTTGCATTAAAAGTTTTGCGGCTCGCAATTGCCTTTTCAATTAAACTGAAAGACTCGCCATATTTCAATTTCCTTGTGTTATCGAGATTCATCCAATCAGTTAATTTTTTTTCAATTGCCTTTTTCTTTGCAATGACATCTAAATTTTTCAACCCTCTGTTCTGACCGATTGAATATTTCCAGTAATTAGCACTCTCGGCGTATTTAGAAGCATATTGAATTCTTACTTTAAGGCTTTTGTCCATGTCTTCTTTCATCAGACTTAATTTTTTTGTGCGGACTTTTACTCTGACGGCGTTTGTATTGTCGATTGTTTCTTGCGTTTCCCATGATGTTATATATCTGCTGGTTCTCCCCGGGTAACCCATTACCATTGCAAAATCGCCTTTTTTAATCCCGTCGAGCGAAATTGGAAAATGGTATTTTGGTTTTAACGGAACATTGTTGGGCGAATAATCTGCCGGCGAACCATCGGGGCACAATAAATGCGGAAAACGCTGAAATCGCCGGTATGTCGGGGCCATTCCCAGTTGTCGGTGTCGCCACCAAATTTGCCAATCGATTCGGGTGGTGCAAATACAAGTCGAATGTCTTTGTAGGTTTCATAAATGAAAAGAAAAAACTGCGTTCCGCGAAACATCGGCATTACCCTTGCCTCGTACCATGGTTTGTCAAGTTTTGCTGTTTTTTCTAACTCCTGCATTCGTCTGTATATGGTCATGGAGCGTTCTTCTTCGCTCATGCCGTCTTTTACAACCGACAAAACTTCGCCGGTAATATCGGTAATATTTATAAGAAAGCTGGCAGTTTTGCCCGGATTTGATAATTCCTCAGCGCGGTTGTGCGCCACAAATCCATTGGTAAGATAATCGTGCGCGACTGAACTGTGCGCCTGAATTTCTTCGTATCCGCAGTGATGGTTTGTTAGCAACAAACCGTCTTTCGAAATTAATTCGGCGGTGCACATTCCGTGGTCGAGCGCCACCACAGCATCTTTGAGCGACGCATTATTAATATCATAAATCTGAGCGGCTGTCAGTTGACAACCCAGCTCTTTCATTTTCGAGATATTCAGTTTTTGTACCAGCATCGGTAGCCACATGCCCTCGTCTGCGCGAAGGATTGTACTCACCAACATCAGAATTGCGAAAGTTGTTAAAAGAATTTTTTTCATTTTATTAAAATTAATAAGTTAGATTGTTTGCCTCAATTTCGAGACAAAAATGAGTTTGGATTTATCAACCAATAAAACAAGTATTTGTCTCGAAAATTAAGGTCGATTAAAAAGTACAAATTAAGAAATATTAAATTGCAAATCAAAGAAAAATTGAGTTTTTCATATCAAAAAAATATATCTTTGCAATTCTATTTAAAATTGTTTTATGATACGACGAAATCAGGCTAAACCAGACATCAGAGATTTGACTTTAGATTATTTGCAGGATTTTATGACCAGCAAAGGCGAAAAAAACTTTAGAACAAAACAGGTTTACGAATGGCTGTGGAAAAAAGGCATCAATTCGTTCGACGCCATGAGCAACGTTTCGAAAACTATCCGCGAAGTGTTAAGCGAAAGTTTTACTTTTCATAAATTAGAAGTTGCTACAATAAAAAAAAGCAAAGAAGATAAAACCATCAAAACTGCATTTACTTTGCACGACGGTTTACAAATTGAAAGCGTTTTGATACCGTCGCAAGACCGCGTAACAGCATGTATTTCGACGCAGGTTGGCTGTCCGCTGGGATGCAAATTCTGCGCGACCGGTTCCATGAAATATCAGCGCAACTTGAGTGTCGGCGAAATTTTTGAGCAAGTTATTTTTCTCGACAAACAATCGAACGAAGAGCATAATCACGGATTGTCGAACATTGTGATAATGGGCATGGGCGAACCTTTGCTCAATTACCAGCATGTTATGACGGCTATCCATCACATCACCGCGCCTGATGAATTGGGAATGTCGCCGTCGCGCATTACTTTATCGACTGCCGGACTTGTTGACCAGATAAAAAGACTTGGCGACGACAAAATAAAATTCAATCTGGCAATATCGCTGCACACCGTCAACCAAATAAAACGCGACCACCTGATGCCGGTGAATAAGTCGAATCCGTTGCACAAAATATCCGAAGCCGTAAAATATTTCTACGATAAAACCGGCGCCAGAATTACTTACGAATATTTGTTAATTAAAGATTTCAACGATTCTATCAGCGACGCGAAAGAACTGGCGACGTTTTGCAAAATTGCGCCATGCAAAATCAATCTGATAGAAATGAATCCGGTAAAAGACAGCACATATTTACGCTCGACGCCCGAACGCACAAAAGCATTTTTCGATTTTCTGGAAAGTAAAAATATGGTCGTCAATCTGCGCAAAAGCAAAGGTGCAGACATTGATGCTGCTTGTGGTCAGTTGGTGAAAAAAATTAGCATTTGATAATTTAAGTTAAAGCATGCTTTCTTTGAACGACATTCGTTTTTCAACAACTTTTGACGATGCAGACTTAGATTTTTTACGGATTGTTTGCATCGAAGAAGATTTGGATTTCACCGATTTTGAAAAGTCAACAAAAAACATTTATATTATCGCACGATTTGAAAACAAATTGATTGGTTGTAGTCGCATCCGCATTCATCCCGGAAATATTTACGAACTTGGCACCGTTTGGGTTGACAAAGATTACAGAAGTCAAGGCATTGCAAAACAGATGATAAATAATTTGTTGTCGCAAATTGATACAAAAATTTATTTGATTACCGATTTCGAAAACACCAAATATTATACAAAATACGGATTTGTTATCAGCGACGAAATTCCTGCTGTTTTACAATCGAAGTTTAACTATTGCATCAAAGCCTATCCTTGGTTCAAAATTTACTTGATGGTAAAAGACAAGTAACGTCGCAGACCTTCCGACTTTAATTTGATGGATGAAACATCAATAATTTGGATATTCATTTTTGTTTCATATTTTTGTCGCTTCAAATTTGAATAAAATAACAATTAAAAAATAATTCTATGTGTTCAATTTTAGGGATATTTGATTTGAAAAGCGATGTTTCGCCACTACGTCAGCAAGCATTGGCAATGTCGAAAAAAATGCGTCATCGCGGACCGGATTGGTCTGGCGTTTTCACTTGCGACAAAGCGATACTTGCACACGAACGTCTTTCAATCGTTGACCCACAATCGGGTGGACAACCACTTTTTAGCAAAGACGGAAATTTAATTCTGGCAGTAAATGGCGAAATTTATAATCATATACAATTGAAAAAAGACTTAGCCGAACCCTACGAATTTCTTACACATTCTGACTGTGAAATTATTCTGGCATTATATCGTCAAAAAGGTGCAAATTTCATCGAAGATTTAAATGGAATTTTTGCATTTGCATTATACGACAAAGAAAAAGATTTATACTTAATTGCCCGCGATCATATTGGCATTTGCCCGTTGTATATGGGTTGGGATCAATGGGGAAACTTTTATGTGGCGTCAGAATTAAAAGGACTTTCGGGCGTTTGCACAAAGATTCAGGAATTTTTACCCGGACATTATTTGTACAGCAAAGAAGGAAGTACATTAAAACGTTGGTACGAGCGCGATTGGACAAATTACGAAAATGTCAAAGATAATGTTACAGATTTAAATGTTTTGCACGAAGCGCTCGAAGCAGCAGTTCACCGTCAACTTATGTCTGACGTTCCGTATGGCGTTTTGTTGTCGGGCGGTTTAGATTCATCAGTCATTTCTGCAATTGCAAAGAAATATGCAGCGCATCGTGTGGAAAGTGATGATATATTAGAAGCTTGGTGGCCACAATTACATTCGTTTGCCGTAGGACTTGTAAATTCACCTGACTTAATTGCAGCACGCTTGGTTGCACAACATATTGGCACAGTGCACCACGAAATAAATTTTACAGTTCAGGAAGGGCTTGACGCCATCCGCGACGTTATTTATCACATCGAAACCTACGACGTAACTACAGTTCGTGCATCAACGCCAATGTATTTGCTGTCGCGCGTTATAAAATCGATGGGAATAAAAATGGTTCTCAGTGGCGAAGGTTCTGACGAAATTTTTGGCGGATATTTATATTTCCACAAAGCGCCCAGCGCAGAAAAATTACATGAAGAAACTGTCCGCAAATTAAGTAAACTTCATTTGTACGATTGTTTGCGCGCCAACAAATCTTTGGCAGCATGGGGAGTCGAAGGTCGCGTACCGTTTTTGGACAAAGAATTTTTAGACGTAGCTATGCGTCTCAATCCGAAAGATAAAATGTCGGGCAATGGTGTGATAGAAAAATATGTATTGCGTAAATCTTTTGCCGATTATTTACCCGAAAGTATTGCGTGGCGTCAAAAAGAACAATTCTCTGACGGCGTGGGTTATAGTTGGATTGATTCGTTAAAAGAAATGGTCAACAGAGAAGTGAGTGACGCACAATTAGCAAACGCAAAATTCCGTTTCCCAATAAATCCGCCACAAAACAAAGAAGAATATTTCTACCGTTCTATTTTCAGCGAACATTTCCCATCAGATTCAGCAGCGCAATGTGTACCGTCAGTTCCGTCGGTAGCATGTAGCACGCCCGAAGCATTGGCTTGGGACAAATCGCTTTCTGACTTGATTGACCCGTCAGGTAGAGCCGTTAAAAGCGTACACAACGAAGGATACAAATAATTTACAATTAATAATGGACAATGGACAATTCACTCAATTGCCCATTGTTCATTATTATAAATATTTAACATTCGCTAAATAAGCCGATACTATTTTGTTATCAAATAATTAAAAGCGCCTTGAAATTAGAATTGCATCAAACTCAATTAGCTGAATTTTTCTTTCAAAAAAAAGTTTAACTTTGCCGGATATTTTTATAAAAAATCGTAACGATTCTTTGTTAATACATTAGCATCGTTTCAATATTAACGAACCAAAACAATTTTTATGGAGCAATTTAAAAAGCTGAACAATATAGTAGGTTGGATTGTATTTGCAATTGCCACAGCCACATATTTGCTCACCATCGAACCCACAGCAAGCTGGTGGGACTGCGGCGAATTTATTTCGACATCATACAAACTCGAAGTTGGACATCCGCCCGGCGCACCGTTATTTATGATTCTGGCGCGGTTCTTTATTTTGTTTGCTTTTGGCAATGCCGCAAAAGCTGCAATCATGGTGAACATTTTGTCAGCTTTAATGAGTTCGTTTACAATTTTGTTTTTGTTTTGGTCGATAACACACATTGCACGTAAAATTCCTATTATTCTGGGCAACGAAGTTTCTGGCGAAATGACAATGGCGCGGACAATTACGATACTTGGCGCCGGCGCCATCGGTGCACTTGCATTTTCGTTTACCGATTCGTTCTGGTTCAATGCTGTTGAAGGCGAAGTGTATGCTTCGTCGTCATTCTTTACAGCAATCGTCTTTTGGATGGCGCTAAAATGGGAAGAAGCCGCCGATGAAAAATATGGAAACCGTTGGTTGGTATTGGTAGCTTATTTTATGGGACTTTCAATTGGTGTGCATTTGCTCAATTTATTAACCATCCCATCAATTGTTTTCATTTACTATTTCCGCAAACACGAAGTTACAACTAAGGGAATGATTTTGTGGTCTGCTTTGTCAATAATTATTTTAGGATTTGTTCAATACGGCATTATTCCCGGTATTCCTATTTTGGCAACTAAATTCGAACTGCTTTTTGTAAATGGATTCGGGTTGCCATTTAATTTGGGTTCGGTTGTTTTCGCAATTTTAACTATTGGGTTGCTTGCTTATGGAATTTATTATACTTATAAAAAAGGACATGCATTATTAAATACGGTCATTTTATTCGTAACGGTTATTATTATTGGCTACTCATCGTTTGCCATAGTTGTAATTCGCTCTGCTGCTGATCCGGTACTAGATGAAAACAGTCCGGACAATGCTTTCAATTTGCTGTCATACCTTGACCGCGAGCAATATGGCGACAGACCATTATTATACGGACAATATTTTAACGCACCCGTTACAAAACAAGATTACGGCAGCGAAACTTACACGCCACTTGGCAAAAAATATGTTGTTACCGACCGCAAAATTGAATACTCTTATGACCCACGTTTCGAAACATTTTTCCCGCGCATGTATAGCTCCGAGTCGAGTCATATTCGCGCGTACAAAGTCTGGTCAAATTTTGTGGGCGTTCCTTTATCAGTCGAGCGAAACGGAAATAACGAAACCATCCGCAGACCCACGTTCTTAGAAAATCTCCGCTTTTTTTTCAGTTATCAGGTTGGGCACATGTACATTCGCTATTTTATGTGGAACTTTGCCGGAAAACAAAACGACATTCAGGGACATGGCGGTTTTACAAAAGGCAATTGGATTAGCGGCATCAAATTTATTGACGAATGGCGACTTGGACCACAAGACAATTTACCTGACTATCTGGCAAATAATAAAGGAAAGAACAAATATTTTCTTTTACCGTTTTTACTGGGCATCATCGGTTTGTTATATTTATATAACGTCCATAAACGATATTTTTGGGTTGTTCTTTTGTTTTTCTTTTTCACTGGTTTGGCAATTATACTTTATTTGAATCAAACGCCATATCAACCGCGCGAACGAGATTATTCGTATGCCGGATCGTTTTACGCTTTTGCCATGTTTATTGGTTTTGGCGTTATGTCAATTGTCAATTATCTTGCAAAAAAATTCAATCCGCAGACAACAGCAATCGCAGTTTCGTTTGTTTGTTTGCTGGCAGTGCCTTGTGTTATGGGTGCGCAAAACTGGGACGATCACGATCGCTCTGGTCGTTATTCTGTGCGCGACTGGGCTTCGGATTATTTAAATTCTTGCGACGAAAACGGAATGATTCTTACTTTTGGCGACAACGACACTTTTCCGCTTTGGTATTGTCAGGAGGTGGAAGGCATTCGTACCGACGTCCGCGTAATAAATATGAGCTTGCTCGGAACAGACTGGTATATCAATCAGATGAAACGTCGCGCGTATCTTTCTGCGCCGGTGCCATTTACAATTCCGTATGAAAAATATATTCAGGGTACAAATGATTATCTTCCGGTTGTCGAAAAAATGAAAGAATCTGTAGATGTACAAAAAGTTCTTGATTTTATTTTGTCTGACAATCCGCAAACCAAACTCGATTACGACGACCAAAAGTTGAGTTACATTCCTACGCGCCATATCCGTATTCCTGTTGATGCTGAAAAAGTGTTGGCTGCCGGAGTCGTCAAAAAAGAAGATTCAGCTAAAATTGTTAAATTCATCGAAGTTACACTGAGTAAAAATTATATTACCAAAGCCGACTTTCTTATTTTCGATTTACTGGCACATTACGATTGGAAACGTCCGTTCTATTTTGCATCGAGCGCCGGACACGACGAATTTATGGGACTCGAAGAATATTTCCAACTCGAAGGTTTTGCGTACAGACTTGTGCCGATTAAAACACCGATTACCGACGATGAAGTTGCAGGACGTGTGAATTATGAAAAAATGTACGATAACGTAATGAATAAATTTAAATGGGGACGTATGAATGCGCCCGATTTCTTTATGGACGAACACAACTTGCGCAATGTTTCGATTATGAATCCGCGTGAAAATCTCAGTCGTCTTGCCGATGCTTTGCTTGATGCAGGAAGACGTGATTCAGCAATCAAAGTTCTCGATTTAGTAGTTGACCTGACACCAGCTGATAAAATGCCGATGAATTATTACAACTTGGGAATTATTTCTGCCTACTACAAAGCCAAAGCGTATGACAAAGCAAACAAACAAGTGCGTCAATTTGCTTTGATTTGCAAAAAAGAACTCGATTATTATTTGTCGCTGACCAAAGATTATGCAGCAAGCGTGGATTATGAAAAACGTATGGATTTGCATATTATGGATCAGTTAGTAAAACTTACTGAAGCAAATAAACAAGACGAAATGTACAAAGAAGTAAAAGCAATGATGGACAATGCCGTAAATAAAATGCAACTTCAAAACCCATCGTCAGTGCAACAAAATCAAGATGGCGAATAGGTAATTGTAATCAGTATTCGGTAATCAGTATTCGGTGACAATTAATTTTCGAATAATTTGGACGATAGAATAAAAAAACATTATTTTTGCAATTCGAAAATCTGAAAGTCAAAATAAAATTAATATTGCTGACATTCTGTAAAATATAAAATATGGAGTTTGTCGAAAATATCAAGGTGAATCATCCTGCGGTCTATAAAATTTTAAGATATTCTGTATCTTTCATTTTGGTTTTTGGATCGTTTTTGATTATAACACCATTGATTGCATTTTTTTCGATTGTGGTGTTGGTTGCAGCAGCGCTCGGCGTAGGCGTAAATGCTGCGACATATAGCGTGTCGTTGTCAAACAGTCTTGTAAAACAACTTGTAACAGGAATCATTATTGTGCTGGCGGTTGTCTGGCTGGCGTTTTCGTTCTTAGACATTTATACGCATCACGGACAAGAAATTGCTGTCCCGAATTTTAAAGGTCTAACAGTTTCCGAAGTAGAAAAATTAGCCGACTCGAAAAATTTACGATTCGAAGTGTTAGATTCTGTTTACCGGAATGACAAAACAAAAGGCACAATTGTAGAACAAATTCCACCACCCAATTTCAACGTCAAACAAAACCGTACTATTTTTGTTACAATAAATGCATTTGGTTCGGAAATGGTTCGCGTTCCAAATCTGATTGGAAATACCTTGGTGCAAGCACAAGCCGATTTGGAAATCAGCGGTCTTAGCATTGGGCGTCTTGAGTATGTTCCCGATATTGCAAAAAATGTTGTGAAAGGTCAAAAATACAAAGGAAAACAAATTGCCGATGGCGAACAAATTCCAAAAGGCTCGCGTATCGACTTGGTGCTGGGACGCGGAATTGAAGCCGGAGCCGAAACTCCGGTGCCCGATTTAATTGGGTTAACTAAAAATTCTGCCGTGCAACAAGCAACTTCTTCGTATTTCAACTTAGGCGCTGTTATTTATGATACGGGTATTTCAAATCGCGCTGATTCGTTAAAGGCAATGATTTGGAAACAAAATCCTGCACCTAATCAAAACGCAAGTCCCGGTTCGTTAATCGACATATATTTGACAAACGATCAAACAAAAATCCCAAAAGATACAATCGAATAAAATATTTGACGTTATCTTTTAGCCCGTCAGATTCGAAACGGCAGAAGAATTTAAAATCGAAAAAAAAACTGAATGTATAAGAAAATAGTCTTTTTAATTATTTTTGTTGTTGAACTTAATATTCATTTATTTTCTCAGGAAGTCTTGTTGGGTTTGCCAAACAACCCAGTTATAAAAAATTATATTGACAATTCAAAGTCAAAAGAAAAATATAAAGCCGCAACCGACACATTAAAACTTCCTTTTTTCGACGATTTTTCAAATTCAAATATTTATCCAGACCAATTGCGTTGGGTAAATAATTTTGTATTCATCAATCAAACCAATATTGTGATCGATTCAGCAAATTCTTATTTGCCGCCATCGATTGGTGTTGCAACTTTCGATGCGCTCGACGAAACCGGCAATTTATATAATTTATCTGTTGGCGTTCCGGCAGTTGCCGATTTTTTAACATCAAAACCCATCGACTTAAATTATCCAAACGATACAACCATTTTTTTGAGTTTTTATTTTCAGCCCGTAGGATTGGGTTACGCAATGTTGCCCGAAGATTCGCTGATTGTCGAATTTAAAGATATTATCAACAATGTTTGGGTAGAACAATGGTTTGCTCTTGGCGACACATCGGTAAAGCCTTTTAAATTTGTACGGTTACCGGTGCGCGATAAAAATTTCCTTCAAAATGGTTTTCAGTTCAGGTTTAAAAATTATGTTACGCTTCAGAATGTTTTGCCTGCGAGTAAAATTGTAAATCAGGATTTCTGGAATGTCGATTATATAAAATTGGATAGAAACCGTACAACAGACACGATAATGCACGATATTGCGTATGTTTTACCAATTAGTTCTCCGTTGAAAAATTACCAGCAAATGCCATGGAATCATTTTAAAACAAGCCCGTCAAAATTTTTAAGCGGTAGTTCTTATGTCAAATACAAAAATAATGATGACCGAACTCGATATACCAACGATAGACTATTTTCCATTACCGATTTGCTTGATAACACAGCGCCTTTTTTATATAAATTTGGTCAGGATTCTATCAGTCCAACACGAAGTATCAATTACAAAATTCCATTAAGCTATAATTTTACTTCAACGTCAACCGATTCCGCCATATTTCTAATGCAAAGTTCTTATACGTCCGATGTGTTTGATTCGGTTTGTAACAATTCGGTAAGTCGCGTTCAGAAATTTAAAAATTATTACGCTTATGACGACGGAACTGCCGAAGATTCATGGGGATTAATTGGCGACGGCTCTATCAACGGACGACTGGCATACCGGTTTTATATTGCCAAAACCGATTCGTTACAAGCAATTCAGTTTTATTTTACGCCGGCGCTTAATCTTGCAAATCAGCAGTACTTCCAATTAATTGTATGGAACGCGCAGGTTGCAACTACAAATGGTGTTACGGACACAATTCCATTAACACGCATATTTCAACAAATTGGTTATTTACCTGAATTTACGAATCAACTTAATCAATTTTATACTTACCCGCTTTTTGGATCGAACAACAACGATACTTCCATTGTCTTGGCGCCCGGATATTATTTCTTTGGCTGGGAACAAACCACCGAAGATTTTTTAAGCGTTGGACTTGATCGAAATTCAGATGCAATGTCAAACGTTTATTTTAATGTCGAAAATTACTGGGAACATTCGCGTTTCAAAGGCGCATTGATGATAAGACCGGTTTTTGGAAACCGCCGCGATGTTATATATACCGGAATTGCAACGCCGACTGTCAAAGCTTCTGATAAATTTGCAATTTATCCTAATCCCGCAAACGATTTAATAAATATTGCGTTTGACGGAGATAAAACAAAAATTAATAACGTTGAGTTGTATAATACAATTGGTCAGTTGCTTTATCGCCAAAACAATTTGAATGCAATTGACGTCCGTAATATTAAAGCAGGTTTTTATTTACTCAAAATTAATAATGACGGCAACTCAATTACGAAAAAAATATTAATTGGACGTTGATGTTGGTGTTGGAATAGTTGTTGCTGGATTATTAGGCGTTGCAGGATTTGCCGATGTTGAATTATTGGGCGAAAAATTGTTTGGCGAAAAATTATTCGGCGAAAAATTACTTTGATTTATCAGATTATCTTTTGTCTTTTCTAATTCTTTTAAAACAGGGTTTTCTAAAATATCGGTTTTCAAACTATTAAGCGTATTTTTAGCGTCAATCACTTCTTTCTCCATATCGGCTGACATAATTTCGCGTTTTACATCTTCGGTAGCTCTGCGCAGTTCTGCCATTGCTTTACCAAAAGTTCTTGCAATTTCCGGAATTTTTTTGGGACCAAACAACATCAAAAATGCAAAGACAACAAGCATAAATTCGCCGCCGCTAAAATCAAAAAAAAGTAATGGTATGTCGGAGAAAATTTTAATCATATTTTAAACTTTTAATCGTCTTTTTTCAACATACAAAAATACAAATCTAATTTAACTTTGATGCAATTACGCAAGTTTTTTTATACGATTTAACATTTCCCAGCAAATCAAAAACTTCGACATAGAAAATGTAAATTCCTATTGCAGCTTTGGTATTTTGTTCAGTCAGACCGTCCCAACTGAAAACGCCCTGATTGCTCAACATTTCATTTTTAACCAAACGTTTTATTAATCGACCTTTGCTGTCATAAATTGTAACATTGGCAACATATCCGCTTTTGTCAAACTGATAACTAAGATTTGTAACGTCATCATGTCCATCATTGTCCGGCGAAAATATTTCGGGCGACACACTCAGTTCTGCATCGGTTTTTTCAACAACGTTGACTTGCGAATTTCTATCGGCAGGAGTAGCAAAACCTGCGCTTTCGGCAGCCGAATGCCAGTTTGTGCGGTCGTTTGTCTGACGGTTTTCATCTAAACGTTCCAGCGAAACGCCGTGAAAGTCTTTCAACAATTGAAAATGCATACTTTGGTCGTAACGAAAGTCGTCGATAACATTACGGTTTTTGTCAACCAACACCACGCTTCCTTTATCAGAATTGTAAGACGGCAAAATCGGGATTTCCAGAATCATTTCGGGATGCGATGTTCGGTATGTTTTGATAATATTTTCTGCGTCTTCGGTTACAACAGCATATTGATTTGGTTGCAACAAAAAACTCGAACTTTGCAAAGGTTGATAACCGGTTAGTTGTAAATAAACAGCGTCGCGCGTGGCAATAAAATAATTTTGCAAGTCAATGACTTTCGTCGAGCGGTTATAAATCTCAACAAAATCGTAACCACCGGTATATGGACTGAATAAAACTTCGTTTACAACCA
>Ga0265327_10002657_pt1 | contig 18376 bp, 10 predicted proteins | sample 41621metaG_FD_202089 | JGI IMG/M metagenome (GOLD analysis project Ga0265327, IMG submission 202089) | Rhizosphere microbial communities from Carex aquatilis grown in University of Washington, Seatle, WA, United States - 4-16-21 metaG | ecosystem: Host-associated > Plants > Roots > Rhizosphere...
CCATCTCGGCACAGTGCACGTGGCTCTCGGGCGTCTCGTCGAAGGTCGAGCTGACGACCTCGCCCTTGCAGTGCCGGCGGAAGTCGGTGACCTCCTCGGGCCGCTCGTCGACGAGCAGGATGATGAGGCGGGCCTCCGGCGCGTTGGCCGCGATGGAGTTGGCCATGTTCTGCAGGAGGATGGTCTTGCCGGTGCGCGGCGGCGCCACGATCAGGCCGCGCTGGCCAAAGCCGACCGGCGTGATGATGTCGACCATCCGCATGGAGACGTCCTTCTGCCCCTGCATCTCGAGCCAGATGCGCTTGAGCGGATAATAGGGGGTGAGCTCCTCGAACGGCTTGACCTTGGAGACATCCTCGGGCGCGCCGCCCATGACCGTGCGAATCTTCACGACGGAAGGGCAGCGGTCATTGGCCTGCGGCGGCTGCACCTGCACCTCCAGCTCATGCCCGCGCCGGAGGCCAAACTTGCGGATGAAGCCCTCGGGGACGAAGGCGTTTTCCGGATACAGCCGGTAATTGACGGCCGAATGCACCACGAAACCGTGACCGCGATCAGTCAGGTCGAGCCAACCGCGGTCCAGCAACGGGATCCTCTGCTCGGCGGCGGCGGAAAAAATTCCGCCCAGCAGCTGCTTGCGGTTCGGCACGCCCTCGATCTTGACCCCGAGGCCCTTTGCCTTGGCGAGGAGTTCGGCGTGGCCCAGCGGATAAAGCTCGTTCAGCCAGATCGGTTCCGCCTTCCGGGAGGCGATTTCGTCGGCAACCTTGTCGAGCGCCGCCAGGTCGGTGAACCGTTGCGGGTCCGGCAGGTCTCCATAATAAACCTCGCCCTTCGGGGGCGGCGGCTGGGCCGGGTGCTTCGGGCCGCCATTCTGGAACTTGTTCCATTTGCCGCCGCCGCCACCGCCACCACCGCCACCGCCGCGAAAATGTTTGTCCCGGAAACGGCGCCCGAATTTTCCGCCGCCCCCACCCTGCTGGAACTGGCCGCCGTCGTCGCCGCGGCCTTCGCCGCCGCCATCGTGGGACGGTTGGTCGGGCGGCAACGCCGCCTCGCTGGGTGGCGGGGGTGCGGCCGGAACCGCCGGCTCCTCCTGGCGGGCGGCAACCGGCTCGGGGGCCGGCGCCTTGCGTTCCTCCACGGGCGCCGGGGCGGGCGCGGGTGCGGCCGCCGCGCTCTCCGCCGCCTTCGCGGCCTTGTCCGGCTTGCCGGTGCGATAAAGGCGTGAACGGGTGCGCGTGCGCTTCTTCGGCGCGCTGGCGGATTCGGTGCCGGTGTCGGCATCGTGAGTGTCCTCGGATGAGGGCGAAGGAACTTCCATTAGAGGTGCCTGCTAGGCGGGTTGTAGTTGAAGAAGGCGCGGGGCCAGCAGATCCACCTGTTCACCCAAAAACTGGAGGGAGCCGTCATTCAGGATGACAAAATCGGCCAACTCGCATTTGCGGGCCAGGGGCAGCTGCTTGGCGATACGCTGGCGGGCGAGCTCGGGCGATACACCGCGCTGCTCCAGCCGCCTTAGTTGAGTGGACAAGTCTGAGGTGACACAGATGGTGAAATCAAACCAATTATTCAGCCCCTTTTCGAACAACAGGGGAACCTCCACGATGAATCTCTGCCCGCGGCTGGCGGCGAACAGCGCCCGCCACCGGGCGTACAAACGCGGGTGCAGCAGGTCCTCCAGCCACCGCAGCGCGTTGTCGTCGGCAAAGACCAGCCCGGCCAGGCGTTTTCGCGAAACCTGCCCGGTGGCGTCGATGACCGCCTCGCCGAACTTTTCGCGAACGGCGGCGACGACCCCGGCCTCGGTCAGCAGCTCCTCGCGCACGACCTGGTCGGCATCGAGCCGCTGAAATCCGTGGCCGGCGAAATACGCCGCCACGGTCGATTTTCCGCAACCCATGCCCCCCGTGACGCCGACAGTAAGATTCGTCCTTGAATCCATGCTTTTACAGCTCAGACAATGAACTTGCCCGACCCAGCGGCAAACCCTATTTCTCATCCTGCCGAATGACCCTTCCCTACGAGGTTAACACGAAGGATCCACGCGCGGTGTCAACTTATGCGCGCGCCGTGTTTCTCCGCCTCGGCTGGGGCCAGAGCCTGCCGTTGCTGGAGCGGGTCTTCGCCGACGTGACGCGGATGTTTGCCGGCGGTTACCAGGGGTATCGCGGAATCGACATGCGGTACCACGACTTCGAGCACACGCTGCAGGCGACGGTTTGCCTCATCGACATCCTGCAGGGCCGGCACCGCGCCGGCGCCGAGCCCGTGCTTTCCAGCCGCGACGGCGAGCTGGCGGTCATGGCGGCGCTGTTGCACGATGCGGGTTTCCTGAAGCGCTCGGACGATCCCGAGGGAACCGGCGCCAAGTACACCCTCGTGCACGAGCGCCGGAGCTGCGAATTCGCGCGGAGCTACCTGCCCACGCTCGGCGTGAAGCCGGAGGAGCTCGACGACGTCTGCGCCGCGATCAGTTGCACGGGGCCGCGCAACCGCATCGCCGCCCATGAATTTCGCCGCCCCGAGGCGCGGATGATCGCCTGCATCCTGATGACGGCCGACTACCTGGCGCAGATGAGCGCGGCGGATTACCCGGCCAAGCTGCAGGTCCTCTACCGCGAGTTCGAGGAAGCCTTCGACTTCGAAGGCGTGCCGGCCGACAAGCGCCCCTACCAGGGCGTGCGCGAGCTTTTCCTGAAGACCCCCGATTTTTGGACGAAATTTGTCCGGCCCATGCTCGAGAACGAGGCCGACGGCGTCTTCAAGTACCTTTCCAACACGGGCCAAGCCAATCCTTACCTGGAAGCCGTCGAGACCAACATGGTCGAGATCCGGCGCCTCGTCCAGGAAGGTCTGGTGAGTGTATAACTCCGGCGCCCCTGGTTGATGCTCGCCACCATCTGCTCGGCGGCCCTCGTGGGCATCGACGCGTTGTCGGTGCAGGTCGAGGTCAACACCGGCGAAACCGGTGAGCCCCGCCTCTACCTCGTCGGCCTCCCCGACGCCGCGGTCAAGGAATCCGACGACCGCGTGTTCTCCGCGCTGAGCAATTCCGGCTTCCGGATGCCCCGCACGCGGACGACAATCAACCTCGCGCCCGGCGACCTGCGCAAGGAGGGCGCGCTCTACGACCTCCCCATCGCCCTCGGCATTCTCGCCGCCGACGACAAGCTCCAGGCCGAGCGCCTCGAGGACTATCTGATCGCCGGCGAGCTCAGCCTGTCCGGCGCCACCCGCCCCGTGAAGGGCGGGCTCGCGATGGCCGTGCTCGCCCGCGCGAGCGGCCGACGCGCGCTCCTGCTGCCGCGCATCACCGCCGAGGAGGCCGCCCTCGTCGAGGGCGTCGCCGTCTACGCCGTCGATTCGCTCGACCAGGCCCAGCGATTCCTCGCCGGCGAACTCGCGCTCACGCCCGTGAAGCCGTCCGCGCCGGCCGGCCCCGCGCACGCGTCCGCCGACGGCACCGTCGATTTTTCGGAGATCAAGGGGCAGCAGTCCGTCCGCCGCGCCGTCGAGGTGGCGGTCGCCGGCGGCCACAACGTCCTGATGATCGGCCCGCCCGGCTCGGGCAAGTCGATGATCGCCAAGCGCGTGCCGACGATCATGCCGCGGCCGACGCTGGACGAGTACCTCGACATTCTCCGCATCCATTCGGCCGCGGGCCAGACGCTCAACGACACCACGCATTTCCGCGAGCGTCCGGCCCGCGCGCCGCATCACACCATCTCCGATGTCGGCCTGCTCGGCGGCGGCGTCATTCCCGGGCCCGGGGAGATTTCGCTCGCGCACAACGGCGTGCTCTTCCTCGACGAGCTGCCCGAGTTCAAGCGCTCGGCGCTCGAGGTCCTCCGCCAGCCGCTCGAGGACGGCCACGTGACGATCTCGCGCAGCGCCGGCAAGGTCACCCTGCCCTGCGACTTCATGCTGGTCGCCGCGATGAATCCCTGCCCCTGCGGCTACCTCGGCGACCCGCGCAATTCGTGCCGCTGCTCGCCGTCGCAGATCCAGCGCTACCGCGCGCGGATCAGCGGCCCGCTGCTCGACCGCATCGACATCCACATCGAGGCGCCCGCGCTCTCGCTCGCCGAGCTCCGCACCGACCGGCCCGCCGAGACATCCGCCGCCATGCGCGGCCGGGTCGAGGCCGCCCGCGGGCGCCAGCAGGTCCGCTTCGCCGGGACCCGGATTCCCGCCAACGCCCGCATGACCCCGGCGCAGATCAAGCGGCACTGCGAACTCGACCCGGCGCTCGGCGAAACGCTCCAGCAGGCGATGGAGCAACTGCACCTCTCCGCCCGCGCCTACGACCGCATCCTCAAGGTCGCGCGCACGATCGCCGACCTCGCCGGCGCCGACCGCATCGCGTCCCCCCACCTCCTCGAAGCCATCCAGTACCGCAGCCTCGACCGGAACGTGTTTTATTAGTCCCCAGGGGAGACCGGCCCCGTCCGGCAGCCGCCGGTCGCATGCTCCCGTTTGCCGGGTGCATTCGCCAATCTCCGGTTTTTTGCGACCACCGCGGCCTCCTAATGGCTGGCGCTGCTCTTCGGTTTGAAATAAGGGTTCAAGTTCACCCATGAAGCCCGCAAACTTGTCCTCCCTCGCCGTTCTTGTCGCCGCATTGCTGGTGCCCGTGCCGTCCATCGCCGCGGACGTCGGGCCGGCGGAGAGTCCGGTTTCCCCGAAATATCCGGCGTTGCCGAGCGAGACCCCGGACAAATTTGTGCCGGTAACCGGCAGCTTCGATTTCCGCAAGCGCGACGAGATGATACCCATGCGCGACGGCGTGAAACTGCACACCGTCATCCTCATCCCGCGGGGCGCCCAATCGGCGCCGATCCTCCTCACGCGCACCCCATACGACGCCAGCGCGCTGACAAGCCACGCCCAGAGCTCGCACCTCGGCCCGATTCTCCAGGGCTACGACAACGCCACCGACGTCATCGTCGATGGCGGCTACATCCGCGTCGTCCAGGATGTCCGCGGCAAACACGGCTCGGAAGGCGACTACGTGATGAACCGCCCGTTGCACGGGCCCCAGAATCCGACCCCGGTGGATCACGCCACCGACACCTACGACACGATCGACTGGCTCGTGAAGAATCTTCCGGAATCCAACGGCCGCGTCGGCATCCTCGGCATATCCTACGACGGCTTCCTGCCCCTCATGGCGCTCGTGCATCCCCACCCCGCGCTCAAGGTCGCCGTGCCCATGAACCCGATGGTGGACGGATGGAGGGGCGACGACTGGTTTCACAACGGCGCGTTCCGCCAGCAGAACCTCAACTACATCTACGAACAGGAGGCGACGCGGCGGTCAGAGGAGAAATGGTGGACGGACCATTTCGACGATTACGATGCCTTCCTGAGCGCCGGTTCCGCCGGCGAGATGGCCCGGCGGCACGGGCTCGAGCAGGTCGGCTTCTGGCGCCAGATTCTCGCGCACCCGGCGTACGACAAATTCTGGCGCGACCAGGCGATGGACCAGGTGCTGGCCGCCGAGCCGCTGGCCGTCCCCGTGATGATCGTCCACAGCCTCTGGGACCAGGAGGACATCTACGGCGCCATGGCCGTTTACGCCGCGCTCAAGCCGAGGGACAGCGCCAACGACAAGGTCTACCTGGTCATGGGCCCCTGGCATCACGGCCAGGAAATCGACGATGGCAGCACGCTCGGGGCGCTGAAATTCAACAGCGACACCTCCCTCCATTTTCGCCGCGAGATCCTGCGCCCGTTTCTCGACCAGTACCTGAAGGACGGTGCACCCAAGGCGCCAATCGCCACCGTGTCCGCCTTTGAGACCGGCACGAACCGCTGGCAGGAACTGCCCGCGTGGCCGGTGGCCGACGAAAAGGGCGCGGCGGTCCGTCCGACCCCGCTCTACCTGCGCGCCGGACTGAAGCTCGCCTTCGCCGCACCCGCGGTGGGCGAGCCTCCGTTTGACGAATATGTTTCGGACCCGGCAAAGCCGGTCCCTTTCCGCGCCCGGCCCATCCAGCAGATCGGCTACGACAACGGCCTGACCTGGCCGCTGTGGCTCGCGGACGACCAGCGGGAGGCCTCCGGCCGGCCGGATGTCGTCGCCTTTGTTTCGGACCCCCTGACGGCCTCGATGAAAATCAGCGGCCAGCCCGTGGTCCAGCTGGTCGCGTCCACGAGCGGCACCGACTCCGACTGGGTGGTGAAGCTGATTGATGTCTATCCCGACGAGGTTGCCGGCCAGCCGCACCTGGGCGGTTACCAACTCATGGTCTCGGCTGATATCTTCCGCGGGCGCTACCGCGAAAGCCTGGAGCAACCGCGGCCGATTGCGGCCGGCCGGCCGCTGCCGTACCGCTTCGCGCTGCCGACGGCCAACCACGTCTTCCTTCCCGGCCACCGCATCATGGTGCAGGTCCAGTCGAGTTGGTTTCCGCTCTACGACCGCAACCCTCAGAAATTCGTCGACAACATCTTCTGGGCCCAGCCCGCCGACTACCAAAAGGCCACCCAGCGAATCTACCACGCGCCGCAACAGGCCAGCGCCATCGAGCTGCCTCTTGCCGCCACGCCGTGAGGGAAAGGTCTGCGTTGAGCGGCGGCGGCACGACTTCCCTTGACGCGACGGCGGTCCCTCGCGCCCGGAAAATGAAGATCGCCCCGTGGGCGATGCTGCTGGCCGCCGCCAGTTGGGTCACGGCGCCGGCGGAGGAGCCGGCCCGTCCGACCAGACTCGGCAGCCATGACGCCGCCTACGCCAGCGACGGTTCGTTGCGGCCGTGGACCTCGTGGACCGACGCGTTGGCCCGCGAAATGGCTTGGTACCAGCGCTGTCCGAGCGACCACGGCTACCCGCGGTTCGTGACCCTGACGTTCATGGACGGCGCGTTCCAGCCAATCGCCGGCCGGTCGGATTTCATTCCGGCCACGCAGGACGGCCTGGGGATCATCTCGTACCTCAAGTATTACCAGTTCACGGGCCGGTCCCACCCCGAATTTCTCCGGACCGCGCGGCTGATGGCCGATTTCCTCCTCAGGGAAGCTGTCACGCCGAACGACGGAAAGTACCCGCGGTTTCCGCGGTCGACCGGGCACCGCGGCGTGTTTCCCCAACCGCCCGACTGCGGCAGCCAGGACGACCACCCATTTGAGATTCAGCCCGACAAGGGCGGCCTGGTGGGCTTTGCGTTGATGGAGCTGGCCGGCGAAACCGGCGACCAGGCCTATGCCGAAGCCGCCCGGCAGATCGCGCGCAGGCTGGTCGCCAACATGCGGACGGGCGACCACGATCATTCACCATGGCCCTTTCGCGTCGACTACCGGTCGGGCCGGGCGCGGGGCGAGGTCTCCGGCAACATGACCTACATTCTCCGCCTCTTCGACCGGTTGCTGGCGCGCGGTGACCGCGAGTTTTCCGAGCCGAGGTCGGCGCTTTGGAGGTGGATCCACGACTGCCAGTTGCCCGACGCCGGGCGGGACGGTCGCCTCTGGGTGCAATTTTTCGAAGATCATCACAACGAGACCAACCGCACCGCCTGGGCGCCGCTGGCCCTCGCCGCCTATATACTAGAGGAGCGGGAGCGCCTGTCGCCGACCTGGCAGACCGATGCCCGGTCGCTGATCGAATTCGTCAACCGCAACTTCGTGCGGACCCGCTTTGGCGTCGCGGTCTGCGGTGAACAAGATGAGGACTTCGATCCGTGGGGCGGCATCAACTCGACCTGGGGCGCGGTGCTGGCCCGCTACACGGCCGCGACCGGATCGCCCGAATACCGCCACCGGGCCGAGCAGGCCCTCACCTTCTGCCTTTACGCGATCGACGACGACGGCTGCCCACGCGACTCGTTGGTCAACCCGCAGCGCGGCGGCTGGCAGGAGGACGCCCACACCGACAAGGTGCACAACATCGTGGACGCGCTGGTCGCCTGCCCGGAATGGGGCCGTCCATCCGGTGCCGCCGCCAAGTAACCCGCCACCGGAAGCGCACAGGAACGCCGATGGGCCGATCCGCGGCACCCACCACCAACCTCCGGCACATTAGGGTGCACCAACTTGGGGGCGGCCTTTCACTGCCCGGCCCCGGTTGATTTGCGCCAGAACCCATTCCAGCCGGTTCCGCGCGCGGGTCGCGGTTCCGGCTGGATCTCGATCGTGAGGAGCGTCTCCGCCTGCTCGCCATACGGGCCCGCCAGCGCCACCCGGCCGAAGGGATCGACCACCAGCGAGCAGCCGATGCACGCATGGTCGTTCCAGGGCCCGCCGCGGATGCGTCCGACATTGCTGCATCCGGCCACCCAGAGGCGGTAATCGCGGGCCACCGCGCCGAAGTTCTCGCGCCAACCCGCGCCGTAGGGCGTCGCCGCATTGTCGAAGCCGGGCGGGACCGCCCAGGCAGACGGCGCCAGAATGACGTCGGCTCCCATCAGACCCAGGGTGCGGGACACGATCTGGTCGCGCACGAATCCATCCGCGCAAATCATCAACCCAAACGTTGCCAGGGGAGTGCGGACGACTCCCAGCCGGTCGCCCTGGTCGTAAACGTCGTGGCCAATCTCCAGCTCGTTGAGTTTGCGATGGTGGAGCAGGACTTCTCCCGCGGGCGAGATGAGCACCGCGGCGTTGTACACCGACTCACCGGACCGTTCAGTCAGACCCGCGCACACATAGAGACCGCATCCCCGGGCTGCCTCGCGAAAAATCCGGCAGGTCGACCCATCCGGGATCGACGTGGCCAGTTCGCGACTCTGCGGACTCGTCCAGCCTGCATCGAGCGCCTCCGGCAGCAACATGACCTTGGCGCCGGCCTCGGCCGCCGCATGGATCATGCGGACCGCCCGCTGCAGGTTGCCCACGCGATCCCCTCCGGCAACCGCCATCTGGCCGAGGGCCAGTTTGAAACGTCGGTGGTCTTCGGGGATCATACGGTCGACGCCGGCGGGAAATCCGCTGCGCCCGGAAGTCGGTCGCGGGACTTCGCACGGGACAAGCGCTCCCGGAATTCTCGCATGAAACCTGACGGTATCGGCCTTGGAGACATCCCGGATAATTTCCCGTCAGCCCCCAAAAGTCCAGCCGTGGTGAAATTCGGCCGTAACTCGTCTCGCATCTCACCGCGGTGGGTGGAACGCGGCCTCTGGACGCGTGGTGCCGAAGCCGAGCGCGTCCGGAGGCCGCGCTCCACCTCCACCAGGTCAGAGAAACTGACCCACCGCCTGAAATTCGGCCGTGACTCGTTCCGCAGCGCGCTCCGGGCGCACCCGACACACGTCGGGAAGCCGCGTTTCACCCACAGGCTTCACCACCTGAAATGCCGGTTTCCCGGTTGTGTCGCGGCTCGACCGCCGCCAAATTCGGCCAAATCCCACGCGCTGCCGCCCGCAGCCGCGCCACCCCATGAGCAAATCCCCCGATCCCTTTCGCGAGAAACGCAACGACCCCGGCGTGCTGGTGTGCCCGTTCCAGGGCAAAGACATCCCGATGATCCTGCGTCACGAGGACGTGCGCCAGGCGGCGAAGGACTGGAAGAAGTTCAGCTCCGATGCGCCCTGCCGCGTCCCTATCCCCTCAGAGGAGGACGTCCGGACCATGCGCCAGCTGCCGATCGAGACCGATCCACCCGACCACACCGAATACCGGGAGCTCGTCGAACCCTTCTTCCGCCGGGCCAAGGACCCGGCCATGGTGGCGCGGGTCGAGAGGCTGATCGATTCGATGGTGCACGCCGCGCTGAAGCGGCCATCGCTTGAGGTCGTCCGGGAATTCGCACTTCCGCTGCAGTCCCGGGCGCTGACCTACCTGCTCAATATGCCGGAAGCGGAGGCGGAAACCTGGATCAGCTGGGGCACGCATGTTTTCCACGACGGCGACGGGACCAAGAAAGGCGCGGCGCTGGAGCAATACCTTCACCAGCAACTCGACCGGGCGGCGGCCAATCCGGGAGAGGACTTCTTCAGCGCCCTGACGAAGGCGGCTTTTCGCGGGCGGGCGCTGACGCGGGAAGAGATGATGGGATTCGCCAACCTGACGTTCGCCGGCGGCAGGGACACGATCATCCACACGGTGTCGTCCGTCTTCAGCCATCTTGCCGGGCACCCCGACGCGCTGGACTTTCTCCGGCAGGATCCGGCGCGCATCGTCCACGCCAGCGAGGAGTTCTTCCGGGTGATCTCGCCCCTGACCCACATCGGGCGGGTCTGTCCCGTGGACACCGACGTCAAGGGCGTGACGGTCAAGGCCGGCGAGCGGGTGTCGCTGTGTTGGGCGTCCGCCAACCAGGACGAAACGGTCTTTGCGGCGCCGGAGGAGGTGCGGCTCGATCGCAAGCCGAATCCCCACCTGGCGTTCGGCATCGGCGCCCACGTGTGCCTCGGCGCTCCCCATGCGCGCCTGCTGCTCCGAACGCTCCTGAAGACGTTCACTGAGCGGGTTGGAAAAATCACCGTGCTTTCGGCCAGGGAGCGGGTCGAGGACGAGGCGCGCTACCAGCGCGTGATGGGATTCGAATCGCTGCACGTCGCGCTGTCGCCCCGCTGAGCGGGTGTCCCGCGGGGCCCAGGGCCGGCGGTATATTGTAACCTCCCCGCCCGAGACACCGCTCGACTCGGCCTCCGGACCTGTTTATCCAGAGTCACCACGCTCATTGGGTTCCCGCGGTGCTCGGGTGCCCATCAACCTCGGATTCCCGTCAATCCCATGCATAGGATTATTCGCTTGTTGAACCACGCCGGACTGTCGGTCGCGCTAAGTGGAGCGACCATTCCCCGGGCCTTTGCCGACGAACAGGTCGTCGGGCCAGTTGCCGATTCGGCCAAATACGTTGTCAGCCCGCGCGGGGTTCACCTGGCCACGGTGACCGGGAAGGGCAGCCGCTTCATTGTCATCGTCGACGGCGTCGCCGGCCCGAAGTTTGACGAGATTGCGACGATGTCGGCGGCCTTTGTCGACCCACGGCCCTACGCGACCTTCGACCCGAATTCGGTGCCGCAACCCGGTCCGGTCGTCTTCAGCAAGGATGGCAGCCGCTTTGCCTATGTCGGCCGGCAGGGCGAGGAATGGATCCTGATGGCGGACAACAAGGAGGTCATGCGCGTCCCGAACCTCGGAGGAGCCGGAAATGCCGCCGGCGCCAATTGGGACGTGCGCCTGGAATTTACCGGCGCGAGCGGCCAGCATTTGTTGTTCACCCGCTTGGTCTACGGCGGAAACGAACTGTGGGTCGACGGCCAGAAATGGCCGGGCTTGTTTTTCAACGGTGGCACCGGCTTGGCGTCGCTCAATCCGCTCATCAGCCCGGACGGCCGGCGAATCGCCTGCCCGGTGGCGCTGGACACCCGCGGCGAAAAGCGGGCGCTGATCGTGGACGGCGCCGACGCCGGCTACTACGGCGAGCAACTCCAGTTCACGCCCGACAGCCAGCACCTCATCTCGATCGGGCGATCGCCGAAGGGACAGGCGGTGCTGATCGACGGCAAGCCGCTCTTCTCGGCGCGGGACATCCAGGAGGTCTTTGTCCCTCCCGTGGGCAACCGGTTCATTTTCGCCCTGACGCACTTCAACAAGGACGGAACCGCCCGGGACGGCAGCTTCCTGCTGGTCGATGGGAAACCCGTGGAGGCCACGCTGACGCCTTCGCCATCCATCACGAGGGTAATCATCAGTCCGGACGGGCGGCACTATGCGGCCATCTGCGGCAGCACCCCCCGTCAGTTCGTCGTGATCGACGGCAAGAAAGGGCAGGAATATAACAGCATCAACGCACAGGATGCTTCCACGCTCGCCCAAGGGATCGCCTTTTCGGCCGATTCCAGCAAGCTCGCCTATTCGGTCTTCGCCGGCACCAAAACGTTCGTGGTGTTGAATGACGACGAATCGGATGCACTGGGCCTCAACTCCCACTTCTGGTTCAGCCCGGATGGCAAGCGTTTCGCGTACGCCGGGACCGTCGATCTGGGTAACTCGAAGTGGGTCCTGATGCTCGACGGCAAGTCGCAGCCGCTCGATTCCGGTTGGAGTTCGGTGAATTTCACGTTCAGCCCCGACGGGAGCCACTTCGCGTCCGGCGACACGACCACCAACAGCAAGGGGATCTTCCTCGACGGGAAGAACACCGGGATCGGCGGTGACTTCGCCTTCAGCCCCGACAGCCAGCACCTCGCCATCGTCGGCTTCCGCGGCTCGGACAACAAGGCGGGACTCTTCCTCGACGGGCAGCTGCTCTTCGAAAGCTACGACAAGCCCATCCTGCAGCGCGCGTTCTCACCGGACAGCCGCCATTTGTACTGGATGGCGCGCGAGCCGGCCACCGGCGCCAAGGCCGGCCCGGGTGTGTATGAGTACGTCGTCTACGCCGATGGCAAACCAGCCGCGCACTGCGACGACATCATGGGTGCCATGGGAGCCATTCGCTCGTTGTACGGCCTCGTGACGGTCTCATCCTGGAAAACCCCGCCCACTTGGAATGTGAATGAATCCGGCGCGCTCGTTTTTCTCGGGCCGGTCGAAAGCGACCTGAAGCGGTTCACGGTTTCGCTGCCCGGCGACACCAATCTCGACTCGCTGATTGCCGACGCCAAAGCCGCGCCGGCCCGGGCGGCCGCAGCGGCCGCCGAGGCCAGAAAACAGGCCGCCGAAGTCGCGGCCGCGAAGAAGGCGAAAGCCGATGCCGACGCCGCGGCGGCCGCGGCCAAAGCCAAGGCCGACTACGACGCGGCCGTGGCCAAGCGCAAAGCCGACTATGATGCCGCGGTCGCGAAGCGAAAGGCGGACTACGAGGCCGCGGTGGCGAAACGAAAGGCCGACTACGACGCAGCCGTGGCAGCCAAGGCCCAGCAGTTGAAGGCCCAGCAACAGCCGCAGCCGTCGGGCAACTAGCCACCGGCAGATCGTCGAGACTTGCGGTCCTCCATGGGCCCCCATCCGGGGGCCTTCGCGCGATTTGCACGCAAGGTCCTCCAGCCACGGGCCTCCTTATTCGTGCCACTCGGTGTTATCCGTGGCCGAACCTTCTTCCTCAATCTGAGGCCGACGGAGAGGGCCCAACTCAGTCGGGAGATTGCAGTCGAGAAGCCGACGGGCCAGTGTCGATGAGCCAAGCCAAAGAGCGCGCGGTTTTTCGCCGAATCAACTGTCATCCCCGCGCCAACCAACCACGCGCCGACAAGCAGTTCCTGGTGCTTTCAACCGTCAACTCTCAACGGCATCGCTCCCACTCAATCGCCCAGACACGTGCCAACCCGCCGGGCGGCCTGCACCCACTGGTGGTCGGGCGGCACGAGCTTGAGGTTTCCGGCGACGTCCTCGATCGGCACCGGCACGACGCCGTCGCCGCGAGCCGCCACCATCACGCCGAACCGGCCCTTGTTGATGAACTCCACGCAGGCGGTGCCGACGCGGGTCGCGAGTATCCGGTCGGTCACCGAGGGAGTGCCACCGCGTTGCACATAACCGAGGATGGTGACCCGGGCCTCCAAACCCGTCAGCTCCTCCAGTTGCTTGGCCAGCCGCATGGTGTTGCCGGCATGCTGGGCATCCAGCTCGGCCAAATCCGCCTTGGCGCGCTCCCGCGCCTCGTCCGACCGCGCCTCCTTTTTGCGCAGCTTGGCCGCCGCGAAGGCCGCCGCATTTTCCTGCGACAGCGCGCCCTCGGCCACCGCCACGATGCTGAAGTTTGCCTGGCCTTTCGCCCGCCGCCCGATCGCGACCGCGATCTTCTGCGCGTCGTACGGGATTTCCGGTATCAGAATGACGTCGGCGCCCCCGCCGATGCCGGCGGCCAGCGTCAGCCAGCCGGCCCGGTGCCCCATGATCTCCGCGACCAAAATGCGGTGGTGGCTGTGGGCCGTGCTGTGCAGCCGGTCGAGGGCCTCCGACGCGATCCCGAGCGCAGTGTCGTAGCCGATCGTGGCGTCGGTCAGGGCGACGTCGTTGTCGATTGTCTTGGGCAGGGTGACGATGTTCAGGCCGGCCTTGACCAGCCGGAGCGCGTTCTTGTGCGTGCCGCCGCCGCCGATGCACACCAGCGCCGACAGCTTGTGCCGCCGGTAGTTCGCGACGATCTTCGCGGTCATGTCGCGGACCTTTCCGTCGATCTCCATCCGGTGGGGCTTGTCCCGGCTCGTGCCCAACACCGTGCCCCCGACGGTCAGGATGCCGGACAACGCCGGCTTGTCCATGGGCAGCCAGCGATCCTCGGCCAGCCCGCGAAAGCCGTCGCGAAAGCCGATGAGTTCCCAGCCGAACTCGCCAATCGCGGTTTTCCCAACGGCGCGGATCGCCGCGTTCAACCCGGGGCTGTCACCGCCCGCCGTGAGGATTCCGATCCGCTTCCCGGAATTCTTTTTCATATCAGCCGCACAGGATACCACCCGCCCGGGCCCAGCGCGACTGTATTCGAATTGCAACTTCCCCTCGGGCGCGGCGGCGGCGACTGCGTTGTTCGGTCCCGTCCGGGGAAAATCACCTCGCGCGGCGCATTTGGTGTTTCTTCGGGCCGGACAGCGGTTAGGAGTCATGGCGCGATGAGCCTGAAAATCAAACCCGCCAACGCCTGTGCCTTTGACCAGATCTCGCTCGGCGAGGTCATGCTGCGCCTCGATCCCGGCGAGGGCCGGATCCGCACCGCGCGGCGTTTCGCCGCCTGGGAGGGCGGCGGCGAGTACAACACGTCGCGCGGCCTGCGCAAATGCTTCGGCCGGAAAACCGCGGTCTGCACCGCCCTGGTCGACAACGAGGTCGGGCACCTCGTCGAGGACTTCATCATGCAGGGCGGCGTCGCGACCGACTTCATCAAGTGGCGCGAGGACGACGGCATTGGCCGCACGGTCCGCAACGGGCTCAACTTCACCGAACGCGGCTTCGGCATCCGCGGCGCGGTGGGCGTGTCCGACCGCGGGAACACCGCCGCGGCGCAGCTCAAGCCCGGCGATTTCGACTGGGAACACCTCTTCGGGAAGGTCGGCGTGCGGTGGTTTCACACCGGCGGAATCTTCGCCGCGCTCTCCCCCACCACGGCCGCCCTCGCCGTCGAGGCGGTCCAGGCCGCGCGGAAGCATGGCACCATCGTCTCCTACGATCTTAACTACCGCCCGTCGCTGTGGAAAAGCATTGGCGGGATCGCCAAGGCCCAGGAGGTCAACCGCGAAATCGCGCGCCACGTCGACGTGATGATCGGCAACGAGGAGGACTTCACCGCCTCGCTGGGCTTCCAGGTCGCCGGGGCCGACGAGCACCTCCGCCAGGTCGAGACCGCCGCGTTCAAGACGATGATCGCCGCGGCCGTGCAGGCGTATCCGAACTTCCAGGTCGCCGCGACCACGCTGCGCCGGGTCATCTCCGCCTCGAGCAACGACTGGGGCGCCATTCTCTGGCACGAGGGCCGTTTCCATGAGAGCCGGCCGTATCCGGCACTGGAGGTCCTCGATCGGGTGGGCGGCGGCGACAGCTTCGCCTCCGGCCTGCAGTTCGGCTTCCTCGAGTTCAACGATCCGCAAAAGGCGGTGGACTACGGCGCGGCGCACGGGGCGCTCGCGTCCACCACCCCGGGCGACACCTCGATGGCCACCCGCCGGGAGGTCGAAAAGCAGATCGGTGGCGGCGGGGCGCGCGTCGCCCGCTGATCCCCGGGGCCGGACGAACCCGCTCCGCCAGGTCGCGGTCCCCCGGAGGGGGGCCCGCCGGTGGATTTGTCCGCGACCCGCGGGATGCATCGCGAGCGAAAGCCCGGGCCCCGGCGAAAAAAATCGCGGAAAGGCGGCGGCAAAACCGCCATCTGCCCTAATGTTAGACTAAATAGCCTTTTGATTTCGGTTCGCCTGTGCGGTTCCCTCGGTCAGAGACCGCCTGACCCCTTCCCCACCCGACGGTCTTCGTCAGCCTAGCAAACCCCTCAGTTGCGCAAGCGAACGTTCCCACGGCCGCTTTTCGGCGCGACTGAAGTTGTCTCCACACCCAACCCTGATACCCTGATGAAAAACCTCCATCATCTGGCGCGCTTTGCTTTGCTCGCCTGTGTTGTTTTGCTAACCGGGATCTGGAGCCGGGCGCAGGTCGCGCCCCAGGCTCCTTCGACCCCTGACCGAGCCACCGCCACCCCGGCCGCCAAGGCGCCCAGCACCAGCGAGGAGACCGTCATCCTCAGCCCCTTCGAGGTCTCGTCGTCCAAGGACGTCGGCTACCAGGCGACCGAGACGCTGGCCGGCACGCGCATCCGGACCAACCTTGCCGACGTCGGTTCGGCCATCCAGGTCATCACGAAGGAGTTCATGCAGGACGTGGGCGCGACCAACGGCGGCACTCTCCTCCAGTACACGACGAACGCCGAAGTCGCGGGCACGCGCGGCACCTACCTGGGAGCGGGCAACGCCACCACTCCCGATGAGACCAACAATCTCCGCAATCCCGCGGTCGCGAACCGCGTGCGCGGCCTCGCCGCCGCCGACAACACCCGCGATTTCTTCATCACCGACATCCCGTGGGACGGCTATAACATCGACCGCATCGACATCCAGCGCGGCCCGAACGCAATCCTCTTCGGCCTCGGCAGCCCGGCCGGCATCGTCAACGCCTCGACGCACAACGCCGAGTTCCGCAATTTCGGCTCGGTTGAGGCCATCACCGGCTCCTACGGGACTTTCCGCAGCAGCGTCGACATAAACCAGGTGCTTTTTGACAACGTGCTGGCCATCCGCGTCGACGGCCTGTGGGACGACCACAAATACGAGCAGAAGCAGGCCTGGCAAAACGACAAGCGCGTCTCCGGTGCCATCCGGTTTGATCCGGATCTTTTCCACCGCCCCGACTTTCACACCAGCGTCAAGGTGAAGTTCGAGAACGGCGACATCAAGGCCGACCGCCCGCGCTCCCTTCCCCCCTACGACAGCATTACCCCTTGGTTCGTGCCGGACGCCGCCACCCCGTCTCAACGGAGCGCGAACACCGGCTTGGGCAAGTTGGCCATCCCCAATGGATACACCCTCGGTTCAAACGCGGCTGCCTACTTTCCCTGGTTGGGCGGCTACGCCAACCAGCAGCAACCCATCTGGTTCCTCGATGGCGCGAGCAATGACCTTTATCGGATCTATGGCGGCTACGTGAATACCGGTGCACTCAACGCCGCCGGAGTTCCCCAAGGCGCCGGCGTCAATCTCCTCGGGGAAAGATATGCGGACGCATTGTCCGATGTCACCAACTTCCATACGTATGCCCTCAACGCGAAGCTGCCCAACTACCAATATGGCCAGTACCGGGATCGCTCCCTGACGGATTCGTCGGTCTTCGACTTCTATGACAACCTGATCGACGGTCCGACTGCATCGCAATTCGAGAAGTGGAATGCCTACAACATCGACGTCTCGCAGACTTTTTGGGACAACCGCGTCGCCGTCCAACTCAACTACGACCGCCAGAAATACAAGCGCGGCGGGCAGGCGCTGCTCGGCTTCACCCCGACCCTCGACATCGACATCCTGCAGAATTTTCAGGATTTCGTGGTCGGACCGACCAATGCCACTAACAACAACGTCGCCAATCCGAACTTCGGTCGCGCGTTCGTCCCCGCCGGTCCAGGTTACGGCAGCTCGTACGAAAGCGATCGCAAGTACTATCGCGGTTCGCTCTTCGGTGAGCTTCGGGCCACGGATTTCTTCGACCCCAACAGCTTCCTCGCGAAGTTGCTTGGCAAGCACCGTTTCAACGGGATCTACAGTGACGAGCGGTACTACACCGAAAACAAGACTTGGCAGATGTACGCCAACTCCCAGGCCTACGCGGCCTACAAGCTCCAGGGAAATGCCGACGGCTTCCAGAATCTCCCGCCCGTGGCGGTCGTCTATCTCGGCGGCTCACTGGCCAGCGCGAACTCGGCGGCCGGTGCCAACATCCCGGGCATCACCTCCAACGTGACGCTCCAAAGTGGCAACATCTATCAATTTGCCTCGACCTGGCAGCCCCAGCCCGGCGTCGTCTTCAACGCCCCGTGGACCGTTCCGGCCAACCTGCAGCCGCTCTTTAACGCGACCGGCGGGCCCAACTATACCGCCGCTGCCGGCCCGTATTCGGGCTACACCCAGGTCTCGAACCCCGCCAACTATGTCGGGTGGAACAGCAACTTCAATGACACCCTGCTGGCTTACAACAATGGCGCCGACCAAAGCCTTCTCCAGACCGCGGCCCAGAGCCTCCGGGTGACGAAGTCCTATGCCGGCACGTGGCAGGGATTCCTGTGGAATGACGCCATCGTGCCCACGCTCGGCTGGCGCTACGACGAGGTCTCCAGCAAGGGCGTGAGCGCCCAACCGGTGGCCGCCAATCGCGGCGTCCTTAACCTGAGCCCCAACGTCTACCGGCTGCCCGACGCCTACCCGGCGGGACAGATCCTCAAGGATCACTCCACTTCCGG
>Ga0265327_10002658_pt1 | contig 18376 bp, 14 predicted proteins | sample 41621metaG_FD_202089 | JGI IMG/M metagenome (GOLD analysis project Ga0265327, IMG submission 202089) | Rhizosphere microbial communities from Carex aquatilis grown in University of Washington, Seatle, WA, United States - 4-16-21 metaG | ecosystem: Host-associated > Plants > Roots > Rhizosphere...
ACACCTGAGCACGCTCACATCGGCAATATGGCCGCCTTTTGGTTTGGGCGGTCTTCGGTAGGTGCAAGAGGAGCAGCGGAGGTTGTGAAGTTCCGGCCTGGGCAAATTCAAATGTGGGCCGGAGCAAGTCGTAGAGCTGGGCGAGGACAATCGACGCCCTGCCGACGGTCCGACTTTCTCATGCCGATGGTCCATCGCGCGTCCATCGCGCGTGCGTAGCGATCTGTCGAGGTCCGCCGAGGTTCGCCACCTCCCCTGAACTGTGTTTCCGTTCACTGCAGTTCGCCGGAATCCGGGTCGGTCCGACTGATAATGCTGAGGTCACAAGTTCGATTCTTGTTAGCCCCACCGAATTCACCGATTCCCCGAGTTCTTGAGGTGGGCGGGTCGTGCCGGTGAGGTGGGCGGGTTGTCCCGACAGAGCGCCCGCCCACGACGGACGGAGGTCCTACCTACCTACCGAGCGGAGCCGCTCATCGGGGTGGACGTCGCCGCCCGGCTGTCGCCGGAGCCGTTCACCGAGCCGTTCCCGGCCCGAGTCGGCAAAACAGGGAATGCGCTGAAACGCCCCATGTCACCCTGAATTCACCCGACACACCCCTGATGCCCGCCCTCCAGCGGTTTGGCGACCGCCCCGGAGGGCACCGTCGGTGATGAGTCCCCCGACCCCGGAGGTGTTCCCATGGGTACGACCGTTCTGATCACCGTTCTGATCGCCATCGTCGCAGTATCGGTGGTGATGGTCCCGATCATCCTGATGCTCCGCTCGGAGCACCGCCACCTGCACGGCTCGGCCCTCCACTGGCGTCGTCGCCACGGGCGTGGCCCGGCCTCGGTCTACGAGGTGCCGCGCATGTACAACCAGACCACCGACGAGGACCACCAGGAACTGGTCTGACCGCCGCTCCCCGCCGCCGGGCCGGGGCCGGCTTCGTGCCGGCTCAGCCCGGGCGGTGGAGGTGGGCGAAGTGGGGCCAGAGCCGCAGGTCGATCTGTGGGTAGCGCTGGGCCAGGCGGGCGACGTCCGGCTCGTAGAGCTGGGCGAGCAGGCGCTGCATCCCCGGGTCGAGGCCCCGCTTGGCCTTCGTCTCGTTGACCTTGGCGTGGAGCTTCGGCGGCTGGTACGAGTCGTCCAGGCCGAGGAACCGGTACGTGGCCGCCAGGTTGGCCGCCGGGTCGGCCGTGCACGCCTCGTACTGCAGCATGAGCAGTCGCGACGGGTCGACGGCGTCCTCCCACGGCTGCATCTCGGCGGCGTAGAAGCCCCGGGCCAGGCCCCGGTAGCGCACGTAGTGCAGGTTCCGTCGAGGCATCCGGCGCGAGATGTCGGAGTGGTACCGCTCGATGGGATCGCGCAGCATGACCAGGAACCTGGCCCGGGGGGCGACCCGCTCCAGCACCTCGGGCAGCAGGTAGGAGAACACGTAGGACGGGGTCCACTCGCCGGTGATGGCGCCGTCCGGCCGGGGGAACCAGTCCTCGTAGGAGCGGAGGTCGTCCGCCGTCACCGCGCCCGCCTGGTAGCGCTGGAAGAACAGGTTGTTGAAGAAGAGGAGCTCCTTCTTCACCGGGCCGTGCACGTCGGGGTGGGCCAGGATGAGGCTGAACCACCACGAGGTGCCGCACTTCGGCACCCCCAGCCCGATGAAGTCCGGCGGACCGGTCGCCATGCCCGTCGGCACGGGCGGCGCCTCCGGCGGCCGGCCGGTCTCCCACGGGGCGTAGCTGCCCTTGGAGTGGAGGACGGCCGTGCGCACGCCCCTGGGCAGCGACAGGAACGCGGTCCGCGTCCAGGTGGGCAGTTCCATCGGCTCAGCCCCTGGACCCGGTGGTCGACACGAGCAGGCACCGTACTACAGGGGGTTGCGCCTCCGACCAGGGCCTCAGCCCACAGGACGGGCCGGCGGGACGGGGCCGTAGGCCACCGCGAACGACGTGCCCGACGCCGACAGCGCCGATGGCGCGGCAATGACGGGCCCACCCACCGAGGCCACCATGGCCAGGGCGTCGGCGGCCACCAGGTGGGGTCCGGTGCCGTTGGTGGCCAGCCCGCTGAACAGGGTCGTTCCGACCGGCGAGAGGGTGGTCAGCGCCCCGCCCACCTGCGGCCGCTCCTCGATCCACTCGGCCGACAGGCCGGACCCTGTGTAGCGGTGGCTCACGGCGAAGGACAGGCCGGTCGTGGTGTCGGCCAGCGTGATGGTCCACCGCGTCGGCCCTGTCCGGACGATGGTGGCCGTCATGTGGTCGCCTGGGTGGACCACCATCCGCCGTACCACCCGCTCGGCGGCCGGCAGCACCTCCCACCAGGCGTCGTAGCGGACGACGCCGCCCACCTGGTCCGACTCGGTGCCGGTCTGGATCAGGTGCCGGTTGGCCAGCCCGTCCACGCCGACCCACGTCGACGCGTAGGTGGTGCGCCCCGGCGTCGGCACGACCGCCGGTACGTTCCACGAGCCGGCGATGCTGGTGAAGGACCCGGCCTCGGCGTAGCCCGACCAGTTCGTCGACTGGTTGCCGGCGGCCCGGATCAGGGCGCCCGACGTCGATCCTGCACGGGACGCGGACCCGGTCGCCCACGGCCCGGCGCCCAGTAGAACCATGGCGACGAGGGCGCTGGCCGACCTGCGCGAGCGTCGGTGTGCCACCCGGGTGCCCCCTCACGTCGGCGGGCCGTCCGCCTCGTGGGTCCATGTGACCACGCCGCCCGGAAGCGCGGCAATGGCGGCCACCGTCCCGCACCTGACCCGCACCCGGCACCCCTAGGATCCGGGCATGGCCGACCGCCCGGTGGAGATCTCGTGGTTCGCCGCCCTGTGCGACGACGACTACGAGGTGCTCGGGGTGCCGGACCCGGCGCTGCTCAGCTCCGTCGACCACTGCGCCGACATCGTCGAGGAGGCCGAACGCGCCGGGTTCGACAACATCCTCCTCCCCTCGGGCTACGCCCTCGGCATCGACCCGGTGGTCTTCGCCTCGGTCGTGGCCGGCCGCACCGGGCGCATCCGGCTGCTGGTGGCCGTCCGCTGCGGCGAGCTGTGGCCGCCCCAGCTGGCCCGCCAGCTGGCCACGCTGGACCAGGCGGCCGGCGGCCGGCTGACCGTCAACATCATCTCGAGCGACCTGCCGGGGCAGACACTCGAGTCGGTGCCCCGCTGCGGGCGGACCCTCGAGGTGATGGAGCTGCTGCGCGACCTACTCGACGGGCGCCCGGTGGACGTCCGGGGGCCCCACCACGAGCTGGCCGTCGACCCGCCGCGGGCGGGCACCGTCTCCGGCCGGTGCCCGCCGCTCTACTTCGGGGGGCTGTCGGAGCCGGCCCGGGAGGTCGCCGCCAAGGCCGCTGACGTGTACCTGATGTGGCCGGACACCGAAGACCGGGTCGCCGAGCTGGTGGGCGACATGCGGGCCCGGGCCGCCGCCCACGGTCGCACGCTCCGGTTCGGCTACCGGGTCCACGTGGTGGTCCGGCCCACGGAGGACGAGGCCCGGGCCGCAGCGCGGCACCTGGTGAGCGCACTCGACGACGACACCGGCACGGCCATCCGGAACAGGTCCCTCGACGCCGGTTCCGCCGGCGTGGCCCAGCAGTCGGCGTTGCGGGGCGACGCCGACGACGAGGGCTACGTCGAGCCCAACCTGTGGACCGGCATCGGCCGCGGTCGGTCCGGCTGCGGCGCCGCCGTGGTGGGGGACCCGGCCCAGGTGGCGGCCAAGCTCCGCCGCTACGTGGACCTCGGGATGGACGCCTTCGTGCTGTCCGGCTATCCGCACCTCGACGAATGCCGTCGGTTCGGCCGCGACGTGCTGCCGCTGCTGGACCACGGGCCGCTCGTCCTCTGATCCACCGGGCGATCAGCCGGCCAGGACCTCGTCGTAGCTGACGACCCGGCCCTCGGCGATGGAGCGCTGGGCCGCCACCCCCAGGGCGACGCTGGCCAGGCCCTGCTCCACGCTCACCACCACCGGGGCGCCGTGTCGGACAGCGTCCAGGAAGGCCAGGTGCTCGAGGTAGCTGGCGCCGTGGTGGAACCCCTCGTGGGCCACCCGTCCGTCGGTGGCGACGCGCTCGGCCACCCCGTCGAACCAGCCCGTCCGGGCGCCGGTCCGGACGATGCCGCTGGGCAGGAAGGCCTCCACCTTGCCGGTGTCGCCCACCACCGAGACCTCCTCCTGGTTCCGGCTGCCCTCGGCGAACATGCAGAGGTCGAGCGACGCACGGACGCCGTTGGCGTAGTCCACGATGACCAGCGCATTGTCCAGGATGTCGGGTCGGAGCCCGTCATAGCGCTCGTCCAGGTGGTTGACGTCCTGGGCTCCGGAGGCGAGGACACGGGTGGGCCGGTCGCCGGCCAGCAGCGTCATGAGGTCGAAGAAGTGGCAGCACTTCTCCACCAGGGTGCCGCCGGTGTTCCGGTTGAACCGGTTCCAGTCGCCCACCTTGGCCAGGAAGGGGAAGCGGTGCTCACGCAGGGCGACCATGCGCACCCGGCCGACAGCGCCCGCCGCCACCTCGTCGATCAGGGCCGCCACCGGTGGCATGTAGCGGTACTCGAGACCGACCCACACGACGCCCGACCGTGTCCGCGCCGCCTCGACCACCCGCCGGCAGTCGGCCACCGTCGTGCAGAGCGGCTTCTCCACCAGCACGTGGAGGTCCGTGGCCAGTACGTCCTCGAGGATGGCGCCATGGGTCATGTTGGGGCTGGCCACCACCACCGCGTCGCACAGTCCCGAGGCGAGCAGTTCCTGGTGGGCGTCGAAGGTCGCCGGCACGGGTGCGCCGACCCGTGCCGACTGGGCGACGGCCGAGGCCCGGGACGGCTCGTGCGGGTCGCTCACCGCGGTCACGACGGCGCCGGGCACGGCCGCCAGGTTGCGCAGGTGCTCGAGGCCCATCATGCCCACCCCGACGATCCCGTAGCGGACGTCGGCCGGGCGTCCCCCCGGGCTCACCCGGCCGACCGGCGCAGGTCGGGACGGCCGCCCATCAGAGCAGTCCCGGTACGACGGCCTCGACCACGCTGGGGCCGGGCGTGGCCAGGGCCCTCCCCAGCTCCTCGGCGAACTGCTCCGCCGTCTCGGCCCGGGCCGCGTGCAGGCCGAGGCCCTGGGCCAAGGGCACGAACCCGATGTCGGGACGGCCGAGGTCGAGCATGTCGCGGGCCCGCGGGCCGGGCTCGTCGGCACCCACCCGGTCGAGCTCCATGTTGAGCACGGCGTACGAGTGGTTGTTGAGGACGACGGTGGTGACGTCGAGACCCTCGCGGGCCATCGTCCACCAGGCCTGGATCGTGTAGAGGGCGCTGCCGTCGGCCTCGAGGGCGACCACCCGGCGGCCGCGGTCGGCCACGGCGGCGCCGACGGCCACCGGCAGGCCCTGCCCGATGGCCCCGCCGGTCAGGCACAGCCAGTCGTGGGGCGGGGCGCCGGCCGTGGCGCCCGGGGCGAAGAGACCCGACGTGTTGCCCTCGTCGGACACCACCGCCCCCTCCGGCAGCAGCGCCCCGAGCGTCTGGCACACCGACTGGGCCGTCAGTGCCCCCGTGGCCGGCGCGGGCCGGTCGTCCGCCTGGCGCGGCGCCGAGCCGGCCGTGGCCCCGACCAGGTCCGACAGCGCCTCGACGGCCCCGGTCAGGTCGTCGCCCGGCCCGGCCACGGGGTGGACCGTGCACCCGGGCGGCACCAGGTCGGACGGCTTGCCCGGGTAGGCGAAGAAGGACACGGGCGACTTCCCGTCCAGCAGGATCAGGTGGCGGACGCCGTCGAGGCGCATCATGGCGAACTCGGCCAGGTAGCCGAGCCGCTCCACCGCCGGGCGCCCGGCGCCTCGCTCGAGCCGGGCCGGGAACGTCTCGCACAGGAGCTCGGCGCCGGTGGAGGCGGCCAGGTCGGCCACCGCGTCGAGCAGCGGGCCCGAGCAGGCCCGGCCGCCGATGAACACCGCGCATCGCTCGCCCGAGCGCAGGGCCGCCGCCGCCGCCTCCAGGACGTCCTGGTCGGGGCCGGCGCCGGTGGCGGGCCCGACGCCGCCCGAGGGCTCGACCGGCACGCCGCCCTCGGACCAGGAGACGTCGGCCGGCAGGATCAGGGTGGCCACCGCTCCGGGCGGCCCGTAGGCGGCGGCGATGGTGTCCCGGGCGTCGGCACCGACCTCGGCCGTCGCCTCGGTGGTGCGCAGGAACCCGGACACGTTGCGGGCCACCGTGGCGATGTCCGACTGCAGCTGGGCGTCGTAGGCCCGATGGGTCAGGGCGTGGTCGCCCACGATGTTCACCACCGGGCTGTGGGCCCGGCGGGCGTTGTGCAGGTTGGCCAGCCCGTTCCCGAGGCCGGGCCCGAGGTGGAGGAGGGTGGCGGCCGGTCGGCCGGCGACGCGGGCGTAACCGTCGGCGGCCCCGGTGGCCACCCCCTCGAACAGGGCCAGCACGCCGTGCATGCCCGGCTCGTCGTCGAGGGCGGCCACGAAGTGCATCTCCGAGGTGCCGGGGTTCATGAAGCAGGTGTCGACCCCGTGGGCCGTCAGGGTGCGGACGAGGGACCGGGCGCCGTTCACGGGCGGGCTCCTTCCAGATCGTGGGTGGCCAGGACCTTCCCGGGGTTGAGGATGCCGGCGGGGTCGAAGGCGGCCTTGATGCGCCGCATCAGGTCGAGCTTCACGGGGTCCTCCAGGTCGGTGAAGGAGGCCAGCTTCGCCGTTCCGACGCCGTGCTCGCCCGACACCGCCCCTCCGTGGGCCACGCCGGCGGCCAGGATGTCGTGCACGAGGGCGTGGCGGACGTGCGGGTCGGGCTGGAAGACGCTCAGGTGCACGTTGCCGTCGCCGGCGTGCCCGCAGCCCACCACCAGTGAGCCGGTGGCGGCGGCCAGGTCGCCCACGTCGGCCAGGTAGGAGGGGATCGACGCCCGGGGTACCACGACGTCGACGATGTCGTCGGCCCCGGCCGCCTTGGAGGCCCAGAAGGCGTGCTCCCGTGCCTCGATGAGCTGGTGGCCGGCGTGGTCCGGCAGCACGTAGACGTCGAGCGCCCCGAGGTCGGCCAGCTGGACGGCCAGCGCCTCGGTGTCCTCCTCGAGCCGGTCCGGGTGGTGGTCCTCGAGCACGATCACCAGGTAGGCCAGCGCCGTCGACCGGATCTCCTCGGGGATGCCCAGGTCGATGCCGGCGTTGGCGGTGATGCCGGCCATCGAGATCATGTCGATGTACTCGACCAGCAGCGGCCCGACGCCGCTCGCCACCACCGGGGGCACGGCGCCGGCCACCAGGTCCATCGTCGGGAACGCCGCCAGCACGGTGGCCTGGTGGGGCGGGCGGGGGTGGAGGCGGAGGATGGCCCGGGTCACCAGGGCCAGGGTGCCCTCCGACCCGATGACCAGCTGGGTGAGGTCGTAGCCGCTGGTCGCCTTCACGAACCGACCACCGGTCGAGATCACCTCGCCGGTGCCGAGCACGGCCTCCAGGCCGAGCACGTGGTGGCGGGTGACCCCGTACTTGACCGCCCGCATCCCGCCGGCGTTGGTCGAGACGTTGCCGCCCAGACTGGCCGACTGCTCGCCGGGGAACACCGGGTAGACGAGGCCGAGCGGCGCCAGGGCGGTGTCGAGCTGGGCCAGGGTCACGCCCGGCTCCACCACGGCCACCTGGTTGGCTGTGTCGATCTCGAGGACGGCCGCCATGCGCTCGAACGAGACGACCACGCCCCCGGCGACCGGCAGCGACCCGCCGGACAGCCCGGTGCCGGAACCGCGGGCGGTCAAGGGGACCCCGAGCTCGACGGCGGCGCCCACGACGGCGGACACCTCGGCGGTGGAGCCTGGCCGGACCACGGCGAGCGGACGGACCGGGTCGATGCCCAGGGCTTCGTCGTGGCAGTCGTCGTCGGACACGGCCCCGCCCTCGTCGACGTGGGCCGGGCCGCAGATGGCCACCAACCGCTCCCCGATGGTCGACCCCACGTGCACGTACCTCCCCCGGTGGGGGCCGGTGGGCCCCTCCGCCCACGCTAACCCGTGGTGCCGGCCGGCCCCGGGGTCGGGGCCGAATGGGAGGCCGGGGGTCGCCTTCGGTATCGTGGGTGTCGTGGGAACCAGGAACGAGGCACGCTCGTGATGCCGGGGATGCACGGCGACCAGCGCCTCGCGGCCTCGTTCCACAACCTGGTCGGCCAGTGGAACACCGGTCCTTTCGCCCTGCTGACCCTGGTGACGGTCGTCGTCGTGGGTGCGTGGTACGTGCAGTCTGCCTGGGCGCTGTCGGCGAAAGGTCGGCCCTGGAGCCGATGGCGCACGACCTCGTTCCTCACCGGGCTCGTGATGGTCGACCTGGCGCTGCAGTCGCCGGTGTCCACCTTCGCCATGGGCTACTTCGAGGCCCACATGGTCCAACACCTGCTGCTGATGGTGACCGCCCCGCCCCTCCTCGCCCTCGGCGCCCCCATGACGCTCGCGCTCCAGACGTCGAGCCGCCCGGTCAAGACGCGCCTGCTCCGGGTCCTCAACTCCCGGGCGTTCCGCTGGTGGAGCCACCCGGTGCCCTCGGCAGCCCTCTACTACTTCGGGATGTTCGCCTTCTTCCTGACCTCCGCCCTGGCCGTGGCCATGACGCACATGTGGCTGATGGACGTGGTCAACGTGGCGTTCCTGCTCGCGGCCATGCACTTCTGGTGGCCCATCGTCGGCGTCGACGTCATCCCCCACTGGCCCATGAGCCACGGCATGAAGATGGTGGCCCTGGTCATCGGCGTGCCGGTGGAGTCGTTCCTGGCGTTGGCCCTGCTCGAGTCCTCGCGGCCCGCCGCCCCGATGTACACCCTGGGCAGCACCCATTCCGGCGCCGCCATCCTCTGGATCGGCGCCGAGGCGTTCACCTTCCTGGCCCTGATCCCGATCTTCCTGCAGTGGCTGCGGGTCGAGGGCCGGCGGACGGCCCGGCTCGACGCCGAGCTCGACGCCTCCTACGAGGAGGCCGGTACCACCCTCACCCCGGTCGACTACTGACGCCGCCGGTCAGGCGGGGGTGAACGTGTAGGTGAAGGGGATCGACTTGGGCACGTCGGTGAAGGCGCTCTTGCCCTTGATGGTCACGCCCACGATGACGGCGGACGAGCCGACCTCGACCGTCATCGTCCCGTCGGCCGGGTAGGTGAGGACCTTGCCCGCCTGCTGGACCCCGCTCACCAGGGGGATGGCCGACGAGGAGCTCGTGACCTGCACCCAGCAGGGCCCCGAGGTGGCGACGACCACGTCGAACTTGGACGTGGCCACCGTGTAGGAGGCGCCGGACGACGAGGTGCCGGCCGGCTGCACCGGGAAGGTCTGGTGCGACGTGCCGGAGGACGGGGTGGACGACGGGTTGGCGGCGGTCCGGGCCGGAACCACCCGCAGGATGTGGGCGTCGGCCAGCGGCTTCGGATCGACGGCCAGGAGGATCGAGCCGGCCGCCACCAGCAGGACCAGCACCCCCACGATCCAGGTCAGCGCCTTCAGCCAGCCCGGCGCCTTCATCCGACGCCGGGCCCGGGCCACCTGGCGGCGGCCCTTGCGCAGGTCGGACCGGGGGACGACGGGGAAGGTGCCGGTGGGCGGACCGGACACCTGGTAGCCGTAGTTGCCCGAGGCGCCCGCCGCCGAGTTCGTGCGCCCGCCGACCTGGGGAACCTCGCCCGTCTCGGTGAAGGCCCGCAGGTGGTCCGGTCCGGTCGTGACGGCGGCCACCACGCTGGTCACGGCGGGCGTGGCCCGGGTGGTGGACAGGTCGTCGAACTCGCGGCGCTGGGAGACGAAGCGGTTGAGGACGGCGTCCTCGTCGATGCCCAGCAGGGTGGCGTAGCGACGCAGGGTGGAGATGGCCAGCGCCTCGTCCGGCAGCGCCTCCATGTCGTCGTGCTCGAGGGCCTCGATCTGGGTGATCGGGCGCCCCAGGCGGTCGTGGACCGTCAGCAGGTCGAGGCCGCGGTCGGCCCTGGCCTGCTGGAGCTGCGCCCCGACCGACTCGGCGGACGCAGCGGGCTGCTGGTCCTGACCGTCGTCGCCCCGGCGCGTCGTACCGCCGCGTGGGCGGATCACCTGGGGTCTCCTGACATGGTCCTTACCCCTAGCGTACCTGTCGGGCCGCCCCGAACGGCTGACGGAGCCGCCCGGCGGGCCGCGTCAGGCCGGACAGGCCCTCGGATCCCACGGCTGGAGCGGGGTGACGGCCGCCGTGGGCGCCTGGAACGGCGTGTCGGAGGCGGTGCCCGAGGACGAGGGGGCCGTCGTCGTCGTGGTGCCGGTGGTGGCGGTGGCGGCCGACGGGGGGCTGTCCACGGCGAACTGCGTGCCTGTCACCACGGTGACCTGGGCGCCGTCCGTGGTCGGCCCGAGCGCGGTGATGACCGACCCGGACATCGACCGGGCCACCTCCTGGGCCGCCGCCTGGTCGGCGGCCGTGCGGGCGGCGTAGTAGACGACCGTTTCCGCCTCGGTCCCGACCGGTGTCGAGTCACCGACCCCGAGCACGTGGAAGCCGAGGGCGGTGAGGGCGGCGCCCGTGGTGCCGGCCTGGTCGGTGGCCCCGGAGCCGTTGAGCACCGACACCGTGACCTTCGACGGGGCGGGGAGCGGGAGGCCGGTCATCGTGTCGGTGTCGGGGTGCACCCCCAGGAACTGGTCGACCACCTGGAGGTCCTGGACGGAGGAGGGGAACTCGATGTCGCCGTAGGCGCCCCCCTTGTAGGTGTACGACCCGAACTGGTCGACCTGGACCGGCAGTGTCAGCTGGGGGGCCGCGTTCGGGTTCACCCCGTGGAAGTCCAGCACCATGGTGACCATGTCCGAGGTCGAGAACCGCCGGTCCACCTGGAGCTGGGGGGCGACCGAGCTGATCAGCTGGCCGTCGGTGATGGGATCCGACAGGCCGTTGTGGGCGACGGCGGTGGCCAGCACCCGCAGGAATTCGTGGTCGCGCCGGATGCGGGCCAGGTCGCTCTGGTTTTCGTAGGGCCAGGAGGCCGGGTTCGAGGAGGTCACCCCGGGGCCCTTGTACTGCAGGTGGCGGGCCCGCACGACCTGGAGGGCGTGGACACCGTCGAGGCTGATGCACCCGGGCGTGAAGACCTGCAGCCCGGAGTAGGCGTCGAACACCGGCTCGGGGAAGTACATCTTCACCCCGCCGAGGGCGTCCACCACGTTGGCGAAGGTGTCGAAGTTGAGCACCACGTAGTGCTGGATGGGGATGTCGAGGTCCTCGTTGATGGCCGCCACCAGCTGGCTCGGCCCCTCGTAGAGGGCGGCGTCGATCTTGTTGGCCCCCTCGGCCCTGGCATTCGGCACGAACAGGTCGCGGGGGATCGAGAGGATGGAGAGGCTGTGCCGGGCCGGGTCGAGGTGCAGGATCATCACCACGTCGCTGTTGACCCCGTTCACCCCGTCCGAGCACAGCCCGTAGGCGGCGTTCTGGACCTTGAGGGCGCAGCGGTCGGTGGAGCCCACCAGCAGGATGTTGTCCGTGCCCGCGTCGGCCCCCCCGCTCGGGACGTCGACCAGCCCCTTCACGTCGAGGCGCCGGATCTTGCCGTCCAGGTACCAGGCGTAGCCGGCCGTGCCCACCACGACGACGGCCACCACCAGCCCGACGACGCCGAGGACCCACCACAGCCGGCGGTGCCGGGGCCGGCCGCCGCTCCACCGGCCCCCGCCACCGGCCCGGGCGACCTCGTCGCCGAGGGCACGGAGCCCCGTCTCGTCGAAGGTCGGGGCGGCGGGGGGGCGGCTCGGCGGACCGGGCCGCGCCCGGGCCGGGTCGCCCCCGGGGGCTGCTGGACCGTCGGAGGTCATGGCGGACCACGCTACCGAGGCCGGCGTCCCCACTGGTGGAAGCGGGGCATTCCCCCAGGTAGGCCCTGCGTCAGGTCGGATCCGGCCCGGACGCCGACGGCTCGACGACGAAGTCGCGGGGCCGCAGGCGGAGGGTGGCACGCCAGTAGCCGACCGTCCAGCTCGGCCAGTTGTTGGTGATCCGGCCGGCGGCGTCCTTGTACCAGCTCCGGCAGTCGGCGGCCCAGGCCGTGCGGCCCACCAGCCGCTGGGTCCGCCGGTCGTCGCGCTGGTAGGCGCCGTCCCGCACCCCCACCGCCGCCCCGCCGGCGGTGGCCATGGCCGCCGTCTGGACGGCCAGCGCCTGGAGCACCAGGTTCAGCTGCCGCTCGACCATGAAGAGAATGGAGTTGTGGCCGAGGTTGGTGTTGGGGCCGTAGAGCACGTACAAGTTGGGGAACCCGGCGACGGAGGTGCCCAGGTAGGCGTGGGCGCCGTCCTTCCAGGCCCCGGCCAGCGACCGCCCGTCGACGCCGGTCACGTCGACGTGGGACAGGAAGGCGGTGGTCACGAAGCCCGTGCCCCAGATCAGGACGTCCGCCGGGTGGCGGGTGCCGTCGGCCGTCACCACGGCGTCGGGCTCGACGCCGACCACCGGCGAGTCGACGACCGTCACGTCGGGCCGCAGCAGCGCCGGGTACCAGTCGTTGGAGATGAGGATCCGCTTGCAGCCGACGGGGTAGTCCGGCACCACCGCGTGCTCGGGCAGCCGGTCGTTGACCACCCCCTCACGGATCCCCTTGCGGAACATCTCCCCCAGCTGCCGGCCGGCCCAGCTGTCCCGCCGGAAGGCCGTCCACCGGGCCTCGAGGCTCCAGTAGATCCACCAGCGGTAGGCCGTGCGCAACGGGCCGATGCGCCGCAGGGCGGTGCGCAGGGTGGGCCGGTAGGGACGGTCCTTCTTGGGTCCGACGAAGCTCGGGCTCCGTTGGAACACGGTGGTGTGCGCCGCCGCCCCGGCCACCGGCGGGACGAACTGGATGGCGCTCGCCCCCGTGCCGACCACGGCCACCCGCCTGCCGGCCAGGTCCACCCCGTGGTCCCAGCGGGCCGAGTGCCAGGACGGCCCCGCGAACCGGTCGACCCCCGGCAGCCCGGGCACGTGGGGCCGGTTCAGCTGGCCGCAGGCGAACACGACGACGTCCGCCACCAGTGTCCCGGGACCCGACCCGTCGACCAGCTCGAGGCGCCAGGTGGCGGTCGCCTCGTCGTAGGCGGCCGAGGTGACGGTGGTGCCGGTGCGCAGGTGGGGGCCGAGGTGGTGGCGCCGGACCAGGTCCTCGGCGTAGTCGAGGATCTCGGGCTGCTCGGCGAAGCGCCTCGACCAGTCGGTCCTCGGCGCGAAGGAGAAGGAGTACAGGTGGGAGGGGACGTCGCAGGCGGCCCCCGGGTAGACGTTGTCGCGCCAGGTGCCGCCGACGCCGTCGGACTGCTCGAGGACGGTGAAGGAGCGGACGCCGGCCCGCACCAGCTGGATGGCGGTGGCCAGTCCCGACAGCCCACCCCCCACGATGGCCACGGTCGGCGTCGGGCGCCCCTCGACGCGGGCCCGCCTGACCTCGCGTGCGAACGCCCTGTGCCCGATGTCGAGTGCCATGGTCTCCCCTGCGGCCGCCACCACGCGGGTCGGCGCGGGACGACGTTACCGGGGCGGGACGGCGGCGGGCGAGGCGGGTCGGCGGGGCCGCGCGGTGGTCGTCGCGCCGGGTCCCCGGGGCCCGCACGGGCGGGTAAATACTCTAGACACATCAGGTGCCGGGTGTTACGTTGCCGCTAGTCACGAGGGGTCCGCGACTGCAAACCGACCTACACGGATCGAGAGCATCTTTCGAGAAAGAGGACGCCGGTGCCCGAGGGAATTGAGCCGATCGAACTGGAAGAGGAGCACCACGGCCTGGTGCTCGACTCGGACGAGCAGATGCTGGCGCAGCTCGGGTACAAACAGGAGCTCAGCCGGTCGTGGTCCGGCTTCTCCAACTTCGCCATCTCGTTCTCGATCATCTCGATCCTGGCCGGTTGCTTCACCACCTTCGGCAGCGGCTGGAACGGCGGCGGCCCGGCCGCCATCGCCTGGGGCTGGCCCATCCTGGCCGCACTGATCCTGTGCATCGGCCTCTGCCTGGCCGAGCTGGTCTCCGCCTATCCGACCTCGGGCGGCATCTACTGGTGGGCCTCGAAGCTGGGCGGTCCCAAGGCCGGCTACTACACGGGCTGGCTGAACCTCATCGGCCTGCTGGCCATCGTGGCGTCGGTCGCCTACGGGTGTGCGACCTTCCTCGACCTGACGCTCGGGTTCTTCTCGACCAGCTACCACTCCGGCAATCTGCACACCATCTTCCTGTACTTCATCGCCATCCTGGTGATCGCCGCGGTGGTGAACATCTTCTCGAGCCACCTGCTGGCCATGGTCAACAACGTGTCGGTGTGGTGGCACGTGCTGGGCGCCGCCGCCATCATCCTGATCCTGATCATCCTGCCGAGCCACCACGCCAGTGCGTCGATGGTGTTCACGTCGCGGGTCAACAACACCGGGTTCTTCGGTGGCAAGACCAGCGGGATCGGCTTCCTGTTCGTGGTGCTGCCCATCGGCGCCCTGCTCACGCAGTACACGATCACCGGGTACGACGCCTCGGCCCACCTGTCGGAGGAGACGCACTCCGCCGCCGACACGGCGGCCAAGGGCATGTGGAAGTCGATCTTCTACTCGGCGGTCGGCGGCTGGATCCTGCTCCTGGCCTTCCTCTTCGCCGTGCAGGACGAGGCCAAGGTCACGGCGGCCGGCGGCGGCGTGGCCACCATCTTCGCCCAGGCACTCACCTCGAAGTGGGGGGCCGCCGTGCTGTTCATCTCGACCATGGGCCAGTTCTTCTGCACGATGGCGTGCATGACCAGCTGCTCGCGGATGCTCTTCGCCTTCAGCCGGGACGGCGCCGTGCCGGGCCACCGGCACTGGTCGCGCCTCAACGCCAAGCGGGTGCCGGTGGGCGGCGTGATCCTGACCGCGGTGATCGGCATCCTCATCACCCTGCCGGCCCTCATCACCGTGGACATCGCCGGCGCCGCCGTGCCGGTCGCCTTCTACGCCGTCGTCTCGATCGGCGTGATCGGGCTGTACTGGGCCTTCGTCATCCCGATCTGGCACCGCTGGAGGATGGGCGACGACTTCCAGCAGGGCGGGTGGAACCTGAAGGCCCACTGGAAGTGGCTCTGCGTGGTGGCCATGATCGACACGGTCCTGGTGACGTTCATGGCATTCATGCCGACCTCGAATCTCGGCGTGCCCTGGACGAGCGGCTTCGCCCTCAAGTACGTCAACTACACGATCATCGTGGTGCCGGTGGCCATGATCGCGCTCTGGATCTACTGGCACGCCTCGGTGAAGAAGTGGTTCACGGGACCCCGCCAGACCATCGACATGTCGGACGAGGAGCTGGCCAAGGGCATCTGACCGACGGCCGTCGGAATCCTGCAGGAGGCGCCCCGGCCACGGCCGGGGCGCCCTGCGTTCCGGGCCCGGGCGCCTCAGGCGATGCCGGTCTGCAGGGCGATCTTGATCCGGTCGGGACGGAAGATGTCCCGGGCGAACTCGACCGCCAGGCCGGCGGTGGTGAAGGCGGTCCGGGTGATGAGCATGAGGGCGGCGCCCGGCTCCACCTGCAGAAGCTCGGCCTCGTCCGCCCGGGCGATCACCGGTTCGAGCGACTCGACAGCCGAGGCCGGCTTCTGGCCGTAGACCCGGGTGAGGAGGCCGTAGAGGGATCCGGACAGCCCGTGGTCGAGCATGTCGGGGAAGGGCCCGGTGGGGAAGTACGAGCGCTCCACAGCCAGGGGCTCCCGTCGGGCCGTCCGCACCCGCAGGATCTCGTGGGTCGGCGTGCCGCGCTGGACCCCGAGGGCCCCGGCCACCTTGGCGTTGGCCGGGACGGTGGTGGCGGACACCACCCGTGCCCCGGCCCGGAGGTTGGCCCGTCGCATCTGCTCGGTGAACCCGGCCATGCCGGTCAGGTCGCACTCGATGCGCGGCTCCCGGACGAAGGTACCGCCGAGCCGGCCCGTCTTGCGTTCCAGGGTGCCCTTGCCCTCGAGGGTGGCCAGCGCCTGTCGCAGCGTCATGCGGCTCACGCCGAGCGAGGTGGCGAAGACGTCCTCACGGGGCAGCCGGTCGCCCGGCACCAGGTCCCCCCGGCCGATGAGCTCGGTGAGCCACCGGGCGATGCCGGCGTGGACCGGCGTGCCGTCCGGTGTGGGGAACGACGGCGCCCCGGCCAACCAGTCGACTGGGGTCTCCGCGCGCGTCACCGGGGGCGATGCTACGGCAACCCCCGGCGCACCGGGGGCCACTGGTATTCTGTCTAGACCTAGGGCGGGCGCCCAGGACACGGACCAGGCCCGACGTCGGAGCCGACGGTCGGGGCGCACCGAAGGTGGGGACATGGAGGGATCGCAGACGGAGGCACCGGCGGGGGGCGCCGGCCTGCCGCCCTCGCTGTGCGAGGCCGTGGACGTCCTGGCCGAGGGACCGCTCGAGGTCACCCCGCTGGCCGGTGGACTGACCAACCGCAACTACAAGGTGGTGGCGCCCGGCGGGACCTACGTGGTCCGCATCTCGCCGCCGGGCGGCGGCGCACTGGCCATCGACCGGGATAACGAGTACCGGAACTCCGTCATCGCGGCGGCCTCGGGGGTCGGCGCCCCGGTGCACGCCTACGTGCCCGCCGAGTCGGCCCTGGTTATCGGCTACATCGAGGGCCGCACCTTCGAGGACGCGGATTTCGCCACCCCCGGGGTCATCGCCCGCGTGGCGGCCTCCTGCCGGCGGCTCCACGACGGCCCCCGCTTCGTCAACGAGTTCGACATGATCGACATCCAGGCCGGCTACCTGCGCATCGTGCAGGACCGCGGCTACCGCCTTCCCGACGGCTACCTGGACCACCTGCCGGCGGTGGGGCGGATCCGTGAGGCGCTGGCCGTGCGGGCGGTGCCGACGGTGGCCTGCAACAACGACCTCCTGGCCGGCAACTTCATCGACGACGGGTCGACCGTCCGGCTCATCGACTACGAGTACTCCGGCAACAACGACCCCTGCTTCGAGCTGGGCAACATCTGGAGCGAGTGCCACCTGTCACTCGACCAGCTCGACGAACTGGTGACGGACTACTACGGCCGCCGCCTGGTCAACCGCATCGCCCGGGCCCGCCTGCTCGGCCTCATGGGCCAGTACGGCTGGACGCTGTGGGCCTCCATCCAGGAGGCGACCAGCGACCTCGACTTCGCGTTCTGGCCGTGGGGCATGGAGAAGTACGAGCGGGCCGTGGCCACCTTCCGCGGACCCGACCTCGACCGCCTGATCGACGACGTCCGACGGGACGACTGACCGGCCGCACCCGGCCGCCCGACACCCCAGCCGACACACCAGCCACCGCGAGACGAGGAACCCATGAGCACGGACAACGGACTGCCGACACGGGCCCAGGTGGTCATCATCGGCGGCGGCATCGTCGGCACCAGCGTCGCCTACCACCTCACCCGCATGGGCCGCACCGACGTCGTGCTGCTCGAGCAGGGCCAGCTGTCGTGCGGGACGACCTGGCACGCCGCCGGGCTGCTGGGCCAGCTACGGGCCACCGAGGGTGGGACCCGCCTCGTGCAGTACTCGGCCCAGCTCTACAGCGAACTGGAGGCGGAGACGGGACTGGCCACCGGCTTCAAGCGCTGCGGCGGCGTGACCGTGGCCCGCACCGAGGACCGCATGGTCCAGCTGCGGCGCACGGCGGCCACGGCCGAGGCCTACGACCTCGAGTGCGAGCTCATCAGCCCCGACCGGGCCCGCGAGCTCTACCCCGTGCTGGAGACGGCCGACCTGGTCGGCGCCATCTGGCTCCCCGGTGACGGCACGGCCAACCCGGTCGACGTCACCGCCTCGCTGGCCCGGGGGGCGCGGGACCGCGGGGCCCGGATCTTCGAGCGCACCCGGGTGCTCGAGGTGACCCGGGAGGCCGGACGGGTGACCGGGGTGGTGACCGACCGTGGTCCGATCGAGGCCGAGATCGTGGTCAACTGCGCCGGGCAGTGGGCGAAGGCCGTCGGCATCCTGGCCGGCGTCAACGTCCCGCTCCACTCGGCCGAGCACTTCTACGTGGTGTCCGAGCAGATCGACGGCGTCCACCCCGACCTGCCCATCCTGCGCGACCCCGATGGCTACACCTACTTCAAGGAGGAGGTCGGCGGCCTCGTCGTCGGCGGGTTCGAGCCCCAGGCCAAGCCCTGGGTGGCCCCGGACCAGCTGCCCTACCCGTTCGAGTTCCAGCTGCTCGACGAGGACTGGGACCACTTCTCGGTCCTCATGGAGAGTGCGCTCGAGCGGATCCCCGCCCTCCACCACACCGGTATCCGGAAGTTCTACAACGGCCCGGAGAGCTTCACCTCGGACAACCAGTTCATCGTGGGGGAGGCGCCCGAGCTGACCAACTTCTTCGTCGGAGCCGGCTTCAACTCGGTGGGCATCGCCTCGGCCGGAGGGGCA
>Ga0265327_10002659_pt1 | contig 18369 bp, 17 predicted proteins | sample 41621metaG_FD_202089 | JGI IMG/M metagenome (GOLD analysis project Ga0265327, IMG submission 202089) | Rhizosphere microbial communities from Carex aquatilis grown in University of Washington, Seatle, WA, United States - 4-16-21 metaG | ecosystem: Host-associated > Plants > Roots > Rhizosphere...
ACAGCAGGTAGAGTAGGGAGCAGGCGAAGAGCCTGTCCCTCTACTCTACCTGCTGTTTTTGTCGTTTCCCGACCTCGCTGTTTCCTGCTCGCATCGAAAGGGGGACTTTGTGCGCGTTATTAACTTTAAAGTTCTATATGCTTAAATGACCCGGCCATAGAAGCAAGCCCCCCTCTCAGTCAATACGCAATTGCTATTTCGGCCGAAGCGCCGACACGGTGACAGGCTGAACCGCTTGAATCGATATTATTTTGCTTTTTTTTGCACTTAGCCGGAGCAAAATATCTAGGTAATAAGCTACGTTTTATGCCGACATAACTAACGGATTATTGATAAAATAAGGGGCCGGATGACGACCATAAAAATCTTTAGAGTCAATAATCTACAAGTACAAAAAACATCTAAAAATAACATCAAAAATATTAACTTATTGATTTTATGGTAATTTAAAGAATCAAATAAGGTAAGTTGGGACCGGCTATACAAGTATAGGGAAATAGTGAACAATGAAACTTTATTGCCGAAGAATGCATTTAGCAGATAGAGAGCAGGTTACGCTAAACCGCAAAAGCTGAGGGAGCATAGTCCGCCCGGAATTCTGTTTCAAAATGCGCAATGCATGACTTTACCCTTATTGTTTTGAGCTACCGAAACTTATGACTGACACCAAGCAACAGCCACTGATACTCATCGTTGATGATGTTTCCACTAATGTGCAACTTCTTGCAACCGCTTTAAGTAGGTTATATCGAATTAAAGTGGCCAATAATGGCTCAAGCGCTCTCAGCATCGCACAAAATGAGCAGCCGGACCTTATTTTGCTGGATATCATGATGCCGCATATGGATGGCTTCGAGGTTTTAAGACGTCTGAAAGAAAATACGCTTACCGATAATATCCCAGTGATTTTTGTGACTGCCGACAACTCTGAGTCCGATGAGGAACGAGGCTTGAGTTTAGGTGCAGTGGACTATATCACCAAGCCATTTTCGATCCCTGTCGTTAAGGCCCGTATTCGCAATCAAATTCGTCTCAAGCAGCGAACCGACTTACTGAAATTGGAACCCATTGATATTTTTCAATGGAGCGATCATTTTAATACCGATATAGCCAAGATTGACGAGCAACACCGCAGGCTGGTTCAGTTATTGAATCAACTCGCCTGCAATGCCGCTTTCCATTGCGATATTCAGACCTTAAACAGTGCTTTTGATAAGTTGACCGATTATGCCGTTTATCATTTCCAAACGGAAGAAACCATTTGGCATGAATATCTTCAGGACGATGCCCTAGCAATGAAGCATAAGGTTGAACATAACAATTTTACCTCGACTATTTCGAGCCTAAAAAACGAACAACACCCCCATTCCTTGTATAGCAGGATCGATAAGGTCTTATTGTTTCTGGTTAATTGGCTGGTCTACCATATTCTGGAAAGTGACAAATACATGGCCTTAGTGGTGCTGAACATGCAAGCCGGCGCATCGCAAGAACAGGCCGAGAAGCAAGCACAGGATAAGTTGCATGATCAAACTAAACATCTGATAAGCATCATATTGTCAGCCTATCGCAGTTTCGCCGTCAATACTACACAGCTGATGAAAGAAGCTATCGAGCGTACTCAAGCCGAACATCGGCTTAGTATCTCCGCTAAAAAACTTAAACTTACGGTGCAAAGTCTTGAAACGGCAAATGAAGACTTAAAAAAACAATATACCGATTCGATTAAGGTATTCGCGCAGGTCATTGAAATGCGCTCCGGTATTAAAAGCGAGCAGTCAAAACATATTATTGAAAAAGCCATGCTGGTCGCGCGCGACCTCGGTATGAATGCAGAAGACAGTAAAAATCTTATGTATGCCGGATTCTTAATGAAAATCGGCAAAATAAGTTTTCCGGATAGCTTGCTGGAAAAGCCTTTTCACTCGGTGCCTCTTGCCGATAAACAGCGTTATTTAAAACATGCGGTTGAAGGCGAGGCTTTATTGAATAGACTGCCGCAGTTAAAAGGCGCGTCCGTCTTAATCCGGCATCAATACGAACGCTATGACGGCTCAGGTCTTCCCGACGGCTTGGCAAAACAGAATATTCCGCTGGGAGCCCGCATTCTCAGCGCGGTCAGCGATTACATATCCTATCTTGACGGCTCAATGACCGGCGAAACCATGTCCGTTAACGCCGCAATCGGCCAATTGATAGAGCGGAAAGGAAGCTATTATGATCCCAATATTGTCGAAGCTCTCATTAACGTGCTCCAAGAGAGCATTGCTGAGGAGAGCGTTGCGATAGAACGCCCTGAGGTTAAAAAATCATGGAAGAGCGGCAGTCTGCGTAATAAACAAAAAGCGAAGAAATTTGCCGAGCTTCGCCAAATTGTTGAAATTCCATGGCCGCAACTGAGAGTTGGCATGGCCTTAGACAGCGTCTATTTTGGCGATAAGCCTTATATTAGAAATTGTGTTGTGGATAAAAAAATAATTGGCGACATCTTTTCATTAAGCGAAAGAATAGGTAAAGACCCCATTATTAAAATTCGCCTCGATAAAGAAACTAAAAAAGGCTAGGACCGCTCGAAATAACTTCGGCAAACGACTCCCTCTCGGCAATTGCCGAGAGGATTGGAAAAAATGCTCAAGTTATTTCATGCACATTCTTTAACGACATAACGCTCTGTAAAATTGCCGCCCGGAAAGAAACAATATCAGCAGGTTAGGCTAGTTGCTTTAGCTTCCAGGCTAAGAAGCGCAAGCGTTGCCGGAGCCGCATAAACTATCCCTTTACTCAGGCGCGCGAGCATTTCTCGCCGGTTAATCCCCATCGACTCGCCGGAAGACTGTTCCAGGGTCTGTTGAGACGCGGTGCTTTCGTTAGTTTTATTTAAATAATCCACAATTTTTTCCTTGCCGCCTTAAAAATACGTTGTCAAATTTTTGGCCTTAGCCAATAGCGCTAGTTGCTTGAGCTTTCAGGCTAAGAAGCGCAAGCGTTGCCGGAGCCGTATAAACGATACCTTTACCCAGGCGCGCTAATACTTCTCGCCGGTTAATCCCCATCGACTCGCCGGAAGACGTTTCCAGGGTCTGTTGAGAGGCGGTGCTTTCGTTAGTTTTATTTAAATAATCCACAATTTTTTTCCTCGTCGTCTTAAAAAGACATTTTCAAGTTTTAGCGTTAGTGTTTCATTGTAGCTCTCAGCCTAAGAAGGGCGTGCTTGAGCTTCCAGGCTAAGAAGTGCAAGCGTTGCCGGAGCCGTATAAACGATACCTTTACCCAAGCGCGCTAACACTTCTCGCCGGTTAATACCGGTAGATTCGTCGGAAGATTTTTCCGAGGTCTGTTGAGAAGAGGTGCTTTTGTCAGTTTTATTTAAATAGTCCACAATATTTGTCTCGTTATCTTAACAATACATTTTCAAGTTTTTGGCGTTAATTGCTTTAGCTTCCTGGCTAAATGACGCTAGTTGCTTTAGCTTCCAGGCTAAGAAGCGCAAGCGTTGCCGGAGCCGTATAAACGATACCTTTACCCAGGCGCGCTAACACTTCTCTCCGGTTAATACCCGTGGGCTCCTCAGAAAACTTTTCCAAAGTCTGTTGAGATGCGGTGCTTTTGTCGGTTTTATTTAAATAATCCACGATTTTTTCCTCGTTGTTTTAAAAATATGTTCTCAAGCTTTTGGCTTTAGTTTTAATGTCAGCTTCCCGCTTTAGCTTGCAAGCTAAGAAGCGCAAGCGTTGCCGGGGCTGCATAAATGATACCTTTACTGATCCGTGCTAACACTTCTCGCCGGTTAATACGCATGGACTCGTCGGAAGACGGTTCCAGGGGCTGTTGAGAAGCTGTGCTTTTGTTGGTTTTATTTAAATAATCCACAATTATTTTCCTTGTTGCTTTAAAAATATATTCTCACGTTTGGTATTAGTTTTTAGCGGCGATCCTATATAACTGAAATTTCTGAATCAGTGAAAAATAATACGGCCATTCAGACATGCGCTTACCATCCTAAACAAACTGACGTCAGTATATCCGAAGCTTTGCGCACCTTTAGCCGGTAAATAACTTAAATTGCTTGATGATTTTATTGCTCAATCTTGCCGGTAAATGCATTACTTGCTGCAAAGTAAAGCTAAGCGGCGGTTTTCCGGAGCGTACCCAACAATCAATTGCGGCACAATATCTGTCATCATAATCAAGAGGATTGGCAATGCCGAAATCCTTTTCCAGCCAGGTTAAAAACTGGCTCATCGTTTGACGCCACGGTAAGCTGGAAATATCGTGAACGATCGACGCCGGTAATTCGTTGCGTCCGGTACGCTGTAACAATCGGAGCAGATCCAGCACCTTCATCAGGCTGGTTTTTCCGGACCCCATCTGTGGCGGACTCATGATGGTGCATTGGATTAAACTTTGCATAATGCGATCATGCAAACTTAAACGGGCCATCGTGTTACCCTGCCAATCAACAATGTCGAGACGTTCTTTGGCAACGGCGTCGGGTAACAAATTGCTCAGCGTTTGACGAACAACATGTTTATGCAGTTCTACCGGCATAAGGCGGTGAGGATGTATTAGCGGCGCATAATGATGATGTTTGGTATAGGAAACCTCGCTATGCTTCGGGTTATACAGGTAGCCCAGTTCCACAAGCACGTCTAAAGCCGATTTCTGTTCGCTTGGCTCAGGAATCCAGACATCCAAATCCCCCATCAGGCGAACGTTTTGTTGCCAATTATCTTCGCTCAGTAATGCCGCCCCTTTTAACCACACCGGCATGATATTGACCGCGGCCAAGGCCTGCGTTATCTCTTCTATCTGAGCGCGGGATTCTTCGCAACGCGCTAAAGTCAACTGGTATATAGAGTCAAGCGTTTCAAGCATCGGCTCGGGTACCTGCTCATCCAGCGGCTTGGCCATTAATGCTTGATGTAGTCCGGGCAATACATAAGTACGATCGGCCATCGAGAAAATCTCAGGCCATAGGCAGGGGTCTATAGGCGGGCAGGCGTCTGTTTGTCCCGGTGCGACAAGGATACGGCATAACCGGCTGAAGGCTTGATTCTTGATAGAGTTCATGAGAGCAAGGTTTGAAAAGTTTGTTCGACTTCGGAAAGGTTGGCATAGGTGATGCGATAACAGGGCGTTCGTTCAAGCAATTCCAGTAAAGTGTCTATACGTTTCGATTCTATTGAGCTGCCCGTTGTCAGCCCTGACTCCACCAAAAGGCAAAGTGCTTGAATCGGCTCTATCGCTTCCAGTAACGTGTCTTGACCAACGGCATAACTTGGAAAAATAACAGCCCGGATACAAGGTTGCGAAGGCTCTGCATCGCTAGTTCGCGGCAGCGGTATAAAGCGTGCCTGTTTGTCCGCATAAGGTATGATCGGCAGCTTCTCAAGCTCGGGATAGAAAGCTTGCATGATCGGCCAACTCGCCGGCTTGAGCCCCAGCGCCGTTGGAAACGGTAATAAAGTAATCTCTTCTGCCGAAGATTTTTGTCCCAGGGCAACAATATCGTCGCCCAAATAATTCCAGCCATGAGCGGCCAAATAAGCCGTGAGCGTACTCTTACCATGACCGGAAGCGCCGGGCAGCAACAAGGTCCCTCCCGGTTTAGATACCGCGGCGGCATGGATGGTGGCGAACAAGCCGTCCTCGGCATAGGCGCAATTGAAAATACCGGTGACTAAGCTTGCCAAAGCAAAACTTTCGTCATGTGTTGATAACACCGCATCGGGACGGTCAATCCAGAATTGATCGCCCGCATCGATTAAGCGTAAAACAAAATTAGAATCCGTACCCGACTCCGTAGCAAGCCCCGCCAACAAAGCCTGAAGACGAAAAAGAGCATCGGAAAAACCGGGTCGCCCATGATGACCGAGAATGACCCGGCATGAGTTTTGGTTAAGCGACAGATGCAGGTCGCCGATGATTTCATAATCAGGCAAGCGAGTTGCCGGCGGATGCCGGGTTGCCCGGCCGCCGAACGGGTCGCCCGGCTCACACACGCGGCGATCAAGACGATAACAGCTGTTCGCTATGTCCAGCCAGCCCAGTGAAGACCATGCCAGTAAAGTCGCCCGAACATCATCATCGACAACAGCCGCATCGACATTACCGACCAGCTGAGTTAATGTTGTAGACAGGCCGTCCGCATCATAATAGTTGTCCTCCAATAAAACCCAAAGCACCGATGCCGTGGGATTAAGGACGTGCAGTTCTTGCCGTAAAATATCATTAACCACAAGATGGTCTTGAAACAGGCGTACAGAGAAGCGGGGGCGTTGAATATTTTCGGACATCTGGATAAAAAGCGTTATCAAACTGGAAAGCGCAAGAATTGCCGGGAGGATAAATTATATCTTTATCTGGAATTTGCCGTATAAATCAATGCTCGCTCAAGTCAACACCTATCGGCTTCCCAAAACGATTGAGAATGCAGGGAAAGGACCGGATCGTTTCCTGTCCGTGCGGAAAAAGTATTTAGCCGAATTAATTGACCGCCTCGTTTTTGCCTACAAACCTACCCAACTCTTGCAACAAACCGGCGCTTCCTTTATAAATATGGCACACGGATGAGACTAATCGGCATCCTGTAACAGGCTTTAACAGAGACTTAAAGATAAAACCCGCAGATTAAATTCATTCCGTCCCCGACAAAATACTTTTGTATTTTCTTTAGCATTATGAGTAATATCACTGACCTTTAGATACTCTGTATCGACCTATTCAAGCGAAGCATTGAGGAAAAATCATGACAACCATAGCAGACCCCATTATCGGCAGTTGGTACAAGGACGTGGAAAACAACCTGAAATTTAAAGTTATCTCGGTTGAAGACACCGATGATTCCATTGAAGTTCAATACCTTAACGGCGATATTGGCGAGTACGATAATGACAGCTGGTATAACTCGACTTTCGATTATATCGAAGACCCTGAAGACTGGAGCGCGCCTTTCGACGATCTGGAAACCGATGATCTGGGCTATAGCGACCCCGATGAGCATAGGCCCAACCCTGAAGATATGGATATCGAAGATTACCTGGATTAATTAGGAAACCATCCCATGAAAATGAGTCCCCAGGAATTCCTGGACTGGAAGACCAAACGCATCACCTTGCTGGCCATGTCCGGTGCGGGCAAAACCACGCTGGCCAACAAGTTGCCGAAAGCCAAATGGTTTCATTATTCGGGCGATTACCGGATAGGCACAAAATATCTGGAAGAGCCTATCCTGGATAATATTAAGCGCCAAGCCATGCGGGTGCCGTTTTTGCGCGAGTTGCTGCTGTCCGACTCGATCCATATCAGCAATAAAATCACCGTGGATAATCTGGCGCCGGTTTCCAGCTTTCTCGGCAAACTCGGCAATCCTGAATTAGGCGGTCTGTCTTTGCAGGAGTTCAAACGTCGGCAAAAGCTGCATCATCAGGCTGAGATTGCCGCGATGAACGATGTGCCGGATTTTATCGATAAAGCGGTTGATATTTACGGCTATAAGCATTTTGTCAATGATGCGGGCGGCAGCGTTTGCGAGTTGGACAGTCCCGAGGTGCTGGAAACGCTGGCGCAGAACACGCTGATTATTTACATCAAAATTCCGCCGGAGTTGGAGCAAACTATTATCCAGCGCGCTAAATCGGACCCTAAGCCGCTTTATTATCGGGAAGCGTTTCTCGATGAAAAACTGGCCGAATTCATGCAATTTAAGGACTATGCCGCGGCTGACGTTATCGAGCCGGATGATTTTGTGTCCTGGGTATTTCCGGAGTTGTTCAAGTCCCGGCTGCCCCGCTATCAAGCCATCGCGGATCAATACGGTTATACTGTCGATGCGAATGACGCTGCCGCCGTTAAAGGCGAGGCCGACTTTATCCGGCTTATCGCCGACGCGCTGGCTTCCCGGTCATGATATGAATGGAGTCCGATTATGCCTTTAGTTGCTCATACTGATTTACCGACCTTTCAGCGCCTTCGTGAAGAAGGCGAGGAAATATTGGATCCCGATCGCGCTCATAATCAGGACATTCGGGAAATGCATATCGGCCTGCTCAATATGATGCCCGATGCGGCTCTGGAAGCGACGGAAAGACAGTTTTTCCGATTGGTCGGAGCATGTAATCAAATTGTTCAATTTCATGTGCATCCTTTTACCATTGACGGGCTGAAGAGAAGCCCGGAAGCGCAAGCGCATATCGCCAAATACTACGAACCCTTTGACAAAATCAAACGGGACGGCCTGGATGCACTGATTATCAGCGGCGCGAATGTCACGCGCTCCCGTTTGCCTGAAGAAGATTTTTGGCAGCCGTTGACCGAGGTTTTTTTCTGGGCCAAGGAAAATGTCACCTCGATATTGTGTTCGTGTCTTGCTACCCATGCGCTGATTCAATACTGCTATAACATTGAGCGCACTCGCTTGCCGGCCAAACGCTGGGGAGTGTTTTCGCACAAGTTAACCGACCGTACTCATCCGTTGGTGGCGGAAATCAACACGCGTTTCGATGTGCCTCATTCCCGGTTTAATGAAATATTCCAAAGCGATATGGAACGGCACGGCCTCAAAATCCTGGCGATCAGCCAACAAGCCGGGGTGCATCTTGCGGTCAGTCCGGATGGTTTTCGCATTGTGTTTTTTCAGGGCCATCCTGAGTATGACGACATCAGCCTGTTGAAAGAGTACAAACGCGAAGTACTGCGTTTTTATCGCGGCGAAATAGACGATTATCCGCCGTTTCCCGAAAACTATTTTAATGATGCCGTTAAGCAAATTCTGGTGAGTTACCGGCAGCTGGTCTTATTAGCCAAAGAGAACAGGCAGAGGCTGGCGGAGTTTCCGGAAAAGGAGATTCTAGAGCATATCGACAACACCTGGGGCGACACCGCCAAAGCGGTGTTCAACAACTGGCTGGGCAAGATCTATCAACTGACCCATCAGGAACGAGGCCTGCCTTTTATGGATGGCGTCGACCCCAATAATCCGCTAGGTTTATAGATGCATAGGCAATTCTTGCAGCAAGCCATTGACTTGGCAGTGGAAAATGCCAAGTCAGGACAAGGCGGCCCTTACGGCGCGATTATCGTAAAAGATAACCGACTGATTGCGGCCAGCGGCAACAAGGTCACAACCGATATCGATCCTACCGCTCATGCCGAAGTGATGGCGATTCGTTTGGCCTGTAAAGCGTTGAACGATTTCCAGTTATCAGGCTGTATTCTCTATTCCAGCTGCGAACCTTGTCCGATGTGTTTGGGCGCGATTTACTGGGCGAGGCTGGCGAAAGTTTATTTTGCCTGTAGCCGGCATGATGCGGCTGCCGCCAATTTTGACGACAGCTTTATTTACGATGAGATTTCGGTATTGCCGCACCAGCGCAGCATCGCCATGCTGCATTTAAACCTGGCCAATGCACTGGAGCCTTTCGATATCTGGGCTGAAAAGAGCGACAAAGTGCTTTATTAAGGAGAATCAGAACGGATGTCTTAACGGTAAGCTTTATTCAGTTTTCGCTAAAACCCAACTGTTTTTTAATATGACGGACAAGCTGGTCGTCAATTTCATGATGACGCGGTACAGGTTGCTTTTTACCGGTTTGCGGATTGAGATAAATGTCGTGTCGCCCACCGTGCCGCGCTAACAAGCAACCTTGCAGGCTTTAGTCAGTGAATAAATTCGCTACGTTTCACAACGCGATTTCTTTAATTTGATGATGTTCCGGAACATCATCAAGAATGATGGATTGATAGGCATCGCGGATATTTTCTTCAAGTTCTTCCAGTGTTTCGCCTTGTGTCATGATCTCAGGGTATTCCAATAACTTGCCCAACCAAAAATGTTCGGATTTCCAGTAAATCAGATGATAGTTGTTCGGCATGACATGTTATCTCGCTAGTGGTGGAGAACGATGGGCGCATAGCCTGCGGAGGATACGCCCTATCGGTATGTTATTTATCAGCCACTTTAATCAACCAGCCGTTCTTATCGGAACAACCTAATTCCGCTTTGGCGCTGACATTAATCCTGACAAATTGACCGTTGAAGGTTGCAGGCAACTTAGCCTTGACCCGGTGAAAGCTGCTGTTGCTCTCAATGCTATAGTCAAGATCTTGATTTTTAGCGGTCAACTTAATAGTGTCGGCCTTGGCCCAAGGCGAGACCAAAAAGGTTAATGTCGATTCAGGCGGAACCTCGACTTTTTCGGGTTCTTGATAAACGGGAAGGCTGAGGTCTCTAAATTGCGGCTTTTTGCAAATCTCATCGACTTTACCGGACTCATAAGCCATCGCTGTGCCGGTAAACAATACCGCGACAATAAATAACATTTTTGTAACTTTCATATCCACTCCTCAAAAAGACTTTGCGTTGCCCTAGGCGGTTTCGGTTGATCCCCTGTCATTGAACAGGAAACGGCGTTAATTATTTTTTTAACTTACCGTAACATTCGCGTAAACGCTACGATAACACCCGATAGCTAAATCCAACTAGCCCATTCATATCCCTCAGACAAAATCGATGAGGTCTTGTACAATATCGGAAGTTTAAATTTTAGCAAGAGAACACCACATTGAGCGAACAAAATCAAGAAGGCTTGAATTATAAAAGCGCCGGCGTTGACATCGAAGCCGGTAACGCATTGGTCGAACGCATCAAGCCGATTGCGGCCAGAACCCGGACGGCGGGCGTAATGGCCGGTTTGGGCGGTTTCGGTTCGATGTTTGAACTGCCGCTGGACCGCTACCGGGAGCCGATTCTGGTTTCCGGTACCGATGGCGTCGGCACCAAGTTAAAACTGGCTAATGAATTAAATATTCATGACACCATCGGCATCGACCTGGTGGCGATGTGCGTTAACGATATTATTGTTCAAGGCGCGGAACCGCTGTTTTTCCTCGACTACTTTGCGACCGGCAAGCTGGATATCGATACCGCCGCAGCAGTCATCGACGGCATCGGTAAAGGCTGCGAATTGGCCGGCGCGGCGCTGGTCGGCGGCGAAACCGCCGAGATGCCGGGCATGTATGCGGACGGCGAGTATGATCTGGCCGGATTTTGCGTCGGCATCGTGGAAAAAAGCAAAGTGCTTGACGGCAGCAAAGTACAAGTCGGCGACAAGCTGATCGGCATTGCTTCATCCGGCCCGCACTCCAACGGCTATTCACTCATCCGGAAAATCATCAGCCACAGTCATTCAGCGCTGAGCGACTCATTTAACGGCAAAACTTTGGGCGCGGCTTTACTGGAACCGACCCGGATCTACGTTAAGTCCTTATTGGCGTTGCTGGATCAAGTACCGGTACATGCGCTGGCTCATATTACCGGCGGCGGCTTAACCGAGAATTTGCCGCGAGTGCTTCCGGCAGGCACCAGCGCCGCTATCGATCTGACTGCTTGGGAATTTCCGGAAATCTTCCGGTGGTTGCAGGAAAACGGTAAGGTTTCGCTGCCGGACATGTTGACCACCTTTAATTGCGGCATCGGCATGATCGTGTGCGTTGCCGCCGAAGATCAGCAGGCTACGCTTGAAACGCTAAGCCGACTGGGCGAAACGGCTTTTGTGATCGGCGAACTGGTGGCGTCTGAAGGCAAGCCGGAAGTTAACTATTTATAATCCGTTTAATTGACCTCTTCTTTTGGCGTTTGGCTGGCGTAGAACGCCTTAGTCGGATGACCGCTTAAAATGGCCGACGGCAACATAACCCGTCGGCCATTTCTCATGATTACTTCGATTCTTTGCTTTTCTCCGGCTGAATGATGGCTTTAGGCGTTTCCGTCCCATTACTTTCAGCGGCACTTTTAAGATAAATTTGCTTTAAGCGATTAAAGGCCGACCAGAGCGTTTTATCCATAACCACCTCATTGCCGATAGAAACAATCACCCGCGTTAATTCGGGTATCTTATTTTTGGCCGAAGCCAGATAGATAGGTTGCACATACAGAACGGTATTGCCCATCGGCAGAATAATCATGCGGCCCATTTCAACCACCGAACCGTATTGGCCCCACAGCGTAAATTGCGCGGATATTTCAGGGTCTTGGTTAATCAAGGCTTCAACTTGCGCCGGACCGTTAACCTGAACATCCTTACCGAACTTGTACACGGTAATGCCGGGCTTGTAATCGATGCCGCAACCGGCTTTGTCCAAAGATCCGGCCACGCCTATCATGCTCAGATTGCCTCTATTGACCGGAGTCATCGGATTAATCAGCACAAATTCCTCGGTATCGTTACAGTTGCCGAAATCCATAGTTTGATAATAAGGCAATACCGGTTGGCCTCGGACATTGGCTTGCGCCCAGGTTTCGGCCTGTTCGTAAAATAGCTCGGGGCTTTGCTGATGATATTTGGCGTACACCTTCATTTGCAGGTAATAAAGATCGCGGGGATAGCGTAGGTGTTGCTTTATTTCCATGGGCATTTCCTCCAGATTTTTAAACAATCCGGGATACGCGCTATGGTAGGCTTGAATAATCGCATCCGATGGATTTGAAATATAAAAATCGACATCGCCGTCAAACGCATCGACCACAATCTTGACTGAGTTGCGGATGTAGTTGAAATCGTTGTGGCCTTCCAGAAAATCATCGCCTGCCGGTTTGGATACCGGATATTTGTTGGATAAGGTATAGGCGTCCTGTATCCAATAAAACCGATCTTGAGTTATAACCAAATACGGGTCTTTATCCAGATGCAGGAAGGGCGTTAATTTATTAATACGCTCGGTGATATTCCTGCGGATTTTGACTTTACTTTGCGTCGATATATTGGTTGAAAAGAATATCTTTTCGTCTTTAAAGTAAAAAGCGAACAAGGCTTTTCTGAATAAAGACGGAATCGGAACGCCGCCTTCGCCATGGTAAGCTTCTTCCATGTTCGGATCGGCGGAACCGGCGATGCCGACGACGTCAAGTTTATTAGGTACGATGGCGTAATCGAATTTTTCCTGACCGTAATAAATATCAGGATGTTTGACGTTGAAGCCGACATCGGAATGCATGTTTAAATCGCGTAAATACCACACCAGCGGGTTGCCGGCATCCTGAGCGGAAGGCGTAACCACCGCGCCGTACCCATGGGTATAGCGCAAATGGATATTTTCCCAGTTTTGCGCTTCGAGCGGCAATTTGGAGGTATTAACCTCTCTGGCCGCCACATTCACTTGGCGGATATGGTCGAGCACAAAATAGCGGTCTTCGTCGACGGACAGGATTTTGTAATAAGGCCTTATTTCCTGCAATTGCTTATAGCTGTCGATGATAAATTCTCTGTCCCACACCGGAATATTCTCGAAATGTTTTTGCGTACTCCAGGTTTCAATATCCTTGGCGGCATCCAGCTTGATCGTCATATCCACGGTTTTGATATTTTTCAAATCATAAGCGTCTTGCGTCGCATCGATATTGTGCTGCATAAACGGCTTATTGGTCTTGACCGGATTCGGGTTGACGATAAACTTTTGAATTAAATCAGGGATAAATTGCAGCTTCGGCAAAGCCGCGACGCCAAGAAAGAGCGTCAGCGCGATTAAAAAAGGCGCTTTTACCCGATGTTTTTCCGAGAAAATAAACAGCCCCGCGGTTACCGCTGTCGCCACGAAAGTCACAATTTCCAGCCAGATGAGCGGCAATTGATAACGGATTTCGGTAAAACCCGGCCCGTAAAATATCGGTTCGTGCCTATCGGTATAAAGCAAGGTGAAGCGATCCAGCATGAATCCCCAAACCACAAAAGCAACCACAAAGCCGATCAGCACGGTGAGATGAACTTTAGCGCCCAACGGGAATTCCGAGCTTTGGTCGGGTATAAAAACATGTTCCAGCCAATATAAAATACCGACCATGCAGAAGATCAGCGAGGCGGTGGTCAGTAATTCCTGCTGAATCAGCATGTAAGTCGGGTAGGACAGCATGTAAAAGCTGACGTCTTTACCGTAAACCGGTTCGGTTATGCCGGAATCGCTGCCGAAAAAAAACAGCAGCGTGGTTTCCCACTGACTGTAAAAAGGAATGGCGATAAAGATAGCCAATATCAATGAAATCGGCGTGTATATTTTTGCCGAGCCGCTCATGAAGGTATCAGCGAAACGCTGGAAGCGTCGGCGTTCATCGATATTGCTAAGCACTTCATCCGGCGGGTTTAAGCCCAGATAACGCGAAGCAATCCAGAAATGGAAAAAGAAAATGGCAAAAAACGCCAGCGTGACGCCGCCCGAAAGAAAGAATTTATACAGCAGCCTTAGCCAGAAGTAGGCTTCCAGTTTTAACGATTCATACCACCATAAGTCGACGAACAGATCGAGAAAAATGAAATAGAAAGCGACATACAAGATGATCGCGATGCCGAATGTCGCTCCAATGATCGCGGGTAAAAGCTTCAGGTTCCGCATAGGTGTCCTCTTAAATAGAAAATGTTTTTTAACGTATTCGTTTTGTGCATTTTTTTAGATTACAACCATTCGACTTAACGCACGCACTTTTAGCCGTATTCTAACACCCAATAAAATGTTCGTAATGATTTAGACGTCATGGCTGCTGACTCGGCCGGAAGTTAGCTGGCGGCTGTAGAGCTCTGTTTGATATTAAACACGGCGGTAACCGTATTGAACAGATTGCTGGGGCGTTCGGAACGTAATATTTGGCTGACCAACACTGATCAAGCGGAGTTTTCTTATAGAGTAGCCGGAACGGGCAAAACGACATAGTTCACACGCTCCGGCGCTCGTCTTTATACACAAGTCTGTTCAAGACCTGATGTAGGCCGAAATACCCACAGGGCACAAGTAAGCCCGCCCGGCGATAACCAGGGTGTGGGCGTTTCCGGCGCTTTTGAGTCTCGGAATGCCGGAAACGCCGGTCCTGCTGGAGAGGGGCGGGATGAGGAGAATCAAATGCTCCCGTTATTTCATGCGCGTTCCGTAATCAGTTTCCATGAACTGAGCACACCGCTTGTTTCGGTTTTTTTTGTCTGTTTGCTGCGGCGCAAACGTTTAAAACTCCTCCCAATTATCGCTGTCGATAACCTGTAAGCTCCGTTTCGGCTTGGCGGTTATTGAATTTTTATAAGCCTTCGCGTGAGCCGTGGGTTTTTTAGTGTTTAGACTGTCTTGCGGGACAAAAAGCGGCTTGCTGGAATAATCGTCCAGCTTAAAGCTGCCTACCGTCGTCACCAAGTCTTGCGCTTGTTCTTCCAGCGATTCGGCGGCCGCCGCGGCTTGTTCGACCAAGGCTGCATTTTGCTGGGTTACGTCATCCATTTGAGTAATGGCTTGATTGACTTGCTCAATGCCGGACATTTGTTCAAACGAGGCGGCGCTGATTTCGGACATCATCGCGGTCACGCCTTTAATCGCATTGAGAATGTCCGTCATCGTAAGCCCGGCTTCAGACACCAGTTTACTGCCGCCGGAGACCTTTTCCACCGAATGACTAATAAGCTTTTGGATTTCTCCGGCCGCGGAGGAAGCACGCTGCGCCAAGTTGCGCACTTCGACGGCCACCACCGCAAAACCTTTACCGTGTTCTCCGGCACGGGCCGCTTCCACGGCGGCGTTCAGGGCCAGTATATTGGTCTGGAACGCGATGTCGTCAATGACCGTAATAATCTCTTCTATTCGATGGGATGATGCGTTGATATCTTCCATCGTCGTTATCACTTGATTGATCACCGCGGCACCCTGATCGGCGATGTCCGAGGCGTTGACCGCCAAATCGTTGGCCTGCTTGGCATTAGCGGTATTTTGCTGCACGGTGGAGGTTAACTGTTCCATGCTCGCAGCGGTTTGTTCCAGGCTGGCGGCTTGCTCTTCGGTACGATGCGACAGATCATTGTTGCCGCTTGCAATTTCTTTCGCTCCGGTGTTGATGTTGTCAGTCACCTCTTTTATTTTATTGACGATTGCTTGCAGTTTTTCCACGGTAATATTGCAATCTTCCTTAAGCTGTCCAAAAGTGCCGGCATAATTGTTAGTGATCTTTTCAGTCAAGTCGCCGCGAGACAAGGCCTCCAGCACCCGCACCACTTCATTAAGGCCGGTTTCGCTGGTTTCCATCAGCTCATTAAGACTTTCGCCCAGTTGCTTGAAGAAGCCGGTTTTGTCCTGTAGTTGGATGCGGCTGCTGAAATCGCCCATGACGGCGCCCTGCACGAGGGTCGCCACTTCCTGTTCTACCGCAACTTCAGCGGTACGGTCCTGCCATTCGGCCACAGACCCTAAGCGCTGCCCCTGCTCGTTAATGACCGGGCTGGCCGTCACCACCATAGAATGGCCGCCAATAGTCATCCGGGCCATGTGGGTATGGTTTAAGGTCGACAGTAATTGCGCCTGATGCGCCGAATCCGCGTGGAAATTATCGATATTGGCGCCGATTAATCCGGCCGATGAGAAATTCGGCAAGCTTTTACGGATATCCGCTTCGGCTTTGCCAAGAAGACTGACCACCGATTTATTGACGTAAATGATCTTGCGCTCGTTATCTGCAATCATCACGCCGGTGCTGACATTGTCCAGGCCGATTTTAATGCGCAGGTTTTCGTCGGCAACGCGTTTGCTTTCGGCTATGTCAAAACCCAGCTTGGTCTGCATCGATTTGAGCGCTTCCATGACCTTTCCGATTTCGTCGCGACCTTCAATCTCAATCGTGTTGTTATACCGGCCTTGGGCCATGCGGCCAAGGACGCCGATAGCGGCGTTAAGGGGACGCACAATAATGCGAATCAAGATCAAACCTCGCCACAGGGCCAGTATAATCCCGCACACGATCACGCCGACCCCGATGTTGCGGGTTTGTTTATAGCGGGATTGGGCCGATTCAAACTCCTGCTTGGCGACAGCGACCTGTAACTGCATCAAATGGCTGATATCTTCGCCGGCGGATGTAAAAAGCGGATTAATCTTGTCTGTAACCAGTTTGTCGGCGAGTTCAAGATCATGGACTCTCAGCGCGGCAAGAGCGGGCTTCAAACCTTCTTCGACAAACAGTTTTCTGTCTGCCGTAAACCGGTCGGCCAGTTTTTTTTCTTCCGGGCTTAAGTGGGCGGTCAGATAGGCCGCCCAAATTTTAGTTATTTGCGCGATATTTTGCTCCACTTCGGCGCTGTTTGTCTGGATGACTTCGGGCGTTGGCTTCGCCAAGGCGGCGCTAATTCTCAGTTGATTGGTCAACATCAGCTCCTTGATAGACGCTATTTGATTCATCGGCACGGTGCGATCCTCATACACGGTGCGTAGCCCCTCATTGGCTTTACTCATGCCCTGCAAACCCATGCCGCCGATAATGGCCATGACTAAAGACAGCAGACCGATAACACTGATGAGACGGGTTTTAAGGGTGGCGCTTTTGAACGGATTCAGTTTTTTCAAAAAAGTTTCCGTGACGATTTTACCGTCCCGGATTTTCAGATGACCGGCCTTGCCTTCTTTAAACAGCCGGTAGGCGGCATCCGCCGCATTGACTTGTTCGGGACTGGGCTTGTTACGCACCGATAGGTAACCGGCCGCTTGACCATTCTCATAATACGGCGTGGCATTGGCCTGCACCCAGTAAAAATCGCCGTTTTCACAACGGTTTTTGACCAATCCGGTCCACGGGCGGTCTTCTTTCAAGGCTTTCCACATATCCGCAAAGGCTTCAGCCGGCATATCGGGATGCCGCACTATACTGTGCGGGGAACCGATCAGCTCTTCTTGGGTGAACCCGCTAATGCGTAGAAAATCTTCGTTGACATAGGTGATCATCCCCTTTAAATCAGTCTTCGATACAATGAAATCACTGTCTTTAAGGACGTATTCCACATTATTTACGCGCATATTATTTTTCATAATCCAGCAGTTTTTGCTAAGAGTTAAGGAAGAAAGTTCATTCGGGTTTTACAGCGCTAAGGGGCTGTCATGCTGAGGTCGCAGTTATCGGTTATGCCGATAAGCGTTTGTACGATAACGGTAATCGCTCGGGTTGGCGCTGATGTCGCGGACGCATTCGGGATGGGGAGAGGCTATCCTCAATACTGTTGACTTAAGGGTACGTACTCCTTCTCCCGCAAGGAGAAGGTTGAGATGAGGGAGATTAAAAATGATTAGAAGACTGTTCTTTTTTGGCGCTGCCGAAGCATAAACGTCGGCCCTGCCAGTGAAGCATTCAGACAGCCCATCTAGGTCAAGCGGAACATGTGGATGCGGATCGGAACAGCGGATTGAAAGAGGATTGAACACAAGCGTCTCCTGCCTTTTTGGCAAAGGTCGTTAATTTCCGTTGATGAAAAAATCTACGGGCGTCTTAACGAGGCATGTTCTGGGCCTCAAGGATTCGGCGCGGGGGTCAGAGGCAAACCGAAATCTTGTGTAAGTTATAGCCTACATTAAGGCTAAAATCAAAAT
>Ga0265327_10002660_pt1 | contig 18367 bp, 12 predicted proteins | sample 41621metaG_FD_202089 | JGI IMG/M metagenome (GOLD analysis project Ga0265327, IMG submission 202089) | Rhizosphere microbial communities from Carex aquatilis grown in University of Washington, Seatle, WA, United States - 4-16-21 metaG | ecosystem: Host-associated > Plants > Roots > Rhizosphere...
CGGACTCGACCATGACCTGGTAGCGACGCATGTCGACGATGTGGTCGATGTGCTCGATGTCCACCGGGCACTGCTCGACGCAGGCGCCACAGTTGGTGCAGGACCACAGCACGTCGGGGTCGATGACGCCACCCTGCTCAGCGGTGCCGACCAGCGGACGCAGTGCCTGCTCGGGGCCGGAGCCCTCGATACGCGCGAAGCCGTCCTCGGGGACGCCGTGGCCGTGCAGGCTGTTGCCCAGCGCGGCGAAGTCGACCGCGCCCTCTTCGGGCATCGGCTTGCCCTCGATGATGTACGGCGCCTTGGCGAACAGGTGGTCGCGCAGGTTCATCATGACGAGCTTGGGCGACAACGGCTTTCCGGTGTTCCAGGCCGGACACTGCGACTGACAACGACCGCACTCGGTGCAGGTCGCCATGTCGAGGTTGGCCTTCCAGGTGAAGTCCTCGATGCGGCCGCGGCCGAACACCGCGTCCTCGGCGGGATCGTCGAAGTCGATCGGCTCACCCTTGTACTCCATCGGCAGCAGCGGGCCGAGGCCGTCGGGCAGCCGCTTGAAGGTGACGTTGATCGGGGCCAGGCCGATGTGCAGGTGCTTGGAGTGCAGCACGATCAGCAGGAAGACCAGCATGACGCCGATGTGCGACAGCAGCGCGATGGTCTCGATCCAGACGTTGGCGGTGTGGCCCAGCGGAGCCAGCAGTGCGGCCATGCCGTCGGAGAAGAACGCGCCGTTCTGGTACGGGAAGTGTTCGCCGAGGACGTTGACGGCGGCACCGCGGAAGATCGCGTAGGTCAGGATGACCAGGAAGATCATGATGAGGATCTCCCACGCGCCACCGTTGTGTGATCCGTAGAACCGCGACTCACGACCGATGTTGTCGGGGTTCTTGGTCAGCCGGATGATCGCGAAGACGATGATGCCGGCCAGCACGGCCAGGGCGAAGAAGTCCTGCAGGAAGCCCAGGATGGCCCAGTGTCCGACGAATGGGATGGCGAACTTCGGATCGAACAGGACGCCATAGGCTTCCAGGTACACCGATGCGAGGACGAAGAAGCCCCACATGGTGAAGAAGTGCGCGATGCCGGGGATCGACCATTTGAGGAGCTTCGACTGGGCGAAGACTTCCTTGTTCTGGTTCAGGAAGCGGCGGACGAGATCGTCCTTGCGGCCACGTTCGTCGCCGAGCTTCTGCCCGGAGCTGATCAGCTTGGTCAGCCACAGGACGCGCTTGGCGGCGAACCCCAGGACGATGACCGTTGCCAACAGCCCGATGACCAGTCTGGCCACGTCGAGCGTGTGTTCGAGATTCTCCACCGCGCCTCTCCCAGTTATGTAGCTACCGACTGGTTGGTTAGTCGGAGTTACTCGTCGGTAACTTAAGCTAGATGCCTGCTCATAGTCGCATCCTGGGCAGAACGGACGCTAGCAAGGCTGTCCTAACTTGAGCTGCGCGGACGTGCTGATTTATTCGCCATGATCGGGGCGCCGTGGCACGTGCGCGGCGGCCTTCGTTATATAAGGGCGGCGTCAGGCCTTCTCGACGAGCAGCGCACGCAGCATCGACAGCATCTCCGACCGCGATTCGGCCCCCAACCTGCGGCGAATGCGGGCCACATGGTGCTCGACGGTCTTCGCGGAGATCAGCAGGCGGGCCCCGATATCGCGGTACGGCATGCCCTGCAGTACCAGCTCGGCGACCTCGCGCTCGCGGTCGGACAGCCGCGTCCAGGCGGGCGTTGCGGCGGATGTGGCTCGAGCGTCACCCGAGGCAGGAGGTGGTGTGGTGTTGCGCACATCTGCGCCCGCGGACGGCTCGCGCGGAATAGCGGCGGCCGTGAGTTCGATGGGATCCGCCGCGGCCTCGAGCGCGGCGTCCTGCTTGAGGTCTCGTGCCAGTTGCAGCATGGCACCGGAGATGCGGCCGTCCGCCGAATGCAAGGCGGCCTGACTGGCCAGGCGGGTGGCATCCCATGTCAGCCCGAAGCGGGCCAGCCCGCGGGCCGCCGCCGTCACCTCAGCGGCGTCGACGCCGTCGGCCAGCACCCGCAGCCAGGCGCGCCCGGCGCCGGCGAGCGCGGTGGCGTAGGCACCGTGCGCGCCCTCGGCCCGGCTGGCGGCGGCCAGGGCCTGCCCGTGCGGGGCGACGGCGTCGGGTGCGTTGGCCAGGATGCCGGCGTGCACGCCCGCCCAGTGCAGCGGAACCGCCCACAGCGCCGGATTTCCGGCGGTCCGCAGCAACCCGAACGCCTCGGCGAGCGGTTGGCGCAGCTGGTCGAGCTGCTGCAACCGAGCCGCGGCGACCCACAGCTCGCCGAGCGGCAGCAATGCGAACAGATCCAGGGAGTACTCGGCCAGCACTTCCATCGCCGCGTACCAGTGCTTCTGCAGTGCGCCCGTGTCACCGCTGCGCCGCGCGACGGCGGTCTGCAGGGCGGCGAACCACAACGCGTCACGCCGGTGCAGGTCGGCTACCTCGATCGAACCCAATGCCGGGACCGCGGAATCGAGTTGGCCGTCGAGCATTCGGATCCACCCCAGCAGCAACCGGTGGCGCAGCCCTGTGAACCCCGCATCACCGCTGCCGGTGCCGGTTCTGACCGCCCGGCCGATCACGCTGCGCGCGCGGACGGCATCGCCGCCGTGCAACGCGACGAGGCTCAGCAGTGCGGCGGGGCTGTCCGGCGCGACGGAGTGCACGCCGTTGGTGGACCCGACGGCCTGCGTGAGGCGCGCCATCGCGACGGCGAACGGCTGGTCGAGCGTCAGCAGCAGGCCCTCCGCCATGCCGCGCGCCGCCCGCGCGGAAGACGTTGGCGGCATGGAGTTCTCGGCCTGCAGACAGGCCCGCGCCAGTTCGGCGTCGGCGGTGGCGACACCGACCACGGCGCCCGCGGAGGCGACGAACGGATCGGGATCGGGGCCGAGCCAGCGGAACAGGTCCGCGGCGTGCGCGGCAGCACCGTCGTGCATGGCGACGCTGGCGGCGATGCGGACCGCCTGGGCGCGGACGTCGGCGTCGTCGGCGGTGAGCAGTTCGTCGGCCAGGGCGCCGGCAGTGGTGCAGTCGCCGGTGACGGCCAGCGCGTCGGCGAGGTGGACGTCGGCGGGGGCGGTGCCGGCGCGCGCCGCGGCGCGGTACAGGCGGGCTGCCTGACGCGGCTCGGCGGGCGCGGCGCGCTGGATCAGGTCAGCGGCCAACAGGTCGTCGACGGTGCCGTGCTCCGCCAGCTTCAACGCCAATTCGGTTGACAACGTGGATGATTCGATCTGCGAGCGCAGCAACCGGCATTCGGTCTCGCGGTGTCGTGCGGCACCGACCAGTCGGGTGAGGCATCGGTGCAATGTGTCGGTGAACCGCGGATGCAGCGAGGCGGACAACAGGCCACTGGCACGGGCCCGGTCCATCAGCACGGCCGCGGTGTCGCCGGGCAGCTGCAGGGCGGCGGCGATGTCGTCGGGCCCCAGTTCGGGGCTCAGCGAACACAACAACAAGGTGTCCAAGAGGTGCTCGTCCAGCCGGCGCAGCCGTTCGCTCAACGCGACGGACGCGGCGCGCACCGGATCGCCGCCGGCGGCCAGTGCCGCCAGCGCCGAGTACACCAGCAGGGGAATGCCGCCGGTGGCGGCGACCACCGCCGGCACGTGGGTGGCCGGGACGCCGGCGCGGGCCAGCGCCTCGTTGATGTCGCGGGGCGTCATCGGCGCCAGCTGAATCGGCGGATGCTGCCGGCTCAGGGTGGTGGTGAGCGCGTTGAGCGCGCGCTCATGCGCCAGTGGCTCGGCGCTGACCACGACGGTGCGGCCAGGGTCGCCGGCGAGCTCGGTCAGGACGTCCAGCTCCGCCGGGGTGAGCAGCTGCGCGTCATCGATGACGATGGCCGCGTCCGGTGCCTCACCGGGCTTCGGCACCCGCGCGAGCATCGTCGTGCCGTTGGCCCGCAACGTCTTTCGCACCGCTTCCAGCGCGGTGGTCTTGCCGCTGCCGATTCCGCCGAGCACCAGCGATGTGCCGGCCGCCGCGGTCATTGGCTGGTCGATGCCGAGGGTTGCGCGGTGATGGGAGCCGACGCGGTGGCCACCGACGCGGCCGGAGCGGAACCGGTTTCCGCCGACACGGACGCCGTCTTGGGCGGCTGCTCCACCGTGGGCTGCGAGCTGGGCGCCTGGGTCGTCGGCGCAGCCGTGGGCGTCTGCGTGCTGGGTTGCGTCGTCGGCGGCTTCGTCGTGGTCGGCGGCGCCTGTGTGGTGGTGGGCGGTTGCGTCGTGGTCGGCGGCTGGGTCGTCGTGGGCGGCTGGGTGGTGGTCGTCGTCGGCGGCTGCGTGGTGGTTGTGGTGGTCGTCGTGGGCGTGGTCGTCGTCGTGGTGGTTGTGGGGGTGGTCGTGGTGGTCGTCGTCGTGGTCGAGCTGGTGGTCGACGGATCGGTGGTGGTCGTGGTGACCGGCGCGTCGGTGGTGGTGACCGGGTTGGTCACCGTCGAAGTCTCCACCTGGCCATTCGGATTCGTCTGTGTCACAACGGACTTCGTGGCCTTGTAGGTGCTCGTGGTGATGGAGCCGTCGGGACCGGTGATGGTGGTGGTGACATCGACGGTCACCGGGCCGGACGGCGTGTCGTTACTGGTGAGCCCGACCGCGGCCCAGCTGCCGCCGGCGACGAGGAACGCCGCCGCGGCCGCGCCGAAGATCAGTGGTGGGCGCCGGTACCAGGGGACCGGAGCCACGTCGGGCAGGTTGTCCTCTTCTTCGTGGGCGAAGTCCATCGCCGGCCGGGCGGTCGTCTCCCCGAAGGGCGTCGCCTCGGCGTAGCCGGTCGCAAAATCTGCGGGGCCGACCGCGGCGCCGGGGTCCTCGTCGTCCGACCAGGCCAGTGACGGCCCGACCGTCGAGGACGGGGTCGCGTCGGCCGGCGGCACCGGCGCCGCCATGGTCGCGGGGCCGCCCGCCCAGCCGGCGGGTCCGGCGGCCCAACCCATGGTGGGGGCCATGCCGGTCGGTGCGTCCGCGCTCATCGTGGTCTGATCCACCGAAGGGGCGCCGGCGGCGGCAGTCAGCGCCGGCTGCGGTGAGGTCACCACCGGAACCCGGAAATGCTCCGAAAGCCGTTGGGTGACAATCGGAATCGAGGCGCCGCCACCGGCGGTGGCCACGGAGGTGAGCACGCCGGCCGGAATCTGGTTGCGCTGCAGGGTTTCCTGCACGACGGCGATCAGTCCCGCCAGCGCCGGTTCGAGCAGCCGCTCCAACTCCGGGCGGGTGATGCGCAGCGCCGACGCGAAGCCGGGCAGGTTGGCGTTGACCGACGTCGCCGTCTCGGACGAGAGGCGCTCCTTGGCCTGCCGGCACTGGTCGCGCAGTTGGGACAGCGAGCCGACGGCCGCGGTGCCGGCGGGGTCCGCGTCGGACGACTCGGTGATGCCGGCGATGACGTGGTTCAACAGCGCCTGGTCGACCAGATCGCCGGAGAACTCCGGGTAGCGCACCGTCTCGCCGATCTGGCTCAGGGTCGCGGCGTCGGCGATGGTGACGCTGGTGCCGCTGCCACCGAAATCGCACAGTGCCACTACACCGTGATCAGGCAGGCCGGAGCCGGCCTTGAGGCCGGCCAGGGCGGCGGCCGCGTCGGAGACCACAGGTGCGGCGGCCAGGCCCGGCTTGCCGCGCAGCGCCGCGGAGAGTGCGCCGATGGTGGACATGCCCCAGTGCGCCGGGGCGGCGATGACGATCGGGGCGCCCCCACCCGCGGTACGGGCCATGGCGTCGAGCGCTTCGGCCAGGACGGCTTCACCGCGATGCGCCGAACCGTCCGGGGCGATCAGCGGGATCGGGTCGCCGACCCGCTCCACGAACCCGGTCAGCACCAGGCCGCCCTGCTGCGTGGGGATGCCGACCTCGGCGGGCCGATCCGGGTACAGGGCCAGGATGGCGCGACGGCTCAGCGGCGGTCGCCCGGCCGGCACGGCCACCAGGTTGGTCTGGCCGATCGACAAACCGAGGCTCATAAACGTCCACTCCTTTGATGCGCTACCGGACTTGCATGTAGTCGGGCTGGGGCCACCCTATGCGCTGGCGGCGCGGGGGTGGGACACAATCCCCTAACGATTGATGAATCCCTAATGGGCGTGCCCCTAATGGGAGGTGTCGGGTGCTGGGGTCAGCACCGATCTCTGGGAGCTATATCGGCGATAGCATCGAAATAGTTATCAACGGGTCCCCAGGAAGGAGCAGGTGCCGTGGCAAATCCGCTACTGGATTTCGTCATGTCGGTGGTCCGCGACCCCGACGTGGCAGCCCACTACGCCGCCGACCCCGCCGGTGCCATCGCCGACGCCAACCTCAGCGGCGTCACCACGGCGGATGTCGCGCACCTGATCCCGGTGGTGTCCGAGTCCCTGGGGGCGGTGTCGTCCGCTGCGGGTGGCGTACCGACCGCCGGATTCGACGATCCAGGCGTCAACGTATGGACCAGCGGCGCCGCCACCGCGGCGTTCGACGCCTTCGATGCCTTCGACACGCACGTGCCGACGGTGGTGTCTCCGCACGTCATTTCCGATCCTGACCTGGGGGGATTCGACAGCGGACCGGTCGTGCCGGTCCACGATGCCGTGCCGGACCTGGCCGTGTCCGACGACCTGGGCCTGCACAGCGATGTTCCGGTCGTCGATGCCGGGCAGTTCGCGGATCCGGGTGCGCTCGATTGGCACCCCGTCGATACCGCCGACCCGTCGGCCGGTGTCGAACACCATCAGGACTTCGACTTCTTCAGCTGACCAGCCCACACCCGACAAACGCCGGTGGCCGCCATGGCCACCGGCGTTCTGTGTTTTCAACCGGTATTCAGCAAACACCCTGGTTATCCCCTAATCCCCTAATAGGGGGAGCGTCGATACCCCACTATGTTTCGTTGGGGGTAGGGGTGGTTGCCCCGTTTGCAGGGTCCTCGACGGCCCCTAACGTTGTTCTCAGTTCGCAAGACCAAAAACTTTCAAAAGCAACACCCCAACGAAAGGGACTCCAATGACCAGCCTGATCGAATTCATCATCGACCTGTTCCGCTTCCCCACCGTCGCGAGCTCGTTCGTCGCGAACCCCGAGCAGACGATGCGTGACGCCGGCCTCGCCGGAGTCACCTCCGCGCAGCTGGCCTCGGTGGCAGCCAGTGCCGTCCCGGCCGGCGTCGTGCTCGGTGGCGGTGACCCGGTCGTCGGCCTGCAGAACGCGGTCTCGGACTACTACAGCATGTCCTCGCCGTTCTCCCCGCAGACCGGCTTCGTCTCGCAGCCGACCTTCGCTCCCAACACCGACTTCGCCAGCCACAACAACGTCCCGATCGCCAGCGGCAACGACATCCCGGTGCTGAGCCCCGACCAGCACGCCGGCGCCAACGCTCAGCAGGGTGCCTTCAACCTGGGCTTCGGTGACATCACCCTCGGTGGCAGCCACGTCCAGCAGGGCGACGGCGGCGTGAACATCGCCGGCAACAACCACGGTGACATCGCCAGCGGCAAGGGCGCCGTGCAGGGCGACGGCAACACCGTCACCAACGGCGATATCCTCACCGGCAGCCATTCCCCGGTGATCGTCGGTACCGGCAACCACGCGACCGACAACTCGCAGACCGCGGGCGGCCACATCATCCAGGGCAACTCGGGACCGGTGGTCAACGACGTCAACACCGGTGGCGGCAACGGCGGCGGTGCCAGCGCCGGCGGCGGCCTGATCGGTGGCGGCCACGCCAGCGGCGGCAGTGGCGGCAGTGGCGGCAACATCGTCATCAACGACGGCAACACCTCGTCGACGCACGTCGGTGGCAACCAGACCACGGTCGGTGGCGACCTGGGCAGCGGCAACAAGAGCGTCATCGACGACTCGTCGCACTCCTCGACCGTCAACACCAGCCTGAACAGTGGAAACACCGCCAACACCAGCATCGGTAGCGGCAACAGCACCCACACCAACATCGGCAGCGGGAACACCACCCACACCGATCTGAGCGCCGACAACTCGGTGCACAGCACGGTGGCCGACAGCTCGGTGCACGAGGCCGGCATGAACACCTACGCACCGGTCGAAACCCACACCACCACCGACATGAGCCACAACACCCACATCGATCCGCACATGCACTGATCGATCGCGACAAACCGTCCGGCGGGGCCACCTACAGGCCCCGCCGGTCGTTTGCGCATACCGTTAGTCAGTGACAATGCAGTCGAGGAGAGCCCAGTGACGCAACCGAACGAGGCGGCCCCGCGCCCGGTCGCGGTGATCGTCGAGTTGATCGACCACACCAGCCGGATCGCAGGCCTCAACGACCGCGAAGACCTGGCGGAGCGGTTGCTGGCGGCCAAGGTCCGGATCAGCGATCCGCAGATCCGGGTGGTCATCGCCGGACAGCTCAAGCAGGGCAAGAGTCAGTTGCTGAACTCGTTGCTCAACATGCCGGTGGCGCGGGTCGGTGATGACGAGAGCACGGTGCTCACCACCGTCGTCCACTACGGCGACGCGGCAGCCGCCGAGCTCGTGCTGGCTCCCGATCAGGAAGGGGCCGACCCCTCCGTGGTCGCCGTTCCACCCAATCAGCTGTCGGCCGATCTCCGGCACGCGCCGCAGGCGCAGGGCCGTCGGGTGTTGCGCGTCGAGGTCGCGGCGCCGAGTCCGATGCTCAAGGGCGGACTCACGTTCGTCGACACCCCCGGGGTCGGCGGGCTGGGGCAGCCCCACCTGTCCGCGACGCTCGGGCTGCTGCCCGACGCCGACGCCCTCCTGATGGTCAGTGACACCAGTCAGGAGTTCACCGAACCCGAGCTCACGTTCATCCGGCAGGCCCTCGAAATCTGCCCGGTGGCAACGATTGTCGCCACCAAGACCGACCTGTACCCGCACTGGCGCGAGATCGTCGCAGCCAATGGCGCGCACTTGCAGCGTGCGCGGCTGAACGTTCCGGTGACTCCTGTTTCTTCAGCGCTGCGCACCCACGCGCTGGCCCTGAACGACAAAGAACTAAACGAAGAATCCAACTTCCCGGCGATCATCAAGTTCCTCACCGACAAGGTGCTCAGTCGTGAGAACGACCGCATCAAGGACCAGGTGGTCACCGAAATCCACGCGGCCGCCGAACATCTCACCCTGGCCGTGTCCACCGAACTGGCCGCGATCAACGACCCCGACAAGATCGAACGCATCAAGGCCGAGCTGGAGCAGAAGAAGGATGAGGCCCAGAATGCGTTGCAGCAGACCGCATTGTGGCAACAGGTGCTCAACGATGGCATCGCCGACCTGACCGCTGACGTCGACCACGACCTGCGTAACCGGTTCCGCAACATCACCGCGCACACCGAGCGCATCATCGACGGCTGCGACCCCACCCAGCACTGGGCCGAGATCGGCGCCGAGTTGGAGAACGTGGTCGCGACCGCCGTCGGCGACAACTTCGTCTGGGCGCACCAACGCGCCGAGGCCCTCGCCGCGGAAGTGGCCCGCACGTTCGTCGAGGCCGGGTTGGATTCGGTCGAATTGGCGGAGGTCAGGGCCCGGGACATGGGTGCCGGACTGGGCGAGTTCAACCCCGTGGCACGGCTCGAGTCCGAGCCGATCCGGGCCGGACACAAGGTGATCACCGGTATGCGCGGGTCCTACGGTGGTGTGCTGATGTTCGGCATGCTGACCTCGTTCGCCGGACTGGGCATGTTCAACCCGCTGTCGTTGGGCGCCGGACTGGTGCTGGGCCGCAAGGCCTACAAGGAAGACATGGAGAACCGCATGCTGCGTGTGCGCGGCGAGGCGAAGATGAACGTCCGCCGGTTCGTCGACGACGTGTCCTTCGCCGTCGGCAAGGAGTCGCGCGACCGGCTGCGAAACATCCAGCGCCACTTGCGTGATCACTACCGGGGCATCGCCAACCAGACCACCCGTTCGCTCAATGAATCGCTGCAGGCGACCCTGGCCGCGGCGCAGATCGAAGCGGGCGAACGTGACACCCGCGTGCGGGAACTGGAGCGGCAGTTGAACATTCTGCGCCAGGTCGTCGACAACGCGGTCAGATTAACTCCCGCTTTGGCCGATGCAGCGCACCGCGCTGGGGCCCAGTGAGCACAAGCGCACGTGTCCGCGCCATCATGGGCGGCGTCATCTCGGCTTACCGGTCCGACCCCGTCTACCAGCACCGGCCGCAGGCCCTGGCCGAACTGGACTGGATCGGCCGCCGGCTCGATCAGCCGATCCGCATCGCCCTGGCCGGCACCCTCAAGGCCGGCAAGTCGACACTGGTGAATGCGCTTGTGGGCGAAGAGATCGCGCCCACCGACGCCACCGAGGCCACCCGCCTGGTCACCTGGTTCCGGCACGGCATGACGCCGCGTGTCACCGCCAACCATCGGGACGGCCGCCGTACCGACGTGCCGATCACGCGCGCCGACGGCCTGACCTTCGACCTCGCGCGGTACTCCGGCGCGCAGGGCGCGGCCAACGTGGGCGACATCGTCGACCTCGACGTGCAGTGGCCGGCAGTCGAATTGGAACACACCACCATCATCGACACGCCGGGCACGTCGTCGCTGTCACGTGACGTCTCCGACCGGACGCTGCAACTGCTGGTGCCCCGGGACGGCGTCCCTCGGGTCGATGCCGTCGTCTTCCTGCTGCGCACCCTCAACGCGCCAGACATCGCGCTGCTCAAGCAGATCGGGGAACTCGTCGGCAGCGGTTCGGGGGCCCTTGGCGTCATCGGGGTGGCGTCGCGCGCCGACGAGATCGGGGCGGGGCGGATCGACGCGATGATGTCGGCCCGCGAGGTCGCCACCCGATTCACCACGGAGCTGGACCGGACCGGCGTCTGCCAGGCGGTCGTCCCGGTGTCGGGGCTGCTGGCGCTGACCGCGCGCACGTTGCAGCAGAGCGAGTTCACGGCGCTGCAGAAGCTGGCCGCCCTGGACGGCGACGGCGCCACCGCCCTGACCAAAGCCATGCTGTCGGCGGATCGCTTTGTTAGACAGGACGATTCGCTGCCGGTGGACGCGATCACCCGGGCGGCGCTGCTGGAGCGGTTCGGCATGTTCGGTATCCGGATCGCGATCGCGGTGCTGCGCGCCGGTGTCACCGACTCCCAGGGGCTGGCCGACGAGCTGCTGGACCGCAGTGGGCTGGTGGCCCTGCGCGACGTCATCGATCAGCAGTTCGCGCAGCGCGCCGACATGCTCAAGGCGCACACCGCGTTGCGCTCGCTGCGTCGCTTCGTGGAAGCCAATCCCATCTATGCGACGCCGTTCATCCTGGCGGACATCGACCCGCTGCTGGCCGACACCCACGCCTTCGAAGAGTTGCGTCTGCTCGGGCAATTGCGTTCCCGGCCAACCACATTGAACGACGACGAGATGGCCTCGCTACGCCGCATCATCGGCGGTTCGGGCACCGACGCGGCGAGCCGGCTGGGGCTCGGTAACGACGCGCCCTATGACGGTCCGCGGGCGGCGTTCGCGGCGGTGCAGCGGTGGCGCCGCCGAGCCGATCACCCGCTCAACGATCCCTTCACCGCACGCGCCTGCCGGGCCGCCGTGCGCAGCGCCGAAGCCCTGGTCGCGGACTATGCGGCCCAGGGAAGGTGAGATATTCGAGATCGTTGGCAATTTGGTACCCCGCGCAGCTACCGTTTGCGGGTGGCTCAATCGTTTGATCCCTTCGGCCTGGTAGGACGCGCGGTAGATGCCGCTCGGCTCGGCCTGGACGTCTACAGCTGGACCGAGCAGCAGATCGTCGGCGCCCTGCGTAAAGGCCTCAACGAACTGGAACCGGAAGACAACGACGACGACATCGTCTCTGCTGCAGATGCCTCGGCGCCGAAGTCCTCGAGTGCCAAACCGGGCGCTTCCGACGAGTCGCTCAACTCCAAGATGAGCGACCTGCTGAACCGGGCGCTCGACCAGAACACCGCCGGAAGCCAGACCGAGCTGTACCACCATCTGCTCGACCAGTTGGTCGCCGACGAGGCCCGCATCGTCGGCGCGTTGTCCGACGGCTCCGTCTCTCCGTTGGTCAATGTCTTCGACCGGACCCGCAAGGCGGTGCTGGAGAACGCGGCGTTGGTCGGCCGGACCGCGAACGTCGCCCTCCCGCAGATGACGCCGCAGTACGTCGGGCATTTGCTGGCGTTGCGCCTCGTGGAGATCGGCCCGGAGGATTCTGCGCTGAAAACCGAGTACGAGGTGTTGATGGCTGAGACCATCGTCCTCAACGCGATCAAGGCCGCGTCGAAGGGTCCGCTGCCCGCCAAGGTGGAGAAGCTGACGTTGACGCTGTCGCCGCTGGGCCGATCGCTGTGGGCCGCCGCCACCGCGGAGGACGACCAAGACGGGTGGCGCTGATGTCCCTGACCGAGATCCTTGTCGACTTCCGAGCGCACTGGATCATCTACTTCTCCATGCCGCTCGTGGCCGCGTTCGTCGGCTGGAGCACGAAGATCGTCGCGATGGAGATGATCTACCGGCCGCTGGAGTTCAAGGGCATCGGTCCGATCGGCTGGCAGGGGATCATCCCGCGGCGGGCCGGCAAGGTCGGCTCCACCACGATCGAGCTGCTCACCGCGAATCTGCTCAAACCCGAGGAACTGTTGTCCCGGATCGACGCCAAAGAGGCCGTCGAGGTGCTGCGCGAACCGCTGGCGGCATCGATCGACGGCATCGCTCGCGACGTCGCGGAGGAGATCCGTCCGGGCCTGTGGGATTCGCTGCCGGAGGCCGGGCGCCAGGCGATCCTGAACCGTATCCACTCTCAGGCGCCGCGCATCACCGAGAAGATGCTGAACGAGATGCAGTCGGACCTGAGCCGCTTCGTGGATCTGCAGTTCCTCGCGGTCACGACACTGGTGCGCAACAAGGAGAAGCTCAACAAGCTGATGCGCGGCCTGTCCGACGACGCCATGGCGTTCGTGCGGCGCAGCGGCATCTACTTCGGTTTGATCATCGGCACCGCGCAGATGTTCGTCTGGGCCATCTTCAAGCTGCCGTGGATCATGCCGGCGTTCGGTTTCGGCATCGGTCTGGTGAGCGACTACATCGCGCTGAACATGCTGTTCCGGCCCGTCAAGCCGACGAAGTACCTGGGCTTCATCAAGTTCCAGGGGTTGCTGCACGCCCAGCGCGACAAGATCACCGCGGATTACGCCCGCATTCTTTCCGAGGACCTGTTCGCGCCGGACATCCTGTACGACGGCATCCTCAAGGGCCCGGGTGCCGACAAGCTGTTCGCCATGATCGCGCGCGAGGTCGAGGCCGCCATCGACAGCGAGATCGGCGGCTTCACCGGCACGGTCGTGAAATTCGCGGTCGGTACGTCGAAGTACAACGCGCTCAAGGACAAGATCGTCGACCTGGTGGTCGAGCGGCTCCCGTCCACGCTGCTGGACGCGCAGGACTACGCCATGAGCAAGATCGACCTCGAGAACACCATCATCGAGAAGATGAATCAGCTCTCCAACGAGGAGTACGAGTCGATACTGCGGCCGGTGTTCAAGGACGACGAACCGCTGATGATCGCCATCGGCGCCATCCTCGGTGGCTGTGTCGGTGAACTCCAGGTGCTGATGATCGAGTTCTTCACGCACTAATGCGGGCGCGGTCCCGGCGGGTGGGTGCGCCGCGACTGCGTGATCGACGTGGACGTCGTCGGGGTGCGGCTGGTGGTCGTGCTGTCGCCGGACGGCGTCGATGTGGTCGACGGCGTCGTGTCGGTGGTCAGCGGCACGTCGATGTCGGTGGTCGACGGGGTCACCGACGGGTAGCTGGTGGACGTCGGGGCGGTCGTCGTGACCGTCGTGGTCGACGAATGGACCGGGTCGTCCACGATGACGGGCATCGGCGGCGGCTGCGGCTGGTTGTAGTGCCGCGTCAACCAGGCCCCGGCGAAGTACAGCAGCGCGATCGCGGCCAGCGCGGCGATGCTGGCGCCCACGAGATGCGGGGTGCGCTCATGCCACGGCCGCTCGGTCATGGCCGGTCAGCGTAGCTGAGGAATGACCGCTGGTCAGCGCAGCTGGGGGATGACCGCTGGTCAGCGCAGCTGGGGGATGACCTCCGTGCTGAACAACTCGATGTGGTCGAGATCGGCCATGTCCAGCACCTGCAGGTAGATTCGCTCGACTCCGGCGGCGACGAACGGCGCCAGCTTGTCGACGATCTCCCCAGGGGTGCCGACGGTCGGGGAGTTGCCGCGCATCTCGTCGACCTCGCGGCCGATGGCGGCGGCCCGGCGCGCGATCTCGGCGTCGTCCTTACCGGCGCACAGGACGAAAGCCGCCGAGTAGGTGATGCTTTCGGGCGCCCGGCCGGCCGCTTCGACAGCTGCCCTCACCCGACCGAACTGGGTGGTGAGAGTGTCGATGTCCACGAACGGGATGTTGAACTCGGACGCGAACCGAGCGGCCAGCGCCGGGGTGCGCTTGGCGCCACCGCCACCGATGATCACCGGTGGGTGGGCCTGTGCCGGCTTGGGCAGCGCCGGGGAGTTCTTGACGGTGTAGTGCTTGCCGGCGAAGTCGAAGTGCTCACCGACCGGGGTGTCCCAGAAGCCGGTGATGATCTGCAGCTGCTCTTCCAGCCGGTCGAAGCGTTCACCCAGCCCCGGGAACGGAATGGCGTAGGCCTCGTGCTCTTCGGCGAACCACCCGGCACCGAGGCCCAATTCCACACGGCCACCGCTCATTTCGTCGACCTGCGCGACGGCGATGGCGAGCGGGCCGGGGTGCCGGAACGTCGCGGAGGTGACCATGGTGCCCAGCCGGATGGTGCTGGTCTCGCGGGCGATGCCGCCGAGCGTCACCCAGGAGTCTGTGGGGCCGGGCAGCCCGTCACCGGCCATGGCCAGGTAGTGGTCGGACCGAAAAAACGCGGAGTAGCCGAGCTTTTCGGCGGCCTGCGCCACGGCAAGCTGGTCGGCGTAGGTGGCACCCTGCTGCGGTTCGACGAATACCCGGAAGTCCATGCCGCCCAGCCTAGTGAATCAAAACGCCTTCACGCCCGCTGTCGAGACGAACATCCCGCGGCCGGTGCCGGCATTGGTGAAGCGGGTGCCTTCGGCCCCGGCGAGGATGGTCCAACCCACCGCCGAATACGTCTGGTAGTCCAAGGTGACGGTCGGGATCGCGCCGAGATTGCCCACGCCCCAAGACAATTTGCCGTCCGCGGTGACCCGGACGCCGTGCGCGGTCTCTCCGTTGACCTGCGGCGCATTGGCGAAGGTCGATTCGCAGTCGACAGCCTCTTTGCTGAGCTGGCACCGCGTCTGACCGGACTTGGTCGCGACGAAGACGTATCCGTTCTGCGGAGCCAAGGCCTGCGCGGTGGGTGGCACCGCACTCGGTGCGGGGATCGGGCTGACCGGAACCGGGCGGATCGCCTTTTCCGATGGGGTCGGGGTGCTCGTGGCAGATGTTTCTCCGCTGGGCAGCGCCGACTTCGGGCTTCCGGGTGTGGAGCCGTCGCAGCCGGCGAGCAGTGCGGCCGCCAATGCAGCGGTAGCAGACATGGTGAGCCGTGTGTGGTCCATCGGCCATCAGGCTACGGGAGATCTGATCGCGCTGATCCAGACCGCTGCCCCGGCGCGTCCTGCTGCCTATCGTCGATCTTCCTTAGTGAACAGAGGTGGCGATGAGCAGAAAACACATATCCCCGCTCGGTCTGGTGGGCGTCGTCGCCATTGCCGTCGCCGGAGTTCTGATCGGGTTCAAGAACATTCACAGTTCCTCGCCGGATGCGCTGCTGAACGTGTCCTATGACCCGACACGCGAGTTGTACGCGGCACTCGATCCGCAGTTCGTCGCGCAGTACCGCAACCAGACCGGAGTCACCGTCGACATCAGCCAGTCGCACGGCGGGTCCGGCCGCCAGGCGCGCAATGTCGTCGACGGTACGTCGAAAGCCGGTGTGGTCTCACTGGCCTTGGTCAGTGACGTCGACAAGCTGGCCAAGCGTGGGCTGATCGCCAAAGACTGGCAGCACCGGCTGCCCAACAACTCGGTGCCCTATACGTCGACCATCGTGTTCGTGGTCCGCAAGGACAACCCGAAGAACATCCACGACTGGCCCGACCTGGTCAAGGGCGATGTCTCGGTGGTGACCCCGGACCCGCGGACATCGGGCAACGGCAAGCTCAGCGTGCTGGCCGGGTGGGGTTCGGTGACGACCCGCGGTGGCTCCGAGGCAGCGGCCCACGACTACCTGGCGGCGTTGTTCAAGCACGTCGCCGTCGCCGATGAGGGCGCGCGCGGCGCGGCCACCAGCTTCGCCGTGAAGAAGATCGGCGATGTGCACCTGACATGGGAGAACGAGGCCATCCGGGAGGTGGCTGCGGCGCCGGGTGAGCTGCAGATCGTGTATCCGCTGGTGAGCATCAAGGCCGAACCCGCGGTGGCCTGGGTCGATGCGAACGTGGCCGGCAAGAAGACCGAGGCCTACGCCAAGGCCTACCTGGACTACCTGTTCACCGACCCGGCCCAGGACGTGATCGCGCAGTACGGTTACCGCTCGATCAACCCGCAGATCCAGGCCAAGTATCGGGCCCAGTTGCCGGACATCTCGCTGTTCCCGGTGTCCGCGATCGCCGAGGACTGGGCAGACGCCGCCGAGAAGTTCTTCGGCGACAACGGAATCGTCGACACCATTCATATTCCTGCGCAGCGAACGGTGGTGGGATCGTGAGCCTGCTTTCGAACCTGAAACTCAACTACGACCGCACCTTCGCCCGGCGCGATCTGATCGCGGGCCTGACGGTGGCCGCCATCGCTCTGCCGCAGGGCATGGCCTATGCCTTGATCGCGGGTGTCGACCCCAAGTACGGCGTCTTCTCCGCCATCGTGGTGACGCTCATCGCTTCGATATTCGGTTCGTCGTCACACCTGATCAACGGACCCACCAGCGCCATCTCGCTGTTGGTGTTCAGCTCATTGGCGTTCATCGACCCGGAGAACCGCACCGAGCTGTTCGAGGCGCTGTTCGTGCTCGGGGTGTTGGTGGGCACCATTCAGATCCTGATCTCGGTGTTCAAACTCGGTGACCTGACTCGCTATATCTCCGAGTCGGTGATCGTCGGGTTCATGTTGGCAGCCGCGTTCCTGCTTGCCCTGGGACAGTTGGGGAATGCGGTCGGCGTCAAGGACCGGGGCAACGGCACCATGCAGGTGCTGTACCGCACCTACCTCACGCTGTTCCACGGCGACGCGATCAACTACCGCGCCGTGATACTGAGTGTCACGGCTGTCGTGGCGGCCGTCGTGCTCCGAAAGTTGGTGCAGCGCTTCGGCTGGCCACAGATCGACATGCTTGCCGTGTTGGTCATCGCGGCTCTGATCGCCTACTTCTCGGGCTGGTCGACGCCGAGCCACGGCGGCAAGGCCGCCGTGTCGATCACCGGAAAGATTCCCGCCAGCCTGCCCGACTTCCACATTCCGGTGGTGCATTGGGAGTGGCTGCCGCACCTGTCGCAGGGTGCGTTGGCGGTCGCGTTCATCGGCTTGATCGAGGCCCTGTCGATCGCGAAAGCCATTGCGCACCAGACGCAGCAGAAGATCGACTACAACCGGCAGATTCTGGCGGAAGGACTGGCCAACCTGACCGGTGGTTTCTTCCAGAGCCTGCCCGGTTCGGGCTCGCTGTCGCGGTCGGCCATCAACTTCCAGGCCGGCGCGGCCACCCGGTTCTCCGGCGTCGTCGCGGCGGTGGCAGTGGCCGGCGCACTGCTGTTGTTCGCGCCGCTGTTGAGCTACATCCCGAAGGCGGCACTCGCCGGCCTGTTGTTGGTCACCGCGGTGCGTTTGGTCGACTTTCATCGGTTGGTGCGCACGGTCAAAGCGTCTCGCTACGACGCGGGGTTGGTGATCGTCACGGCAATCACCGGCGTGGTCGTCGATCTGGACAAGGCAGTGCTGCTCGGCGTCGCGCTGTCGATCCTGTTGTTCGTGCCCCGGGCCTCCAAGCTCAAGATCGCCGAGTTGGTGGTCACCCCTGAGCGGGTGGTCCGGGAACGCGTCGGCGGTGAGCCCGACAATCCGGCCATCCTGATCTACGACATCGAAGGAGAGTTGTTCTTCGGTGCCGCACCGGAAATCGAGCATGCGCTGGACGCACTCACCGAACGGGTCAAGACCGAAGGGACCCAATCCGTGGTGCTCCGGCTGAAACGGACCCGCAACCCCGATGCGGTGGGTATCGAGCGAATCGAGCGGTTCCTGCGTGACCTGGCCGAGCTGGGTGTCACCGTCCTGCTGGCCGGCGTCCGGCCCGACACGCTGGACGTCCTGGGCAACGTCGGGCTGCGTGACTGGTTCCCGGACGAACACATCTTCCCGGAAGAGGAGAAGGAGTTCTCGGCAACGCTCAA
>Ga0265327_10002661_pt1 | contig 18354 bp, 21 predicted proteins | sample 41621metaG_FD_202089 | JGI IMG/M metagenome (GOLD analysis project Ga0265327, IMG submission 202089) | Rhizosphere microbial communities from Carex aquatilis grown in University of Washington, Seatle, WA, United States - 4-16-21 metaG | ecosystem: Host-associated > Plants > Roots > Rhizosphere...
CGCGAAGATCGACCCTGTGTCGATCATGATGCGCGACGCTGCTGCTCACGACTTCTCAATCAATCCTCCTGACATTTCCCGTTCGGATGTTACATGGACGCTCGATCCCAACGGAGGGATGCTCGCAGGGTTCGATCAGATCCCCGGCGTAGCAGAGAAGACGGCCACCAAGATCGTCAATTGGAGGAATGAAGAAGTTGCCAACGGTACGTTCGAGGGCACCTGGCAGTCGATGCAGGTACTCTCCGGTATCGGGCCGAAGACAATCACTAAGATCGTAGACTTTGTCAACGCTGACGATCCGTTCGGGATCTTCGCGCTGCAGAAGATGCTTGACGAAGTCGCCGCAGATTTGCCCAGGCTCGGGCTGCCTAGTCCGACGCACAGGGCGATAGATGTTCCGTACGATAGCGACAATGAGAACGAAGACATCCCTGTCACCTGGCTTGGAGTCATAGTGAACAGGAACCTTCGTGACATCTTTGAAGCGAACCGTGCGAGAACGGGTGAGGCTCTTGATGAAACAGAGGTCAAAGATCCTCACCTCAATGAGTGGATGATCCTCGCGGGTTACGACGGCTCAGATCTGCTGTCGTTGCGAGTCACTCGTTGGCGTTACCCCAAGCTCAAGAGAGTCCTCTGGAGGATTGCTCAGAACGAGGATGTCGTTCTTGTGCAAGGGGTCAAGAAGGGTTGGCGTACGGCTCGTGAGATCCAGGTGTCCAAAGTCTGGGTGCTACAGCCATGAGGCCGACCTACCTTCTCGGACTGGAGGCATGTGAAAGTAGCGCTCATCATAATGCTGTCCTTCGCTCTGTGCGGGACGGCTCAGGCAAAGCCCCGGCATTTGTCGCCGGAACAGAGTTGGGTTCATTCCGGGTTCGCCCGTTGCGTTCGGATGCGAGAATCAACCGACGGAAAGTTGTCCCAGAACCTGTACCAGATCCAAGGACCAAACGCAACTCCATCGGATGGGGACTACGAATGGCTGTGGGGTGTGTCTCGTGCCCGACAGGACTGGATCGCGTACAAGATGTTCCTACGACGAGGCGACAACCCGTGGAGGCCGTATGATGGCTGCTACTGGGGAATGTCCTACTAGACCACAACAAGGGAGCTAAATGGCAACTGCATTGAACAAGACCGAGGTATGCCGCGAGCTGGCAGCTTCCACAGGGCTTGGCGCTCAGGCGATCAAGCATGTTCTGGACGACCTGGCCGAGCTTGCTGGCGATGAACTGGAGGCCGGCAATGACTTCATCGTGCCGGGAATCTGCAAGGTCGGGTATGCCTACACGGCACCCAAGAAGAAGGGCGAGCGTTGGCTCAAGGGTTCGGTGAAGGTCAACAACTTCACCGGCGAGGAGTCCATCGCTCCGACGGACAGCCCGGTGGTGAAGGCGAAGATCCGCATGAAGCTGAGCCCGCTTGGAGTAGCTCGCAGGCTCAAGCCGGGAACGAAGCCCGAGGTTCAGGCAGCGTTCCTCAAGACCACGGCAGGCAAGGCCGTCGCCAGGAGGGCGAAGTAACCATGACGTTCATCCCTCGCAAGCCGGAGGGGTACACGACTTCGCGGGCGCAGGGTGACCATTCGGTCACCCCGCGTCTGCGGGACGTGGCCTTCAACCGGCACAGCTACAACGACGGTCGCCATATCAGTCCGCTCGATAACGGCACCGTTCAGATCGGCGATGACGGCATCAACGTTCTGCTCGTACAGGGGCTCAACCCCGAGTTCAAGCAGGTGGTCTCGATGGCTACCCGCGCAACCATCGGTCTCGACTTGCGCGAGCCTGCCTCGATGGAGGACACGCGGGACTGGGAGGAGATGCTTCAAGGTGGACTACAGACCGCTTTGGAGAGCCAGGTTGTGGTATTTGCTGTCTCTGGTGCCTCAAGAACTGCAACTCACCAGATCGTCAGAACGCGCAAGGCAGCGTTCCATCAAAGCTCGCAAAGAGCATCTTGGCTTGGTGCACAGCCGGAGATGCGCATACCTGAGTCGGTATGGAACTCGACAGATGAAGTAAGAGAGAAGTGGATCAAGGCTCTGTACGCGGCACACGAGGCATACCGGGCTGCCTGCGACGCTGACGTGAGCTACCAGGACGCACGCTTCATCCTCCCGGAAGGGACGACGAACTACATCATGATGGAGTATCCGCTCCGCGAGTTCATGAATGTGTTCGCCTATCGCGGCTGCTACATGTTCCAGTGGGAGATCAACTCGATCATGCACGCCTGCCGCGACATCCTCGTCAGCAAGTACGATTTTCTCGAGCCGTACATCAAGATCAGCTGCGAGAAGACCAAGGGCGCGCTTGATGCAAATGAGAGACGTGCCGCTGGCGATACCTATATGGATTACACCAGCGACGGCAATATGGCTCACCATTGCACCTTCCAGGGGTGGGAGTCGGTCGAGGGTCAATGTCCGTTGGCGTGGGCTCGTGAGAGCAATCGTTCCTTCCGGTCGCAGCACCACGCGATTGGGAGGGGAGGTGCGTAAGAGTCACAAGCATCGCGATCATTTACTAACCAGCGGAGACCACGCACATACGTTCTCCAAGTTGAAGCCTTGGGTGCCTCCCTTTCTAGCGAGGGATCCAACGCTTCACTATCCGACCGTCGTATCAGAGATAATGAGCAGCGATGAGGCAGGCAGGATCGCTCGGTTTGACATCCAATCACTCGCAGACAACGAGTGCTCACACGGGTTTCTGCCGGGCGATCCCTCCCTCTCCTGTTCGTGCTGGGGGATACCGGGAGTCTACCTGTCCAGGGATCTAGCGGCCCGAATCGAGCCGAATCGGATTTGTAAAACACCCCCTACAATCGAAGATAGCGTAAATCCAGAGGAGGAGCTGTGTCCGAGCTAGGAGAGCTGTCTACAAATCCGGAGGGCCGCGCTCTGTGGATCGCTGCTTGGCTCGATCCGGCGCTGGAGATACCTTCCGGGCTCAGCGTGGAGAAGGTGGTGGAGGCAGAGATGCGTAGAATCGAGCGAGCAATCAGCATCATCCTCTACGCATCAACTATCCCCCGTCGTCTCGGCGGTGATGCGACAAGAGAGGAGCTAGCCGAAGACAAGCGCAGGTTCCGGCGAGTCGCTCACGCCCTGCTCCAAAGCTACCGTGGCTGGAGCAAGGACGAGTTGAAGCCGCTCGATACCGAATCTGTACGTCAAACAGGTGCCCAGCTGCTTTGGGAATCCTTCGCAGCTGAACACCTGGTTGAGATGCAAACTAGAGCTCGCTTGGCCGTGACATGGGCTGTGTCGTCGGGCGAGACGAGGTGGGCCAAGAAGGCGGCAACCAACTTCACGAACGAGCAACGATGGTTTACTTACGCAATGCGCTAGTCGCTGAACCAGATCATTCCTGACAGCGAAGAAGTCGTACTTGTGGGGCGCACTCCGTTGTCTGCGATGTTCTTGATGACCGTCTCGCAGTCGATCTGCTTGACGCCCTTGAAGGCTTTTGCTTGCTTGGTGTAGAGCTTGATCGTCAGAAGATCTGACGCATGCTTGGCGCCGGTCTCGAGCCTGGCACGTCTCTGTGCTGACTGAATAGCCAAGTGCAAGAAGCCGGACAGAACCCTGTCGCCTGCATTGATCTGGCGTCGCAACTCATTGCCTCTGTGGCACGAAGCGATCTGAGATGCGACAAGGTGCGATCTGTCGATGGTCTCCTGACGGTGCAGGAAGACATAGATGAACAGCCCGGTGCCGACGACGAATCCCATGTAGAAGACTCGCCCGCCATAGCGCCCGACCCACTTGTGCAGCTTTTCATTCATCGTCTCTCCCCCTCTTGCCGAGCCCACCGCGAGCGAAAAGGAACCCGGCATAGATTGCCATGATTGGAGTCGATACTTGCATCGGCTCGTATTGTCCTGTAAAGATCCCGTCCATCATGGTCATGAACCACACAAGCATGACCACAAGGCCGCTGACGACTATGAGGTCTTGTGTGTCCACCATGATCCAATCAGGTCGATGAGGAAGTGGAGGCCGAACCCAAGGGCAGCTAGAACGGCCATGAGGATCGCCCACACGATAGTGTCGAAGCAATCCATTACTGCTCCAGAACAGAGGCGGTGATACCACCGAGGCCCGGAGTGGTGCCTCCCTGCGAGTTGCTGTACGCCCAGGAGACATCGAGCCAGTAGGCGGTGCCCACCGTGAGCCCGGTGATCAGCGCAGTCATACACCAGCTGGTTCCTGCCGCCGTGCTGTTGTATGTCTGAGTGCCGCCGATGCCCGTTCCAGGCGATCCGGTAGCAGTGTTGACAGGAGCCGTTCCCGTGCCGTATCTCAACCTGGCATTGACCGTATCGTTCGTCCAGTTACCTGCGAGATACCCCGAGAGGACAACCAAGACGCTGCCGCTCACCGCTGGGGTGAACGCGATAGTCGATCCGAGACCGAGCATCTGAGCTGCCTGCGACCCTCCTGGCGGCGAGATGACTGCTGGATCTGAAGGAGCGAAGTTAGAGGCAACAGGAGTCTTCCAAGAGGGAAGACCGCCGACGACGCGAAGGGCTGCTGCTGTCGCACCAATCCCGAGACGAGCGAGCGTGTTCGCTGCCGAGGCATAGAGAACGTCGCCCGTTGTCGTAAGCTTGTTCGTCGGAGAGTTCTGCACCTGAGCATCGGTGTAGTCGTTGGTAACTGCTACGACGGTGCCCGTCCGTCCGAACACGGTGTTGACGCCGACAGCTGCGGTAACGAACGCCGTAGTGGCCAGTTGTGTCGTGTTCGTTCCTGGCGCTGCAGTTGGGGCTGCTGGCGTGCCCGTAAAGGTGGGGCTGGCAAAGATGCTCGTCCCTGCGATCTGGAACCCTGTGCTGCTGTTGACTGTCGCGTCGGCGGTGTACTTTCCGTCGGCGGTCTGCATCAGGATCTTGCGCCAAGTCGTTCCCTGATCGTATGAGATCCGATCCCCGTCAGTCTCGTAGTAGATGCGTCCGTTCAACGACGAAGCTGGCTTCGCTGCGGTAGTTCCTGTCAGCCAGATCAGAAGCTTCGCATCGACATCATCTACGATGTTCTTGCCTAGCGTGGGGCCGTCAGCTGCCTCCGTTCCGAGGGATGCTCTCAGCGCTGCTCTAGCGGATGTGTATGGCATATCTCCTCCCTCCCTAGATCCCCGTCTGGTCGGCCTTTACGCCGTCCCAGCTGGTGTAGTGCGCCGAGACAAGGTTCCAAGACGCATAGTTGGTATTGAGTGTGGACCAAAGCTGACCGGCAAGATCCTGATAGTTCATCACGATCCCTGCGGGCTTGACTGCGAGAAGCGCGGCGAGAACGGCGGCATGGCTAGTCGTCTCGCTGGTGAGAGTGTAGACTGAGATTGCGTACGCCGGGTCGCTGGGGACTACGCTTGCGTCCCTCTCCCTCACCGACACTTTCTGCGTTCCGGCCAGCCAGGGGATCGGAGCTGCCTTCAAAGCAGCCAGCGTACCTCTTTTCTGAGCATTCGCAGACTTGACCTGCTGCCTCTGATTGGCCGTACTAAGCGAAGCATCCACCGAGACGCCGACGAACTGACCGAGCCAGGACAGCCCTTTGTCCGGGCCGTTGTCGACATCGATCAGGATCGCCCACCCCGAGGAGCCGTCAGCTTTGTCGCTGGCGTAGTCCTCTACCTCCTGGAACATCGTCCCGAGCGCTCCCAAGAAGCAGGCGAGCGCCCAGCTGTTGTCCGATTCCGCGTACGTGAACGGATCGAGCGACTTGTAAATGCGCGTAGCGAACGCGCCCATATCGACGGGCAGGCTCACGGCGACACCGTAACCGCGACGGTTCCGGGAGTCGTGAGAGGAGCAGCGCCAGGCAGAGTTACGTCAGCCGTGCCCGGCGTCATCCCGGTGATGTTGATCGTGAGAGTCGTCCAATGATCGACGCCCTCGATGCCGTTCACGATTGCTGAGATGTCCTGAAAGCGCAACGTTGCGTTATTCACCCAGGTCGTTACAGAGGACGAGTCGCGCGAAGCAGGGTCAATACCCCATGACGCCGGAGAGATGTACGATGTAAGAGCATTGGTGATTGCCGTATCGAGCGCGGTGTGATCGTAGCCCGAAAGAGCGACAACCGTAGCAGCGATGTCGATACTGATGAAGTTCGGGTCGATGATGTTGACGACGAAGTTGACCTCTCTCTGAGCCTGCTCGTAGGCGTCGATGGTTGCCTTGGGAGTAGACCCCAGAGCCGCACCTGCGCTGTCCACAACGGCGACAGCGACCATCCTCGTATTGTTCGAGTCGGCGGTGCCACCAGCCACCCAGTCAGTCGTGCTACCTCTCCGCAGACCGAGCTTGTCAGCATAGTGAACCTCGGAGATGACCGGGGCAGTCACGAAAGCGACGACGCGAACCTTGGCAGCCGTGGCTGGGGCAGCAGCAGTCACGAACGCTTCGGTGAATCCCGAAGTCGTATCGTTGACGGTCGATCCATAGGTGGTGCTAATGATCGAGTCGCCCGAGTCTCTCCACTCCAACCCCATCTTGCAGGCGCGAGCGGTAACGGCCGATCTAAAGAATCCGATTGCTGTCATCGTCTCGCCCGGCGAGCAGAGGTAGGACGCGGCGTTGTGAATGTTCATATCGGCGGCAGCAATCGCGGTCATCGAGACGGACTTGGTTCCGTCAGCTGCCTGGGCGCTGGTGCTAGCCACGGTTGTGTTCGCCTTGCTCGACCATCCGCTGGCGTCGGTCTCTGCACTTGCCTCGTTTGCAGTCAGAAGGTTGTGGAAGGGATTGAACCCATCGACAGCGACAGCTCGATACGCACCCTTACTCTTGGCAGCAGTAGCGAAGTCCGAAGGAATGATCAGACGAGGCGCCATCAGCGCCAGCTGCGCTCTGAGTCGGGCGAAGTATGTCGGGTTGTCCTCTGCGTCCACCCCTCCCGTAGTAACGGCAACCTGCGTGATGCCGGAGACGAACGCGAGAGCGTCGATCAGCGTGACCGTTCCGCCAATCGAGCCGAGCCCGGTTCCATCTGCACCATCGTTGAGAGCGACGATTGTCACTCCGCCAGTAGCAGTTACCGTCGCACCGGCAAGGACGACGACATCGGCCTGCACCTGGAATGGTATGAGGACTCCCGAGAGAGGGATGCCGACGAGAGTGCCTGCCTTGATTGTGTAGCCCGAGTTGTCCACCATCGTCCACGTCGTCTGCGCCGTCGCCGGTGCTGCGTCGATGGGAGGCAGAGACATCAGCGAAGACCCGAACGTGCGAAAGATCGCATCCGGTACCGAGCTTGCGAGTTCTCTCAGCTGGGCTGCCTCGGTTGACCAGGCCTGGAGCATCGCGATGTCGAGGTTCGGGTCGACTGCCTTCCAGTTCGGGAACTTGCTCTGGAGGTAGGTGATGGCGTCGTTGAGAACGTCCTCGGAGTCTACCTCGATTGGGAAGGTGATATATCCGGTGCTCATGAAGACTCCTTCAGCGCGACGCCGACTGTCACCTGAGCAACAAGCTCATCGAAAGCGGCGGGATTGGTGTTGATGAACAGAGCAGCACGAGGTTCATCATGAACGACCTTCTGAATGATCGACTGAACATCGAGCGGCTGGCTCTGGAAGGTGAGGTCTGCGGATCCAAACGTTAGAGCCTCTGGCCTCTGCCCGATGTGCGTCAGAAGGGATGCTAGAACGCAGTTGGCCACGTCGTCCAGAGTATCTTGCTCGACCGTGGCTACCTGCTGCTGCGTGGCTCCTACCGTGACCATACGGAAAGGCAGGTCGAAGTGAGGGTTGTTGTAGCTCATACGAACGGCCACCAAGCAACCACCCACGGCTGGTTACGGTTATCGAACATGACGATACACTCATCTCCTTTCGCCGGTAGGCTGGTGGCGTCTCGAGATTGCCAACGACAACCGCCCCAGGTTAGCTGGGTATCAAAATCGGGAAGAATGACCGAAGCAAGATCTGCGATGTCTACAACTGCCGCAGAGAATGTGCCGAACCAGACAGAGCGGGTAGCAGGCGCTCTGTCCTTGTTGATTTCTTGATTGAGCCAGGTGTTCACGAAGGCAGCTGATCGTTGGGGAAGGGGAAGGACACGTATCCGAGTATATCGGATCGGTAGGTCAGCGACTGCAGGACGATCCCGGCGCTACCTCCGATCTCAATGCATTGACTGTTGCCGATGTAGACAGCAACGTGTGACGGATATGACTTGTTGGTCCCGAACATAACGAGGTCTCCTGGCTGCGGGACATTGACCCAGAGGCCATTAGCGACAAGGGTGCTGGTATTGCCTGACCCGTCGTAGATCCCATCGGGATGGTTGGGGTCTGGGCATCCTGCCTCCTTGTAGCAAAGAGTCGCGAATGTCGAACAGTCGATACCTGGCTTGTTGTGCGCTGCCGTACTCCATAGGGATGTCGGCATCGGACGGCTCTCGATCCAGACATAGTGTTGCTTCTTCTCCTCGGCAGCAGCGAGCAGAGCGACCTGGACAACGGCAGCCCGAGAGCCGAGAGTGTCCTTGGGGATGACTCCTCCGAACTGGGCCTGAGTACCGGGAGGATTCGTGACCGACGTGGCAGGGCCAGAGAACAAGTTAGTGGTTCCGAGAGAGCTGGTCTGAGCGGAGTTCGCACTATCGCTGATTGGCTCAGGAAGAACAGGGCGTGGCTTCTCCAAGGAGATGGTTGCCTGATCATTGAAGAGGGATCGACTGAACTCTGTGATCAGCCACCTGCCGTTGTACGGCCCCATGTCGTATAGCTCCACAACAGATCCCGGAGGAGCGCCCCAGCGTCCGGTGCGGCAATAGACGGTGCAGCTGCCGACCTTCTTATTCTCGTCATAGTCGCCATCGATGTAGTCAACTCCGTTCATACCTTCGGTGACTCTCATGCGAGGCTGAGAGGAGAACAGATCATCATCTGAGATGTAGTAGAAGGTTCCCGAGACAAAGAACGCTCTCCAGCCAACCTCGCTGGCAAGCCTCTGGATGCATGTCCAGCTGTCCTCCGGCAGCCACCCGCTCTGTCCCGAGACAGGGACCACGCCGCGATAGAACTCATAGTTGCTGCTGCTGGACGGCGAAAAGGGATTCTGGAATGATCCGTTGGCGCTGGCAATATCGCCGGGAGGCATCCCGTAGGCAGAGACGAATCTCTCTGCCTCTGTGCGCCATTGAGCGTACGCCGTAGCGTACTGTGCTGCCGGGTGCTGGACATCGGTGATCAGCTGCCAGTACTGGGCGCTCGGATTGGCGGCGTAGAGAACGGCCAGCTTGTCGAAGAACGCAGCGGAGTCTTTGGCCACATCGCGACTGGCTGGCCAATCAGTTCTTTGACCATTGATGTACTTCTGCTGCTGGAAGACTCCTCTGCTGTCTGCGTCGCCTCCGACGAGATTGCGCAGCGTGCTCTCTTGGATGGCGCACATGATTGCCATCACAAGGATCGGCCGGGCGAGCAGCTTCGATGCTCCGACATCGAGGATGGTGCCGGCGATTTGAACCTGTGTTGGAGTAGCAGGAGATCCCTTTACAGTCAGCGGGGTTCCCTTGGCGATACCCAAGGTGCGGTGCGCGGCATTGAACTGATTGAGGGCATCCGTCGATCCCTCCGTGGCTGCACCGATCGGCTGCTTGATCTTCAACTCAGGGATCGAAACAGGGATCTTGAACTCTACGACATCTCTGATCATCCGCAAGATGAACTGTGCCCTGGTGATCTTCGTTCTGGAAGTCGAAGCGCTGGCCTTGATCGGCTGAGCGTATGTACGCAGCACCGCGATCTCACGATCCTCAAAGACGAGCGTGATTGTGTCGCTTGACTTCTTATTGGAGACCATCCTGAACCACAGGCCCTCGATCTGAACGTCCTGCTTATGGCTCAGCTTCCCCGAGCGAAGGAGCAGACGGTGCTTGTCGAGGACATCGACGGAGAGCGTAGAAGCTCCGGCAATCGTTCTGGTGATCGAAGCGTCGGTGATCGACTGGATGATGTCAACGGGCATCACCCCGCGCATCTGCAGCTTGAATGCTTCCAGATCTACGTCCGGCCCCATAAGCTCGCGCTGGTCCAGCCGAAGCTGACTCAGCTGCAAGCTCTGACGAGCGGAGAGCTTGACCGGAGTATTGTTGCTGATCTTTACCTTGCTCAAGGCATCCTCAGTCTCGTCTTGTCGGGAATGAGGTTGGGATCACGTAGACCGTTCGCCTTTAGGATGTCTCTAGCCCAGCGGGGACTGCCGTACATCTCCCCGGACACCGTCGTAAGCTTGTCTCCGATTCTCCACTCATAGAACGGAGCCGCAGGGGTGGGCCTGCGGTTCGCGAGGGAGGCACCGCCCGCGCCAAAGCCGGTATCCGGCCCGCTCGATAGAGCGACTAGATCATCATTGACCTGCTCCAGAAGATTGACAACAGCGTCCTGCCGGTACCGGACGGTGACGCCAGAGGGAGTGGTGCCCCAGATCACCTTTTGCTGGTTGCTGTAGTCGATACTCTCGATCACCCACTTTGGGATGTCCTTGCGAGGTATCCCTCCGGCAACGGTGATGCCGGGAGGATCATCTCCGGGCTTCGCAGGACGCGCCATGCGCTCGAGTGTTGAGATGCTTACTTCCTGGGGAGTTGATGACTGGAACCCGTCGAACAGGATCGGCAACACGAGGCGAATCGGATCTGGCCCGGTGTACTGCGTCAGTCCGGTGCGACGCATCCGATTGACGACTGTCCACCCTCCGATCCCTCCGTTGATGTACGGAGCGCCCTCATCGCGAAGCACTACGACGGTCAGCCCCGTGTCGGACGTGAACTTGTACTGGTTGCTGTTCATCTGCGCGCCCTCACATCGTCCTTGTGGTTGAATACTACCTCGGCCATCTTCTTTCCGTCCACCATCAGATTCACCTGGGTGGGCTTGCCGTCTGCTGTATTCGGGGTGATGTACGGATTGATCGGCGAGGTAGCGAATGGAGCAGGGCCGACATTGCTCAACGTTCCGCCTCCCGCTGGCTGAAGACTTGGAGTCATCGAGCCGGGATAGATTCCTGCCTTGGCAAGCTTCTGATTGAATGCCTGGCTCATGCTCGGCCCGCTATCGAAGATCCCGAACGGGTCAAAGATTTTCTTGAGCCACTTGCCTGCTTCTTTCGCCTTGTTGATGATCCAGTTGATGACAGATCCGATCTTCGCTTGGATCCTGTCGAACACCTGATAGGTCAGATAGGCGAGCAGGGTGAATGGCCCTCCAAGAATGGCTCCGATCCCGACCCAGTTGTCAAGCACCCACCGCTTGACTTGCTTCCAATGAGTAATCAACTCGTACAGAGCGAAGGTTAGACCGATGATTGCCAGAACGATCCAGGTGATTGGATCGAGCAGCAGGAAGAAGTCGAGAGCTGCCATAGCAGAGTCCATGGCATACAATGCGGAAATCATGGCCCAGCTAGCTGCTGCCTCTACTCCCATCGCAACTGCAGCTGCGAGAGCTGAGAGGGTGAGTCCATTCTCTTCCAAGATCACGATGCCGAGTGCAATAGCCATCCTCGTCTCCCAAACAAGAGCAACTGCAGCCCTCTCGATGATCGTGTAGAAGTAAAGAGCCCACCAGTAGAGGCCCACCGCGAGAGCAGCAGCGACGCGGATCAGCTGAACCCAAGCTGCCTTGAGGGTCGCAATGAAAGCTCCGAGACGAGCGATCAGACTGGCGGTTGTAACCTCCCCGACTGTGCCGCCTGTGATGAAGAACGCAAGCATCGCGCCGCGAGCTCTAATCCACTCAGCGGTCATTGCGAACACAACGATCTTCACTAGCCATGCATTCTTGGCCAGAAAGCCGAGCGCACCGTTGAGGATGAGAAGAATGCCGAAGACAGGCTTGAGGATATTGAACCACTCCCTCACGGCAGGAATGACGCCATCGACTAGGATGTGCCATACATTAGCCAGCGCGCTACCAAGCAGCGCTAGATCCTTCTCCCACCCCGTCGGCTTGCCCTGCGTGAGACCTTCCCACATACCGGAGAATCCACCCTTCTTGAATCCCTTCTGCATGCGCTGGAGCGCTGGGTTGATCTTATTGAACATTCCCTGCAACCAATCAAACGGCTTCTGCTCGAAGTTGCCGATGATCTGAGAGGAGAAGTCCTTGAAGGTTGTGAAGACTCCCTTGAGTGTACTCTCCTGCATCTTACGTGCGATGCCATGGAGCTTACTCTGCTCGATGCCCAGCTGGATCGCCTTGAGAACCTCGGTCGAAGGCAGCCCGAGCGCGCCGATGTGATGGGCCTGGGCGCTGTCGATCTTGAAATACTTTTCGACGGCCTTGTAGACGCCGGGGATGCCGTCGCGTGCGATCTGGTTGAGAACCTGCCCGGTCGCAGTTCCCATCGACATCATATGGCCTAGAGCCTGAGAGACACGATTGAGTGCTGCGGGTGTCGCGCGACCGGTAGCGGTAAGAGCGTCCACCAGATCCTGCATCGTCCTGTTGACTTCTTTGGTGGTGAATCCGAACGCATACATCACCGCTGCACCCTTGACAAGATCCTGGAACTGGAACGGAGCGTAGGCAGCGAGGTTGAACAGATGGTTCAGCTCCTGGTTGGCTAGCGCTGTGCTGCCGGTGAATCGGGTGAGGATGACCCTGCCCTGCTGCATTGTGTTGTTGAACTGCCACCCCCAGTGCAGCATGACTAGCCCGCTGGCGATGAAGGCGAGGGTGCTCATGTACATCAGACGGCGCATTGTGAAGAGCATCTGGTTCATCATGAACCCGCGCCTTGCGGTACGGGTCATGATGATCCCAGTGCGCTCAGTGGAAGCTGCCAGGCGGTCGGTCGCGGCTGTCTCCGCGTCCAAGGTCGCGACTACTTGCGGCCCTCCAGTAACGATTGTTTCCAGAACCACCTGTTCAGCTGCCATGTCTAGCCTCCCAAGAGCTTCGAGATTCCGTGCTGGATGAGCACGGCCAGATTCTGTTGCTCAATCCTTCTGATCTCCTGGGCTGCCCTAGCGATAGTCCACATGACCTGTCGCTCAAATGGATCCTTTGTCCGCAAGAATCTGATAGGATCCATCCCGTAGTTCCCGACATTGGCAGCCCACTCGATCTCATCTGGAAGCTCTACAGATCTTCCCCCATGAACTCATCGTCCACCTCCAGGTTCGCCCCGGTGAAGAAACGATTGAGCTTCATGGCATGATCGGAGATGACAAGGTCCTTCCCGCCGAACATCTGGAAGATGACCTTGCGAGCGCTGTTGATGGACGGATCCATCTTCAGCCCCATCGGCAACTTCGGGTCTCCGTAGTTGAGGACAGGCTCGCCGCCGATGGTAAGCGGCTGAGGCTCCTTGTCATCGTCTGTCTGGTAGAAGATCCCGGTGCAAGCGAGAGCCATCGTGTCCATCGCTGCGTTGAGGTTCTTCTCCCACAGGTGCCCTCCACGACGGCCCTCCTTGCTGGACATCTTTCTGGCAATCCCCTCCAGCTCCTTGCCCTCGATGAGACGGTACCTGGCGTACATATCGAGCCCCTTGTAGCCGGGGATCAAGATGAACGTCTCTCTCTCCTTGGCAATTTCCTCGCGGGCCTCTGCGAGCTGATCCCAGAGGCTGCGCTCTGCGTCGCTGAGGACTCCGTTGGCGACAAGGTCCACTGCTGTCGCCGGAGAATCGTGTTCCAGTTCCAGGTCTGACATGATTAGCTCCCTCCCTTTTCTTTCGCCTGCCGATTATGCGGTCGGGCGACCAGTCGTGGTGATTTCGATCTCGATCATCGCCGCGTTGGTGCTCTCGGAATCGCGAGCAGGTGGCGTGACCTTCTTGAGCGTTCCGTTCCAGGTGATGGGCTGACCGTAAGCATTGCCGTCGATGTCCATCGGCTGCTCGACCACCCGCACCAGAGCCTTGCCGACTCCGGCAAACATGACGCCGAGTGTGTCCTGATCGCGCTGCCCCCTGAACAAACGGGTCAGGGTGTTGTTGCCAGGAATCACACGACCGCCGAGAGAGATGCGATCTGCCATCGCTCCCGGGTAGTACGTGGTTTCCTGGGAGTCCAGCTCCCCTCCGGCACGCTTGTCCCAGATCCCGGTGTCGGTGTACTTGGTGTCTCCGACGTGCTGAACGAGAACGCGGATTGCTGCCGTGTCTTCTCGCTGAGGGCCGGTCGCCATGAAGAAGTGACCGGCACTCTTGATGATTCCGTTCTGGTAGGGATCCATCGTTACACCGTCCCCGTGATCGGCACCTTGACAACCGCGATCTGAACGAACTCGGCGAAAGGTGACATCTTGACATTGATGATTGCGTGAAGCTCGTTGTTGCTGATCGTCGTCGGCGTGTTCACCGCGTCGCTGGTGTCCACGTAGAACGCATCTGCCGGGGAGACGCCGTATAGAGCGCCCACCTGGTAGTAGTCCATCATCATCGCGGTGAGCTGTCCGTTGAAGTGACCGATCTCAACTCCAGCTCCGTCGATCTGGCTGAACACGTTGTCCTCTGCGATCACGTCCGCGTCGGCCAGGATGGACATCGCGAGACGACAGTTGCCGAAGTTCACCCAGGTCGAAAGACTCCCAGCCGGATCGACCAGCGAGCGCCACCCGTAGTTCTTGACGCCGCCTGGTATGTTCCGAATGACATTGACACTCGAGAGGCTGAGAGTCTGCCTCGTCGCCGGGTCGTTGTCGAAGATCGTCTGCGAGATCCCGGTGACGTAGTTCGCCACCCCGTTGTCACCCGCACATGCTTCATTCGGGTTATTGTCCGAAGCATCGTTGCGGGCGCAGAGCGCTGCGATGAAAGCCGACGGCGGAACGGTGCGAACCGTGCCGCTGACGATCCCAGGCACCTGAACCCACGGAGTGAACGCTGCTCCGTATTGCGAGTTGCCGCCGCCGCGAGCGGCGACTCCACTTGCAGTCAGAGTCGCCGTGGTCGCCGTATCGGGAAGGTCGAGCAGAGCCACACGGTTGTTCGCCTGGGCGTGAGCCGTCAGCTGAGTGTGGCCGGTGTCCGACGTTCGACCAGGCACCGAGACCTGGCCAGGCCCGAGGTTGAACCCGATGTTGTTCAGCGAGATCAGATAGCTGGCGTCCACGATGTTGGCCTTGTCGTCCGTTCCACCCGTAAGGGAAGCGGCAGCGGCGACGGCAGGCACGAGTGCGGACGCTCCGAGCGTGATGTCGATATAGTTGCTGTAGACCGACCAATTGACCGCATCCTGCTGAACAGTGAGGTCACCGGAAGTCTCCAGCACAGTCGCATCCGACGCCTGCACCTGAATACGGAAGCCGGACACGGTGCCGGCAAGAACCGCTACCTTCAGCGAGTTGCCGTGCGTCGTATCCGATCCAGCACCTGGACCCTTCGCCTTGGCGACGAGAGAGGTGCCGGCGCTACCGTCGAGCAGGTTGTGGGAAGCGACGACCGGCGTTGGCCCGACGACGCGGGTGACGTATGCGAGGTTGCCTCCCTCGTTGAAGTACGTGTCGAGCGAGTCGTACAGAGTCGCACTCAGAGCCGCCACCCTGCTGCCGAAGATCCGCGTGAAGTCTGCGAGGCTGCGGACGGGCTGCGGCGTGAGCGGGCCTGCGTCTGTCTGTCCGACGACAAACCACGTTCCTGTGTCCGTCGGCGCTGACCGGGGAGTCGGCAGACTCTGGACAACGACGCTAGTGCCAGGACGGTAGCTCACTTGGACTCACCTTCCTTTCCAGTCTTGCTGGCATCATGGATGGGGAGAAAGATCCCCTCATCGATGAGGCGCTTGTTGTGAGGGTTCTTGGGATCGAACGCTCCCAAATCCTCCGTGGATTCGCCGGGGCCAAGCATCGCTCCCTCGGCGGTGTCCTCAGCATGTACGCTGATATTCCGGTAGTTCATGACTCCTCCTGTTGGAGAGTGACGCTGACCGTGTCTGCAATTGGATCCTGCGAACCCGGCTGGTTGATTGGATCTGGAGGCGGCGGTGGATTGAACGGGATACGTGGCCCACCCCTCCAGTCTGCGACTCCTTCCACCTCGATGCGAAAGTAGTTGACGCCGGCAGCAATGACATTTGACGTCTCCTCTTCGCTTGGAATGTCGTCGTAGCTTTCGTCCATCCATATCATGTTGCTCGCGATTCCTCCGAGCGACTGATGCTGGATCATCAACGCCCTGCTACAAGCAGCGTAGAACTTGGCAAGATCCTGCGTCGTCTGTTCATCCTTCGCGCTCGCGATGGTGGCTACTCCGATCATCCACGTAGCGCGATAGACCCCACGACCATCCTTGACGGGAGGGGCAGCGAGTCCGGGGGAGACGACGACCATCTGCGGCAACTGGTCTCGAGTGAAATGCTCGGCGTGGTTGCGACGAACCCAGCTGCGAGGCGTGGGAATGTCCGGGCCTGTCCACCCGATCTGAAGAACAAGCTCTGCGATGTATGTCTCCATCCACTGCTCGTGGATGTCAACTACTGCCTGCTCCAGCTGGCTGGCTACGAAGATGGGGCCGAAGATGTCAGACACGTTTGAATCCTACGATGTATTCGGCAAGCATTCCCGCCCAACGGCGACGGTCGTACTTGGTGAACTTGATGATGGGCCGGAACTTCTGACTCTGTTCCGCTCCAGGCGCTGTCGAACCAAACTCTACCTTCCAACCGGACACCTTACGGATTGCGTCAGGTTCATCCGAGTAGGTGAGCGACTGGAGAAGGTTGAACGTCGCGATATTGATGCGAGGATCTTGCATCTTCCTGGCCTTGGTGTCGATTGTCTCCTTGGACAGAAACTTCCACGAACCTCCTCCACGACGGCCTTGCGAGTAGAACAGCTGCTCCGATGCGAGCTCCATATCTGGGATCAGAGCGTCGTAGAAGAATGGAGCTGCGTCCATTGCCCGCAACTTGACCTTCTCCAGATACTGTTCCCACTGAACGGTACCGTGAGAGATGATGCGAACTGTGGCCATTACATACGCCTCTGACCGATGTTGTCAGCGATGGGAAAGGAGAACGAAGCCATCCCAGGATTGGCGGCCACTACGTTATTCTCGTTGGCCACCGTCGAGGAGATAGCCTGAACAAGAGTCCCTGGCTTCTTGCCGGTTCCATCACCATAACCCTCCTCCCACAACGCCTTGTATTCGGCGTAGGGCGAACGGCCGGTGGACACCTGCTCTGGGAAGAATGTCAGCTCGATGAGCATGGCTGCTCTAAGCGCTGCCAGACGGCGCGCTTCATCGGTCAGCTTGTCGGGGATCGAGTCGCCAATCCTAAGCGACAGAGTGCCGACGGCGGATGCGATCATCTCAAAAGCCTCGTCGTACGTCGGACTTGTCGATGCCGTAAAGGTTCCAAGGACATTGCCCGACGCATCCTTGGTGCGAGACCTGAGAAGAGACCCAACCTGTGAGACCGAAGGAACATAGTTGAGCCCATTCTGGATCGGCAGACTTGCTTCTTCATCGTTGTTCGCCTGATTGACGAACAAGACCCGATACCAACCCAGCTCGATGGTTCCCTCCACCGTGAAGCTGCGAGGCTGCGGGTTCTTGGGGTCTGCGTCTGCCGGTGTGAGTACCACCGTGGAGATGGTCGTCCAAGGACCAAGATTGCTCGCGGACTCCTCGATGATTGCCTGATACCAAGGAGTGCCATCGAACCTTGGGCTTGGGGTGTAGCCTTGGAGAGAGACGATGACGCTCATAGGTGTCCTTTCACGATTCTCCCGGAGGATACCCCACCGATAGATCCCGTGGACGGGCCTGTGATAATCCCAGGCTGAATCGGGATTCTCGTTGGAGTCAGAATGGGCAGCATAATACTGCCGGAGAGAGTCGAGGTAGCGAAGATATTGCCGGTGAATCCTGCTTTCTTGATGAACAATATCCCGGCCAGGCTCGAGATTGCTGAGATGTTCGACGTTGTAAGTCTCTTGGTGAGTACAACGTGTCCGCTCAGCTGCGACTGTGCATTGATCGCACCAGACCGAATCGCTGCCAGCTTTACGACACGGCCGGAGAGGGTCGAGGTAGCCGAGACCTGGGCCGTAGTTATGGCACGACGGGAGACAATCGCTCCCGAGAGCGTAGACGTTGCTGAGACGTTCGACGTTCTGATTGTCGCCAGCCTTGTGACCCTGCCCGAAAAGGTCGAAGTTGCTGCGATGTTCCCAGAGCCGATCCCCTTCTTGACTACAGCCGAGCCAGACAGGGTGCTCGTAGCATTGATGTTCGCGGCAATGATCAACTTGTGTCCGGCAGTAACTAGGAATCCGCTGAATGTGCTTGTGGCTGAGATCTGTGCCATCGTCAGTCTGACTAGGCGGACGATCTTGCCGCTGAACGTGCTCGTCGCAGAGATATTGGAAGACGGCGA
>Ga0265327_10002662_pt1 | contig 18350 bp, 17 predicted proteins | sample 41621metaG_FD_202089 | JGI IMG/M metagenome (GOLD analysis project Ga0265327, IMG submission 202089) | Rhizosphere microbial communities from Carex aquatilis grown in University of Washington, Seatle, WA, United States - 4-16-21 metaG | ecosystem: Host-associated > Plants > Roots > Rhizosphere...
TGGACAACGAACTCTTCTACATGGACAAGACCATGATGGTCTTCGGCGATGCCAAGAAGGTGGTCGAGGACATGGCGAAGGCGATCGAGTAGGGCCGGCAGTCGGCCGCGCCCTGTCGCGGCCGTGTCGCGGCACAAGGGCGGCGGCGCCGCCGCTCCGCTACCATGCGCGCCAATTCAGGCAGCAATTCCGCGTTTTCGAGGAGACACATCGTGACCGACCGCCCCTGGCTCCAAAGCTACCCGCCGGGCGTGCCCGCCGACATCGACGCCTCGCGCTATGCCTCGCTGGTGGCGCTGATGGAGGAGAGCTTCGCGAAGTACGCCGATCGCGCGGCCTACAGCTTCATGGGCAAGGACTTCAGCTACGCGGACGTCGATCGGCAGAGCCGGGCCTTCGCGGCCTACTTGCAGGGCCTGGGCCTGGCCAAGGGCGACCGGGTGGCGCTGATGATGCCCAACTGCCCGCAGTACCCGATCGCGGTGGCCGGCGTGCTGCGCGCCGGGATGATCGTGGTCAACGTCAATCCGCTGTACACGCCGCGCGAGCTGGAGCACCAGCTGAAGGATTCGGGCAGCACCGCGATCGTCATCATCGAGAACTTCGGCAACACGCTGCAGCAATGCATCGCCGCCACGCCGGTCAAGCATGTGGTGCTGGTCGCGATGGGCGACCGGCTCGGCTGGCTCAAGGGCGCGCTGGTCAACTACGTGGTGCGCAACGTCAAGAAGCTGGTGCCTGCCTTCAGCCTGCCCGGCGCGGTGCGCTTCAACGACGCGCTGGTCAAGGGCGCCACGCGCCAGCTCCAGCCGGCCGCGCTCGGCCCGGACGATGTCGCTGTCCTGCAATACACCGGCGGCACCACCGGCGTGTCCAAGGGCGCGGTTCTGCTGAACCGCAACGTGGTGTCCAACGTGCTGCAGTCCGAGGCCTGGAACGAGCCGGTGATGCAGAAGGTGCCGGCCAATGAGCAGCCGACCGCGGTCTGCGCGCTGCCGCTTTATCACATCTTCGCCTTCACGGTGGGCATGATGCTCAGCATGCGCACCGGCGGGAAGCTGATCCTGATCCCGAACCCGCGCGACCTGCCGGCGGTGCTGAAGGAGCTGTCCAAGCACACCATCCACAGCTTCCCGGCGGTCAACACGCTGTTCAACGGCCTGGCGCACCATCCCGACTTCAATACCGTCGACTGGAGCCACCTGAAGGTCTCGGTCGGTGGCGGCACCGCGGTGCAGGCCGCGGTCGCCAAGCTCTGGCTCGAGAAGACCGGCTGCCCGATCTGCGAGGGCTACGGCCTGTCGGAGACCTCGCCCTCGGCCACCTGCAACCCGACCACCAACCTGGCCTACACCGGCACCATCGGCCTGCCCCTGCCCAACACCTGGCTCAAGCTGGTCGACGACGACGGCCGCGAAGTGGCGCCGGGGCAGGCCGGCGAGATCGCTATCAAGGGCCCGCAGGTGATGGCCGGCTACTGGCAGCGGCCCGACGAGACCGCCAAGTCGATGACCGCCGACGGCTACTTCAAGACCGGCGACATCGGCACGGTGGACGAGCGCGGCTACTTCAAGATCGTCGACCGCAAGAAGGACATGATCCTGGTGTCCGGCTTCAACGTCTATCCGAACGAGGTCGAGGACGTGGTCGCCCTGATGCCGGGCGTGCTGGAATGCGCCGCTGTCGGCATTGCCGACGAGAAGACCGGCGAGGCGGTCAAGCTGGTGATCGTCAAGAAGTCGCCCGACCTCACCGAAGCCGAGGTGCGCGCCTTCTGCCGGGCCAACCTGACCGGCTACAAGCAGCCGCGCATCATCGAATTCCGCACCGACCTGCCCAAGACCCCGGTGGGCAAGATCCTGCGCCGCGAGCTGCGCGACCTGCCCAAGGCTGTCGCGCAAGCGAAATAAGTAAGGGTTCGGCCCGGGAACGGTGGCGGCACCGCTCTTGCATATTGGGGATGAATGTTCCGTTTCATCCTGACCCGCGCGAGCCTGCTCGTGCCGACCTTCTTCGGCATGACGCTGCTCGCCTTCTTCCTGATACGGCTGGTGCCCGGCGACCCGATCGAGACGCTGGCGGGCGAGCGCGGCATCGACCCGGTGCGCCATGCGGTGCTGCTGCACGAATACGGGCTCGACCGGCCGATCCTGACCCAATACGGCATCTACATCGAGCGGGTGCTGCACGGCGACCTCGGCAAGTCGCTGATCACGCAGGCGCCGGTGCTCGACGAATTCCTGTCGCTGTTCCCGGCCACCGTCGAGCTGGCGCTCTGCGCCGTGCTGTTCGCGCTGCTGCTGGGCATTCCGGCCGGCATCCTGGCGGCGGTCAAGCGCAACTCGGTGTTCGACCATGGCGTCATGGCGGTGTCGCTCACTGGCTATTCGATGCCGATCTTCTGGTGGGGGCTGCTGCTGATCCTGCTGTTCTCGGTGCAGCTGGGCTGGACGCCGGTCTCCGGCCGGATCGCGGTCGAGTACTACATCGAGCCGGTGACCGGCTTCCTGCTGATCGATTCGCTGCTGGCCGGTGACTACGGCGCCTTCTGGTCGGCCCTGGGCCACCTGGTGCTGCCGGCGATCGTGCTGGGCACCAACACGCTGGCGGTGATCGCCCGCATGACGCGCTCGGCGATGCTGGAGGTGCTCGGCGAGGACTACATCCGCACCGCCCGCGCCAAGGGCCTGGCGCCGCTGCGGGTGGTGGGCGTGCACGCGCTGCGCAATGCGCTGATCCCGGTGGTGACGGTGATCGGGCTGCAGGTGGGCGTGCTCTTCACCGGCGCGATCCTGACCGAGACCATCTTCTCCTGGCCCGGCGTCGGCAAGTGGATGATCGAGGCCATCGGACGCCGCGACTATCCGGTGCTCCAGGGTGGCATGCTGCTGCTCGGCGCGATCGTGATGGTGGTCAATGTCGGCGTCGACCTGGCCTACGGCTTCATCAATCCGCGCATCAGGCTGGCGCGATGAGCAGCAGCATCGGCACCGCCCCGGTCGTCCAGGAAGGCGTCGCCGCCGCGCCGCCCGGTCCGTGGCGCGAGTTCTGGGGCGCCTTCTCGGCCAACAAGGGCGCGATGCTGGGGCTGGCGGTGATCGTGCTGCTCCTGCTGGTGGCGCTGCTGGCACCCTGGATCGCGCCCCATGCGCCGGACCTCACCGACAGCAAGGCCTTCCTGCTGCCGCCGGCGTGGCAGCAGGGCGGCTCGTCCACCCACCTGCTTGGCACCGATGCGATCGGCCGCGACATCCTTTCGCGGCTGATGTTCGGCGCGCGCCTGTCGCTGTCGATCGGCATCGCGGTGGTGGCGATCTCGGCGGCGGCCGGCATCGCGCTGGGCCTGGTCGCCGGCTTCTTCCGCGGGGTCCTGGAGATCGCGATCATGCGGGCGATGGATGTGATCCTGACGCTGCCCAGCCTGCTGCTGGCGATCGTCATCGTCGCGATCCTCGGGCCGGGGCTGCTCAATGCGATGCTGGCGGTCGCGGTGGTGGTGCTGCCGCACTACGTGCGCATCACGCGGGCCGCGGTCATCTCCGAGATCTCGCGCGACTACGTCACCGCGGCGCGGCTCAGCGGTGCCGGCACGCTGCGCCTGATGTTCCACGAGGTGCTGCCCAACTGCGCCGCGCCGCTGATCGTGCAGGCTTCGCTGGGCGTCTCGACCGCCATCCTGGATGCGGCGGCGCTCGGCTTCCTCGGGCTGGGCGCGCAGCCGCCTTCGCCCGAATGGGGAACCATGCTGGCCGATGCGCGCGAGTTCGTGCTGCGCGCCTGGTGGGTCGTGACCTTTCCCGGACTGGCGATCCTCGCCGCGGTGCTGGCCTTCAACCTTCTGGGCGATGGGCTGCGCGATGCGCTCGATCCGAAACTCAAGAGATGAAACACCCCCCATGCGGCTTCGCCGCTCCCCCCTCCCTACCGCCTTCGGCGGGGAGGGGGACGCACCCCACGGCCTGGCGAAGCCAGTTCCGTGGGTGCCCTGGAAGGGGCCTGCTTCGCGGCCACGGATCGCGAGGCGTGCGTCGACTTCATGCGTTGCGGGCGAGGGCGCGCAGCGCCACGGAGAGCTGACATGGCGCTGCTCGACATCCAGGACCTCCACGTCGAATTCCCGACGCAGGGCGGCACGCTGCATGCCGTCGACGGCGTCAGCCTGCACCTGGAGGAAGGCGAGGTGCTCGGCATCGTGGGCGAATCGGGTTCGGGCAAGAGCGTCACGATGATGGCGCTGATGGGCCTGGTGGGCTGGCCCGGCCAGGTGCGCGCGAAGCACATGCGCTTCGCCGGCCGCGACCTGCTCGGCATCGGCGACCGCGAGCGGCGCGCGCTGGTCGGCAAGGAGGTCGCGATGATCTTCCAGGAGCCGGCCACCAGCCTCAATCCCTGCTTCACCATCGGCTGGCAGCTGGTCGAGACCCTGCGCCTGCACCTGCGCCTGGACAAGCGCAGCGCGACGAAGCGCGCGATCGAACTGCTCGAGCAGGTCGGCATCCCGGCGGCCTCCTCGCGCCTCGGCAGCTACCCGCACCAGCTGTCCGGCGGCATGAACCAGCGGGTGATGATCGCGATGGCGATCGCCTGCAACCCGAGGCTCCTGATCGCCGACGAGCCGACCACCGCGCTCGACGTGACCATCCAGGCGCAGATCCTCGACCTGCTTCGCAGCCTGCAGAAGGAGCGCGGCATGGCGCTGGTGCTCATCACCCACAACATGGGCGTGGTCAGCGAGATGGCGCAGCGGGTGGCCGTGATGTATGCCGGCCAGCTGATGGAGCAGCGCGGCGTCGACGACCTGTTCGCCGCGCCCCAGCATCCCTACACCGCGGCGCTGATGGCGGCCCTGCCCGAGCGCTCGGCCGGCGACGGACGGCTCGCGACCATTCCCGGCATGGTGCCGGGCGTGCACGACCGTCCGCCCGGTTGCCTCTTCGCGCCACGCTGCGCCTATGCCACCGCGCATTCGCGCGCCGTCAGGCCCGAGCTGCGCGACTGGCTCGACGGCCAGGTGCGCTGCCACTATGCGCTGGGCGATCCGTCGCGCGCTGAAGCACTGGCGCGCGACGGCTTCCAGCCAATGGAGTTCGTCCGATGAGCGAGATCGTCGTCGAGGCCCGCGAACTGCAACGCGTCTACCAGGTGCGCCGCGGCCTGCTGCGCGCACCGGCGCAGCTGCAGGCGGTCGGCAACATCTCCTTCAGCCTCGAGCGCGGCCGCACGCTGGCGGTGGTCGGCGAGTCCGGCTGCGGCAAGTCGACGCTGGCGCGCATGGTGGCGCTCATCGAGAAGCCCAGCGCCGGTTCGCTGACGCTGGTCGGCGCCGATGCGGTCGATCCGCCGCCCGCGCGCCGGCGCGAGCTGCGCCAGGCGGTGCAGCTGGTGTTCCAGAACCCCTACGGCTCGCTCAATCCGCGCAAGAAGATCGCCGCCGTGCTGGAAGACCCGCTCGCGATCAACACCACGCTGGGCCGTGCCGAGCGCGCCGCCAGGTCGCGCGAAATGCTCGCCCGGGTCGGCCTGCGGCCCGAATACGCCAACCGCTATCCGCACATGTTCTCCGGCGGCCAGCGCCAGCGCATCGCGATCGCGCGGGCGCTGATGCTCGAGCCGCGCCTGCTGGTGGCCGACGAACCGGTGTCGGCGCTCGACGTCTCGATCCAGGCGCAGGTGCTGAACCTGCTGGCCGACCTGCAGGCCGAGCTGGGGCTGTCGTACCTGTTCATCTCGCACGACCTCGGCGTGGTGCGGCACATCGCGCACGAGGTGCTGGTGATGTACCTCGGCCATGCGGTGGAGCAGGGCCCCAAGTCGCGCATCTTCGCGCGGCCGCTGCATCCCTACACCCAGGCCCTGCTGGCCTCGACGCCCGGCCTGGCGCACCAGCGCATCGTGCTCAAGGGCGAGCTGCCTTCGCCGCTCGCGCCGCCGCCCGGCTGCGTCTTCAACACCCGCTGCATGCATGCGACCGAGCGCTGCAGCAGCGAGCGGCCACTGCCGCGCCTGCTCGACGAGCGCCTGGTCGCCTGCCACCACGCCGAGAAGTTCCTCGCCGGCCCGCCACCCGTGCGGGCCGATCTTTCCCTGTCCGCGACCGCGCGGTCCCCAACCTGAAGGAGTCGACAGACATGCCTCATTCCACTTCCAGACTCTCGCGCCGGCAGCGCTGCGCCGCACTCCTGATGCCGGTCGCGCTGGCGGCTGGCCTCGCCCTGGCCAGCGGCGGCGCCGCGGCCAAGACCCTGGTCTTCTGCTCCGAGGGCAGTCCCGAGAACTTCTATCCGGCGGTCAACACCACCGGCACATCCTTCGACGTCACCACCCAGATCTACAACAACCTCGTCGAGTTCGAGCGCGGCGGCACCAAGGTCGTGCCCGGCCTGGCCGAGAGCTGGACCATCTCGCCCGACAACACCGAATACACCTTCAAGCTGCGCCGCGGCGTCAAGTGGCACAACACCTCGAAGACCTTCAAGCCGACCCGCGACTTCAATGCCGACGACGTCCTCTTCATGATGAACCGGCAGTGGAAGGAGGACGACCCCTTCTACAAGGTCACCAGCAGCAACCACTCCTACTTCAACGACATGGGCATGCCCAAGCTGCTGAAGTCGGTCGAGCGGGTCGACGACTACACGGTCAAGATCACCCTGAACAAGGCCGAGGCGCCCTTCCTGGCCAACCTGGCGATGCCCTACGCCGGCATCCAGTCGGCCGAATACGCCGCCGCGATGCTCAAGGCCGGCACGCCTGAGAAGCTCGACCAGGAGCCGATCGGCACCGGCCCCTTCTACCTGGTGCAATACCAGAAGGACGCGATCGTGCGGTTCAAGGCCTTCCCGCAATACTGGGCCGGCAAGGCCAAGATCGACGACCTGATCTTCGCCATCACCACCGATGCCTCGGTGCGCTGGGCCAAGCTGCAGAAGAACGAATGCCAGGTCATGCCCTATCCGAATCCGGCCGACCTCGACGCGATCCGCAAGGATCCCAACATGCAAGTGCTGGAGCAGCCCGGCCTCAACGTCGGCTATCTCGCCTACAACACCGAGAAGAAGCCCTTCAACGACGTTCGCGTGCGCAAGGCGATCAACATGGCGATCGACAAGAAGGCCATCATCGACGGCGTCTACCTGACGACCGGCGTGGCCGCCAAGAACCCGATCCCGCCGACCATGTGGTCCTACAACGACGCGATCAAGGACGACCCCTTCGACCCCGCCGCCGCCAAGAAGCTGCTGGCCGAGGCCGGCTATCCGGACGGCTTCAGCACCGACCTGTGGGCCATGCCGGTGCAGCGGCCCTACAACCCGAACGCCAAGCGCATCGCCGAGCTGATGCAGGCCGACCTCGCGAAGATCGGCGTCAAGGCCGAGATCAAGAGCTTCGAATGGGGCGAATACCGCAAGCGCATGCAGAACGGCGAGCACCAGATGGGCATGCTGGGCTGGACCGGCGACAACGGCGATCCCGACAACTTCCTCTATTCGCTGCTGGGCTGCGCCTCGGCCCGCTCGAACGGCAACAACGTCGCCAAGTTCTGCTACCAGCCCTATGAAGACCTGGTGGTGAAGGCCAAGAACCTCACCGACCAGGGCCAGCGCGCCGAGCTCTACAAGCAGGCCCAGGTCATCTTCAAGGAACAGGCGCCCTGGTTCACCATCGCCCACGCGGTGCAGCTGAAGCCGGTCCGCAAGGAAGTGATCGACTTCAAGCTCAGCCCCTTCGGCCGCCACACCTTCTACGGCGTGGACATCAAGGGGTGAGCGAAGCCGGCGCCAGGGCGGACGTCGGCGCGCCGGGCGACGGGGGTGCGCCGGCGCCGATCGCCATCGTCGCGGCCATGCACGAGGAGCTCAGCGCCCTGCTCGCGCGCATGCCCGACGAACGCCGGGTGCACCTGGCCGGGCGCGACTTCTGGGTCGGCCACCTGGAGGGCCAGCCGGTGGTGGCGGTGCTGTCGCGCATCGGCAAGGTCGCGGCAGCCATCACCGCCACCGTGCTGCTCGAGCGCTTCGGCGTGCGCGCGATCGTCTTCACCGGCGTGGCTGGCGGGCTGGCGCCGGGCGTGCGTGTCGGGGACGTGGTCATCGCCACCCGGCTGCTGCAGCACGACCTCGATGCCACGCCGATCTTCCCGAAATACGAGGTGCCGCTGACCGGCCATGCGCGCTTCGCCACCGACACTGCGATCAGCGATGCGCTGGCGCAGGTGGCGGGCGAGCTGCTGGCCGATCCGTTGCAGCTGCTGGGCGAGAAGGTGGTCGAGGACTTCGAGCTGCTGGCGCCGCGCCTGCATCGCGGGCTGGTCGTGAGCGGCGACCGCTTCGTCTCGACAGCGGCCGAGAGCGAGGCCCTGCGCCGCGCGCTGCCGGACGCGCTGGCGGTCGAGATGGAAGGCGCGGCGGTGGCCCAGGCCTGCCACGACTACGGCGTGCCCTTCGCGGCGGTGCGGACCATCTCCGATCGCGCCGACGATGCGGCGCATGGCGACTTCACCCGCTTCGTGTCGGTGGTCGCGAGCCGCTACAGCCTGGCCCTGATCGGCGCCTGGCTGGCCGGCCTGCCCGCCGCGCCGGCTACTTGAGCCAGCCGCGCCGGCGGAAGTACAGCATCGGCACCAGCGCGCTGGCGATCATGATGACGATCGCATACACGTAGCCGTATTCCCAGTCGAGCTCGGGCATCAGCTTGAAGTTCATGCCGTAGACGCTGGCGATCAGCGTCGGCGGCAGCAGCGCCACGCTGGCCACCGAGAAGATCTTGATGGTCTTGTTCTGGTTGATGTTGATGAAGCCGACGGTCGCGTCCATCAGGAAGTTGATCTTGTCGAATAGGAAGGCCGTGTGGTTGTCCAGCGATTCGATGTCGCGCAGGATCTGGCGCGCCTCCTCGAACTGCTCGGCGTTCAGCATCCGGCTGCGCAGCATGAAGCTCACTGCGCGCCGGGTGTCCATCACGTTGCGGCGGATGCGACTGTTCAAGTCTTCCTGGCGGGCGATCAGGCCCAGCACCTCTCCGGCCAGCTCGTCGCTGACGCTGCCGTGCAGCACCTTCTTGCCGGCCGTCTCCAGTTCGTCGTAGATGTTCTCGAGCGTGTCGGCCGAGTATTCGGCGTCGGCATCGAACAGCTTCAGCAGCACCTCCTTGGCGTCCTCGATCAGGCCGGGCGCGCGGCGTGCGCGCATGCGCAGCAGGCGGAACACCGGAATGGCCTCGTCGTGGATCGAGAACAGCACGCCGCGGCTGCGCAGTTCCTCGTTGTGCTGGTTGAGGATGAAGGCCACGCGGACCGAGCGCGGGTCCTCGTCGTCGTCGATCAGGAAGTCGCTGCGGATGTGCAGCTCGCCGTTGTCTTCCTCGTAGAAGCGGGCCGATTCCTCGATGTCGTCGTCCATCGCGTCATCGGGGATCAAAAGGCCGTAGTACTGCTTGATCCAGCGCTTTTCCTCGAGTGTCGGCGCCTCGAGGTCGACCCAGATCGGCTGGAACTGCGACAGCTCCTCGAGAGCCTCGATTTCTTCCTGGACCAGGCGGCCGTTGGCAAGCGTAAAGATGTTGAGCATGGCTCACTTCCGGTGATGGGGCTGGCGGGTGGGCGCTTTCGATTCCCTGGCCCGAGCGATGCGTCAGAAGGGAAGTGCAGGCTGCCGGTACGGATCGATTTCCATGCGGGAGTCTCCGGTGGCGGCGAGGCGCGATTATGTCATCGGCCTCCCGCGCATCCCGGCCGGGCTGGACGGACATCCAGTAAAGTGGCGTCGATGCAGCGCGCTGCCCCACCCATCGCCTCCGCTCCCGCGAAGACCCAGGCCGAACGCCTCGAGGCGGCGCTCGCCTTGCTCAACGAGGCCCAGCGCGAGGCGGTGCTGCATGGCGCTCACGCAGCCCTCGATGCGGCCGAGCAGGATGCGCGGCCGCTGCTGGTCATCGCCGGCGCCGGCTCGGGCAAGACCAGCACGCTGGCGCATCGGGTGGCCCACCTGATCGCCAACGGCGCCGATCCGCAGCGCATCCTGCTGCTCACCTTCTCGCGCCGCGCCGCGCAGGAAATGGAACGCCGGGCCGGCCAGGTGCTGGTGCGGGTGCTGGGCCTCGCATCGCAGGCGCCGCCGGCGCTGCCCTGGGCCGGCACCTTCCATGGCGTCGGCGCCCGATTGCTGCGCGAATACGCATCGCAGATCGGCCTTTCCGAGAACTTCACCATCCACGATCGCGGCGATGCCGAGGACCTGATGGGCCTGGTGCGCCACGACCTCGGCCTGTCGTCCAGCACCCGCCGCTTCCCGCAGAAGGGCACCTGCCTGTCGATCTATTCGCGCACGGTCAACACCTGCGCGCCGCTGGACCGGGTGCTGAAGGAGGCCTTCCCCTGGTGCGCCGAGTGGGAGGCCGAGCTGAAGCGCCTCTTCGGCGCCTACGTCGAGGCCAAGCAGGCGCAGCAGGTGCTCGACTATGACGACCTGCTGCTCTACTGGGCCGGGATGGTGGCCGAGCCGGCGCTGGCCGGGCAGGTGGGCGCGCGCTTCGACCATGTGCTGGTCGACGAATACCAGGACACCAACCTGCTGCAGGCCGCGATCCTGCGCTCGCTCAAGCCCGACGGCCGAGGCCTGACGGTGGTCGGCGACGACGCCCAGTCGATCTATTCCTTCCGCGGCGCCACCGTGCGGAACATCCTCGATTTTCCGAGCCAGTTCGGCCAGCCGGCGCGCATCGTCACGCTGGAGCGCAACTACCGCTCGACCCAGCCCATCCTCGACGTCTCCAATGCGGTGATCGCGCAGGCGGCCGAGCGCCATGCCAAGACGCTCTGGACCGACAAGGCCTCGGCAGGCCGGCCCGAACTGGTGCTGGTGCCCGACGAAGCCCAGCAGGCGCGCTTCGTGGCCGACAGCGTGCTGGCCCGGCGCGAGGGCGGGCTGGCGCTGAAGTCGCAGGCGGTGCTGTTCCGCACCTCGGCCCACAGCGCCGCGCTCGAGCTCGAACTGGCGCGGCGCAACATCCCCTTCGTCAAGTACGGCGGCCTCAAGTTCCTGGAGGCGGCGCACGTCAAGGACCTGCTCGCGGTGCTGCGCTTCGCCCAGAACCCGCGCGGCCGAATGGCCGGCTTCCGAGTCACCCAGATGATCCCGGGCATCGGTCCGGTCACTTCGACGCGCCTGCTCGACGCGATGGACCAGGCGCAGGACCCCGGCGCGGCGCTTCAGGCCTTCACGGTGCCCTCGGCGGCCCAGGTCGAATGGGATCGCTTCGCCGCCACCTACGCCGCGCTGCGCGCCCCCGAACTGGCCTGGCCGGCCGACATGGACCTGGCGCTCGAGTGGTACCTGCCCCATCTCGAACGCCTGCACGACGATGCGGCGGTGCGCCGCGGCGACATCGAGCAGCTGGCCCGGCTGGCCAGCGGCTACGCCTCGCGCGAGCGCTTCCTGACCGAACTCACGCTCGATCCGCCCGAGGCCACCAGCGACCGGCCGGGTCCGCCCCTGCTCGACGAGGACTACCTGATCCTTTCCACCATCCATTCGGCCAAGGGCCAGGAATGGACCTCGGTGCACGTGCTCAACGTGGTCGACGGCTGCATCCCGGCCGACGTGGCCCAGGGCGCGCACGAACTCGAGGAAGAGCGCCGCCTGCTCTATGTCGCGATGACTCGCGCCCGCGACCACCTGCAGCTGCTGGTGCCGCAGCGCTTCTACGTCACCCAGCAGGCGGTGCGCGGGGACCGGCACCTGTATGCCGGACGGACCCGCTTCATCACCGCGGCCGACGCCACGCGCTTCGAGCAGCGCACCTGGCCGCCGCCGCCGCCGGCCGCACCGCACGTGCCGGCCCCGGCCGCCGCGATCGACCTCCTGAGCCGCATGCGGGCAGCCTGGCGCTGAGCCTGGTGGCCCTCCCGGCGGCGTGGTCGGCGCACCTGTCATCGATTGACGAAGGCCATGGCGAGGGTCCGCCTGGCACGGCCAGCATGGCCTGGGCGCTATCGAATTCATAGCGTCGCGCGCCGCCTCGGCACACTCGGACTTCTTTCGGGTTCCCGGGATTGCAATTCGATGACAGCATGGGCATAGTGAATCGACCTTCTTCTCCCTTCTCTCTTTTTCTCCCTCTCCTCGCCTTCCCCCCGTTCCCCCCGGCTACGCTTTCGTGTTCACCGAAGCGTTGCTTTTTCCAACCGTCAATTCCAGGAGGTCATTCATGAATCTGACGATCAGCGGTCATCATCTCGACGTCACACCGGCTCTGCGCAGCTATGTCACGAACAAGCTGGACCGGATCACCCGGCACTTCGACCAGGTGGTCGATGTGAAGGTGATACTCACGGTTGAAAAGCAGAAGGAAAAGGAACGGCGCCAACGGGCCGAGTGCAACATTCACGTCAAGGGAAATGACATGTTCGCCGAGTCGAGCCACGCTGATCTCTATGCCGCCGTCGATGAACTCGTCGACAAGCTCGATCGCCAGGTGGTGCGTCACAAGGACCGCCTGCAGGATCACCACCACGCGGCGCCCAAACGTGTGATGTAGTAACACCCTGGGGCAAATACTCTTGCGGCCGCCTTCGGGCGGCTTTGCTTTTTCCGGGGTAGGTGCATAATCGCCCCCGCCCCGCTCCAACATGAACCGACTCGCGTCCATCCTGCCGCCCGCTCAAGTGCTCGTGAGCGTTGACGCCACCAGCAAGAAGCGTGCCTTCGAAGAAGCCGGCCTCTTGTTCGAGAACCTCCATGGTCTCGGCCGCGCGTTGATCACCGACAGCCTCTTTGCCCGCGAGCGTCTCGGCTCGACCGGCCTGGGCCATGGCGTTGCCATCCCGCACGGCCGCATCAAGGGACTGAAGGCACCGATGGCCGCGGTCTTCCAGCTGGCCAACGCGATCGGCTTCGATGCGCCGGACGAGCAGCCGGTGGTCCTTCTGATCTTCCTGCTGGTGCCCGAGGCGGCCACCCAGAAACACCTGGAAATACTCTCCGAGATCGCCGAACTGCTGAGCGACGCCGGCCTGCGCGAGCAGATCAAGTCGAGCACCGACGCGGCGGCGCTGCATGCACTGATCGCCGGATGGCAGTCGGCCCAGGTCGCCTGACGATTAAGCGCCCGGCGCACCGAGGACGGGGCAAGGCATGAAGCCGACCGTCATCAGCGCCGACGCGATGTTCGAGGAGTTCCGCGGCTCGCTGCGCTGGGAATGGCTGGCCGGCCTGGGCGCCTCCGAGCGCCACTTCGACCCGGACGTCATCAGCCGCGCCCAGTCGGCCGCCGACCTGGTCGGCTACCTGAACTACATCCATCCCTACCGGGTGCAGATCCTGGGCGCGCGCGAAGTCGCCTACCTGATGCGCGGCACGCCCGAGGATTGCGCCCGGCGCATCGCGCGCATCGTCATGCTGGAGCCGCCGATGCTGGTGCTGGCCGACGGGCAGAGCGCGCCGGACGAACTTCTGTCGATCTGCGAGCGGGCGCAGCTGCCGCTGTTCGCGACCCGCGAATCCTCGGCCTTCGTGATCGACCTGCTGCGCGCCTACCTGTCCAAGCATTTCGCCGAGCGCACCTCGATGCACGGCGTGTTCATGGACATCCTGGGCCTGGGCGTGATGATCACCGGCGAGTCCGGACTGGGCAAGAGCGAGCTGGGCCTGGAGCTGATCTCGCGCGGCAACGGCCTGGTGGCCGACGACGCGGTCGACCTGTACCGCATCAACCAGACCACCCTGGAAGGCCGCTGCCCGGAGCTGCTGCAGAACCTGCTGGAGGTGCGCGGCATCGGCCTGCTCGACATCCGCGCCATCTTCGGCGAGACCGCGGTGCGCCGGAAGATGCGGCTCAAGCTGATCGTGCACCTGGTGCGGCGCGACAGCTTCGAGCGCGACTACGAGCGCATGCCATCGGCGCCGCTGACTCAGGAAGTGCTGGGCATCCCGGTGCGCAAGGTGATCATCCAGGTGGTCGCCGGACGCAACATCGCGGTGCTGGTCGAGGCGGCGGTGCGCAATTCGATCCTTCAGCTGCGCGGCATCGACACCTATGCGGATTTCGTCGCGCGCCACCACAAGGCGATGGAAAGCGCGCGCGACGACGATTGATCGATGCACGGCCCCTGGCGGGCCGGCAGCGCCGGTCAGCGCTTGTTGGTGCAGTCGGCGCAGAGTCCGTAGAGCGACATGGCGTGGTCCTGCAGGATCCAGCCCTTGTCCTTCGAGATCAGCTGCTGGCGCCGCTCGATCTCGGCGTCGTAGAACTCCTCGACCCGGCCGCAAGAGGTGCAGATCAGGTGGTCGTGGTGCTTGCCCTCGTTGAGTTCGTAGACTGCCTTGCCGCTCTCGAAATGGCTGCGCTCCAGGATGCCGGCCTGCTCGAACTGGGTCAGCACCCGGTAGACGGTGGCCAGGCCGATGTCCGAGTGGTCGTTGAGAAGCACCCGGAAGACATCCTCGGCCGTCATGTGCCGCTGGCCGCCGTTCTGGAAGATCTCGAGAATCTTGAGGCGGGGCAAGGTGGCCTTGAGGCCGGTGTTCTTCAGTTCGTCGATGTTTGCCATGAGGCCTTCCTGCGCCATCCCCGCGGTCAGGTCCGCCGGGGCCAGCCGCTACAATGGGTCGATCATATCGCCCATCCTTTCCCCCATGTCCGCCACTTCCCATCGCCGCCTCTGGCTGCTGCTCGGCAGCGCCGCCGCGGTCTTGAGCCTGGGCGCCTGCAACACCGTCAGCGACAGCGCGCGTGGCGCCCTGAGCGCGATCACGCCCTACAAGGTCGAGGTGGTCCAGGGCAATTTCGTCTCCAAGGAGCAGGTCGCGGCCCTCAAGCCGGGCATGTCGCGCCAGCAGGTGCGCGATGTCCTCGGCACCTCGCTCCTGACCGACGTGTTCCACAAGAACCGTTGGGACTACGTCTTCACCATCCAGCGCCAGGGCATCGAAGCCCAGAAGCGGCACCTGACCCTCTATTTCGACGGCGAGACCCTGACCCGCTTCGAAGGCGACGAGATGCCCAGCGAGGCCGAATTCGTCGCCCAGGTCGACAACCACCGGCGCACCGGCAAGGTGCCCGAGCTCCAGGCCTCCGAAGACCAGCTCAAGAAATACGACCCGCCGGTGGAGCAACAGGCCGCCGGCGACAAGCCGCAGGTCGGCTCGGCGACGGTGCCGCCGCTGCCGGTCGCCTATCCGCCGCTCGAGACCGGGCGCTGATTCGCCGCAGGCTCGGCCCCCTCGGCCGTCCTGCGCGTTCTTTTCGCAATCCGCATAGCCAGGGCCGACACGCGTGACCGAATCTTCCGACACCTCTCAAGCACGGCGCGTCGCGGTCGCGGGCGCCTCGGGCCGCATGGGCCGCATGCTGATCGAAGGCCTGCGGGCCTCGCCGGATTGCCGGCTGGCCGGCGCCCTCGACCTGGCCGGCAGCCCGGCGATCGGCACCGACGCCGCGGCATTCCTCGGCTTTTCGAGCGGCGTGGTCATCCGGTCCGAGCTGCGCGCCGGCCTCGCCGATGCGCAGGTGCTGATCGATTTCACCCGGCCCGAAGGCACGATCGCGCACCTGGCCGCCTGCCGCGAACTGGGCGTGCAGATGGTCATCGGCACCACCGGCCTGAGCGACGCGCAAAAGGCCGAGATCGCCGACGCTTCCCGCGACATTGCGATCATGATGGCGCCCAACATGAGCGTCGGGGTCAACGTCACGCTGAAGCTGCTCGAGATGGCCGCCAAGGCGCTCGCCACCGGCTACGACATCGAGATCATCGAGGCCCATCACCGCCACAAGGTCGATGCGCCCTCGGGCACCGCGCTCAAGATGGGCGAGGTGATCGCCGGGGCGCTGGGGCGCGATCTCAAGGACTGCGCCGTCTATGCCCGCGAAGGCATCACAGGCGAGCGCGATCCGTCCACCATCGGCTTCTCCGCGATCCGCGGCGGCGACATCGTCGGCGACCACACCGTGCTGTTCGCCGGCATCGGCGAGCGCATCGAGATCACCCACAAGTCCTCGAGCCGCGCCACCTACGTGCAAGGAAGCCTCCGCGCGCTGCGCTTCCTGGCCGGGCAGCGCAGCGGCCTCTTCGACATGTTCGACGTGCTCGGCCTGCGCTGAAGGCCCGATGAGCGTCCTGGCGCTGCTCTCGCACGGCGACGGGGTCAGCCGCTCGGTGGCGGCGCTGCTCTTCGCGATGTCGGTGTCGAGCTGGGTGCTGATCCTCTACAAGGCCTGGATGCTGCGCGGCGGCACACGCGGCGTGCTGCGCGCCATCGCTGCCTTCTGGCAGTCGTCGTCGCTGGCCCAGGCCGAGGAACGGGTGCGCGGCCTCGACAGCGCGGCGCTGGTCTGGCCGGCGGTCAGGGCGGTGCAGGGACTGGCGGCCGGGGCGGAAGGCGCGACGCTCGGCGCATCGGTCGAGCGCGGCCTGCGGCTGACCCGCGCGCTGCGCGAGGCGCTGCATGCGTCGCTGCGGCGTCTGCAGGCGGGCCAGATCCTGCTGGCCACGGTCGGCGCGACGGCGCCCTTCGTCGGGCTGCTGGGCACCGTCTGGGGCATCTACCGCGCGCTCACCGCCATCGCCGGACAGACCGGCGGCTTCACCATCGACAAGGTGGCAGGGCCGGTCGGCGAGGCGCTGATCATGACCGCCTTCGGCCTCGCGGTCGCCATTCCGGCGGTGCTGGCCTACAACGTGTTCGGCCGCATCGTCGGGCGCATCGAGGCCGAGCTGGAAGGCTTCGCGCACGACCTGCTGGGCATGTTCGGCGAGACGGCCGTGGCGCCCGCTGCCGCCCGGGCCGTAGCGCCGTTGGAGGCCGGCTCGCCGGCACGCGTCGACGGTTCGTCGGGCGCCATGCCGCAATAGCACGGCGGCGAAGCAAGGCAACAGGATGGCCTTCGGTCGCACGTCACTCGGCGCCGTCACGGGCGGCGGACGATCCACCGGCAGCGGCGGGCAGAGGCCGCTGTCTGACATCAACGTCACGCCGCTGGTCGACGTGATGCTGGTGCTGCTGGTGATCTTCATCATCACGGCGCCGCTGATGGCGAGTTCGATCCGCCTCGACCTGCCGCGCACCGATGCCGGCCAGCCGAACGAGCTGCCGAGATTCGTGAGCCTGTCGATCGATGCGGCGGGCAAGGTCTACCTGGACGATCGCCCGGTCGGCACCGAGGAACTCACGGCCGGCCTCGCCAAGGCGGCGGCCCTCGGCCGCGACACCGAGGTCCAGTTGCGCGCCGACCAGACGGTGCCCTATGGCCGAGTGGTCGAGCTGATGGGCATCGCCCACCAGGCGGGCCTGAGCCGCATCGCGTTCGTGACCGAGGCGCCGGCGCAGCGCAGACCCTGAGGCCTGCGCCGGGCCTTCCTCAACCCAGGCTCACCGGCTTGGTCTGCCAGATCTCGTGCGCGTACTGCGCGATCGTGCGGTCCGACGAGAACGCGCCCATGCCGGCGACGTTGAGGATGCTCATCCGGGTCCAGGCGTCGCTGTCGCGGTAGAGCGCGTCGACCTTGGCCTGCGCCTCCAGGTAGCTGGCGTAGTCGGCCAGCAGCAGGTAGTGGTCGCCCCAGCTCACCAGCGCGTCGAAGATCTGCTGGTAGCGGGCCGGCTCCGATGGCGAGAACAGGCCGTCGCGGATGCTGTCGAGGGTGCGCTTCAGCTCGGGCGTGGATTCGTAGATGTCGCGCGGGTGGTAGCCCTGGGCGCGGATGTTGGCGACCTCGGGCGTGGTGTTGCCGAAGATGAAGAAATTCTCCGGGCCGACGTTCTCGCGCATCTCGACATTGGCGCCGTCGAGCGTGCCGATGGTCAGCGCGCCGTTCAGCGCGAACTTCATGTTGCCGGTGCCCGAGGCCTCGGTGCCGGCGGTGGAGATCTGCTCCGACAGGTCGGCCGCCGGCATGATCATCTCGGCCAGGCTGACGCTGTAGTTGGGCAGGAAGACCACCTTCAGCAGCTTGCCGACCCGCTCGTCCTCGTTGATGACCTTGGCCACGTCGTTGATCAGCCGGATCACCAGCTTGGCCATCTGGTAGGCCGAGGCGGCCTTGCCGGCGAAGACGACCACCCGCGGCACATGGCCCGCGCCCGGGTTCTCGAGGATGCGGTGGTAGCGGGTGACCACATGCAGCACGTTGAGCAGCTGCCGCTTGTATTCGTGCATGCGCTTGACCTGCACGTCGAACAGCGCGTCGGTGTCGATGTCCACCCGCATGTGCTCGTCGATCCAGTTCGCGAGCCGCAGCTTGTTCTCCCGCTTGGCATGGCGGAAGGCGCGCACGAAGGGCGGTTGCTGGGCCATCGGGCGCAGCGCCTCGAGCTGCATCAGGTCGCGCCGCCAGCCGCGGCCGATGCGCGCGT
>Ga0265327_10002663_pt1 | contig 18350 bp, 19 predicted proteins | sample 41621metaG_FD_202089 | JGI IMG/M metagenome (GOLD analysis project Ga0265327, IMG submission 202089) | Rhizosphere microbial communities from Carex aquatilis grown in University of Washington, Seatle, WA, United States - 4-16-21 metaG | ecosystem: Host-associated > Plants > Roots > Rhizosphere...
CTTTTATTTCTCGACTCATGTTCATGGCAACACCGCTTTTTCAGGTGTCTTTTTCCCATGAGTCAACGACTACTTTCGGTTACCCAGCCTGCAACCCCTCGGGTGTCTTTTAATTTGATGCAACGCGGCCAAAGGAATTGTTTATATTCGGGATTGATACGGAGCGGGAATGGTGTAAGATGCGCGCTCCAATGGTTCGGGGCGTAGCGTAGCCCGGCTAGCGCGCTTGCTTGGGGTGCAAGAGGTCGGGAGTTCGAATCTCCCCGCCCCGACCATTTTATTCTTCTTTTTAGGTGGTTCACTCCAGCCGTATTCAGCCGGCTTATTCCCTTGGCCGTTAAAATAGTTTTACCAACCCTGACAGCTATTCCACAATAGCCCGATGATTTTGCATCGCTTGGCCGTCGCGCTCATTCTCTCAGTTTTGACCGTCAACTCCGCGCGGGCCGACCTCAAGCTCGCCGCCATCTTTGGCCATAACATGGTCCTACAACAGCAAATGCCGGTGCCGGTCTGGGGTTGGTGCGAGCCAAACGCCACCGTCACGGTGGACTTTGCCGGCCAGAAAAAATCCACCCGCGCCGATGCCAGCGGCAAATGGCTGGTGAAACTCGGCAAACTCACGGCTTCGTCCGAGCCGCAATCGCTCACCGTCACCTGGAACTCGCCGGCCAATTCTGACGCCAGGGCGAAATCGATAGTCTCTTTCATGACCCTCACAAATATTTTGGTGGGCGAAGTCTGGCTGGCCTCAGGCCAGTCCAACATGGAAAAGCCGCTTGGCAATCAACCGGGACAAAAGCCCACGTTCAATGCCGAGGCCGAACTGGCGGCGGCAAATTATGCCAACATCCGCATTTTCAAGGTGAATAAAACCCTCGCCGCAACGCCGGAGCAGGATTTGACCAAATACAATGGCTGGCAGGCATGCAGTTCCAATACGCTGAATACGATCAGTTTTTCCGCTGCCGCTTACTTCTTTGGGCGTGAAATCCATACCAACCTGAATGTGCCGGTGGGCCTGGTGGAATCCTCGTGGGGCGGCACACGCATTGAACCGTGGACAGCCCCGGAAGGGTTCAAGCAAATTGCTTCCTTGGCAAAGCTGGCCCAGTCCGCGACCGGCACGAATAAAATTTCCAATACCGAGCCGATGGTCATTTATAACGCCATGATAGCGCCAATTGCAGGCTTTTCCATGCGCGGTGCCTTGTGGTATCAGGGCGAATCCAATTTGATGGGCACCAACGCGGATAACGATTACCAAAATTACGGCTCAAAAATGGCGGCGCTCATTGGTGGCTGGCGGCAAATTTGGGGTGAAGGGAGTTTCCCATTTTATTTTGTGCAAATTGCGCCCTTCAAATATTACGGCAGCAAGATTCCGCACGTAAATTCCCCGGAAATGTTGCCGGAATTTTGGACCATTCAATCCCAGGCTGCGCGCCGCATCAAGAACACCGGCCTGGTGGTAACCACGGACCTCGTGAACAATTTGGACGACATTCATCCGCGCGACAAAGCCAGCGTGGGCCACCGGCTCGCCTTGCTCGCGCTTAATAAAACTTACAGCCGGGAGGTTGTCAGCTCCGGGCCAGTTTTCCGCAAGGCAAAGTTTCGCGATGGCAAAGCCATTTTGACGTTCGACCATGCGGATGGTGGCTTGGCCAGCAAGGACAGCCAGCCGCTCACGTGGTTTACGATTGCCGGGACAGATGGAAAATTCGTCCAGGCTGAGGCGCAAATCATTGGGGACACCGTGGAAGTTTCCGCCGCCGAAGTAAAAGCTCCCAAAGCCGTGCGTTTTGCCTGGGCGGAAACGGCCCAGCCGAATTTTTATAACGGGGCCGGCCTGCCCGCCGAACCGTTTCGCACGGATGCGCCCGCGAAATAAGCAGGCTGGGGCAATTTACCTCCCGCCGACATACTCGGCGTAATGCCGGGCAATGTCCGCCGCTGGTTCATCGCCATAATGGAAATAGAAGCGATAGCGCAAGGTCAGTTTCCCGCCGGCGGGGATGGTATAATCACCTGCATGCGGCTGGTCTTTTAAATTTTCGAAATCGTGCTGGCCAAAGGGGTTGGCGGCGAACAATCCATAATCGCGCGCCTGCCACCAGGTAGGATGCCGCAAATTATCAGGGTGATCGAAAATGGCTACGCCGTAGGTTTTGCCGTTATGCTCAGCATAATAATCGCACCACTCCGCGCGCTGGCCCCAGACCGCAGCATCCCGTTTCCCGGTGCTGGAGACAATATGACCCGTGCCGGGATAATTCGTGGCACCCGTTTTATGCGGCATCGTCATCCATTGTGCCAAACGCATGGCCATGGTGCCGTCCTTGTTGTCGCCCAAGACCAGCCGCGCGTCAGGCTGGGCATGAAGGGTAATTTCAAAATCAATCAGCCGGGCATCCGCCGTGGCACGAAATTGGATGGTCCGTTCATCACTGCAAACCAGTTTGCCATCCGGAGCCAGCAAACGGTCGTGCGTGCGAATTTCGCCAACCGCGCCGCTCTTGGTTTCAATCAAGGCCGCTTGTTCGGTTCGCCCCTTGGCAACCGGTGAATGGCCCAAATCACCCTTGCCTTCGTTCCAAAAATCAACACCGTTGATGCTGCTGTGCGCAAACCACAGTGAACGATGCCACGAATGGTCAGTGTCTTCGCCCGGCGTTTTCTTCATGGGAAAATCCCGCGTCATCGGTGTGCCATCAACAGCCAAAATCGGATAACAGTACGGGCGGCTGGCACCGTCACCAAAAATATATTCCGTGAAAAGCTGGCCTCCGATCTCGACGCGCACCCGGTCCGTCAGTGAAGTAAGTTTAACTTCCGTCGAGGCCTCTGCCGCTTTTAAAACTGCGAGCAACGGAAGTATAAACCAGAACACCAACGCCAGCCGGAATGATTTCATTGCAGATTATTTTCCGATACAGAAGGTGCTGAAGATGGAATCGAGCAAATCTTCCGTGGTGGTCTTGCCCACAATCTCGCCTACGGCGTTGGCAGCGATTCGCAAATCCATGGCCACGAGTTCCAGGGTTGCCTCCGCCGCCAGGGCATCGGCTGTCTGCCGGGTGGCTATACGCGCGCGGTTCAAGGCGTCCTGATGGCGTGAATTAATGGCTACCTGCAACATCTCCGCCTTGATTTCACCGGACCAAATCAATTGCTTGAGCGCATCTTTTAATGTCTCAATCCCCTGCCCGCTCAAGCAGGACACATCCACGACGGGTACGTCTGGCAGCCCAGGCAATTGCTGTTTCGCCGGCAGATCAGCCTTGTTGCGCACGATGATTCTCTTTTTACCGGCGAACTCGGCAAAATATTTTTTGTCGGCGTCGGTCACTGGTTCACTGGCGTCCATGACGTGCAATATCAATTCCGCCTGCGCCAGCGATTCGCGGCTGCGGCGAATACCCTCGCGCTCAATCTCATCATGCGAGTCCCGCAACCCGGCGGTGTCCACAAACACCACCGGCAACCCGCGAATGTTGGCGGTTTCCTCGATAGTGTCACGCGTGGTGCCAGGAATATGTGAAACGATGGCGCGGTCGCGACCAAGCAATTGGTTAAGCAAACTGGATTTGCCCGCGTTGGGCCGGCCAACAATGGCCGCCCGAATGCCGCGCCGGAGAAGTTGCCCCTCGTTGGCCGTGGCCAGCAGTTCATTCATGAACGCGATGCCGTTTTCCAGACGCTGCAACAAGGCATCCTTGGTATCGGGTGAAATGTCCTCATCCGGAAAATCAATGTGCGCCTCAACATGCGCGAGCGTGTGCATGAGGTCGTCGCGCAAATGGTTTATGCGCTGCGAAAGTTTGCCCGCCAGTTGCTCGTTGGCGGCGGCCAGCGCGAGTTCCGTGCGCGAATGAATCAAATCCGCCACCGCCTCCGCCTGGGTCAAATCAATGCGGCCATTCAGAAATGCGCGCCGGGTAAATTCACCGGGCCCGGCCAGTCGCGCGCCGCTGGCGAGCAACGCATCAAGCACAAGTTTGGCCGGCAGCAATCCGCCGTGACAGGAAATTTCCACGGTGTCTTCCCGCGTAAATGTGCGCGGAGCCCGCAACACCGCCAGCAGCACTTCATCAATGACCTGGTCGCCCCGGATAAATTTTCCAAATTGAATGGTGTGTGTCGGCGCGGCCGAAGGCTGCTGCGAAGTTTTGCCAACTGGCCGGAAACATTTATCGGCCATGGCCAGCGCGCCTGCGCCGGAAAGACGAACCACCGCCAGACCGCCTTCGCCCAGCGGCGTGGCAATGGCAACTATGGTATCATCGAGAATCATTGGGCAGGCGCAGCGGACAATTCACCAACTTCAAAATTCAAAAAGCAACAAGCCGCAGGCACAAATTCAATCAACGTGACGGCAATTGCCCACTTGATTTTCTGCGTCCCGACCCTGCAAAAAAAAGCGAGCCTTTTCATAGCTTTTCTTGTGCATATAGTGCAGCAAGGTGGGGTCGGCATTACGCGGAAGCTGCTTGGTCAATTCATCCAGCCGGTGGAAAATGGGCAACAGGCTCGGCTTGGGATTGGCCGTAGCCATGGCTTTGACGGTTTCATCCAGTTGTACCAAGGCGGCCAGCAATTCTTTTTCAACCGGGGTGTTCATGATAGTCAAGGTTAGTGGCCCAACAGGTGCGCTATTTTGCGCGACAACCATGAATGATTGAAATCCATGTAGCTCAGCACGTACATGGCCGTCAGCAACCGGGCCAGACCGGAGGTTAAGATGACTACTATCATTGAAGATAAATAGACTCCAAAAGCATGGGTTGGGTCTGGTTGCATCACGCGAGGAATGCCTTGGTATAAAATCCAGGTGGTCATGCCCATGCCGATCAGCCATGGCACCGCCGGATGCACCGTGGGAATGGCGTCCAAAAAATGAACCAAGAATAACGGGCTGAAACCGTAGGCGATGGTGGTAAAGGCCTGCAAAAATGTCAGGCGATCCTGAAACGTCTGGCTGATTTTAAAAACCAGGAGCGCACTGATAAACACCACGGCAAAGAGCAGCACAAACTGAATAATTTCAAAACTGATAATATCTTGCCGCTCAAAAACTTTTATCATTTGAAACCGCGGCTGCCACTTGCCATATTTTTCTATGCCGCAAGCCTCCAGCAGTGTTCCGGCCAGGATCAAAGGCAGCAAATTTGTCAGTGTAATGTATAAATAACCCCGCTTTGCCTGTGCAATTTTTTCCCAGGCAACACTTGGTTCAAAAACCAGGAAGAAGACCTTTATCATTCCGGCTGTAGGATTAACTTTTTTTCGGAGTATGACAATAAAATCCGCTTTCACTTCCCTGCCACGCGGCGTTAAACTGGCCGGGTGAAAGTAGATCTTGGTATCTGGAGCAGGCTCACACAGGTGGTTATCGCCTTGGTGGCCTTGGCGGCTTTATTTGTGGTTGGCATTAAATACCTGCCGCTCATCCAGCAAAACGAACAAATGCGCCGCCGGATTGACCTGCTGGAAACTGAATTGGACAAGCAAAAACTACAGTCCAAACAGTTGCAGGCTGAATTTGACGCATTACACAGCGATCCCAAAACCGTGGAACGGCTGGCCCGTGAGAAGCTGGGTTATGCCAAGACTGACGAAACCGTGGTTCATTTCGAGAACGCGACCAACCCGCCGGGACACTGATTTTAACGGCAGGAACGTCGTTGCAGGAGGATCAAGGCGGCCATACCCGCAGCGGCCAAAATTAGGTTCGAGGGTTCTGGCACTGTCGCCACGGAAAGAATTACTTGGTCGATAGAGGTGTTACCCCCGCCCGCAGCTAAATCCGCCACAAACAAAGTCCAGGTGCCATTCAGGTCGCCGCCATTAAGCCCATTATAAATATTTAAGCCTGAAACTGGCGTGGTCGTGCCGAAAACAGAGCCGCTGGATTTAGGATTAATACTGAGCCCGTCAGCGGCCCAGGTGCCGGTCACTTTTCCGCCGCTGAGTGTATAACTGACGCCCTGATAGGAGTGAATATTAGTGGTGGCCAGGGAATCCAAACTGATGTTAAACCCGGCATCGCTATAACCAATCGGGTTGCTGCCGTTCACGCCAACCCGGTTTAAGAGCACGGACATTTGCCCCTGTGGGTCAACCAAATAAGCGTACAAATCCCCGTTAAAACCGCCCGTCAGGTCGAGATGCACCTGCACATCGGTGACACCTCCAACCAAACCAGACATGGAAAATCGCTCGGTAACGCCCACGGCATTGGCGTCTGCGACGATGGTAGTAGTGTTATTGGTGACACTGGTCACCGCGACTGTTTGCCCCCCAGCTTCCACCGACAACAGACACAAGAATACCAAACCGAATACGGTTTTGCTCATTGATTGAATATGGAACTTTGGTGTTGTTTCCATGGGAGGAAAGTGGGGTCAACACCAACTACTTGGGTTCTGATGAGTTTGAAATACCAAAAGGAGAAAAGATTGTCAACCGCCTGCAAATGTTATTTTGCAGGTGATAAAACGTAAAAGGCAATTCGCGCCCTCCCCGGTACGGCTGACCATTTTCCCCGCCCAACCCGTCCTGAATTATGAACCCTTGGAGCGCCCGGTTCTAAAGAAATACTGACGTTTAAAAAACAAACGCCGTCATACCGTCATGATTTCTTTTTCCTTATGGGTGACGTGGCCATCGATTTTGGCCGTGTAATCGTCGGTAAGCTTCTGCAAATCTTTTTCGGCCTGCTTGACATCGTCTTCGGTAACGCCGCTGTCATGGGCATGTTTCTTGAGCTGCTCCATGGCATCACGGCGCACATGGCGAACCGCCACCCGGCCGTCTTCGGCCATTTTTTTGGTCAGCTTCACCATTTCCTGGCGGCGTTCCGTGCTCAATTCCGGAAAGGCGAGGCGGATCAATTTGCCCTGCACCACCGGGGAGAGACCGATGTTCGCCTTTTGAATGGCCTTTTCAATCGCCTGCAACGAACCGGCATCCCAAGGTTGAATGACCAGCATGCGGGGCTCTGGCGTGTTGATATTGGCCAGCTCGCGGATGCGCATTTGCGAGCCATAAACTTCAGCCGTGATGTTCTCCACCAGTGCGGGTGAGGCCCGGCCCGTGCGCACGCCCACAAATTCGTTGACGACCACCTGTTCCGTCTTGATCATTTTTTCTTCCGCTTCCAGCAAAATGTCGTCGAGTGTCATATTAGGAATACTATAACCAGATTCCCTTCGCGGGTCGAACGAAAACTCCGCACGGCTCACCAAACTTCCACCGGGCCCTTGGGCACGGGAATATGTTCACGCTGGCCGGGCTCCGGTTCGCGCATGAACGATGCCACCATGGGCGCGGGTTGATAGCGCACCTGCAATTCGCCCCGCTCATCCAGAAATTGCTGCCGCCAGCGGAGGTAATTTTCCAAAATCTCGTCGAAGTGGGCGCGGTTGGTCAATAACACGACTTTCTTGTTGAATTCATGGCACGGGCCAAACCGTTTGGCGTACCACGGCGCAATTTTGCGGAACATCCGGCACCCTAAATCCTCCCCAAAAATCTCAATCATCAGGTCAAGATGACGGCGCATGACACGCACGCGCTCGTCAAACGATGGCTCGGGTGGCAGTTCGCCCGTTTTCAGGTATTGCTGGGTGCGTTTAAAAATCCAGGGATCATAAAACGCGCCGCGCCCCACGCTCACACCGGCACAACCGGTTTCATCAAACATGGTTTTGGCGGCCTCGGGCGTCACAATATCGCCGTTGCCAATGACTGGAATTTTTTGGACGGCTTCCACCACCTTGCGAATGCCGCTGAGATTGACCGTGCCGCCAAAGCCTTGCTCGCGGGTGCGGCCATGCACAAAAATGGCGGCCACACCGGCAGCTTCCAGGGCCCGGGCCAGGTCGGGAGCGGTTAGATTCTCATCGTCCCAGCCAAGGCGCATTTTGGCCGTGACGGGGATTTTCACCGCTTCCACCATCCCGCGAACCAGCGCGGCGGTCTTATCCAATTCCGTCATCATGGCCGAACCGCCGCCGACTTTGCAGACCTTTTTCACGGGACAACCCATGTTGATGTCCACGGAAACCGCACCGTGGGCTTCAACCATCTGCGCCGCTTCGCGCATTTCCCCCGGCACGGAGCCGAACAATTGCACGGCCAGGGGCGAATCTGCCGGGCGGGTTTCAATCAATTTCAGGGCCTTTTCGCGCTTTTCTATCAAGGAACGGGCATTGACCAGGTCCGTGGTGCACAGCCCCACCCCGCCAATTTCGCGTACCACCAGGCGGAAGGGCAAGGTGGTGTAACCCGCCAGCGGCGAGAGAAATAGATTCGATTCAAGTGTTAACGGGCCCAGTTGCATTGGTTTAAATATACGGCAAATTATATTGGAAATCGTGGATTGCGAAAGTAGCAATACCGTGATACTTTGGCGCAATCAAAATGTTTGAAGATGATTCAAATTTAAAAGACACCGGCGGCCAAAAAAAGCCGGCAGGAAACGGTTTTAACAAAATACCGGTCTTCACCCTTCTGGCGTGGGCAGGTATTATTGCAGCGGTAATCGTGTTGTTGTTCATGCGGAAGAATTTGGCACCCACGGCCGTGCCCATCACCCAATCGGAATTTCTCGATAAATTCTCCTCCAACCAGATTGCCAGCGCCACCATCGTGGTAAACCAGCAAGCCCTCCCGCTCGAGGATATTAATGGTAGTTTCTACCGGCTGGACAAGGATGGCAAAGCCACGAAGGAAGAAGTTCCCTTCACCGCGCATAACGTCTGGCTTACTCCGGAACAATTAAATCTCCTGACCCGCTCCCCCAAAATCATTAACAGCGCCCCCAACGTGATGGTCATGGGCCTGCTCTGGAGCATCACTCCGTTCCTGATTTTAGGCGTGCTCTTCTGGTTTTTCTTTATCCGCCAGATCAAGGCAGCCGGCAAGGGCGCGTTGAGCTTTGGCAAAAGCAAGGCCCGCATGCTGGCCAAAGACCGTAATAAAACCACCTTCAAAGACGTGGCCGGCGTGGATGAAGCCATTGAAGAAGTATCCGAGCTCGTCGAATTTTTGAAGGACCCGAAAAAATTCCAGCGCCTCGGCGGACGTATTCCGAAAGGCGTTCTGATGGTCGGACCGCCCGGCACCGGTAAGACGCTCCTGGCCAAGGCCATTGCGGGTGAGGCCGACGCCGCCTTCTTCAGCATCAGCGGCTCTGACTTTGTGGAAATGTTTGTCGGCGTGGGCGCCAGCCGCGTGCGCGACATGTTTGAACAGGCGCGCAAGAGCACGCCGTGCTTGATTTTCATTGATGAAATTGACGCCGTGGGCCGTTCACGCGGCCATGGCTTGGGCGGCGGCAACGACGAACGCGAACAGACCTTGAACGCGTTGCTCGTGGAAATGGACGGCTTTGATACGCAGGAAGGCATCATCATTATTGCCGCCACCAACCGGCCGGACGTGCTCGATCCCGCGCTCCTGCGCCCGGGCCGTTTCGACCGCCAGGTCACCGTTAATTTGCCGGACGTGCGCGGTCGTGAAGGCATCCTCAAGGTGCATGCCAAGAACGTCAAACTGTTGCCCGAAGTGGATTTGTCTGTCATTGCCCGCGGCACACCGGGTTATTCCGGCGCTGAACTGGCGAATTTGTTGAATGAAGCTGCCTTGCTCGCCGCCCGCACCAATAAAAAAGGTGTCGGCCAGGCTGAACTCGAGGAAGCCCGCGACAAGGTACGTTGGGGCCGCGAACGCCGCAGCATGGCCATGAGCGACGAAGAAAAACGCGCCACCGCCTGGCACGAAGCCGGCCACGCGCTGCTCAACGTGCTGCTCAAGCACACGCACCCGTTGCACAAGGTTACCATCATTCCCCGTGGCCGCGCCCTGGGCGTGACCATGTCATTGCCCAAAGAGGACATGCTGAACATGCGCCGCAAGCAGGCGATTGACACCATCATCATGACTATGGGCGGTCGTATCGCCGAAGAATACGTTACTGACGATATCTCCAGCGGTGCCTCCATGGACATCCAGCAGGCCACGCAACTGGCCAAGGCAATGGTCATGCACTGGGGCATGAGCGAAAAATTGGGCAACGTGCTTTATGGCGAGGCGCAGGAATACGTGTTCCTGGGCCGCGACATGATGCGCACCAAGGATTACAGCGAAGCCACCGCGCAAGAAATTGACGTTGAGGTCAAGCGCATCGTTGAAAGCGCTTTCCAGGAAGCCAAGCGCCTGATTGAAACTAATCGCGACAAGCTGGAGATGATTGCCAGCAACCTGCTCGAATACGAAACGCTTGACGGTGCCCAGGTGGAAGAAATTATACGTAGCGGCACATTCACGCCGCCGCCCAAGCCACCGACCAATATAAGCCCCATGATGGGTGCCCCGGCAGGAACGCCCCTGCCCGAAACACCACCCAAACCCGCGCCGCCAAAGCTGCCCGGACTGGGCACTCCGGCACCGGCGCCGGCAGGCTGATACCATTTAAAAACAAGCAACGGCGGCCAGAAATGGCCGCCGTTTTTTCATTCCAATATCAGTTGCTGTACAACCAGTAGAAGCCACAGGAAAGTACGTCTGGAATATAAATGTGATGCTTGCTGAGCGATGCCGCTCGGGGACGTTTGCTTTGCCCGGCTATTTACCGGGTCAGGAAGATTTTTCGATGCTCTTCAAATCTTCAGCCAGGAACTGGGCCACGTCCTTAAACCGGGCCACATTTTCTGGATTCATGGCCATCAACGTCTGATGTGCTTCCAAGCTGGTCCGCGTGATTTCCTCGTGAGTCGGATTGGTGGTCTCAGGCGTACAGGGCTTCATATCTTCCGGCAGCTTTAATGGGCCGCTGGTCGCCTTGAATAGATGGGCGGCCCCGAGGTTTTCGAGCAATTCGCTAACCCGCGGCGAGGCGTTATGGAGTTCAATGCCGCGTTCTGTCGGGGCGCCGTTGGGATTCAGCTTTAGGCCAAAGCCGGACAATACCCCCAGAAAGGTGCTGTCCATGAGCACGCATTCACCCAGTTCGATGATGAAATGCCGGTAGCCCTTCTGGGACAGCTCGCTCAAAACGGTCTTAAAGTCCGGGCTGGACGCAAAGTTGGCACGTCCGCAAATCTTTATGCAGACATAGTTCTTGCCTACCAAAACTGACAAACTCGCAGATGACATCGTTATTCTCTATAAAGGTTCAGGCGCCGCCTGGCGCTACAATTTGCACCAAAGCCTGCTGTAATACCAGCGTTTCGTCGAGCCCGCTGGACACCAGCCGCTGGTTGCAACGCAGCAGCACATCCATGGCCCGCACCAACTCCTGCGACGTATATTTTTTGACCTGCGGCAGGGCTTTGTAAAGCACATACGGATTGAGCGCCAGCGGGTTAAACTTCTTGTCCGCCGGTAATTTATCGGCAGGGACGCCCGCAAGTTGAGCCTTGAAACGGTTGTAATCCATCTCCGGTTTCACCCAGCCTTCCCGCAACATTTCCTTGAGCAGCAACAAGGCCCGCACTTTGCCAATCAAACCGTATAACAGGCCGATCTCCGACTTGTCCTTGTCAAATTTCGCCTCCCAAAGCTCTTCATCCAGGCGTTTGAGCAGGCGCGGCAAATCACGATCGCCCAAGGCATCGCCCAGGGCAAATGCCTTGGCGGTTTTATTCCGGAAACAGATGGCATTGACGTCGGCCAGCTCAATCTTTTTCCGCTCGCCAATGTAAACGCAAAGTTTCTCGACTTCATTCTCCAACTGGCGCGCATTGAACCCGGCGCGGTTGACCAGTTCGCCCAGCGCGGCATCGGCAATCTCCTTTTGCCGTTTGCGAACGGCTTCGATGGCCGCCATTTCCGCCCGGTCGGCCCAATCCTTGTCATCCTGGGACCACGCGGAAAAAACCTCCACGGTGCCGTTTTTTTCGAGCGTCTTGTAAAAAACTTTCCGTTTATCCACCTTGCCGGCGCTGATGAGCAGGCGGACATTCTGCCAGGAAAACGATTTTAATTCCTCCGCCAGTTCCCCGAGCGCCTCCGTGACCGCTTGCGAACTGGCCGTGCGTTCTTCGCCCAGAAAGTTGCAATCACGCAGCCAGACCGCCTTGCCGCTGCCAAAAAAAGGAAGCGTTTGCAGCGCCTCGCGCAATTTGCCAACCGCCGTCAGGGCATCGCCGCTGTTGCCCACGCTGGCATCAATGATTTCATGGTCCATGCCGCCAAGCTCCGCGGACCATTCGCCGAAGAGTTGCTTGGCGCGCTGCTTTACTGCCAGATCATCGTCACCGCAGATCAACGCCAGTGGGTTGGATTTGCCCCCGGCCATTTTATTCAGACTCCAGTTCGCCGCCCGATTCATTCATCTGATCGAGCACCTTGCTCATGTCTTCAACCTGGGCAAACAACGCTGCGGAAACAAAAATGGGTTTCTTTTGGGCCGCCGCCAGCGCCAGACAATCGCTGGGCCGTGCGTCCAATTCCACAATTTTTCGGCCCAGTTCATTTTGTTGCAGCAGAACGATGCGCGCAAAATATGTGGAATTCTTTAAATCGGTAATAACCACGCGCTCCACGGAAATCCCAAAACCTTGAAACATCCGGTTAATCAGGTCATGGGTAAGTGGACGTTCCTTGGGGGTATCCCGGAGGAACATGCTAATTATGTGACCCATTTGAGGTTCGACGTTAATGACAAAGACCTTGTCGTCATTGCCAACAAATAGCGCGCACCCGCTGTTGGCAGGGAGAATGCCACGTATATGAATGGGCACCACGTCGTTCTTCATACCGGAAATTTACGCTGGCAGACGCAAAAAACAAGCCCTCATCGGAAGACAAATCGCCATCCCTTGTGTCCAACCCGCGCCAGATAACCCGTTGTACAGCTTTAAATTATCAATGGTGGCAACCTCGGCCAGGCCGTTGGCAGGGGTTAAATTTGTTTCGGCTCCAACCAGCGGGATTGCAAAAGTACATTGGCGGCGGTCACCAGACCGCCACCCAGCAGCAGGCTGGCCGTGACATGTTCGTTGGGATAATCCACGCCAGCCCAACGCGAAAACCAGCCGGGCAGGAACAAGGCTATCACGCTGACAAATACCGGCTCGGCACAATAGATCAGCCCGGCTTCCGTGGCCGAGACTTCACGCTGCCACCGGTTCATCAGGAGAAACGGGCCCAGGCTGCATATCAATACCAGCGCGGACAGCAGCACCCAAGCGGGAACTGAATGATACACCTGCACACATGCGGCCACCGACGGAGCAGTCAACGCCACCACCGGCATGGTAAAGAGAGCCACCGCCAATAACATGATGACCGTAAAGCATCGCGTCCGGGTGCCCGCATAGCGCGGATGTTCGAGGCAAAGGATTTGCGCGGTAAACATCACGGAACCACCCAGCGTTTCCAGTTCGCCCCGGCCGAGCCGCAGGTCATGGATGTTCAAATTGACCAGCAGCCCCATGCCCACGAGCACCATGACGCAACAAATGAAGATTTTCATCCCCGGAAAACGGCGCTGGCTTAGCGCCACCCATATGGGAATTAAGACACAGTAGAGCTGGGTCAAAAATGCGGAGGTCGAGGCGGAAATCAAAGACAGGCCATCCATCTGCAAACTGATGCCGACCGCCACAAAAAATGCCAGCCATATCCCCTGCTCCATTTCCCGGCGCGAAACGGTTCTCAGTTCTCCAAGGGAAAAAACCGCCAGCACGATGCCGGCCAGAACAAAACGCAACGTGACGCACCAGGACGTAATGAACCAGCTCCCGGCGCCCGGCAAAATCTGTTGCTGAACCATCGTGAGCGTCTTCATCACCGGGAAACTCACCGCCCACAGTGAAGTACACAATACGAGTGCTTGAAGCGCCTTGCGGCGAAGATGCGTGTCAGCCATGAATTAGGGGGCGCGGTTAGCGCTGGGCCATTTTTTTACGGGCCGCCTCAAGTATGGCGCGCTCCCGCGAGGTCAAACTATTAATACCACGCGCGGATATTTTGTCCAAGACCGTATCCACATCGGCCTCGCCAAAATCATCAACTGATTTTTCAACGGGTTTGACAGGTTCAGCCCGATAACGAGGCTCCGGCTCAGGCGCGCCGATCAAGGCGGGATTTTTTAACACCATTTTGACATAGAACCAGCCCATGGCCATGCCACCCAGGTGGGCTGCGTTGGCTACATTGTCCCACGGAAAAATAATTCCGGCCAATGCCACGACGAGGGAAAGCAGCAGTAATGTTTTGGCTTTTAACCGGACCGGAATAATGAAGAAAAAGAGCATCGTCAGCTCGCGGTCTGGAAAAATGGTGGCAAAAGCAGCCACCAAGCCGAAAGCACAGGCAGAAGCACCAACTACCCCGCCGTCAAATAATTTGGGCAAAAGTATTGCGCTTAACACCTGGAATACCCCGCCCAAAATACCGCTGGTAAAAAAAACCGTAAGATACCGGCGGGCGCCCAATAGATATTCAAGCTCGTTGCCAAAAATGAAAATGGCCCAGCAATTCAGGATCAAATGCATCCAGCCGGCGTGCAAAAACTGGTAGCTAATCAACTGCCAGACGTACCCATGAGCCAGGCCAGCACGGCTCAAAACGAGATAGTCAAAAAAATGGGAGTGTGGACTGACAATCTCAGTCAACTGTTGGGCAAGAAACACTACTACATACGCCGCCAGCAATATGCTCGTGCAGTTCCAGCGCAGCCGAAAATTTGGCTGCCACTGCTGGCCTCCAAAATCCGGCTGGCGCATGTAGTCACGATCCTCAATCATATTTTAAAGATAGTCTTAGTGCTGTCAGTTGGCAATGTCGGCTGGCGCCGGACACCTCAAACTGATTTGCGTGCATCTCCCGGCTCCGATTCCCGCGCGGCAGCGATGCTTCCCGCCGCACCATATTCATGTTCGGCCAGTCCAGACAAGGCGCGCTGTCGCAAAACTCCTTTGCCATAAAGCCAGCCCATGGCCATGCCGCCTAAATGCGCGGCATTGGCCAAATGGTTGACCGGAAAAATAATACCCATCACGGCAATCACGATAAAGAGGGCCAGCAAGGTTTGTGCGCGCACCCGCACACGGATCAAAAACAAAATTAACAGCGTGAACTCATCTTCCGGAAAAATCACGGCAAAGGTGGCCACCAGGCCAAAAGCACACGCGGAAGCACCCACCACCGGTCCATCAAACAACCCCGGCCAGAGAATGGCCGTCAGCACCTGAAATACACCACCAACGATGCCGCTAAACAACATCACTGACAACAGCCGACGCCAGCCAATTAACTGCTCCAGCTCCCGGCCAAAAATAAAAATGACCCAACCGTTAAAAAATAAGTGCAGCCAGCCGCCGTGCAGAAATTGATAGGTCAAAAGCTGCCAGTAGTAATGATGCGCCATACCCCAACGGCTCAGGGTCAGATAGTTAAGGACAAATTCTCCTTGGTGGTACACATCCACCGCCACCAATTTCCCGACAAAAACAATCAAGTACACGACCAGCAATCCAATGGTCCATGGACAGCGACGAAAAACGTTCACCGCCGGCACAGGATCTTCCGGCGTTGAACTTTTCAACTTGGATTCGCTTTGATTCATTGTATTGCCAACCTTGGCCAGTTCATTTGCCGGTCAACGGGCGCGACCAAAAAAACATGTGTTCCTTGCCCTCGCGATTGACGTACGAACGCGGTACCCAGTCGCTCAAGAGCTTGAGCTGCGGTGAAAAGCGTTCCAACTGTTCGGCACGGTCGGTCGGCCACGGCGGTCCATCGGGGCCGCAATCAAAATAATTCACCGCCAGATATTTTCCGCCCGGCTTGAGCCAGCGCAAAACGGCACGAACATATTCATCCCGTTCCTGAGGTTGGATGGCGCAGAACAGCGTATGTTCAAACAACCAGTCAAATTTCTGCGGCGGTTCATCCTTCAGAAAATCAGCCAGTGTGAACTGCGCGGTTAAACCGGCCGCCTCGGTGGCCTGCTTGGCTTGTGAGATCGCGCTCGGTGCAAGGTCAAATCCGTAAGCCGCAAAACCCGCCCGGGCAAATTCCCGGACATCATGGCCGGTGCCGCAGCCGGGCACGCCAACGGTTCCCTTGGGCAAATCCGGATGCGCAGCGAGAAAGTCCACCAACCCTGGCGAAGGCGCTCCTTTTTCCCAAGGCATGTCGTGGATTTGATAACGTTGCTCCCAATATTCCTGGCTCATAAAATCGTCGCCCTACGATAGATGATAAACGAGCTAAATACTAGGACGTGGTGCCGCCACGCCCATGAAGGCAACTTGGGCCAATCATGAACTGATTTGGCCATCAACCAGTTCAATGACCCGCGGGGCGGATGAAGCGACCTTTGCATCATGCGTGGCGATGATGAGCGTCATGTTTTTTTCCGGGCGCAAGCTTTTGAGCAGCTCAATGATTTCGCCGCCCGTATGGGAATCCAGATTGCCGGTGGGTTCATCGGCCAGTAGAAGCTCAGGCTCGTTGATGAGCGCGCGCGCAATGGCCACACGCTGCTGTTCACCACCCGAGAGTTCGGAAGGCTTGTGGTCGAGACGGCCTTGCAAGCCTACCCGCGTCAGTAGTTCCTCCGCCCGGCGCACGGTCGACCCAGTGCTCATGCGGGCCACGCGTGCCGGCAGGCAGACATTTTCCAGCGCCGTCAACTCAGGCAGCAAATGATACGATTGAAACACAAAACCGACCCGGCGGTTGCGGAAATGGGTGAGCTGGCTTTCAGAAAAATGCGAGACGTCCTGGCCGTCAAAGATAATCTCGCCTGCGTTTGGAGTGTCCAGGCCGCCCAACAGATGAAGCAAGGTGCTCTTGCCGGTGCCGGAAGCGCCGCGCAAGGCCACAAAATCGCCACGGGAAATTTCCACGCTGACGCCGCGCAACACTTCCAGTGAACGCTTGCCCATGACGTAGGTTTTTTTGAGGCCGCGGGCGGATAAAAGAATGTCGCTCATAATTGAGTTCCGGGCATTAAACATTGAACAAAACGCATTTTATTCATAACGCAGGGCCTCCACGGGCTTCAAACTTCCCGCGCGCATGGCCGGCAGCAAGCCGCCCAGCACACAGATGACAAACGAACTGATGCAAATAATGGCAAGGTCGCTCGGCATGATCAGGGCAGGCAATTCGTGAAAGCCGTAAACGGACTCGGGAAATAATTCCCAACCCGTGGCCATGCGCATGAAGTGCAAAAACTCATTGCGGTAGGTCACCGCCAGCATGCCCAGCCCGTAACCAGCCGCCACGCCCATGACACCGATGATTGCGCTTTGAGCCAGGAAAATACCCGAGATTTGCAGCCGGCTGGCACCCAGCGCCTTGAGCATGCCGATCTCCCGCGTCTTTTGGATGACAAAGGTGATTTGCGCGCTCAGGATGCACAAGGCCGCGACTAGCACGATGAAGAACAGCAGGTAAAACATCACATTCTTTTCCACGATGAGGGCGCTGAGGATGCCGGAATTATCATCCGTCCAAGATTCGGCATAATAGGTGCCGTCATTCATTTGATAGTTCAAAGCCTGCTCCAATTGCGTCTTAACGGTGTTGGCATGATAGGGATCATCCAGCTTCACGAGCAGGCAATGCACTGAATCATTTAAATCGTAAAGGTCTTGGGCATTGGCCAGTGAAACGATTATGACTCGTGCATTATACTCATAATAACCAGCGTCAAAAATACCGCGCACTTCGTAGTCGTCCGGCATAATTTTAAGGTCGCGCTTATTTTCGTATGCATCCTTCATCTTATTGATCTCAAGGATGGAATAGATGGAAAGTGTATCACCAACTTGTAAACGCAGATTGTCTGCAAAGTTGCGCCCCACCACCACGCCGCGTCCACTCAGGTCAAATTTGCCCTCTTTGACCTGCGTTGGAATGTCGCTCACCTTGCCTTGCGTTTTGGGGTCCACTCCCAGCATCATGGGCGCATCTTGATATTTTGGCCGGTTGGTATCCCCCTGGGTAATCACCAACACCGGCCCCCGCACCAAGGGCGAAACGCCCACCACACTCTTGTTCGAAGCAATGACCGACGAAACCTGGCGATAATTTTTCATGGCATCGCCAGATTCAGTCACGGTGATGTGCGCGTTGAAACCGAGAATTTTATTGCGCAAGTCATGGTCAAAACCGCTCATGACACTGATGACAATGATGAGCACTGCCACGCCCAAAGCCACGCCCAGGATGGAAATCAAGGTGATGACCGAGAAAAAAGTTCGTTTGGGCCGCAGATAACGCAGCGCAAGGAAAAGTTCAAACGGCAATCGAGACATCAGCAAAGGCTAAAGAGGCAGCAGGCTGGTGTCAATTGAACGCCAGCAAATTAAGCAACTTCC